>Ga0307380_10002183_pt1 | contig 27944 bp, 24 predicted proteins | sample UN3MG_FD_202239 | JGI IMG/M metagenome (GOLD analysis project Ga0307380, IMG submission 202239) | Soil microbial communities from Risofladan, Vaasa, Finland - UN-3 | ecosystem: Environmental > Terrestrial > Soil > Coastal area > Acid sulfate soil | place: Finland: Risofladan, Vaasa | collected... | reverse complement strand
TGGGATTGATAGGAATAATTGAATCCCCTTCTCATCCTGATATAGGAAAAGATTGGGGAATGTCTCTCGGTTTAGGAAAAACTGGTATAATTGTTAAAAATAATCTAGAAGAAATAATCCCGGTTACTGATCAAATAGTTGAATTTACTAACCCTCAAGTATCCATTCAACATTTGAAAATTGTCTCTAAATATAAAAAAGCTATGATCATAGGAACTACCGGGTTCTCCTCAGAAGAAATTAAAACAATTAATAAATTAGCCCAAGGTATTCCTTTTCTTCTCTCGCCAAATATGTCTTTAGGAGTAAATCTACTCTTTAAACTTACTGCTGAAACTGCTGCTGCTTTGGGTGATGATTACGATATAGAAATTGTAGAAGCCCATCATCGTTTCAAAAAAGATGCCCCTAGCGGAACTGCGAAAAAATTAGCCCAACAAATTGCAAAAGTCAAAGGAATAAATCTGGATGAGGTAGCAATCTATGGGAGAGAGGGAATAATTGGAGAAAGGGGAAAGGGAGAGATCGGTATCCACTCGATTCGTAGCGGGGATATTACCGGTGAACATACGGTGATGTTTACTGCCTTAGGTGAGAGATTAGAATTAACTCACAAAGCCCACAGCCGTGATACTTTTGCCTATGGTACCATTCAAGCCATAAAATTTATGGAAGGAAAATCTGCTGGATTTTACGAAATGAAGGATGTATTAAATATTTAAAATAGAAGTCATAATTCAGGAGCCAGGAGCCAGAATTCAGAATAATTCTGACTCCTGGCTCCTGACTACTGAATACTTGAATATTTCAAAATCGTGGAGATTAATTATTATGAAAATAGATTTTGTTAAAATGCACGGATTAGGAAATGATTTTATTTTAATAGATTGTTTACATAAATCCTTAGGTAACCTATCTTTCCTCTCTTATCTGTCCAAAAAACTTTGCAACCGTAACTTTGGAATTGGTGCAGATGGATTAATACTTATATTGCCATCATTTAAGGCTGATTTACGAATGAGAATTTTTAACTATGATGGCAGTGAAGCCCAGATGTGCGGAAATGGAATTAGATGTTTCGCTAAATATACCTACGAAAATAAATTAATTTCAAAAAATAAATTTACTGTAGAAACCTTGGCAGGTATAATCACTCCTGAACTTATTTTTCAAGATTTAAAAGATAAAAAAGCTTTAAAAATTAAAGTTGATATGGGCACTCCCAAATTGAGAAGAAGAGAAATCCCTATGACTGGTAAAGACACTCCCACAGTTGTGGGTGAAACATTAAAGATAAATCCCGAGCAGATTTTCAAAATTACCTGTGTTTCCATGGGAAATCCACATTGTATAATCTTTGTCAATGATGTACAATCCATACCAGTAGATGAAATTGGCCCAAAAATTGAAAATCATCCCCTCTTCCCAAAAAAAACTAATGTAGAATTTATTCAAGTTATAAATAAGAAAGAGTTAAATTTCAGAGTATGGGAAAGAGGAGTTGGAGAAACTTTGGCTTGCGGCACTGGAGCATGTGCCGCTTTGGTAGCTGCAGTTTTGAATAAAAAAACCGATCGGGAAGCTATAATTCACTTACCGGGAGGAGATTTAGATATCCGATGGGCAGATGATGGACATGTTTATATGACTGGCCCAGCAGAATTGGTATTCAAGGGAGAAATGGAAATTTAATTCACCAATTCACCAATTTGCCAATTCACCAATTAAATCTAGTTGGTTGATTAATTGATTAGTAAATAATTGGTAAAGAAAACAGGATTTAAAAAATAAGATAATATCATAGTACAATTTTCTAAAATTTTAATAGAAAGGAAATTTATTGATGAAGATAGCACAAAGAATAGAAACTATCCCCCCTTATCTATTTGCAGAAATTGATAAGAAAAAAGAAGAAGCCATAAAAAGAGGAATTGATATTATTAACTTAGGTATAGGTGATCCTGACCAACCTACCCCTAATAATATAATTAAAAAATTAATTGAAAGCGTCAAAGACCCTAAAACACATAATTATCCCCCTTATCAGGGGACAGCTGAATTTAGGCAGGCAGTTGCCTCATGGTATAAAAATAGATTTGGGGTTGACTTAGACCCGGATAATGAAGTTATGGCTCTTATTGGCTCCAAAGAAGGAATAGCCCATATCTTTCTGGCTTTTATTGACCCAGGGGATTTTAGCCTTATACCAGACCCCGGTTATCCTGTTTATAAAACAGCTACCTTATTTGCCAATGGTTTCCCTTATATCATGCCCTTATTAGAAGAAAATAATTTTTTACCTGACTTAGAAGAAATAGATGAAGAGATTGCGCAAAGAGCTAAATTAATGTTTATCAACTACCCTAACAACCCTACTGCTGCAGTGGCTAATAAAGATTTTTTTGAAAAGGTAGTAAAATTTGCTAAAAAATATGATATCCTAGTTTGCCATGATTTTGCTTATTCCGAAATGACCTTTGATAATTACAGGGCCAACAGTTTTTTAGAAGTAGACGGTGCCAAGGATGTGGGAATAGAATTTCATTCTCTATCTAAAACTTATAATATGACCGGTTGGAGACTTGGTTTTGCAGTGGGAAACCAAGAAGCTATTTCAGCTCTCTCTATTATCAAGACTAATATCGACTCGGGTGTATTCAAGGCAATACAACAAGCTGGGATAGAAGCCTTAACCGGTCCTCAGGATAATATAGAGAAGATGAATAACATATATTCCGGTAGACGAAATGTAGTAATAAATGGACTAAATAAATTAGGGTGGAACTTAAAACCAACTAAAGCTACTTTTTATATCTGGATCCCTACTTTGAACAACATGAGTTCTGTGGAATTTTCTAATCTATTACTAGAAAAAACGGGAATAATTGTAACCCCGGGAATCGGCTACGGAGAATATGGAGAAGGATATGTAAGAATTGCTTTAACCGTAGACGAGAAAAGATTAGAAGAAGCAATAGGAAGAATGGAAAAAGCTGGTATTAGCCAGGAATAGAAAAGAAAGGTAAAACTGTATTCCCAGAAGGAAGAATATAAGCCTGAAAATTTTCACCATATTTATCTTGAACATAATTTAGAGCTTGAGAAATGTTTTCCATAGGAATAAAAAATAATTTACGAATTGTTTCCGAAGGAAGAGAAGAAACAAAAATTACTTCAACTTCTTTTGCTAATTTAGCTATACTGTAGGCTTTGTGGCCGCCTAAAACAAATTTATTCTTCAAGCGTTTGATTATATCATCAGGAGTATTTGCTTCTTCTATCCACTTTTTAAAAGTAGGTTCTCCATAACCCTCAGAACATTCTGCTAATAATATAATTGTGCCTCCGGGTTTTATTGCCTGGTAGGCATTATTCAAGGCTTTCTGAGCCTGATAAACATTAATATCTTTAGGATAGCCGCCCGCACTGGCAATCACAACATCTGCCTTTTTTTCAATAGGACAAAGATATATTTTTTTACATATCTCTACTCCCTGCTGCCATGAAGTAAACAATTCTCCTGCTACAATTTCTATTATTTGGTGGTTTTCATCAGTAACTACATTGATATTAAAATCAACTCCCACTTTCTCTGCAGCTTCCTGCATCTCTTGGTGAACAGGATTACCTTTAAGATTTCCAGCTCGGGAATCAGAAGAAACCATCCTGGAATGATTACCTTCAATAGTCCTTCTCCCGCAAATACCGGGAAGGATAGATTTTCTTCCCCCGGAAAAACCAGCAAAATAATGAGGAACTATTACCCCGGTTGTAATTATAAAATCTATATCCGAGACAATCGGGTCAACCCAGAGCTTATTGCCGCTTTTCAAATTACCCAAATCTTTTGAGTGTGGATCATCACAATTATGATTAATGAATTTATAAGCAGAAAAAATATTTTCCCCAAACATTTCCTTTATTTCTTCCCGAGAGTTACTGCGATGTATTCCGGTAGCCACCATAAAAATTATATTTTCTTTTTTTATTCCTATTTGATGTAATTCATCTAATAAAGGAGGTAAAATTACTTCATAAGGTGTAGGCCTGGTTATATCGTTTACAATGATTAAAATCTTCTTGGCTTTTTTCTGAATAATTAAATCTCCCAAAGAAAGACTACTGATCGGATTTTTTAAAAGACTTTTTAATCTGTTCTCTGGATTTAACAGAGCTTTTTGTTTTTTTAAATTTAGTATTTTTATTATATTTTCATCTTGTATTGGTAATTGAATTTCCTCTTTACCATATTTTAATTTCATTTTTTCCCTCTTATATATATAAATAGAGCAGAAATGTAAATAGGATCAATATATTAATCCTCATTTCATGAAAGCAGGGCTATTATCTGTGTGACATCCTTCACATTTTCCAGATTCTGCACCATTTCAATTACCTTCTTTAGATTGGATTCGGGAAGCGACTTAGCTGCATACGACGAACAATCTATAAATTTATCAATTATGTCTTGCCACTCAAGCGGTTTATGTGGATGGCCATATGGGATGTTTTCCCGCTTCGAATGCACTCGCCCGTTTTTGGTTCTGATCTCGACAATTCCGGCAGCTAAATCCAGGGCTCTTGCTACCTTTAACCGAGGATCAAGATGGCATTTGACCCGCTGGGCCATTTCAAGGACCGGCTTATCCTTGATACCCTCAGGGGTGTAATTTCTGTTTAACACTTTCCTGTATGTTACTGCAACTGCCACACCGTATGGAATGCTGAATTTGGCATCTCCGATTGTCTTCGGATTCCGTCTCTCCTCTGCCGGTTCGCAGAGATTTTTTGCAAATCCATCTATGAAAACGTTTATCTCTTCAATGTCAGTCGGCGCAATATCGTACTCCTGTAGCATCTCCAATGTTGCATCAATGTGGACGTGACTGCTGCCACAGGCTGGGTATGGTTTAAAACCAATGTTATAATTTTCAAATCGGCTGCCCAATTCTCCTATAAGGGCATCTCGATGATGATCTACGTTAAAATAGGTCTTATAAAATCCGGCTGTACCTTCGAGGCTAGTTTTGATACCGGAAATACCTTTCTCTGCCATAATCGATGAAAGGACTCCACCTTTGGCTGAGAAAGCTGGATACATCGCTCCTAATTCAGAGTTCACACCGCAACGGAGCTCCTGGGTACCGGCAGCCTGGCAAAGAGCGATACCTATTGAATCAACTATTCTTTCTTCATCGAGTCCAAGGATTTTGGCCGACGTAACCGCAGCGCCAAAAGTACCACATATTTGTGACATTTGCCATAAAGGCCGTGCAGGAAGATTCCAGACTCCTGCCAAACCTATCCTGGCAGAAATATCCTGTCCCAAGGCAACAGCCAGAATCAAGTCTTTACCGCTCGAAGAACCAAAACGCTCAGCGACTGGAAAGGCAGCACTCACAACCGCGGCCGAGGGATGAAGCTTCTGAGGATAATGTTCGTCATCATAATCGAGATAATGTGACATCGCGCCATTGGCAAAGGCTGCCATAATTGCGGGAACTTTATAGCCAAATACAATAATCGTACTCTCGGGTTTACCTCCAATTTCTTTAGCAATATCGGCGATCATCTTTAACGCCGGTGACATTGAACTAGCGCCAATGGTAACCGCCAACGTATCAAGAATACTCTTCTTTGTTATTTCTACTACCCCCTGAGGAAGATCCCACCATTTCATTCTTTTAGCATATTGCGCCAAAATTCTGCTTGCATCCATTGATTTCCTCCTTAATTATTTTCTATGCTTACTGCTCAGAGAATCGCTATTTCTTCACTGAGACGATCTGTTAAAAAATGATCCGAATAATTGATTCAGGTCCAGGTCCATTCGATTTTGATAGCCGATCTTGTTAAACCCTCTGGGTCCCTCGATGATGCTAACCGGACCTGTTAAGCCCCTTTTGGCAAGATTACAAACGATGGTGGTATCATACGCCCCGAAACCGAAACGCAGATTCTTCGTCACGCTGTACTCTTCTCTATGTGCATCTAGAATGCCGAGTGAGATGCCGTGACATGCACAGATCCCGATAGCATTCGCTATCTGATCCTCGTTCACCCCCCAACTTTCTTAAAGAAGGCGACATGATCAAGCATGCTCGAGTATCCGAACTCCACGACTTTTCATCACTGCTTATCTTCAGTTTGGGTAGGAAAGCGGCAATCCGGGCACCAAACTCGTACAAGACGACTATAGAGATCAAAACATCCCGACCACTCGACTTTTCCCGTTCTCCAAAGACGATTATGCTCGGTATCACATCGCTATTATGCGAGCCTCCACCCATATCATTGAAATCAAGAAATCTGACAAGGAAACTATTTATTAGAGTTGCATTCAAAGTGCTGGTCCGCAAGATAATCAAGGGGAAACTCTTTCCCCTTGAAATTCCCTTTGTTTACTGTCAACGACTTTATATTACCTTCTTTATATTTGCTTTCCTGAGGCTTCTAAATATAATACAACTACCATGATAGAACAAGTGCGCACCTACTGTTTCACCATAAAACAGATATTTAAGGAGCATTGGAAAAGCATTTATCCCAACAACAAGATTCTCTTCGCTGTCCCCTCTACCAGCGTGAAATGAAGTTAGTTGGAAGAATAGCTTACTTCTTTAAGAAAATCAGGTTCTCTAGCCCTCTACTACCCAGCGTAGCTATTTCTCAACCATTATAATCAAACAGAATACAGATGTGCTGTTGCAGGAAACCCAACAATTTAGCTCCTTATGAAGTACTCAGCCTTTTTTCTAATTTTGCCTCTCTTCCCGGCTCTATTTTAGGCTTTTCTTATTCTTTTTTCTATATTTATCGCTCTTTTTCTCTCTTCCTCACAAAAAATAATTCCATCTTCTATATTCTTATATCATTCCTCTAAATCATTGAAATTCCTATGCCACGAAATAGCTTCAGGTCCACCCAGATCTTGTGTACAACAGACTCACAAATCGGCCTGCCCAGAGCATAATAGTAAGCACCGATGGCACAACCCAAAGAGTATCCAACAAGCTAAGCTTTGTCCGGTGCACAAAACATCTTGAGGTAAAATGCCAAAACGCATATCGAGCAAACTGATAAGCAATGCTTGTATGGTTTACAAGATCCAAGTTCTTTCTGTATAGTTCTCTGGATAGTGACATATATCCTACCTCTTTTCGCACCGAGTTGTATCTCATAACTCAAGAACAGACCAATCTACCCGGAGGTAGCCTCAGACAGTCTTGGACGATAAAAAGTCCAGCGAGCCGGAAATAACTAGAAAGCTGTAATAACAAATAATTTCTTAGTCTTTTCCCATGCCGTGAACCCCTCCCGACAGCATACTTATTGGCTTTCCGTCTTACTTTATTTGTATCTTTTTCTGTCAACAACTATGCCTATAGCAATGGTAAATATGAGTAAAGCCAAACCCATAAGGGAAAAAGTTATATTAGGGTAGACCATCATCAACCCCCCTACTCCAAACAAGATCCTATTAGAATTGTTAATTTTCCCTATCCAGCTTTCGTTTTGCACGGAAAAGCTTATAGCTATCGTACCTAATATTGCTGTCGTGAAAGAGAAAAGAATGTTATAAAGATTCCCCTGCATGATCAGATTCGTATTAAAGACAAAAAGGAATGGAATCATAAAAATAATTACGCTAATCTTTAATGCCTCTATAGCTGTTTCCCAGACCTTCCCGCCGGATATAGAACAGGCCATATAGACAGCTAAGCAAACTGGTGGGGTGATGTGACTTAAGCAGCCATAAAAAAAGATAAACAGGTGAGCGGCGAGTGGTGGTATCCCCGTCCGTATGAGGGCAGGCGCAACAACCAAAGCGAGCATAATGTATACTGCTGTTGTCGTCATCCCCGTACCTAAAATGATGGCAGCTATTGCACAAAACAGCAGCAAAAAGAATACATTTTCTCCACTCAGTGTTACTAGTATCGAACTCAGCCGAACACTTAATCCTGTAATTGAGAGCGTACCAACGATAATTCCTGCCGAAGCAAGTGCGGGAATAACGGGCAACATATTCTGCACCCCATCGGCGAATCCCTTTAACAAATCGAATCCCAGTATTTTTTTTCTCGTGTCTTTTCTTATCAGAGCAACCGCTAAAAGACAGACCGTACTCCAAAAGACCGCCAACGCTGGCGAGCTTTTCACAATGCCTAAAAAATGGATTAGTATGTATAGAGGTAGCAGTAGATAGCCTCTGGACAATAACAAGCGGGAGACTTTAGGCAACTGGTCAGAAGATAACCCTACTAAGTCACTTTTCTTGGCCATCAGATCAACATTTACAAAGATGGAAAGAAAGAAGAGAAAAGCAGGGATAAAAGCTGCTATACAAATTGCCCAATAAGATATACCCAAATATTCGGCAATAATGAACGCAGCAGCACCCATAACTGGCGGTGTTATAACACCGCCAGTAGAGGCGCAAGCTTCTATAGCTCCAGCAAATTTTGGTTTATAGCCGTTCTTTATCATTAAAGGAATGGTAATAGAACCAGTCGCTACCACATTTGCCACAGCACTTCCAGACATCATTGCCATGAAGGAGCTGGAAACAACAGCTACTTTCCCTGTTCCACCCCGATACCTGCCGACCAACCCTTGGGATAGATCGGTGAGAAATTCGAGCAAGCCGAAATGGCTCATGAGTGAAGCGAAGATGAGGAATAGGATAACTAATGAGCTTGAAACATACAGCGGAACGCCCCAGATACCACCCACACTGAAGCCAACAAAGTCAAAGATCTGCGGTACATTCATATCAAGATGCCTAAATATGCCTGGCAAATTGTCCCCCCATATGGCATAGATCAGAAAAATAACACACAAGTTGGTAAGCGCCCAACCAATTGTTCGACGAGTCGCCTCAAGTGTTGCTACTATCAAGCCCGCTGCCAATATGGTATCAAAGGTCGTGACCACAGAATAACCAAATGGAGAAGTAACTAAGTCAATTATTATAAGCTTAGCTACGCCGAGAATCGTCACCACACTCAGTACAACATCAACAGGTATTGTCCAGATCGGACGTTTACCACGTATTCTGAACATTGGAAATTTATAGAAGATCAACACATAGCAGAAGGAAAGTAAGATACCACGCTGCTGATATACTGGCAACTGGCCAAATCTTGCTGTATATAAATATAGTATGGCTATTGCAGCACAAGCCACTATTTCTATAACTCTAGCTACACTTATTTTTTTTTCCATTATTAGCTCCTCTTTTTGCATATAGTTTCCTCCTTTTCCGCACAAAAACCACTGCTTGCGGGTAGATCTTCGGTGTATCCACCTCAAAGGTCGAGGCTTTGTAAAAGGCTATTGAGTCCAACCTCTTTCACGGTAGTACCTCAGTGCACCATCGTGAAATGGTGTGGGAGGATCTTCTAGATATTTCTTGAGTTCTTCGACGGTGGCCTCATTCTTGATGGTCGGATGCATTGCGTTTCGCTCCTCAATGTTTTCCCACCATACCTTTGCCATTTGATAGACTATATCATCAGGTATATCTTTTCTCACAATAACTACGCTGGGTATAGACGCTACTTGTACTGGACTGTCCATGCCCTCATAGAGGCCCGGCTGTATAATTTGGGGTACAGTACCGAGGAATTGTATCTCATTTGCTTTCTTGATAACGTCTGTTGGCATCGGAATCAGCCTGCATGGTGTGAAATGGAACAACTCCTGTATGACTACAGTAGGGAGGGTTTGAGTGCACATCATAATATCTCCATTGCCGTCCTTTAGGGCATTGATCATGTCCTCAAGATTCATGTTCATTATCCTAACATCTTTTCTGTAATCGATTCCGATCCCTTGCAGTGAGTGAACTGTCCAGGCATAACCGCTTGAGCCGATCTCTCTTGTGAGAATGGTTTTCCCCTTGATATCGTCATAACTGAACGTTCGGATAGGACTATTTTCCAGGGTGATCACGTGCCCAGCTTGTGTGGTGTAAGAGGTAAGAACCCTGGCAATGTCCTGCGGACCGAGGTCGGAATAGGCGTCTTTGCCCTCTCTGGAAGCACTTAAGTTCCACTCATACGCGGTAGCGATATTAGCTACGCCGGTATTCAAAAACATCACATCCTCTGTCCGTCCTTTAGACGGAAACACATCTATTCGCAAATTAGGAGTGTGTTTTTCCAACAGCAAAGACAGTGCAATCATCCAGGCAAAAGACGAAGACGAAGTACCACCGCCCGACGCTTTCAGAATGATTTTTTCTTCGGCCTGTCCTCCGGCAAAGCTCATCGATGTGATAAGTAAAACGATCAGTGTGGTTACCAATAATACCTTTTTCATACTATTTACCTCCTTCTTAGTTTTCATACTATTTACCTCCTTCTTAGTTAAAGAAAATTTCTGGTTAACTCATTTGACCTCCTTTCTGAGCAACAAGCAGATTCGTTAGATTAGCAACAGTGTTGAGTTCTTCCATACCCCAAATTATATCGATCACCTTTGCTGTTGCTTCCTTTCCCAATACACCCTCGGCGTATTCACGGAACTTGGAGTTGCACTCATTTATGCTCATGGGATTGCGTATATCACCCTTGGGATAACTGATTTCACGAGTCACTTCCTTTCCGTTGGCAAGCTGAACGATAACTGTTTGAGGCTTTCGGTATGCCTCGGATGTTGTCATATCTCCGTGTGGGCACGAGTACTCTACTCGATCAATTTTCATAATCCTATCGCCCCTCTTATTTAAATCTAAGTAATTTAGTGAGTGTATTAATATTTTTTATTGATTCAAAATGTTCAATCAATTCAGCAATATTTTCAGCATTATTTTTATTAATGTATGGTAAAACTAATGTAATATACTTTTTATAAATATCTTCAAAAGATGGTGGGTTTTCAGAGCTGCCTTTTGGAAAATCGATTCTTTCAGTGTAAATTTTCCCAGAAAACAATTTAATTTTAGCAATAGTAGATCTTCTTTCGGGAAAATAGTTATCAAGTTCTGGATCTGCAATTACTTTTACTTTTTTCATCAAATTTTTTATTTTTTGATCACTAATCTTTTCAATGCTAAATTCCTCTATGTCAGCCTTATGATCAATAGCTGCTATCGCGGCATTAAACTGAAGGTTAAATTTCGCATCCTCTGCCGATTCTATATCCTGATTTTCCTTATTTACGATATCAGCAACATAACTTTGTACTTTGAGAATTATTTTTTCAATTTGCTCAGCTCTTATATTATTCTCTTGTACTATTTTTATTATTGCATCAATAGTTGAATGAACTAACCCACAAGCCGCATGAAACTTAAAATATGTTTCTGAAATCATAAAATCCTCACCAAACTTGTCAAATATCTTCTTGTCTTGCCAATTATCAGACATGGCATTCATAAATCCTTTATTGCCTTCAAAAATAGTGATAGGACTTTCCACTTTTTTTTCTGCCATCATAGTTGAAACAAGACCATTACAAGAAGCTTTCCCAGCCTGGAAAGGTTTAGCCATTCCTCCATTATTCATTACTTCTAAAAGTCCACTAGCTTGGATACCTGCCAATCCTAACGCATAAGCAATTTCTTTTGTTGATAAATTAAGTAATTTCGCAGAAGCCAATGCAGCTCCAAAAGTGCCACAAGTCCCAGTGGTGTGAAAACCTCTTTTTGTTTGATGGGATGGTTGAAAAGATCTTCCAATTCTACATATTATTTCATAACCTAATATAATTGAAAGCAAAGTATTTTTTCCATTAGAATTTAAAACTTCACCCATCGCTAATGCAGATGGAATGACAACTGTCCCTGGGTGACTAATAGATGGCCTATGTCCATCATCCAATTCAAGATAATGTCCAATGGTGCCATTAATTAAGGAACTAAACAAGAAATAGATAGGCTCCTCTCTTCCTATAACAGTTGATTTTTTATCATTTTTCACCTGACCCCCTAAATCTAATAATACATTAATTAATGGACATTTCTGACCGGCAATAGCAACTCCAACAAAATCAAGCAAGCATTTCTTTGTTTTATCAATTACACTCTCTGGCAACATCTCAAATTTAAGATTTTTACTAAACCTTGCAAATTTCAACGAAATAGTGTCATTCATTATTTTGTACCTTTTTAATATATAAATTGATTTTAATTTAATAGTTTCGCAGGATTAATTTGTACCATTTTCTCAATCCAGTCACTTTTTACTCCTCTGTCTAACATCATTTGAATAAATACCCTGAGGCCTTCCACGGGAGTAAAATTATCTAATTGACCCATATCCGTAGCCATAATACAATGATCTGGTCCTAAGGTAAGAATTGACTTGGCAAAATCATCTGCACAGATAATAGGAAGATGAGGAGTGCAAAGATTGAAACAATGCTCTAAATAGGCTCCCATTTCTACCATCTCCTTTTGCCTTTCGATACCCATCTTTGTATAGACATTCTGAGGATGGGTAATTATTATTTTTTTTACACCAATATGTTGGCATTCCTTAATCAACATTTTGGTCTCTTCATAAGATATGTGTGAAGTCGCAAGAATAATATTCGCTTTGGCAATTAAGTCTAATATTTCTATTATCTCCGGGCGAATTTTTTTTTCTTTATCATATTTTTCATCAAAAACTGTAAGTCCTTTCGAAAAATCCTTACCTTTGTTCATTAAGTGGCATTTTGCTGAAACAGTAGGCATCCAAATAATTTTAGCACCATATTTTATTGCAACTTCTACTCCTTCAGGATTAAAACCGCCTACTGCCTGGTTTAGAGTGATACCCCCAAAAACGTATATTCCAGAAATAATATTAGATACAATATTAGCTTGGATGATTGACATCGTATAGTGGCTTTTAATCACAATGCCTTTCATTCCCACTTTCTTGGCCTCTTCGGCTGCCTCAAATCCATCTAATAATCTTTCTTTTAAATCTGGATTCACATGGATATGAGTATCAATAGCATTCTCTAATAATCTAAAAGCTTCTCGTTTCATTTTACCCTACCTCAATATTGAATAAAGATTAATCATTCCATAGATACCAGCATGTTGAAGAACTCTGAAAGGCCTCTAGCATTTCTTTCGTTGTTAAACCTTTATCCTTAGCTTGTTGAACAAAATTTTGCGCTAAATTTATCTCTCGTAAAGATATTGCCACGGTAGCCATGATTAAATAAATGTATTTCTTCTCTAAAGAATGGTTCTTTAGTAGAATATCTAATATTTCATCATAAATACTATAGGAGCATTTTTTTTCTTCTTCATTTTAAGTACCCACATAATTATTTTATATTTTCTGATTAATAGCTTAAAGCGTTAATAAAACCAATTATTACTTGTCTAATGTTTTTTTATTCTTTCATCTTTTTTTGGTCTTCTTTTAAAATATCATCCAAAATTGGCAAAGAAAGAGACAAAACGTGAATACCTGCAGGTAGCGAAGCTGCTAATAATCCTTCTATTATTTCTTCTTTGGTAGCGCCGGCTTGAATTGCTCCTTTTAAATGTATTTCTATACCTCTTTCGTAACCAGTTGCAGCATCAACTGCCGAAATAATTATTTCTTTAATTTTAGTGGGTAATCCTTGTTTTTCATGCACAACATACATATGCATCCGGTGAAACAACTCAAGGTACTTGGGATCTTCTTTCGCTAATATTTCCCTTGATCGAAAAGTTTTTTGGGTATAAGTTGGCCTATCCTTTTTAATTTGCTCTATTAGCTGTTTTGTCTTATCCATTTATTAAATCCTCCTTATATTCTTTTATTTTTTTCCAGATTTCTAATTTAAATTCGTCCGTAGTCGCACTCCCGCCTATATCGCGGGCAAGAGAATTACCTTCTTTTAATACATTAATTACCGATTTTTCTAAAATCTTTGAAAGTGTATTTAAAATTTCTAATTTTTTCCTTTCTCCTAACCATTTCAACATCATTACAACTGAAAGAAATGTCGCAATAGGATTTGCTATATTTTTTCCTGCGATATCTGGAGCGGATCCATGAACAGGACGAAATATAGCATAATTGTCTCCATATTCTCCGCTAGGGCAAATGCCTAATCCTCCTGTAATAGCTGCAGTTTCTCCAGAAATAATGTCACCATACATATTTGTTGTAAGAATGATATCAAAATTATTTGGATTCCTGATTAATTCAAAAGGAAGGACATCAGTATGCATCTCTTCAAATGCAACATCAGAATATTCTTTAGCAACTTCTTTACATGCACTAACAAATTCACCAAAAGCATATCTCAAAACATTATCTTTATGAATACATGTAACTTTTTTCAACTTATTTCTTTTTCTTGCCATTTCAAATGCAAACTTAGCAACTTTTACAGAAGCTTTCCTAGTAATAGTAGCAGTGGCTGTTACTATACCAGGTTCTATGATTTTTTCTTCACCCATCCACATTCCTTCTGTTTGTTCCCGAATTAAAACAAAGTCAATATCCGGTTTTAAAGAGGGAGTATTAGGGTAGGAAAAAGCAGGCCTAACATTAGCATAAATATTAAACCTTCTCCGTATTACTGGAAAAGGAGTATTAAATTCTCTTGGAAAATCACCTCCTGAAATAGCTATATATAGCATTGCATCTGTATCATTTATACCTTTAATTTTTTCCTCAGAGATACCGCCAAACTTTCTTCCGTATTCAAAAATATATTCTTCTGTTTCTATCCAATTTTCATATCCAATATCGCAAATTGTAAACTTTGCTGTAATTTCTTTTATATCCGAAAAAAGCAAATTTATTGTATCTAAACCAACCTTTATTAACTCCGGACCAATGCCGTCACCTGGGACATAAGCAATATTAATTAAATTTTTCATTTTCCAACGCCTCCGATTTTATGATTTACTGAAGTTAACACTATCTCAGATCTCAATTAATTAAGTCAAAACCACTTGTTTTTTTAATTTGATAATTTGCAAAATAATTAGAGAAATTACCAACACACTTCCATAAATAAAAAAATTAGGAACAATAAATAAAATACAAGCTGTTACCCCAATAACCCTTTCAATTATGTTTAATTTCGTAAATAAATACCCCCTTAAAGAAATCGCGAAAATTATAACACTACATAAACCAATAAAAAAACTAAAAAATACCTGTGATGTACTTGGATCATTAACTAACATCAAAAATGGATGAAAAACAAAAACATATGGGACTAAATATGGACCAGGAAGTCCAAATAAAAATCCTGCTATTGCAGTTTTCCATGGGTGTGATTTTGCAATTCCTGCTGCAACATAAGAAGCGACACATACAGGAGGAGTTAAATTAGACACAATTGCTGCATAAAAAATAAAGAAATGAGCAGTAATACCAGGAATACCCATTTTTATTAAAGCAGGTGCTAATAAAACAGAGGTAGTAATATACGAAGCAGTTGTTGGTAAACCCATTCCCATTATCATTGCAGTAATTTGAACAATAATTAAAGTTAGTAATATGTTTCCACGGGTCAAATTCTCAAGAATCATTGTTATTTTTAAGCCCAATCCAGTTAGAGTAACTACACCGATAACAATTCCTGATGCAGCACATGCACTTACAACAGTAAGTAACCTTTTGGCGCTTATTTCAAATGCAAATAATATATTTTTCATATTAAATTTAAATGTACTCTTTAATATTGAAATAGCAAATGTTACTAAAATACAAATAATAGCTGACTTATAAGGAGAAAATCGAATTATGATTAAGAAATATAGGAGAGTAAATATTGGAATTAAATAGAACCATCCTTGTTTAATAAGGATTAAAGGATTCCCTACGTCTGACAATTTCGCATTAATCCCCATTTTTTTAGATTGCAGATGCACTGAAAAAGCCAATGAAATATAGTATAAAATAGCTGGTAAAACAGCTGCCGATATAATAGATAAATAGGGAATATCCAGATTTTCAGCAATAATAAAAGCCGTGGCACCCATTATTGGTGGCATTATTTGCCCTCCTGTGGAAGCTACTGCTTCTATCGCCCCTGCAATTTCTGCTTTATAACCTACTGATTTCATAAGTGGAATTGTAAATGTTCCTGTGGTTACTACATTGGCAGAAGGGCTGCCTGTTATCATTCCAAAAAACGAACTTGCAAGCACAGCAGTTTGGGCTGGACCGGAAGATAATCTACCTGTAAGCGAGTAAGCTAGTTTAATAAAGTATTTCCCTAATCCAGTAATATCAAAAATTGAACCTAAAATTACAAATATTGCAACATAAGTCGCAGATGCTCCAAGAGGCATTCCAAAAATCCCTTCAGTAGATAAAAACAAGGTATTAACTATTCTTTCTATGGAATAAGGGCGATGTCCTAGAAATCCTGATATATACTGGCCAAAAAGCAGATATAATAAAAAAAGAATAGGTACAATCACTAATTGTACTCCTACTGCTCTCCGGGCAAGTTCAAGAACTAAAACAATTAAAATTAACCCTAAAATTGTATCAAGTTGTGTCGGAGTACCAACCCTATAGACAATGTTAGTATACTGTGTTACGATGTAGCTCGTTATAATAACAATTAAAATAATCAATAAAAAATCAATAAAAATAAATAAATAACTTCTTCCCTTGTTCTTCATTTTCTTAAAAATTGGAATCGTAGAAAAAGCTATAATCATTCCAAGGCATAAGTGTATAGCTCGATGGTTAACTGCTGAGGGAAGACCAAACATCGATGTATAAATATGATAAGTTGTCATCAATATAGCAGTCCATCGACCAAAAAAAACAAACATATTCTCAAATCTTTCAGGTATATTACAAGAACTTTTATCCTTGGAATGATTCATATACACTATCTATTATCCTTTCTTTTTACACTGATTATATTATAGCCCTCTGGATAAAAATAGAAAACATCCAAAAGGGCTATAATAATATATTAATCAATTACCACAATTTTTTATTTCAGTTCTGGAGGAATGACTATCTCTGGAACATCTATGCCAAATTCTTTAAAATATTTATATGCTCCTTTATGCAGTGGAGGAGTTTTTAGTCCAATTACAACTCCTTGCTCATCATAGTTCTTAGAAGCAGGATTAGAAGCCCAAATATCTTCCTTATTTTCCATAGCAGCCTTTACAATTTTATATACCATTTCCTCATCAGCATCTTTGTTTACAAAAATGACATCAGAAGATGCTGCTACGGTCGTAACACTGTCTTCCAACCACGGATATTCTGGATATTCATCTGGAGATATTACTCTTCCAAAAAAGCCCCATTCGTTTTTTAATTTTTGTATAATAGCAGGATCAATGGATACTAATCTGATTTTCCTACTTGCAGCAAGTTCTAGTACTGCTGCTGTCGGAACACCAGAAGAATTAATTACTTCTGCATCAATCACGCCATCCTGCATAGCAGCTCCTGCTTCAGAATATGAATAAAAAAAAGGTGTTAAGTCATCATAGCTCATACCATGTGCATCTAAAACCATTTTAGTATATGTTTCTCCCCCGCTTCCAGCAGGACCTACTGCTACCTTTTTTCCTTTTAAATCATAGACTGAATTGATTGGAGAATCTTTGGGAACAATTAATTGCCAGGCACCGGTCGCGACATAATCTGTTCCGGCAAGCGGAAAAAGTGCCCGTAAATTTGTAATTGGCTCTTCAAAGGGTGGCTCCCCGGAAATAGCTAATTTAATAGCCAGTTGAGTGGCCAATCCAATATCAGCTTCTCCATTAGATACTAATCTTATGTTCTCTATGGAGCCACCAGAAACTTCTGCCGTAGCATATAAATTAGGTATATTATCAGTAAGGACTTTCCCTAATGCAGCTCCGACTGGATAATAAGTTCCTGTGGCGCCAGCAGTCACAATCGATAAATAACTTGATTGAGCATATACTGAAACAAAAGATAAGTTGGTTAGACTAAGAAAAAATATCACAAAAATCATCATTTTCATTAAAAAATTTGTTTTAATTCTATTCATTATTTTAACCTCCAACAATTTAAAATTAATTACCTTTTTCATACTATTTACCTCCTTCTTATTAAAGTCTTAGTTAAAGAAAATTTCTGGTTGACTCATTTGACCTCCTTTCTGAGCGACAAGCAGATTAGTTAGATCGGCAACAGTGTTGAGTTCTTCCATACCCCAAATTATATCGATCACCTTTGCTGTTGCTTCCTTTCCCAATACACGTTCGGCGTATTCACGGAACTTGAAATTGCACTCATTTATACTCATGGGATTGCGTATATCACCCTTGGGATAGCTGATTTCACGGGTCACTTCCTTTCCATTGGCAAGCTGAACGGTAACTGCTTGAGGCTTTCGGTATGCCTCGGATGTTGTCATATCTCCGTGTGGGCACGAGTACTCTACTCGATCAAATAGCTCCTTCACTTGAGGGCGGTTGACCATCTTGTCGGTAAATTGCTTTGAGGTAATCTCGCCATCTATAACTGCAACTACAAGGCAATAGCTAATACTACCCGAGGCCTCATGCCCATTTGTTGGTAAAGACGAGGGCAAGGTCTCGGCAAGTATGCGAGGCATTCGATATTTTATTCTGGATACATCTTGGGCGCGAATATTGTACTCTTTCACAAGATAAAGAATGGCGTCGATACAACGGTGTATCATGTAACAACACGGGTAGAACTTCAAGCAGAGGCCGCCCGGCGCTATTATGTCGAATGAGCACCCCAATTCATCCACAGCTTTTTTCAGACTCATTCCGTCTCCCCCATCCACTAGCTTCGTGAGGCCTATGCTTCCTTCGAAAAGGCTGGAGCTGGCTTCCATACCTCGTAAAGCTAAAGATGCTGCCACGACCCCATTCCGAGAAGCCAACCCAGAGTGAAGAGCACGTGTCATGGATCGCCTGTTGATCTGCAAACCGGAGAGCTCAGAACCGGCGATACCCAGTGCCATAATGGATTTTTGATGATCAAGTTTCAATATTTTTGAGGCAGCTGCTGTAGAAGCGAAAGTGCCTACTGTGGCAGTAGTATGCCAGCCAAGCTCAAAATGCTTTTCGAATCCAGTTCCAATCCTGGAGCCCACCTCAAATCCAACAATATACGAGGTGAGCAGGTCCTTTCCTGAAGCTTGGTACTTTTCCCCCAAAGCCAGAATGGCCGGTAAAATGGTCTCGGTAGGATGTCCGATGTTCCAAGTAAGAGACGTATCTGTGCAATTCGTCGCACTGGCTAAAGTTCCATTGGCCAGAGCAGCCAGAGGCGGGGAGGTTCTAATCCCGACTCCGATTACCATCGCTTCTGGTCTTCCGCCCAGATCCTGGACATAGTCCAGAATGATTTGGCCTTCTGGAATTGCTTTGCCTGCCAGACAGTTGCCGATGCAGTCCAGTATGCCTTTCTTAGCCATTATGAGCGCTTCTTCCGGAATATCAGTGTATTCGGTTTCACTAATAAATCTGGCAATACGGTCGGTTATCATTTGTCTCCTCTCTCTCCGTGGTATCAACAAGTGAGATGAAGTCCATTTCACTCATTGATACCTACAAAATACCCTCATACAAGTCTTCTTCGTTTACTATGCGCAGTAATTTATCCATTCCCACGTCAGCGATACCTAACTTCTCGAGATTCCTGCCGGTATTGTAGTAATCTTCACCATTAATTGCCGAGGCGATGTAAATGAACGCATCGATCAAAGGAGTTTTGATGCCGAATTTTTTGGCAAACAACGATACAGGTACAGATCCGAACGGCACATCCTCTGTGACAAAGCGGTTTTTCATCCCGTCTTTGCCGTAAATTGAAGGAAAGTCCGTTTTGTACTTAACAAAGGAACGGGGTACCGATGGCGGAAGTGTTACGTTGCCTCCAACTGCGTCAGCAATCGCATCAAGTTCCTTACAAATCGCGTCCTGGACTGCAAACACAGAGGGAGTATGCCCATCTTTTAGGATAATAAAGTCTTCCTTGATCGCCTCTATTCGACCGGTATTGAGAATGCACAATGGCGGATGGATCAAATGATGTGGCGTGCAAAGAGCCACGTTGATCACGTTTTTGCACGGCTTGAACAGTGGATAGAGGGTACGGATGTCATCGAGAGCTACCTCGGTATCCTTTGCCGGAAGAGCAGAGATCACAAGTGGATAGTCCATGTAGAACTCCGATGGATTTCCGAGCCAAGGACCTGCCGCGCTGCGGAATACCATAATCTTCGGCGGGCCCACCCGCTTGACAGTCGTAGATTCGTAGTATCCTTCTCCGGCATCACTGAGCAGTCTTGCCGCGCACGGCGGTTGATCTGTTTCGTAGATAGTGACCTTAAGTCCAGGACGTCTTTCGCGCAGCAGGCGTCGCAAACGCAATGCACCGGAGTTCGCAGCCCAAAGGACTATTACCTGGCCATCCTTGAGTTCCGGTATCATCTCTTCAAAGAACAGCTCATGGGCAAAGCTCGGCACGAGCAAAAAGATAAGTCCCGCATCGACGAGAGCCTCTTTAATATCTACGGTAACCTTGTGGACTTTTGCTTGGGCTGTCCTTCCGGGCTGACCCTGAATCTCCACGATGTCAATTAATTTGGTCTCGAGCGAAGGCTTGAAATGCTGGGCAAATTTCGGATGTTCGTAGAAATTCACCTTGTAGCCGGCCAGTGACAGGTCAGCCGTAGCAGAATGACCTGCGTTCCCTCCCCCAAGAATTGCAATGGGTTTTTCTAAAAATTTATTCATTTTTTATTCCTCCTTAAAAAATTGTTTAAGTCCTAATATTAGTGACTTCAGATAATCTTGTGCAAATTTAATGAGATCCGACTGGCATCCTTTCAGAAAAAGAATCCATTGGATTGATTATTAGATTGTTTATAATAGTTTAGTTTTCCAAAACACAATAGGCAAATTTTATTTTGTAAAAATTATATTACCCCCCCCTCAAAAAAAATCGCAAAGTTTATGCAAATAATTTAGAATTAAAAGTACCTGGTGCACCACTACATGAGAAAATACAACTTCAGATAAGCTCAGATAAAGAATCTTGTCTGTCTGAAGTAAGATCCTGGCCTAAAGGTGAACTTTCAGGTAGTCAAAAAGTTAAAAATACTGACCTTAATTTAGTGCGCTTTTGAAATTTAACTAACATCTTTTGCTTTTCTGCATTCTCCTACAGCCAACGACACCGGAAGACTTACATGAAGAAGTGCATGTATTCCCCCCCCCAAAATTCTCGTTAAGTCATTATTTAATTGCATATTTGTCTCCTTTGACCTGTTAAGATATTATAAAATTTTTTATACAAGATGAATCCTAAATTCGAAGGATATTACCCCAGTCGGATGGAAAAATGGACCATGGGGCATTCCAGGTGGACGACAAGCATAATAGCCAGCTTTGTAAGTACTGTGATTTTTTGGATCAAGTAAAGTACCCTGTACTATAAACACTTCTTCATTAAAATTATTATGAAATAAAACTTTGCCAGGCGGATTATCTAAATCTCTAATACTTTCTTCTAGATCAGGTAAGCTCATTAACAAGCGAGTATAAGAACCCGTATTAGGATCTTCGCTAAGTATTTTTTCATAAGATCTTCCCTCTACAATTGGTTTCCATGGTATCAATTCTGTATTAAAGAATTCAAGAGTTGGTTTAGCCATCTTAATATTCTTACTTAAATGAATCCCAAATTCCAAAGATATTGCCCCAGTCGGATGGAAGAATGGTCCGTGAGGTATTTTTTGCGGACGACAAGCATAATAGCCGGATTTGTAAGTCTTTTGAATTTTTGGATCAAGTAAAGTGCCTTGAAGTACAAATACTTCTTCATGAAAATCATCATGAAATAAAACTTTGCCAGGCGGATTCTCTAAATCCCTAATACTGGCATCTAAATCAGGCAAACTCATTAATAAGCGGGTATAAGACCCTGTTTCAGGATCCTTACTAAGTATTTTTTCATAAGATCTTCCCTCTACAATTGGTTTCCATGGTATCAATTCTGTATTAAAGAATTCAAGAGTTGGTTTAGCCATATTCTAAATCTCCCTTATTAATTATTTTTTATTTTTTTAACACTAGACTCCCACGCCTTTACAGACATAGTACTCACCTTAATAGATGGGGAGTTCCCGCTAAATTAAATATATCTTCCTGAGTTAATTCTCTTCTTCTGGGCGGAAAAGCTAAAGCAACTACATCCATAGCGGAAAATGCGGTATGAGCACTGGCAATAGGAACAAATTCTTCTGCTCCCATAGCATCGCCATATTTGATTAGACTTTTTAATGCTTCTTGCCTAAGTTCTCCTTCTTTTCCATCTAATATTCCCTGTAATTCATTGTTTAAATGCATTTTATCTCCCTTTAATAATTTAATCATCCCTTAAACCAGCTAATGGGTTCTGCCTGGTATATATGATGAATAACTCTACCGACCTTATCATCCCTTAATTCTACTTCAAAATATGAGCTATATGACAATTTTCCACTTAACGTAGGAAAGGTTCCGGAAAATACGACCAATCCATCCAAATTATTTCCTATGCGAAGTTTTACTTCTTCCAATATTGTTTCAGGTTTAAGAATTTCAACTAATTTACCTTCCTGATATAATTGTCTTTTTCCATCTTCCCTTACCCAGGAACGCATGACTAGTTCATCCCAATATTCTTTTACTTCCTCATAAATCCATACTTTGGGAGCTAAAGCATTATAATAGATTTCCTTTGCTACTACTAAATCAGTTTTCTGAATTCCCCTGTCTGTATGGTCACTTCCCACTCCCACATAAATTGTATTTTCATCAACTAAAAGGGCAAATTCTACTTCACCAGAACTTACAGTTTTAGGTAATACTTCAAATTTACTACTTGTCGTTACTCGATCGGGGGTTTTCGGCCAAAAAATAGGAAATTCATGTCCCACATTAATACCGCTTTTACGCAATTCTTCCATATGTTTTTTTACCGCCTCTGCATCCCGACCAGAACGACCAGCGTTGACTAGCTTCTGTACTTCAAATTCTAATTCCTTTTCCCCTTCTTTACTTTCAACGATTAATTTTAACATTTTAAACCATAACTCCTTTCCCTGCTCTCTTTTTATACTGACAAAACAATATTTTTTAGATGAGGCATCACTTTTCTGAACTCATGCATTTTTTCTAAATCTATTTCACCCCTGACAATACACTCAGTGGTTCCAGAGCCGGCAATAGTATTGCCCTGTGGATCAATAATAGCACTATATCCAAGATAGTCATGACCACGGTCTTGGCCCACCGCGTCACAAGAAACAAAATAACATTGATTATCAATGGCTCGGGCATGACATAAGTGTAACCAATTTTCCAATCTGTTCATCGCAAAGGCTGAAATAAATAGGAAAATTTCCACACCATTTTTAACAGCCATTTTACGAAAGAGTTCAGGAAACCGTAAATCATAGCAAATACCAAACCCCAAAACACCTAACTCAGTTTTTACGGTAGTAATCTCTCCGGGTTTGCAAAATGTTGCCTCCTGATACCCTAAATAATTTACCAAATGTATCTTGCTGTAAGTATCAACTATCTTCCCCTGGGGATTTAAAAGGACCAGGGTATTGTAGAAATTTTCTCCTCTTCTTTCTAAGATACTACCAGAAACAATATAGGAATTAACCTCTTTAGCTTTTTGAGCTATCCGAGAAATGGTTTCTCCTTCTATCGTCTCACTACATTTAAGGACTTCATCTCTGGTAATATCCTTATCAAACACACTATGCCAGCCAAAATTCCATAGCTCCGGTAAGAGAATTAAATCGGCATCTGCTGATTGGTCAATCAGTTGTTCGGCTTTCTTTATTCTTTCTTCTTTAGACAACTGATTGGAAAAACCATATTGAATAGAAGCTACTTTTATTCCCATTTATTTTTCCTCCTAATTTTATAATCGCTTGAATTGTTTAAAAAATTCTTAGTTAATGATTTAGATTTCCGGGATAGCCATATCAGGCTGATTTGGCTCGCTTTGAATTGCTTCAGGGAAATACCTGCCCATCATCTCTTTAATGATAACAGCTTGATCAGCCATCAGTTGACCATCATGAGCATTGGTAATCTGCCCATGAGCAGACACTGCTGAATTACCGCATTTTAGGTGACAGGGAGAGGCAACTCTTACTATCTCCGGTGCTTCATAAGAACGAATAAAACCACCGGAAGCAGGGGGATTATCAGTATGTAGATCCAGGGGTAAAGATGTGCCTCTTCTTAGTGCTGCTAACATAGGTAAGGATAAATCGCGAATAGGATTTATGGAATCCGCGCCTAATTGTTCTAAGACATGAAAAGCAACTGGATTACAATGACCGCAATGGGCTGAGGTTTTAAAATGTAAATTTTTGGGAAGTTTACCCGCTTTTCTCATCTCATTGATCAACCAGAGTAAGCCTTCGTCATAAATTAAGATTCCTCTAATGCCACACTCTACTGCTCTTTTTATATCTTCAACAGCCCGACAAACTTGTTCCATTCCTCTTAAACGATACCCTACTCTTACTCCTTGGGGAGTATGTACTGTTGCCCCTGTATCATAAGTAGCTCTCGGACCTACCGACATATTCAATTCACAACCAAAGTCTTTAGTAATTTTGGCATATTCTTTTACTTCTGCTAATGTATGCCTAAAAATGCCATAAGTCTCATCTACTCGGTTTATAGTTACACCTTGTCGTTTAGCATTTCTTAGCAAAGATTCCAATGCCTCTGCAGAATTTATAGTAGGTACCTCAAGTCTAAAATGAGCTCCATCCGGGAAGGTCCTTCCTGAAGTAGGTAAATCAAATAAATCTCCCCTTGGTAAGCCTAACTTCTCTAAAAAATCTCTGGTTTCTTCAAATAACATCATTTTTACTCCTTTTTAATTTTATTAGTTTGTCTTTTATAATAACTTTTTTAGCCTTTACTCTAAATTAACTCTTTAGTTATTGAAAATTTTTAAATCAGCCTTATATCCTCGCCACCCCGCTCTCTTGGCTGCCTGGGCTACTGCTTCTGATTCCCGTTCTACCACGCGGGGATCGAAGGCATCGACAATCACATTATCATCATTTAATTCATCCTCTGAGATTAAGGAAGCCAGGGCATAGGCAGCGGCCAATTTCATCTCTTCGTTTATCTGGCTGGCTCTTACTTTTAGTGCCCCTTTGAAGATGGCAGGAAAACCGAGACAATTGTTGACCTGGTTGGGAAAATCTGAACGGCCGGTACAGACAATGCGGGCTCCTGCTTTTTTAGCTACATCGGGCATAATCTCGGGAGTGGGGTTGGCCATGGCAAAGATAATAGAATCAGCAGCCATCGTCTTTACCATCTCCGGTTTTAGGGCTCCTGCTACTGATAGTCCTAAGAATACATCGGCTCCTACTATAGCATCAGCTAAAGTACCTTTAATTATCTTCCGATTAGTAACTTTGGCCATCTCTTCTTTAACCGGATTCATATTCTCTTTTCTTCCTTCATAGATAATGCCCTTGGAATCACAAAGGATGGCATGTTTTACTCCGGCAGACATAATGAATTTTAAGACGGCTATGGCTGAGGCTCCTGCTCCGTTGACTACTACTTTTATCTTACCTAAATCTTTACCGACTACCTTTAGAGCATTGATTAAACCGGATAATACTACGATGGCAGTGCCGTGCTGGTCATCATGAAATACCGGAATATCCAGTATCTTTTTTAATCTTTCTTCTATTTCAAAGCAACGGGGTGCAGAGATATCTTCTAAATTAATTCCTCCAAAACTGGGAGCGATTAAAGTGACCGCTTCTACAATCTTATCCGGGTCTTTGGTGGCCAGACAGATAGGAAAAGCATCTACTCCGGCAAAGTGCTTAAAGAGGACGGCCTTGCCTTCCATCACCGGAAGAGCGGCTTCTGGACCAATATCCCCTAAACCCAAGACCGCAGTTCCATCAGTCACCACTGCTACTATATTTCCCTTAGTAGTATATCTATATACTTGGGAGACATCCTGGTGAATTTTTCGACAGGGCTCAGCTACGCCGGGAGTATAGACAACTGCCAGGTCGTGCATATCTTTTACTTCAGTCTTACTTACTACTTCGATCTTTCCTCTGTTTTCTTCGTGTAGCTTTAAAGCCTCTTCATAAATATTCATTTTGCAATCTCCTTTTTAGATTAAATTAAATTTATTTAATAATTTAATTATTTCATATACTTTGGCGGTTCGGTTTCGTAAAGATTATTACCATAAGTGTCTATTACTACGATAGCGGGGAAATCTTCTGCGTAGTAACGATGGATGGCCTCTGCTCCGAGGTCCTCATAGGCTACTACTTCGGATTTTTTGATACTGCGGGCAATTAGAGCAGCTGCCCCTCCTACGGCTCCAAAATAGACCGCTTTGTTCTTCTTCATACTATCGATTACCTCTGGTGAACGGAGTCCTTTACCGATCATCCCTTTAAGACCTCTATCTAAGAGATAGGGAGTATAAGGATCCATCCGATAGGAGGTGGTAGGGCCGGCTGAACCGCAAGAGTATCCCGGTTTGGCTGGTGCTGGACCTACATAGTAGATGATCTGTCCTTTAAGTTCTATAGGAAGTTCTTGTCCTTTTTCTATCAGTTCGATCAGCCTTTTATGGGCAGCATCTCTAGCGGTATAGATATAGCCGGTTAGCAGTACTGAATCTCCGGCTTTTAATTGTCTAACGCTCTTATTATCTAAAGGGGTGGTTATCTTTTTTGCCTGGGCCATTTTTTCATTCTCCTTCCTATAGTATTCCTTCGGCATGTCGGGCGGCATGACAACAAACATTGATAGCAACTGGCATACCGGCTATATGCGTAGGCAGGTAATCTATGTTGACAGCTAAGGTAGTAGTTCTGCCACCTAAACCTGCTGGTCCAATACCTAAATTATTTATTTTCTCCAGGGCTTCTTTTTCCATCGTGGCATATTTCTCGTTTTTATGGTGTTCGCCTATTTTGCGGGCAATGGCTTTTTTGGCTATGACCATAGCTTTATCTGCAGTTCCTCCGATACCCACTCCGATTATAGTGGGAGGACAAGGATTGGGGCCAGCCTTCTTTACGGTTTCTACTATGAAATGAATGATTCCTTCCGCTCCATCGGCTGGTTTTAACATGGATAGGGCGCTCATATTCTCACTACCGAATCCTTTAGGCATTACTAAAATTTATCTTATCCCCTGGGACTATATCGGTATAGATGACTGCTGGAGTGTTGGTCTTGGTATTCTTTCTTGCAAAGACGGGATCATCTACCACTGATTTTCTGAGGTATCCTTCCTGATAGGCTTTTTTGACTCCCTGGTTTATGGCTTCGGTAAAGTCACCATCTATGATCTGGACCTCCTGACCTAATTCGATAAAGAGCACGGCCAGTCCGGTGTCCTGACAGATGGCTATCTCTTCAGATGAGGCGATTTTGTTGTTTTTGATAATCATCTGCAAGACAGATTTACCTATAGGAGAAGTCTCTTCTTCTAAGGTCTTTTGAAGTAGTTTTAAAAGGTTCGGGTCTATATGGTAATTAGCCTTAAGAAATAATTCTTTCACTTTGTCTATGATCTGACTGGCTTTAATTTCACGCATCTTTATCTTCCTCTTTGCCCTCATAAGCTAAAATATTTTTTAAGACATTATCAAGATGTGCTTGACTTAACCACTCCGCTTGTATTGAATCTTTTCTCTTTAAAGCTTCTACAATTTCTCGATGTTCTTTTAAAGAATATTTGAGTCTTTCAGGATTACTTCTTAATGATCTGATTCGAAATCTATGGTCAGAGCTATTTAAATGATTACAAATTTCTGTTAACCGTTTATTTCCACAAATATTTAATATTAGATTATGCAATTTACCATTTAACTCACTATAAGCAACCACATCATTCTTAGAAATACAAATACTCATTTTTTCTATAATTTCCTCTAATTTGGTAATTTCTTCTTTGCTAATTTTTTTA
>Ga0307380_10002182_pt1 | contig 27950 bp, 24 predicted proteins | sample UN3MG_FD_202239 | JGI IMG/M metagenome (GOLD analysis project Ga0307380, IMG submission 202239) | Soil microbial communities from Risofladan, Vaasa, Finland - UN-3 | ecosystem: Environmental > Terrestrial > Soil > Coastal area > Acid sulfate soil | place: Finland: Risofladan, Vaasa | collected... | reverse complement strand
CGCTCTTTCTCGAAACGATCCCCCACCGAGTTTTTGGCTGCTGAGCCATGATGGTGGCGGGGATACACAAAGAGCGATGGAGGCCTGGATTGCTCCCGATTACGGGAGCAATCTCTGCCGTTTTTCCGTGGGCGGGAGAAATGTTATTGATTTCAAGCACAAGCTGCTCCTCGAACACGACTACACCGGTACCCCGGTGCTGTATCCCACCCCGAACCGGGTGCGAAACGGTGTGTTTTGCTGGCAGGACCAGTCCTACCGGCAGATCAAGAGGGGCACACAGATCGTTGAACACGGCCTGGTGCACAGCGAAAAATGGACGCCCGGCGAACCGGTGGTGGCGGAAGATTCTGCCAGCCTGCAGACATGGATCGAGTTTCGGAAGGGCGACCCTCTTTTCGAGGCTTTTCCCTTTCCCCACAGATTGACTTTGGACTTCCGACTGACTGCCCAGGGGATTTCGATCACCTACACCATTGAAAACCAGGGAAGTGAGGAAATCCCTTTCGGATTCGGGCTGCATCCCTACTTCATAAAGCTTTCGGGAGATGAGGGCACCTTCGTTACCTTGCCGGCGAATGCGGTGATGGAAACCACTCCCGATCTGCTACCGACCGGCAAGCTCCTGAACGTGAAGGGCACAGCTTTTGATTTGAACGCAGCGAAGGCGATCGGTGATTTGGACCTTGATCACGTCTTTACCGGGATTCCGTCGGAATCCCACGCTCGAATCGAATACCCCGATCTCGGCATCACTGTCAGCCTCGAAGCGACAGCGGACTTTACTCATGCTGTGCTGTACTCTCCGCGGGGTGAAGAATTCTTCTGCCTGGAGAATCAAACCTGTTCGACCGATGCGCACAACCTCTTCGATCGCGGATTCAAGCGGGAATCCGGATTGAAGACGGTTGGACATGGTGAACAACACAGGGGTCGTGTAGACTATTCGATAACTTTTTGACGGAGGACGATATGCTGATCGATTTCCATTATCACCTGGCCGATGCGGTAGATGCGGTAGATGAGCTGTTGAGAGACATGGATACATCCGGAGTGGAGAAAACTGTGCTGATGGGCGGACCAACCGATGGATACTGGGAGTACAAAAAGACCGGTTTCGCCGGCAATGAACGGGTTGCCGAAGCGGTCAAGGCTCATCCGGATCGGCTGATCGGAAATGTGTACATCGATGCCCGGGAAGCGGACATGCTGGATACCTTGAAACGCTACCTGGACCGGGGATTTCGAGCCATGAAAATCTTCCCGCCGGTCGGGTTTACACCGGATGATGAGCGGATGTTCCCGGTTTACGAAGAGGTTGAACGGCGCGGAGTACCCGTGCTGTCCCATGCCGGTCAGACGAATATCAAGCTGATCAGCGATGATCCCAAAGTCAGGAAAGCAACCGACTCGCGTCTTGGTCATCCCATGAACTTCGACCAGTTGGCGCGATTGTTTCCCGACGTCATCTTCGTGCTGGCCCACATGGGTTATCCTTTTTTTGTAGAGGCCATGAGTGTGGCTCAGGCAAACCCGAACGTGTACCTGGACGTTTCCGGTTCCGGGCCGTGGACTGACGGTATTCCCCTGGTCTTCAACGCTCTGGGAGGCCACAGTTATATCCCGATAGATTTTAATCGAGTGGTTTGGGGCTGCGACAACACATTGCCGCAGGCCCAGCACATGGCTCGATTGGCCAACTATCTGAGACTGATGGGTGCTGGTTCGGAGGAACGAAAACTCATTTTCGGGGAAAATGCCAGAAGACTGTTGAAGCTCTAGTCAGCTGGCAATCCGTCATCGGATCAGGTGAAATCGGCGCTTGCTTGGCTTCCGAAATCAGCTTCTGATAGAGGGAGTCTGCCCCACCTCCTCAGTCCGTCGTTCAAGATCTTGAAGCTCCGTGGCCAGATTTCCTCTGGTACATCCTCGGTAATCCCGATGAGGAAACGATCTCCGGGAATTGCCTCGCGAAGGATGCGGTTCAACTCCGCTTGAATCCTATCTTCTGTCTCCAGATGAACAGAAGAAGGGAAATTGATCCAGAGTATTTTATCCTTCCACGCCTTTCGAGCTTCGGCAACCGTTACATCGCAGGTAGGTTTGGGGGTAAAGGCTTCGATCACATCGAGATGGGATTCCGCCACCGCGTCAACCAGCGTCGCCATCGGTGCATCCAGGTGGCAGCCGGCCAGCTTGCCGCTTTGATGCATCGTGTCGCAGAACTCGTCAATGGAAGGAAGAAAGTACTTGCGAAAGCGCTCGATACCGATCGCCTCCTGACTGATGTTTCCTCCATACAGGATGAACTCCGCAGGAGAAGCCGCGCAGATGTCGAACATCTGCCGCTGCTTCTCCCTAAGAATCTCGTAGAGACCAAGGATCCGCTCCGGCTGATCGAGCAGATCGATGCTGAAGCGCTCCAAACCCAGGAACTCGTAGATCAGTAGATTCATCGGAGAGTATTCGGTGTTTCCCACGATGTAGCCGTCCTCTCCATAGTGCTTGACTTGGAGACGATACTCTTCGAAAGCAGGTGTGTAGCTGCGATTCTTGAGGATGAACTCCAGGACGTCGTAGTCCGCTTCGTTCTTCACATAGTAGTCTGTCTGCCACCGGCTGGTGCCGAAGGTTTTCTCACGTTTGTAGGTCGCGTAGACCGTGCCCACCGGGGTCCTGAGTTCTCTGCGCTGCTGCAATTCCCCATCCTGGACATATTCCCGGGTCACCGCCTCGACGTTGGGCATCTGGACCTGGAACAGAGGTACCCGCTCCACGACGGTCACACCAGCGTTCCTCAAGCTCCGTTCCGCCTGGCCCCGGGGGAACATCAGCCAGTATATCGTGAAGGGAACGCGATCGGCCGTTTCGCCGTGAATTGCGGCTTCGACCCGCGCCCTGGGGGTGAGCTCCATTGATCGGAAACTCAGGGGAGCAGATTGGCGAGGGGGGTCCGGCGGCTGGCCAGGCAGGGTCGAAAGACCTCGGCAAAGGGCACGCCGACCCTCTGTCCCACCGCCTTGGCCCGTTCGTACAGTATGTCGGCAAAATCGGGTCCGATCTTCCGCATCACCTCCATCTGACTTTCATGCAGACGGATGATCCGCACCTTCTCTTCGATCAGCTCCTCGCTGATCTCCACGAAGTGGGTGCCCTCGAAACCGAAGCCGTCCCCCACATCCCAGTAGTAGATCTTCGGTGTATCCTCTAAGGCGGGATGATCAGTCGCCATTGAGGCGATGATCGAATTCATCGTTGCCTGAAACACGAGCTGAGCCGTCGTAGTGTGGTCGATGTTGTAGTCGTGGATCCAGTGGGTGAAGACCAACTCAGCCCGGCAAGCTCTGAGAGCATCGATCAAGCGGAGGCGCATCTCCTTGGTGTCGTAGAGAAACTCGTCCTCCGCACCCAGGCAGAGGTAGTTCGCCCCCAGGGCTTTTGCGACCGCCCGTATTTCCTTATCCCGAATCGCCGCGGCTTCCTCGTAAAGTATCTCCGGGTTCCAGCTCATTCCCTTGTCCCCGTGGGTGGTGCAGATCAGGGTGATTTTGTGTCCCCCCTGCCGTTCGTATTTCAGAAGCGTCCCCAGGCTGTGACCTTCATCATCCTGATGCGCGGCGACGTGAACGATATTCATTTATCTTTCTCCTATCCTTTGACGGCGCCGGACACCACCCCGCGAATGAACAGCCTCTGTAAGGCTAAAAAGACGATCAGAATGGGCAGGCTGACCACAAAGGTGCCGCCGAAAACCAGATTCCAGCGAGTCATCGAGGCTCCATATTGACCGATGAAGGAGAAGAGCTTGAGAGGCAGGGTGGCCAGGGTTGAACGGGTCAGCGTGATCATCGGTACCAGCAGGTCGTTCCAAATCGGCACGCCCCGCAGGATCAGAACCGTCCCGGTAATCGACTTCAACAGGGGAAGGTAGATATGCCAGTAACTCTGCAGCAGGGAACAGCCATCGACCCGGCCGGATTCCTCCAACTCTTTGGGAATGGTTCGAATAAACCCGGTGTACAGAAAGATCACGAACGGCAAGAACCAGCCGGTATAGACTAACGCAATTCCCAGATAGGAATTGATCAGCCCCATAGCTTTCAACATGAAGATCAGCGGTACCATGGCCAGCTGGAACGGTAGCGTGATGATGGCAACCAGGATGGTGTAGATCCGGTTCAAGAATCTGCTGTTGCTCAGAGCGATACCGAATCCCGCGGCTGATCCCAGCGTTACCAGGAAGAAACAGGAGACCACAAGAATGATGCTGGAGTTGAGGAACCGTGCCGGATATTTCAGAGCCCGAAAGGCTCTGATCACGCTGTCCATCGTAAAGTCCTGGGGTCGGAGAACCAGGGGCCGGCGTACGATTTCCTGCTCGGCCTTGAAGGCGTTGTTCAGCACGTACCAGAGTGGCATGAGCAGCGCCAGCATGATGAGTAGCATTACCAGGTTGATGAGGAGTTTCCTTCTTCTATGGTAGCCCAGCATTTTTTTCTTTCTCATAGAAGTACATCTTCCCGTCGTCGCAAAAATCGCAATTGGATTAGCGTTATGGTGATGGCAAAGATCCCCAAGATCACCGCCATGGCCAGAGCATAGCTGGTCTGAAGGGTGACAAAGGCGTAGGAATATACCCGCAGAGCGATGGTCTCGGACATATATCCCGGCCCTCCCCGGGTCAATACAAAGGGGAGATCGAAGAGAGTAATGATCCCGATTGTCGACAGAATGATGTTGATGGTGATCGACGGAGCGATCAGGGGGATGGTGATACGGAATAGTTTCTGGACCGGATTCACCCCCTCCACTTCAGCGGATTCATAGATTTCCACCGGGACGTTATACAGTCCGGCCAGGTAGATCAGCAGGTAGTAGCCGATGGCGAACCAGATGATGCTCACACTCATGGCCGGCAGCACCGTTCCGGCCTGGCCAAGCCAATCCTGGGCCAAACTCTCCAGACCAAAAGCACGGAACAGCTGATTGAGGATCCCGTTGTAGGAATAGATGATCTTCCAGATAAAGGCCACCACGGTCATGGACAGCACATTGGGGAAAAACAGGATCGATTTGTAGACATTGCCGACCTTGCCCACATTGTATACGGCTATCGCCAGAAGCAGAGCGATGACGTTCAACACCGGAACGTAAAGGATGATCAGATAGAAGGTGTTGATGAAAACCTGCCGGAACGAGCTCTCTGTCACAACCCAGATGAAGTTCTCCAAGCCGACCCATTTGGCTTCCTTGCCAATGCCGTCCCAATCGGTCAGGCTGTACTGCAGGGAGCGCAGCATAGGAAAGAGAAAAAAGACCAGTATTACAAGGAGAGCCGGCAGTACGAAGAGGAAACAGGAGAAACGCCTTCGCGTGGTTGCCGACCATTTTCTTCTGCTCCCTTTGTAGTTGCGGATCGTGCTCGTATCACTCATGCCCCTGCCTCAAAAAATGGGTAAAGGATGCCCCGGCATCGACGGGAGTGTCGATCCTCGGCATCCTTTACCAAAAAAACAAATTATTTCACGGCATCCTTAGCCGCTTTGTCGAAGGCCGCCGCTGCCTCTCTGGGAGTCTTCTGCCCAAGCAGAACCTCCTGGTACAGCTTGGGAATCAGCTGCATGGTCGCAGCCGGGATAAACTCGAACCAAAGACCTGCTGTCAGCTTGTAGGTGTACACATCGTCAATATAGGTCTTGATCTTCGCATCCAGCTTGACCTCTCCCATGGGGTCCTTCACGTGGGGGATGTTGCCCCGGGCGTTCTGATAGTAATGAAATCCCGGTCCGTTCAACCAATCGAGAAGCATAATCCCTTCCTTCTTGTGCGGACCTTCGGCTACGCCCCAGCCGGTTTCTGTAGCCACGATAGGAACCTTGGTCTTTCCCGAAGCGTTCCAAGGCGCCGGATACACATCCGTTTCGAACTCCGTGGGCAGAAGCATACCGGCCAGCCAGGTCCCGGCGAAGTGCTGCACCGATTTGCCCTGCACGTACAGCTGGTTGCCGTCCATGTAGGCTGTGCTCAGCAGTCCACCCTGAGTGTAGCCGCGGTCTGCCAACATCTTCACCTTGGCGAATACGTCGGCATGGGCCTCTGTGTCGAGGTTCATCGTCCCCTTGTCGAATTTCTGGAAGTAGTCGGTGTTGCTGGGAACGATGTTGTTAGCGAAGCCGTGACTCCAGGCTGTGTTGGCGATGGTTCCGTCCACCGGGGTGATGATGATGGCGGTCTTGCCCGCACCCTTTATCGTTTGATTGACCTTTAGGAATTCATCCCAATTCTTAGGCGGGCTGATCCCAAGATCTTTGAAGACAGCCTTCTGGTAGTAGACCAGGCTCGAGGAAACACCGCCGGCGATGCCGAAGAGCTTTCCCTGCGGAGAGGTGAACTGGGGTTTGACCGCATCAACGGTGTTCTTGGCCGCCGCCGTGTTGGAGACGTCGATCAATATGCCCCGATCCACAAGATCGGCACCGAAATCCCCGCCGTTGATCGAAATGAAATCCGGCATCAGGCCGGTAGCCGCTTTGGGCTTCAGGAAGGTCTCTACGTCCTCGATCGTGGTGTAGTCGATCTTGATGTACGGATTTTCGGAGGCGAAGATCTCCAGAAACTCTCCGAATTTCTCCGGGATGTCCGGAATGTGGATGGCGCAGGTCAGGAGAACCGTTTCCTGCCCTCCCTGCTGTCCTGCGGAAAAAGCAAGTCCGCCGGCAAGCAGCAGGATCGATAGAACGAGTAGTGCTTTTTTCATTTTTACTCCTCCTTACAAAGTTTTTTGATAAGCACCTGTTTTCCATACCAGTAACTAGGGTAAGCAATCACCTCCTTTCTCATTCAGTCGCGATAGCTCAGGCCTCCATCATTTTGACGGCTTTGCCGATGAGCTCAGCCATATGCTCGGCAGCGGGTATGGACAGGAAGATCAGGTTCACGGTAATCAACCGCTGCATCAGATCTTCAGTCACCGGGGTCAAGCCCCAAGTATAGCGGTAGTTGCTCTTGCTCGTATAGAAAGGACAGCGTACGGGACAGTCGGGCACGGTCCGATAGGCCGTGGATTCCCTGAAGAAGGGAAACTCGTAGGCCGGGTAGAAGTTGAAGCCGAAGCGCAGCCCAATGCCCAGGTCCTGCTCGATCTTCTTTAACTTTTCATAGGATAAACCGTGCTTGTCGCCCTCCCAGGTGCAGCCCCACCAGTAGCCGCTCATGTTCGCCTGCTTGGGCACATGGCGGGCTTTGAGCCACTCGCAGCCCTCGATGGCCTTGTCGAGGATCGCCAGGGTCTTGTTGTAGGTTCCATTGATGATGTTGTCCACCTTCTCCAGCTGGGCCAGACCGACCGCTGCGGTCACCTCGTTCATCCTGTAGTTGATGTACACGAACTTCGGTGATTCACCGGAAAACCACCAGGCATTCCGCATCTGATCGAAAAGTTCTTCGTTGTTGGTGATCGACATCCCCCCGTCCCCGGTGGACAGATGCTTGAACTCCTGAAAGCTGAACACCCCCAGGTCACCGAAAGTGCCCACATGCTTCCCCTTCCAGGTGGTGTTGATGGCGTGGGCGCAGTCTTCGATCAGAAACAATCCCTTGTCCCTGCAGATCTCGGTGATGGTGTCGATCTCCGCACTCTGGCCCCACATGTGGGTGACGATCACCGCCTTGGTCAGAGGCGTGATATTGGCCAGAAGGGAGTCGGGATCCATGTTGTAGGTATCCCGCTTTACATCCGCGAAACGCGGCACCGCATTGAAGTAGATGGCCGCCAGACCGCCGAAGTGCACGATGGGATCAACGATCACCTCGAACCCGGGGCCGGCTCCGGACACGCTCACCCCCTCTACCAGACCGGCCATGGCGCTGTTTTTGGCCATGGCCTTCTTGGCGCCTACTTTCTTGGCAAAAGCCTCTTCGAAGCGCCGGGTCATGCTGTGCTCGCTGAGATAATTGCTGAGGGTATTCCCGCGCATCACTTCAGCCAGATAGGTCATCTCCGGTTCCCCGAGCTTGCGCAGCTCCCGGGCACCGAATTCCGTATCGATCAGATGGTGGGCGCGCTTGCCGACTTCTTCCTGCTTGCTCATCTGTACATCGCTCCTTATAACTTTTCCGGTTTGACCGTCTTCTTGTCAGCCGCGGACTGCAGGGCCGCGAAACATACCGCAGCCGTGTTGAATCCGCTCTCCGCGTCGTTGAAGGGTTTTCGATCCAGGCGTATATCATCGATGAAGGTATCGATGCAGGCCTTCCAGGTCTCGGAAACTCCTCCCTGCACATTGTCCCATACCCAGGAACCGGGCAGGCGGATACAATCCTCCTCGTGTCCGAAGTCGTGGAAGCGGGGAATCGTGTCCAGCCAGACGCGGTTGTTGTCGACAGTCCCTCGTGTCCCGAACAGACGGAAGGTGAACAGGAAGGGAAGAATCGGACCGAGAAACAGTCCAACCCTACCCATGGCGCCATTTTCAAAGCGCAGGTTGATGATCGCGATATCTTCGGTCTCTATCTGGATCTTCCGGGGCATCTTGATGTCCCGGTAGCAGGTCACTTCGGTAACCTCCCCGCAGAAGCAGCGCAGCAGATCGATGTTGTGTCCGGTGCCGCCATGGATCGGAGTACCCGCAATAGCCTTTTTTCCGGACCAGGCCCAGATATCCCAATCCCCGGGGACGTGATGAAAATAGTCCGATTCGACCAGAACCAGATCGCCGAGCTTGCCGTCCTTGATCAGCCCCTTGGCGTACTGGGGCAACGGACTGAGCCGTCGATGGTAGCCCATGTCGCATTTAACCTTCGCCTTCTGCACCGCTTTGACCACCCGCCGGCAATCTTCCAGGGTGATCGCCATGGGCTTTTCTAGATAGATGTGCTTGCCAGCCTCCGCTGAAGCAATCGCCTGTTCGGCGTGGGCCGCGTTGGGTGAGGCGATGACCACCGCATCGATATCATCCCGTTTGAGCAGCTCTTCGTAGCTCTTGTATACCGTTGCTTTTGAGCCGCTCCGCTGCACAAAGGCCTTGGCCTTGGCCTCCGTCGGGTTGAACACGCCGACCAGCTCGGCATGCTTGTTTGCAACTACGTTCATTCCGTGATGCTGCCCGATCCAGCCGGTCCCGATCAGTCCGAATCGCAGTTTTTCTTGAGTGCCCATCTCGGTCTACTCCTTTTTTTACTGTCAGATAGCAAGATCGAAGTTTTGCGCTTCTGCAAGGTAACAAAACAACTGATTATTTCCGGTTATATACCGGTAACTATGGAGTCATTTAACCACGTTTAGCTGCTTCAGTCAAGTTTTTTTCGTTTCGGTGACCGGCAGCGAAATCAAATGACGTTGGGAGTTCGGATCTGCCGTTCTCGATAGCTCGCAATCAAGATAATGGCGTAAACGCTACTTTGAAGGTATTGGCTTTGTCATCTTTGAGCTTCGCTAGGGCTTCTTTGTAGTGCTGCAGCGGTACCGTAAGATCCACCAGCGACTCTGTGTCTATTAGACCGTCGGCCATCAATTTCAGACAAAGATCGAAAGTCCTATGAGATCGGCAGGAACCTATAATGTTCAGCTCCTTCGTGTGAATCAGACCCATGTCCAATATTTCCGGATTCCATATATAGCTGAACACAACAAGAGTTCCTTGTGACCGGAGCGCCCGAAGACCCAAAGAAGGGGCTGAACCGTTGCCGGTCGCTTCGATTGCGATATCTACGCCTTCCAGCGATAATTCGTCTCTTACCAAAGTCAGCAGATCATCCCGCCGTGTATTGCAGATCGACACTCCTGTCATGTTCCGGATTCTAATCAATCTTTGGTCGTAATGTCCGGCGCAGATGACCTTTCCCGCCCCGAGGCTTGAGGCGATCTGGGCGTGAAGAAATCCGAAAGGGCCGTCGCCAAGCACGAGAACTACATCACCTTTCCTCAGCCCCGCGCGCTGGAAGCTTTGGTAGCATACTGCTGTCGGCTCGGTCAATGCAGCAGCGGTGAAACTCACCTCTTCCGGGATTGTGTGTACATTCCGTGCGTCAACAGCCACTCTCTCTGCCCACGTACCGGGTATACCACCACCGCCGAGATGCCGAATATTGAGGCACAAGTGCTCGATCCCTCGTTTGCAGCTATGGCAGCTGCCACAGTACTGCACGGGGTTCATGGTAACCCGCGCTCCGGTCCGGACGCTCGTCACATTCGACCCCAGTTCGACGACAATACCCGCAGCTTCGTGGCCTGGAATCAGGGGCGGGGGCGTTCCGAATTCTTCGAGATGAAAATCCGAAGCACAAATTGTCGTGACTTGTATCTGCACAACAACCTGGTCGGGACCCGGAACCGGTTCCGGTCGCTCTTCGAGTTCGAAATCATGCCGGCCGTGCCAGAGGATGGATTTCACTTCAGCGCTCCATGTTCAGATAGTTGAGCACGGTGAGCAGCGCCACCCGGCAGCTCGTTTCCATATGATCCAGTTGGACATATTCGTAGTCCGCATGGGCTCGCGCTCCGTCCAGGCTGATCGACACAGCCGGTATCTTACCAAACGGAACCAGCCGGTTCACATCGAGGATGGCGGAGCTACCCGCCAGCTCCATCGTTTTGCCCGTCACCGTGGCATACGCCTCTTTCAGGGCGTGTACGATCCGCTCTTCCGGATCAAAGGTAAAGGCCTCCCCGACGAAGATCCAGGAATCCTCGATCGTGATGTTGTTAGCCCGTGGAATCTTGGCCACCAATTTTTTCAACTCCTTCTGTACGTCCTTAAAAGAACGGCCGGGGTGCCAGCGCCAAGTTCCTTGGAGAAACGCCTGACTCGGTACCCGGTTGTAGAAATCGCCATAGTGGACCTGGCCCACAAACACCGACTGCGGTCCGAGCAAAGGATATTGATGCCGGGCTTGCAGAAACTCGCTGTTTTTCTCTCGCAACTGCTGTACGATCCGAACCACCGTTTCCAAAAGGTTGTCGGTCTCCGGCTCGCGCCTCAATTCGTGGCAAACATCCCCCTGCCGAGTTACATTGATATTCCAAATGCTCTGCCCCTTGCCCATGACGATCGCTCGGTCCTGAAATCCTTCGAATACGATAGCCGCATCCCCCAGGATTTTCCTGTCGATCAGATTCAAGAGTCCCCTAGAATCCCCCAGCGGCGCCTCGTGTAGACCGTAGGCTGTTACCAAGATCTGTCCGGGAAAGTCGCAACCCGACTCGTTGAGAATGCGTACGATCTCGAGAATTCCGGCCAGCCCGCATTTCATGTCCGCCGACCCGCGGCCGCTGATGATCTGGGCCGTCCGTTTCGGCTCTGCATGATCGACATCGATGTGGTCGAGGTGCCCGGCAAGCTGAAGCACTTTCCCCGGGCGCTTGCCTGACAACCGACCGACGACATTGGGGCTGTTCGGCAGGGTTTCATCGACTTCTACCTCTGCGCCAGCTGCTATAAGCATCTTGGCGAACAGCAAGGCCACCTCCCGCTCCCGCCGCGTGGGACTGGGAACACCCACCAACCGCCAAAGGTCTTCTGCCAAACGCTCGGGCTGGATGCGCGCTAGAAACGCAATGTGTGTACTATTGGTTTCAGCCTTCATTTGTTCACCTCCTCGAGTGCCTCCTGCAGGCTTCGCTCCACCAGGTCGCCCAGCTCTTCGATGTCCGACTCCGTACAGATCAACGCCGGCGCCAGAGCGAACCAGCTTGGGTCGATGCGCATAATCAAGCCGTTTTTCAGGGCTGTTCGCTTCAAGACTTTTCCCAGCTCGGGAAAGGGTTCCATGCTTTGTGTGTCCCGAACCAACTCCACGCCGCGCAGCAACCCACGGCCCCTTACTTCCCGCACCACTCCGTAGGTCTTCAATTTCTCGAGCCGGGCAGCTAACAACTCGCCCATTTCCGCAGCTCGCTGGTCCAACCGGTTCTCGACGATCTCATCCAGCACTGCGATTCCCGCGGCACTGGCCAAAGGATTACCGGCAAAGGTATGCCCGTGAGCGAATTGGATATTGTCCTCGGGCTTGCCGTAGAAGGCAGCGGCCATATCCTGTCTGGTGATCATGGCGCCCAGTGGAATTGCCCCGCTGGACAGGCCTTTGCCGCTGCAGATAATATCCGGTGTCACGCCGTAGCTCTGGGCGGCAAACATCGCTCCTGTTCTGCCGAATCCGGTAATGACCTCATCGAAGATCAAAATCACGTGGTGCCGATCGCAGATATCCCGCAGGATGCGGTAGTACTCTTCCGTGGGGGTGATAATGCCGCCGGTATTGCCGATCGGCTCGACGATAATTCCGGCTATGGTATCGGGATCCTCGTTGACGATCACATCTTCAAACATGTGGGCGCAGAAGCGATTGCACTCATCCCAGGTGGAAAACTGATCTCGGTAGTAGTTCGGAGGCCAGACCTTGAGGAACCCCGCCATCTGGGGTTCAAACTTGGTTTTCCGGCTGCCGGTGCCGCTGGCTGACATTCCTCCAAAGGTGGCGCCGTGGTAGCCAAAGTAGCGGCTGATAAACTTGTACTTGCCGGGATGGCCGGACTGTTTGAAATACTGCCTGACGAACTTGAACCCGGATTCAATCGATTCAGAACCGCCGCTGAAAGGCTTGATGAAATCGAGGTTTTCAGGAGTGACTGCGGAGAGCTTCTCGATAAAATCTAGAGTAATATCGGAAATCCCGTGCAGCGGCGGCGTGAAGGTGACCTTTTCCATCTGCTTGTACATCGCCTCCATGACGCGGGGATGACGATGCCCGAGCGTAGCTACGAAGATTCCGCCGATGCCGTCAAAATAACGTTTACCCTCGGTGTCCCAATAATACAGGCCTTCGGCCCGATCTATGATCAGCGGGTGCCGGATAAAATCGCTGATTTGCCGGTAGTCGAGGAAGGTCTGTTTCAGCAAATTCTCCTGCCGTCTGGTGATTTTCACTAGTTAACTCCTTTTCAGCATGTGTATTCTCGATCAACACGAAGCAGTGAGTTATCCCTGGACCTTTGAGGAACGCGATCTCCAGTTTATTCACCTCCGCGATCACCGGCTGTGGAAATTCCTTAACCGTACCGGTTCTCAAAACGCGCGATGCTGGCTCTTATTCGCTTCTGCTGTTCTTCCGGAAGAAACACATCCTCCTTCGTTCTCAAGGAATCTACTATTCCCCCAGCTCTATCAACGAGAGCTTTCTTTCCATCCTGTTCCCAGCGATCGTATGTCTCCCGTACGAACAATCGAGACTCCATCCACTCGCTGTTGCGCAAATGTGAAATTGTCGATTCGTCCAATAAATAGTTGCCCTTATGTCCCACCCTTTTAATGGCTTCGATTGCGAGGGTTTCGTGATTTACCTGGACACCGGCTTGCAACCTTCTTGCGATCTTCACTATCTCGTTGTCGATCACGAGCTGCTCAAATGAGGCTGTCTGCCCGCTGGCAAACATACCGGCATTCACAAGCAGGGACGCCCCGCTGGCAATATTCATCAGAATCGATCGCATGTTTTCGATTCCGATCTGTTGGTCCAATATATGGCTGTCAGAGGTAGGAACACAGCCGTGGCTCGGAATACCATAAAATTCCGATAACTGGTTACCGGCAATGTCCAGTAGATTGTTCTCGGGAGCCGAAAACACGGCATTTGCGCTCCCCATATCAAATTTGGCTGTTCCGCTGATAGCCAACAACGGTGCGCCCTTCCTAACGATCTGGGCCAGCACTACCCCCGACAGCACTTCGGCGTTCTTCTGGACAAGAGCACCAGCCAAGGTAAAGGGTCCAGTTGCTCCGGCAATCACCCCGGGTAGAATCGTACAGGGAATTCCCTCTTCGATAACTCTGACAAAACCTTCGACGGTCCCTCGATTCCAATAAAGTGGGCTCGAGGGGGAGAATTGGGCAATGACACTTGGGCAACTGGATAGATCGTCAGTTTTCACAGCGGCTTTGATTACTTCGATGATCCCGCTCACCTCGATATCATCTTCACAGGTAAACAGAACCGGCTTTTCCGTATTGTTCATCACGGCATAAACCGCGTGCAGAATCGCCGATTTTCCCAGTTTGTCCATGGGTAGAGCCTGAGGCGCAACTACGTCGATCTCATCCAGATAATTTGCCAGTTTAGCGAACAGACCAATATCTTCCAGCGTGATTGAGGTCCGGGCGCCTGTTTTCGGATCGAACAGAAATATGGCGCAGTGTCCCGAAGCGATCCTCGATTCTCGGCCAATTCCGATCTGAAAACTCCCCTTTCGGCTTCGACTGTATACCGCGAACTCCGAGGGAGTCGAACGAATCGCCCAATCTACCATTTCCGGGTCAAATCGAGCTATCGACCGGGCGTGGTCAACGGCGCACCCCCGCTCTGACAAAAGTGCGAGAACATCCCTGCTCGGGATTACAATACCTGCTTCCTGTAGCACTTGTTTGGTCGAACGATCGATGAGAAGGATCTCTTCTCGATCCAATACCTGGAGTCTAGATAGCTCCATTTTTGTTATCCTCCAAAGTTGAAATTAATAGCGAGCAGGCGAACCCGTAAGAATGAGTATCTATTGGTTCATCGTGGGTAGAGCAATATGACGGTACGCTGCGGCAGGTCCGGGCGCTGCCGAAACGCTTGGAACGTACCAGGGCACCTATTGTCGCTATACCTAGCCTTCAACCCTCACTTCTCGCAATCTAGCCCTTCAAGCCGCCGGATAGAAGACCTGCGATGAAACGCTTCTGTAAAACAAAGAAGACAATCACGATCGGCAGGGTATAGTAGACAATGCCGGCCATGCCGATGTTATGCAGAATGTTCTGTTTCATATCTACGTACCCGTTGACCAGTTTCACGGCCAGGGTTACTTTCTCCGCCCTGAGAAACAGAACCGGCATCAAGTAGTCGGACCAGGACCACTGAAAAGCGAAAATAGCCGCAATAATGACCGCCGTCTGAACCAGAGGAAACATGATCCTGAAGAAAATCTGAAACCGGTTGGCGCCTTCGATTCGAGCGGATTCTTCAAATGAAAAAGGAATCGTCGAAAAATACTGGCGGAACAAGAAAATGAGAAAAGGCGCGCCCTGGACCCCCCAAATGATCCAGAAGAATCTCTTGTCGGCCAGTCCAATTCTGGAGACTATCAGATAGAGCGGTACCAGCGTCACCATATATGGGACCATCATGGTGGAGAGCATCAGCATGAATATGGTTTTCCGTTCCTTCACCTGAAATCTGGAAAATCCGTATCCGGCGAAACAGCTGCCCATGACGCAGGGGACCGTGTAAAACAGGGAGATGATCACGGAGTTCAGAAAATATCTCTCGTAGTGGATCATGGTCCAGGCGGTTAGGTAGTTATCCCAATTGGGTTCCTTCGGGAAGACCACCGGCGGAAACACGTACAGCTCTCCTCTGGATTTCAGTGAAGTAACAAACATGCTCACGATGGGCAGGAAAAAGATTAATACGAGCAAGAGAAGCACCAATACTTTCACGATCTTGGCCAGCTGCTGTTGTCTTGACATTAACATCGCCATAATCTATCTCTTCTCCCCGACTTCCGTATAAACGACAAAGCCACCAAGTCGAATAAAGATAACCGTAATGATCAGTATGATGGCAAAAAGAATCCACAGGAGGGCGAGACCCTGGGCAAATCGGTTCTTTAAAAATACAATGTCGTAACCCCGGGCCATGGTAAAGAACGTTTCCCGTGGCGGGATCATTGCCGTTACTTGCCCCCCCCGCTGTTGCCTCGGATTCAGGATGTACGGTTCAATAAATTTCTGCATGGAGTAGATAGAGCTGGTTACAAATTGAAAGAAGGCGAAAGGGCTCAAAAGAGGAAGAGTGATTGCCCGAAGTCTCCGCAAATACCCGGCACCGTCTATCTTGGCAACCTCGTAAAGCTCGTTGGGAATAGTGCTCAGTCCGCCCAGAAATATGATCATACTCCACCCGGACATCCAGATCGACAAACTGACGACCGATCCTCTGGGGAAATCACTGAGCCAGGCGATATTGGAGGAAATAAAACCAAGTTTGGACAAAAAGATGTTAAAGAATCCCGTGTCCCGGTCCAGGAATATCTTAAAGATCCAGCCTACCGCTATCAGGGGAATCATGTAGGGGAAATAGAGGACGGTTCGAAAAACACCCCTACCCGGAACTTCCTTCTCCAAAAGCAGGGCGATTATCAGCCCGGTAACCACGGCAAGAGTAGTAGATGATACGGTATAGATGAATGTAGTTAACAAAGAGTATCGTATTTCCGGGTCCGCCAATAGGTTGCGATAGTTGTCCAGACCGATGAATTTCTGCATCACGGTAAATGCCATCCGATTCGTCAGTGAGATAGAAAACCCCCATGCGATCGGCATGATTTGGAACAGCAAAAAACCGAATATCCAGGGGGAAATAAAAATATAGAATGAAATTCTCCTCTGCCGTGAAATCGTATCCATCCTTTTTATTTCAGATCCTGCCACTATAGACCCCCTAAAAGAAATCGAGCCACGACCGGTCGGTCATGGCTCGATTATAGCAGATCCTATCTCACAAACCCAGCTCTTGTTTGCCTGCTTGCAGTTCTTTGTTCAGGTAGGCATAGAAGCGATCGATAAAAGTGTCAGCATCGATCTTTCCCAGGACAAGATCGTCGATACTTTCATTCCAGCCACCAGCCCAGGGCTCCTGCCCCTTGATCAGGGAGCTGGCCATCCAGGGCACAAAATACTTGGCATCCTCAAAGGCAATGTCCTTCCGGCTCTTGTTGAATTTGTTATCCTCCGGCAGGTATTTCCTCAGAGAAAATACGGCCGGGATTCCCCAACCGGTCTTGGCCCTGTCAAGCCCATATTCGCCCGCCGTATACCATTCGAAGACCTTGAAGGCCTGGTTTGGATACTTGGTCTTGGCGTATATTACCGTACCTGTCGCACCCAAGGTGTTGGTGTACCGCTTTGACCCTGTGCGCAGGATCGGTGTAGGTGCCCAGGCGTATTTCTCATTGTATCCAGGATTGCTCTGCATCTGCGCACCGAACCAGTAACCCAGCTGGCAAATGGCTACACGATCGGATTGGAAGGCTGCCCCGGTCCATCCGGCTGCGGGATTGCGTACATTGCTGGATATGTCCTCGGTATAGAAACGGGTCCAATATTTCCAGATATCCCGCATCTTGGGATCTTCGTTCATCTTGCTCATCAGCTTGTCAGAGTAGAAATTTGTTCCTTCAGCGTAGGCCATATCCGATGCCAGGAACTCGATCCAATCACTGCCGATTTCATAACCCCAGATGACCACATTGCCGGAGGAATCCTTCACACTCAGCTTCTTACCCAATTCGTACAGATCGTTCTGGTAAGTTATCGGATTGGTTTCCGACAGTTTCGCCAACCCGGCCTTGTTGAACATCTCCACATTGTAGGTAAGAGCACCGATGTTGTTGTAGTCTTTTGTAAGACCATACCAGGCACCTTTGCCGGATTCCGTACCATCCCAGCGATAGTGGCCGTTCCCCAACGGATCTATGTCGTCCATCTTGATGACTTCACTCTTTTCAAGGTAATCCGTGATATCCAGGAACAGCCCTCTTCTAGCATAGTAGGGGGTATCAGATCCCAAACCCAGTTGTCGCAGATCCGGGGCTGTGCCTACCATCGCATCAGCTACCCACTTTTCAAAATTTTCCTCAACCCTGACCAGATTAATATCTGGATTAGCGGCGTTCCACTTGTCGATAAACTCCTCGGGTAGATCCGCCGCATGGACCATAAAAGTCAGGGTTACGGGTCCTTTCGCCTCCTGGCCGCCACCTGCGAATACAGCCAGCGCCGCCAAAAGGAAAAAAGCCATAAATAACCCGGTTTTGAGCAACTTCATAAGTTACCCTCCTTATTTGGATTAAATTAGAGGTTGACAACCTCTTTCGATATTTGCTTGACCCTCGCAAACGCAGTGAGAAATCCAGTCTGTCACTCTATTAGAACATAATCAAATCCGCTTGTCAAGCAATTCGATCACTTTATGCGTATTCTGATCTCTTTATGGGTAGACATGATTGACTTTTCGATACCAATCAATGATCATTTTCCGACACACAAAGAAGTGTATCCAAGGCGCCGAAATGAATGAGCAGCAACACCACGAAACCGTCGATCTTCCATTTTATAAGAATGAGATTCAACCCACTCTTCCAAAGCGGATATTGGACTTTCACGCCCACATCTGGAGCAAGAGGCATTGGGAAACGGTGCCATATCAAGACGGTTCCAAGGGCGGTAAGTACATGGTTGTCAAGACGGAGTACCTGAAGGAGGATCTGAAGAGGGATGCAAGGAGGATTCTACCTGCGAGCTCTTACTCGGCGGTGTGCTTTGGCATGCCTACGCCGGCGGCTGATCTCAGGAAGACGAACCTATACAGCGCCGAATCCGGCAGGGAAGAATGGATCTATCCATTGATGATTGCGGGGAAAAACCTGGCATCCCAGGACCAGATCGTACAACAGCTAAAAGAGTATGGATTCTGGGGTTACAAAGTGTTTCTCAACTGGTATGGAGATGACTACGGTCATGTCCGTATAGAGGATATGCTCAGCCCTGTTGAGATGGATCTTGCCGAGAAATACCGTCTGGTCGTTCTTCTCCATGTGCCCCGATCGCGGCGGCTTGCGGATCGGGAGATCCAACGAGGAGTGCAGAAGCTGTCGCGGGAATACCCGAACGCGCAGATCGTGTTGGCCCACTGCGGTCGCTGCTATCTTCCGGACGAGATGAAGATGGCCATCCATTCGATCCGGGACTTGGACAACGTATACCTGGATACCTCCATGGTCATGGACCCGGTGGTGCTGCAGATGATTCTGGAAGAGATCGATTCATCCCGAGTCCTGTTTGCCACGGACTTTCCTGTACCGACCATGCGAGGCCGCAGGGTCTATGTCATGGATCACTGGGTTGATCTGGTACTGCCTGGAAACGCGGAGAGCGCCTTCCGGGTGCAGTCCGACAACTTCCGAGCTACATTCATGGTATATGAGATCATCCTGGCCATTCGCAGGGCGGCGGAGCGGGTAAAACTGCCACAGGACAAACTGAGCGCAATTTTTTGTGCAAACGGGATGGCAGTATTGAATCGGGTGCAGCGGCCGGCCAAATAGTACAGCCAGATATTGACATGCGGGCTTACTTTTTTGCAGTCATACCCATCCTCCTCTGGGCTTCAACTCCCCTCCTGGTCACCGAACTGGCGGCGGAGCTCCCCATAGTTCAGGTCAATTGGCTGGTCACCGGTTTCAGTATCGTCTCCTTGAGCATGACCATGACAGTGCTCAAGAGATGGCGAAGACTCCGGGATTATTCGAGAAAAGAGGTGGGGACCATGCTGGTTTTAGGAGCGACGGGACTGTTCCCCTACACCACCCTGTACTACCTGGCCTTTGCGCTGGCTCCGGATGCGGCGGGAAACAGCAACATCATCAACTATCTCTGGCCGATCTGGATCGTCATTCTGGCAGTGCCGATCCTCAAAGAGAAGTTGGGCTGGAAGAAGATCCTCGGCATCGTTCTGAGTTTCGCAGGGGTGTACCTGATTTTTACCGGGGGCCAGTGGATCCGCATTCACTTCGAACATCTCCCGGCCTACCTGAGCGCCGCAGCCGGGGCCTTTTTCTGGGGACTGTTCTCCGTTCAGAACAAGCGTCACCGATTTGAGGCTCTTACCGCCATGTTCCTCTACAACGTTTCGGCATTCCTCTGTTTTGCTGCGGTGGCATTGCTAGCTTCGCCCCTGGTTTGGCCGACGACGAGAAGCTGGCTGCTGCTGTTTCTGCTCGGGGGGATCGTAAATGGATTCAGCTACCTGTTTTGGATTTTAGCTTTGCGGGCCGGAGATACCGCCAAGATCGCCAATCTAGTTTACATTACTCCTTTTTTGGCCCTCCTCTACCTGGCAATGTTGAGGGGCATCAATATTACTGCAACTCAACTTGCTGCTTTGGTCCTTGTCCTTGCTGGACCCGTCCTGCAGGAAATACAAATCCCTAACAAACAGAAAGACTGAGGGAGAGAAATTGGATAAACTCTATGCCCTCCTGGGCATGTTGGGAAACACCGGGAACGATCTGATCTTCAAAGTTGCAGCGAAACAGCAGGAAGGACGCAGTATCGCCCTCTTCTACCTGCTACAGGCTCTTTTCATAATAATCTGCTGCCTGGCTGCCGTTTGGCTTTTACAACTCGGTTCGATCGTCCACATGACAAGCCTTCAATTCGGGCTGCCCATCGGAGTAGCGACATACGCGACCTACATGCTTGTGCTAAAAAGTCTGGTCGCAAGTGAGGTATCCACAAATATCACCATCTTTCGATTGAACTTCGTAGTGTCCAGTGTTCTGGCCGTGGTCTTTCTCGGCGAAATCCTGACCGTCCGCAAAATAATTGGTCTGCTCCTCTGTTGTGCCGCTATCCTCGTTCTGTTTCTATCAACTCCTCGGTCTAACCGGGGGGCTCATAACGGGTTGCGGTTCAGTATTCCAGCCTGTCTTCTGGCAGGAGGATTAAATATACTCATAAAGGTCGCCTTCAATAACGGGGCCCTGATCGTTCAGCTGATCCTGTACCGTTATCTTGTGGTGGCCGTCCTTGCTGCCGCGCCGTTTCTGCTAAGACACAAGCAAAACGGGGGAGGAAACGGAAGAATCTACCTGCTCGCCCTGCTCAGCGGTATGGCTATGATGTTTGCCCTCTTTTTCACTTTCGCGGCCTTTCAAATCGGGGATGTTGCGCTGGTGACACCTATCAATCAGCTCGCCTTTGTTTTTTCCACCGCAGGGGCGGTGTTGATCTTAAAGGAACAGATGTCTACGAAAAAGATTCTCGCAATCTTATTGGCTGTTTCCAGCATCCTGGCAATAACCTAACAGGTATATAGGCTTTTTCGGTGGTCCAGCTGGAGGTGCTTCACGAAGCCGAGGCCGCCATTCCGAGTTCTCGAGCAAGACCCAGATAAAATCGGACCCGCTGGATGGATGTCGTTGGTGTGATGGGACTTCCGCAGCTCACGATAAAGCGGTTTCCGTTTCGGCGGCCCGCTTGGAGTTGACAGGTTAACCCTGCCCGCAGTTGCTCTTCGCTTCCCTGCTCAACGATCTCGATTGCGTCGATATTCCCGAGCAAGGCACAACGCCCGTTGATCTGTTCCGCTAGCTCTTCTATATCTATTTGGAAATCCTTTTTACTCTCCTCGAAACCAACGGCATCACAACCGGCTTTCAGAATCAGCTCCAACTTGCCCGAAGGATCACCGCAGAAATACAGGATACCGGACAATCCGGAAGCATGAATTCCTTCGACCAGCTGCTGCAAATAGGGAAGACTCAAGGATGCGTAGGATTCCGGACTGACCAGATCGGTAAGACACTCCTCGATCCAGATGCCCGCCGCTCCCATGGCAGCGGCACGGCGAACCTTGTGTAAGGCATAGTCGAGATAACGCCTGCAAGCGAAATGTACCAGATCAGGGACGGCGGCGATGTTCCGCATCAGAGGCTCAAATCCCCAAAGGGCGTGGCAAGCCCACAAAGGTGACCTTGCGGAACAAATCGGATAGCGCTCCCTTCCAAATTCCTCCACCAGACTAATCGCCAGATCGGATCTCCCGCTGTGCAGAAACGTATCGGGGCCTTCTCGTTCCAACGGAGGAACGAGGCGATCGATATCCTCAAAGGACTTCGCTTCGAAACCGGTCTTCTTATGCAGGCTTTCGATCAAGAATCCACCGACGGGTTCCCTTTCCAGGAGTTTCGCGTCTCCGGTTCTTCGGTCGATGAGAAGAACCTCGTCTCGATGCTGCTCGATCCCCAGGACTTCCCGCTCGTCCCGGGTGTAGAAAAGGGGTAACTCGAGAAAATCATTCTCGATCTGCTTCAATACCTCCCTCCGCCACCGCATCTGCACCTGCAGTTTCGGGGAGTGGAGATCCCACCATGGATTGGCTACCAGCTCTTCCCAGTGATCTCGAATCATGATCGACTCGTAGGGAATGATGACAGGGATTGAAGGCGTCCCCCGTGAGGTCAGAGCTGATTCAACTTTCTCTTTACCGGTCATATATCAAATCCTCAGACCGCCGTCGATCTCCAGGATCCGGCCGTTGACGAAGTCGTTCTCTATGATAAAACGAACGGTGGAGGCGATTTCCCAAGGCTCGCCCAGACGCTTCACGGGAACCTGGTCGACGATTTTCTCCAGCACCTCCGGGTTTACCGTTGCGACCATCTCCGTGTTCAGGTATCCCGGAGCAATTCCCGCCACCCGGATCTTGTAGCGGAACAATTCCTTGCTCCAGGTCACGGTCATGGCGTCGACACCGGCCTTGGAAGCGGAATAGTTGGTCTGCCCAAAATTCCCGGCCCTCGACACCGAAGAGATATTGATGATCACCCCCCGGCTCTGCTTGGCCATGATCGCCGCGGCCTCCCGGGCACAGAGGAACACCCCAACTAGGTTCACCTCCAGCACGGCCTGAAAATCCTGGAGGGGCAGCTTATCCACCCGATCTTCCCTGTACTTGAGGAGGACTCCGTCCCGAGTGATGCCGGCGTTGTTGACCAGGACATCGAGCTTTCCAGCCGTGCTCTCGATTCCTTCAAAGAAACGGACAACCGAATCTTCTTCGGTCACATCACAGATCGAAAGGCGGATGTCCAGCTGTTCCTTTTTTACCAGGTTCTCGACCGCTGAAAAGCTATGGTCGTTGATGTCGCATCCAAACACCCGCGCTCCATCCCGAGCAAGATCAACTGCAATTTGGTGTCCCAAACCCCGACCCGCACCGGTAACAACACATACACTTCCTTCGATCTTCATCGATCTATCCTCCCGCCTCTTTCGTAAAGAAACCTTCCCCTGTCTTTCGACCCAACTTACCCTCGGCCACCAGCGCTTTCAAAGAGCGGGCAGGATCGTAGGAACTGCTACCGAGCCTGTCGTGAAGAACCGAGAGAATAGTTCCGCAGGTGTCCAGGCCGATCAGATCGGCCAGCGCCAGCGGTCCAACGGGGTGCAGCGCCCCCAGCTTCATAGCGGTGTCGATGTCTTCGGCCGCGGCTACACCCTCCTCAAGCATGCGGGCCGCTTCATTGATCATCAGGAGCAGCAGCCGATTCACGATAAACCCCGGCGTATCCTTCACCGTGACCGGCGTTTTCCCGCAAACCTTCAGGAGCCGGGTCACCGCTGCGATCACATCAGCCGAGGTAAGTGGGGTTGGAACCAGCTCTACGAGCTCGAGCTTGGTTGGAGGATTGAAAAAATGCAAACCGAGAAAGCGCTGTGGATTCTTCACGGCTGCAGAGAGCTCCCCTATAGCTAAGGAGCTGGTGTTTGTGGCCAGAATCGCTGCATCGCCGACACATTCGGAAAGCTCCGACAAGGCCTGCTGTTTTATCTGAATGTTTTCCGTGACTGCTTCTATGACCAGCTCCGCCTCCGCGAAGCCCCCCGGACCCTTCACCCGGGCGATGCGGCCGAGCACCTCTTCCACAACCTCCGGCGGTTTGTGTCCTTTCTCTACACTCCTCTCCAAACGCCTTCTGATCCCGGCGAGCCCTCCTGCAAGTTGATCCTGATTCACATCCCACAGGAGAACCGTCTTTCCCTGCTCGGCGAACATCTGGGCGATTCCACCGCCCATGGTTCCGGCACCGACGACACCGATCCTCTGTACCACCTCGGTCCTCCTCCGCTTAGAGACTCTCAACCAGCATGGCCATACCCATGCCACCGCCGATGCACATGGCCGCTACACCCCTCCTCGCCCTGCTCCGTTTCATCTCGTGCATCAGGGTCACCAGAATCCTAGCGCCGCTCGCTCCGATGGGATGGCCCAGGGCAACCGCGCCGCCGTGGACGTTCAACCGCTGCGGATCGATTTCCAGCTCCCTCTGCACTGCAATCGTAGTGGCGGCAAAGGCTTCGTTGATCTCCCAAAGATCGATGTCTCCGATCTCCAGGGAATTGGCAGCCAGCAGCTTGCGGACGGCCGGAACGGGTCCCAGACCCATGGTCGCCGGCGGGCAGCCGACCGCCACAGCATCCCGCAGCAGCACAGCTCCCTGTCTGTCTATTACAGCGGCACCGGGATGGTCCTCGGCAATCAGAACCACCGCGGCAGCACCGTCGTTGATCCCCGAGGCGCTTCCTGCGGTAACCGTACCGTCGGGTTGGAAAGCGGGCCGGAGCTTGGATAGCTTTTCGAGGGAGGTGTCCGGACGGGGGTGCTCATCGATGTCCACGGTTGTGCTTCGCTTCTTGCCTGCTACCTCGACGGCGACGATCTCTTCGGAGAAGATACCCTCCCGCGACGCCTCAACACTCCGGCGATGGCTCTCCAGGGCGTATCGATCCTGCTCTTCCCGGGTGATGCCATACTGCTTTGCCACGGTTTCCGCCGTGACACCCATATGGAGCTGACTGAAGACATCTGTCAACCCGTCCGCAACCGCAGAATCGACGGCACTGCTGTGCCCCAGCCGCGCCCCTGCCCGGAGGGCGGGAAGCAGAAAGGGAGCCTGGCTCATGCTTTCCATGCCCCCGGCCAGCACCAGGCTTTTCCGGCCCAAGAGGATTGCCTGCCAGCCCAGCTCGATCGCCTTCATGCCGGAGGCACAGACCTTGTTTACGGTGAACGAGGGTGTCTCCTGGGGAATCCCGACTGCCATGGCGATCTGGCGGGCCGGGTTCTGCCCCTGCCCCGCCTGCAGTACATTGCCGAAGATCGCCTCCTCGATCTGGTCGGGCGTTGCCCCGGCGCGGTGAAGGCTCTCCTGAGCGACAATCCTGCCCAGCTCAACAGCACTGACCGAAGCGAAAGCCCCGTTCAGATCGCCGATGGGAGTCCGTACGGCTCCGGTAATAAACACTTTCCGCATGATTGGTCCTTAAACCTGAGTTTTCGTTTCTCTCTACAGATCCGCTTCAGCACTGAAACACTTCGGCACACATCACGGCCAGATCTTTGGCGACCCGAAGGGGAAAGCGCATCTGCTTTCGGATATCCTGTTCAACGTCTATGCCCGGCGCCACCTCAGCCAGTTCCGGTCCCGCCCGGGTCAATCGGAACACGGCCCGTTCGGTAATGTAGAGGACTTCCTGCCCCTTCTTCAAAGCGTACGGGCCGGAGAAGGTGATCTGTTCGACCTCGGCAATGAACTTTGGAATCTTGCCTTCCACAAGAACCTTCAGTTTTCCCCCTGCAAAGGCCGTTTCCAGACCACCGGCGGTGAAGGCCCCCATAAATACAACCCGTTTCGCCGTCTGGGTGATGTTCATGAAGCCCCCAATTCCCGCCAAACGGCCGCCGAACTTGCTCACGTTCACATTGCCTCTGCCGTCACACTCGGCCATGCCGAGAAAAGCCACATCCAGGCCTCCACCGTTGTAGAAGTCGAACATGTAGGGTTGGTCGATGATGGCCTGAGGAAAGTGGGAAGCGCCGAAGCTCAAGCCCCCTGCAGGCACCCCCCCGATCGGACCCGCCTCCACCGTCAGGGTCATGTTCTCCAACATCTCCCGCTCCTTGGCGATCCGAGCCACACCTTCGGGCATTCCGATCCCGAGGTTCACGATATTCCCTTCCCCGATCTCTTGAAATGCCCGGCTGGAGATGTAGCGTCGAGGGCCGGCCTCCATGGGAGGCAGATCGACCTCATGGATATTTCCCTGGCGGACGTATCCGGGATTGAACTGCTCGGCGAAGGTCTGCATGTGCAACGCCGGATCGCTGAGGACCACAGCATCCACGAAGATGCCGGGTATGGAGATCGACTTGGGATCCCTGCTGAAGTCTTCGGTCAGACCTTCCACCTGGACGATCACCGTGCCCCCTGAGTTTTTCACGGCTTGAGCGATGGAGAGGGCTTCGGCGGTCATCACCTCGTTTTCGAAGCTGATGTTGCCGAAGGAATCACTGAAGGTGCCCCGGAGCAATCCGACGTGGATGGGAAAGCTCTTGTACCAAAGCCACTTCTTCCCCCCCAGTTCGATCAACTCCACCAGGTCTTCGACGGCTCTTTCACTGAGCTTCCCTCCGTCGTTGCGGGGATCGACAAATGTCTCCAGTCCTATATGGGTGATCGTTCCCGGATTTCCCGCGGCGATATCCCGAAACAGATGGGAAATAACCCCTTGAGGGAAACAGTAGGCTTCGATCTTGTTCTCGAGAGCCAGTTTCCCCAGCCGCGGAGCCAAATTCCAGTGGCCGCCAATGACGCGTCTGACCAAGCCTTCATGGGCCAGGTGATTCATGCCGCGAGTGCTGCCGTCCCCCTGTCCGGCAGGATAGACGATCGTCAGGCCGCGGGGTTTCCCCTCCGACAGGAAGCGGCGCTCCAATGCAGAGGTCAGCTCCTCCGGATGGGCACAGCCGACGAAGCCACCGCTGGCCACAGTGGACCTGTCGGCAACCAGAGCAGCTGCTTGTTCGGAAGTAAGGATCCTCACCTTCCCCATCCTCATCCAACCTTCTTCGCTTCTTCTGCCAATACTTTCATGTTGCCATAGGGAGCGTCCAGAGGAACGGCGCATTCCGGTCCGAGAATGTCGATGTGACGGGTGAGTTTTTCCTCCACGTCCCGCACCACCTCCTCTTCGCCGCAGATATGCAGGATCAGGGGACAGGGGATGCGCTCGTTGAACTCGATCTGGGCCAGACCGAACAGGCGGTGCCCGCCCTGTTTCAGTACTTTCACTTCGCGCCTCCGGGCATCTCAGCCGTGGATCTCTCCGGCGATCTTCAGCAAGGCCTCCGCCTCCTCTACGGTCGACACATTGGCCCAGAAAAACAGCCGGTTTGGATCCAGCTCCCGGCAGAGAATCTTCAGCTCCTCCACCGTGTTCTCCTCATCCCCGTGACTCGGGCCGTAGAGAACCTGTACGGACTTCCCCGCCTGCTGGATCCGCTTCAACAGATCCAGCCAGTGGCTTGACGAGGGTTGGCCGGCGCCGTGGATCCATTGCACACAGTCCAGCTTTTCGATATCCAGCAGTCTGGGAACGTGACGGATCGCATCCGGTCCGTCCAGATGATAGATCGAATGGTCCACGTAGTTGGTCGTCTCCAGAATATCCTGAAAGCAGAACTCCTCGAACATTTCCGGAGAGATCATACAGGTGAAATCATTCTGGCCGATGCAGAGGAAGCGCTCCTGGCTCCAGCCCGCAGTCCAGTTGGTCGTGCCCTGTCCGGAGGGTAGGATGATGTCCGATACGATGTCCACAATCGACTTGAACAACTCGGTCATGTCGCCTATGGCCCGCGGAATCGGCTCGGGATTCTCCAAAAGGTCGACGAGCAGGTTCTCGGGTCCGCGAATGGCACTGAGCCCGTCGATCCCTGTGTGCAGGTCCGGATAGGCGGTGACCCACTTGTCCTTGCCCCGCTCAACCGAAGCCCGCAGGATTTCGAGATAGAGTTTCCACCAGTGGTTCGCCGGATCGATGGCCAGCTTCGGGTGTTCCGACCAGTCCGTCACAAAGGGTTTGACCCAAGAGGTGAAGTCCCTTGGTCTGAGGGTCATCTCGGCCCCCAGCCAGGCGGCGACCTGGTCCGGACCGAGCCAGGGGTTGTGGATGGGAAGGGCATCCCCGGCGTAATGAGAGTGGGAAAGACTGTATTCCGCAGCCTCGATCACATACTCCACATCCGTCCACAGTTCGTCGTCGGTACCCGGCTCCGGCGGCGGAGTGCCCGGCTTTGCATCCGGGACCGTGACCCACATCACCGGACCCTGCTCAAGCTCCCCTTTCCAGAAGGCCTCGTTCCGCTGCAAGGCCCTCTGCACTTGCTTGTCGACGATCCAGATGGAATGCATGCTCAAGCTCCTTTTGGAAGGTATTGGCGACCCGACACCGGCGCCTGCCGGGGTACCGGCACCTTCGGACTGGCCGGCGGTGTGGCGAAGACGCCAT
>Ga0307380_10002181_pt1 | contig 27954 bp, 23 predicted proteins | sample UN3MG_FD_202239 | JGI IMG/M metagenome (GOLD analysis project Ga0307380, IMG submission 202239) | Soil microbial communities from Risofladan, Vaasa, Finland - UN-3 | ecosystem: Environmental > Terrestrial > Soil > Coastal area > Acid sulfate soil | place: Finland: Risofladan, Vaasa | collected... | reverse complement strand
CTACGAGAAAGACCTCGACCTCCAGGCCAGCCGCGCTTTCAGGCTTGAAGAGGCCCTGACCCCGCGGACAATTTTGCGGCATGCTTTGACGCCTGTGTTCGGGTTACATTTTCGGCGCCTGCCGAGTTACAATCTCTCGGCGCAAGATGGTGAACTATACCGTGCCCTGAAAATTGGCCTGGTTGCGGCTGCAATGATTTTTCTCGTGCTCGACCCGCTGGCGGCGCTCGTGCTGGTTTTTCTGCCGTTCATATGGGTCTACACTGCGATCAATTACTGGACAGAGGTCATCGACCACGCCGGGTTGATCGGTTCTGAAGACGACCTTGAAGCGTCGCGTAATTTCATCGTTCCGAAGCAGCTCAGCCTGATCCTTTTCCCACGAAACGACTGCTATCATCTGGTCCACCATCTGTTCCCACAGGTGCCCGCCCCGCATTATGACGCGTGCCACGAGGAACTGCTAAAGCATCCAGATTATCGGAAGCGGACCGAGGGTTCGCGTGCCCGGGGTGCTGCCGGTAGTGGTAACATCGTGAGAGCAAAGAGCGATCAAACGCGGGCCGCGTAGGGGCAACTAGAATATGACCCATGATCTCCGATTCATGGCTCCTGCTCTATCTTGTTGATTTGTCGCATTTTAGCGACGCTAAGGCTGGTCGCCTTAGCTGGAAAATGCTCTATCGCGGAGATTTCCGGGGCTGATCCAGACGATCCCGAAGTTTATTCGGCCGCACCTGCCGGGTGCCGGAATCACGCCGGCACAAGCCTTAGCACTGTTTCATCCGAGTAGACGCCAAACTGGAAAGTGGTGCGCCGTCTCCCATGGCACGGTCGCGATCTTATTGGATTTGCACAGATAACCCGTAAGGGTTGTGGGCCGCAAAGTTTAGCCACATTCAATCTCTGAATAACCTCAATCGAAACTCTAATGCGCCATTAGGTTGGCCGACAAGAGACCTGTCCGCAGGGATTGTACCTAGTGGCGTAACCGACCTGCGAACGCGTCTGATTTGCGTGCGTTTAAAAATCCGAGGGCGCATTCTCGCTCCGGGTAAGAAAATGGGGGCGGCATGTATTCAGATGCCGCCCTCTCCCCGAGTGCGTTTTATTAAGTCTTCGGTCACAAATCTGAAAAGGGGTCTGATTTTGCTTCGGTGAGAGGGGCCGGATTGCAGGTGAATCTTTCTAAAGCGCTTTGCGACCTGATTGCATCAGGTCACGCGCTCTAAGAGATTAGCTGGTCGCATTTTCCGGTGAAGCGGAAGATTCCATCCGCTTCGAAAATGCTCTATTCCAGCACCTTTTCCACGCGTCGCGCGTAGCTTTGCAGCGGGGCGACTTCCATATCGCCTTCCTTCAGGTTCTCGATTGCGAGGGCGGCAGCGACCGCCCCGGCGGCCGTGGTGTAGTACGGCGTCTTCATATCGAGAGCGGTTGCCCGGATCTCGAAGCTGTCGCGGACCGACTGGGCGCCTTCGGTGGTGTTGAAGACCAGTTGCACCAGACCGTCTTTCATCTTGTCGACGATGTCGGGGCGGCCCTCGTAGACCTTGTTTACTTGCTCGGCCGCGACGCCCTTGGACTTCAGGAATGCGCAGGTGCCGCCGGTGGCGATGATCGAGAAGCCGAGGCGGTCGAGCATGCGGGCGGCCTGGACGACCAGGTTCTTGTCGGCGTCCTTGACCGAGATAAACACAGTGCCGCCTTCGGGCAGCGGCGTCCCGGCGCCGAGTTGGCTTTTGAGGAAGGCACGGGCGAAGTTGCGGTCGATGCCCATGACCTCGCCGGTCGAGCGCATCTCCGGCCCCAGCAGTGTGTCGACGCCGGGGAAGCGGGCGAAGGGCAGCACCGCCTCCTTGACCGCCATGTGGGGGGTGTTCGGGTCGGCCAGATCGAAATCGACCAGCTTTTCACCGGCCATGATCCTGGCGGCGATGGCGGCGATGGGCGAGCCGACTGCCTTGGCAACGAAGGGCACGGTGCGCGAGGCGCGCGGGTTGACCTCGAGCACATAGATGTCGTCGCCCTTGATGGCGAATTGCACGTTCATCAGGCCGCAGACCCCGAGGCCGAGGGCCAGCGCGTGGGACTGGCGGGTAAGCTCGGCGATCACCTCACGTGACAGCGAGTGCGGTGGCAGCGAGCAGGCGCTGTCGCCGGAATGGACGCCGGCCTCCTCGATATGCTCCATGATGCCGGCGACATGGACGGTTTGGCCGTCGCACAGGGCATCGACATCGACCTCGACGGCGCCGGAGAGGTAGCTGTCGATCAACACCGGCGAGTTGCCGGAGACGACCACCGCCTCGGTGATATAGCGCTTTAGCTCGGCATCGGTGCGCACGATCTCCATCGCCCGGCCGCCGAGGACATAGGACGGGCGGATGACCACCGGGTAGCCAACCTGGGCGGCGATCTCGAAGGCCTCGTCGCCGGAGCGGGCGATGCCGTTGACCGGCTGCTTGAGGCCCAGTTTGTGCAGGATCTGCTGGAACCGCTCGCGGTCTTCGGCAAGATCGATGGCGTCGGGGGTGGTGCCGAGGATCGGAATGCCGGCCGCCTCGAGGCCACGAGCCAGTTTCAGCGGCGTCTGGCCGCCGAACTGGACGATGACACCGTGCAGGGTGCCGGCTTCCTGTTCGACGCGGAGGATTTCGAGGACGTGCTCCATGGTCAGCGGCTCGAAATACAGCCGGTCAGAGGTGTCGTAGTCGGTCGAGACCGTCTCCGGGTTGCAGTTGATCATGATCGTCTCGTAGCCGGCGTCGGTCAGGGCGTAGCAGGCGTGGCAGCAGCAATAGTCGAACTCGATGCCTTGGCCGATGCGGTTTGGACCGCCGCCGAGGATGACGACCTTTTTGGCGCCGGTCGGGCGGGATTCGCACTCGACGGTTCCCATCGCGTCGGCCTCGTAGGTCGAGTACATGTAGGGCGTCTGGGCCTCGAACTCGGCGGCGCAGGTGTCGATGCGCTTGAAGACGGCGTTGACGCCGAGGGCACGGCGGCGGGCGCGGACGGCGTCCTCGGTGAGGTTGGTCAGCGTCGCCAGGCGGGCATCCGAGAAGCCCATCTGTTTCAGGCGGCGGAGGCCGGTCGCATCGTCGGGCAGGCCGAGGGCGCGGACCTGGGCCTCCTGCGCGACGATCTCGGCGATGCGGGCCAGGAACCAGGGGTCGTATTTGGTCGCGGCGGCGATCTCGTCGAGGGGCAGTTGCTCGCGGAAGGCCTGGGCGATGACGCGGATGCGGTCCGGGGTCTGGCGGCTGAGGGCGGCGACGACGGCGCGTTTGCGGTCGGTCGCGGGTTGATCAGGTGTCAGCCCCTCGATGACGATCTCGTCGAAGCCGGTCAGCCCGGTCTCCATCGAGCACAGCGCCTTCTGGATCGATTCGTGGAAGCTGCGGCCGATGGCCATGACCTCGCCGACCGATTTCATCGCGGTGGTCAGGTCGGGTTTCGCGCCGGGGAATTTTTCGAAGGCAAAGCGCGGAATCTTGGTTACGACATAGTCGATGGTCGGCTCGAAACTGGCCGGAGTGACGCCGGTGATGTCGTTCTGCAGCTCGTCCAGCGTGTAGCCGATGGCCAGCTTGGCGGCGATCTTGGCGATCGGGAAGCCGGTTGCCTTCGATGCCAGCGCTGACGAGCGGCTGACGCGGGGGTTCATCTCGATGACGATGATCCGGCCGGTTTCCGGTTGCACGGCGAACTGGACGTTTGAGCCGCCGGTCTCGACGCCAATCTCGCGCAGCACGGCGAGTGAGGCGTTGCGCATCATCTGGTATTCGCGGTCGGTCAGGGTCAGGGCCGGGGCGACGGTGATGCTATCGCCGGTATGGACGCCCATCGGGTCGATGTTCTCGATCGAGCAGACGATGATGGCGTTATCCGCCTTGTCGCGGACCACCTCCATCTCGAATTCCTTCCAGCCGAGCAGGCTCTCATCGACCAGGATCTGGCCGACCGGAGAGGCTTCCAGCCCGGTCCGGCAGATATGCTCGTAATCCTCGCGGTTATAGGCGACGCCGCCGCCGGTCCCGCCGAGGGTGTAGGCCGGGCGGATGATCGCCGGCAGACCGACCTCGGGCAGGGCATCGACCGCGAGGCGGACCCCGGCGAGGACATCAGGCTTGCCGTTGGCGGCTTTAGGCGCGGTGATGATGGTGGCGCGGGGGTTTTCCAGCCCGATACGGTCCATCGCCTCGCGAAACAGCTTGCGGTCCTCGGCCATCTCGATGGCGGCCCGGCTGGCGCCGATCAACTCGACGCCGAACCTTGAAAGGACGCCCATGTCGGCCAGCGCCATCGCCGTGTTCAGCCCGGTCTGGCCGCCCATGGTGGGGAGCAGCGCGTCGGGGCGCTCCTTTTCGATGATTTTTGCGACGATCTCCGGGGTGATCGGCTCGATATAGGTGGCGTCCGCCATGTCCGGGTCGGTCATGATGGTGGCCGGGTTCGAGTTGACCAGGATGACCCGGTAGCCCTCCTCGCGCAGGGCCTTGCAGGCCTGGGCGCCGGAGTAGTCGAATTCGCAGGCCTGGCCGATGACGATGGGTCCGGCGCCGATGATCATGATCGAGGCGATGTCGGTGCGTTTCGGCATGAGGCTCTCTCTGGCGCGAGGCAGGGGCCGCCGGGCGGCGGATCGGCGGAGTGGTGGGCGTGGCCCGTGTGGATTCGGCCGCTGATGGGTGGGCCGGGAGCGTTATAGCGATCCTGTCGGCGAGGGCAATAATCCGCGTGCGGGTGAGGGCGGCTATGTGGCCGCATGGTCGGGTAGCGATGCGCTTAGGCCGGTCTGGTTGATGGAGCCTGACGCATTGTGATCGTGGTGCAAGCGCGCGCTGGGCATTGCAGTTGGGCTGCTTTTCCCCCACTCGTGCGTCCAGGTGGGCGCCAGGCGACAGGCTCTGTCCGCCAATGTCACACAAGCTTCAGAAACTTTCGGCTTTTCTTTCGTGATTTCACCGGCATACTGAATTCTACAAACGGGAGTTGCGTAAAATGGAAAGTGTTCTACCGGAAGATGTATTGTCTGCGTTAGAGGTCGGCCGGCGCAGTGTTCGCAGGATGCGGTCGCAACATCTAGTGGTTGCGGGGGACCGCGAACACCGGATCATGCGGTTGACCGATAGTGGGTTTGTCATCGAGGCGGACGGGTTGCCGCATCTGCGTGGCTATGTCGACATCATGCGGGGCGAAGAGCGAATCGCCCGGCGGCTGGCGGTTGTGGACTGGGCGCGCGACGGTATGGTGGCCTATGAGTTCAAACACGACGCCTCGAGCCGCGAAACGCCGGCTGATTATGTCATGCCGGAACGGCTGGGCTTGCTGGACGCGCCGGAGGCATGAGCGGCCCTGGGCCCGGGCCGCTGATCCGCAGTATCGACCACTTTGTGCTGACCTGCGCCGATGTCGAGGCGACGATCGGGTTCTATGTCCGGGTGCTGGGGATGACGGCGGAGAGCTTCGCCGGCGGGCGGCGGGCGATCTCATTTGGTAGCCAAAAGATCAACCTGCATCAGGCGAGCCGTGAGTTCGAGCCGAAAGCTCGGGTTGCCACCGCCGGCTCCGGCGATTTTTGTCTGTTGAGCGATGTGCCGGTGGCCGAGATAGCGACACATCTGGCAGCAGAGGGCGTGGCGATCATCGAGGGGCCGGTGGCCAAGACCGGCGCGGCCGGGCCGTTACTCTCGATCTATTTCCGCGATCCGGATGGCAATTTGGTCGAAGTGTCGAACGTCGTGTAGGGCGGTGCGCATGAATGCGCACCCTACTGAGTCGCGTGATCCGATGCCGGGTTGACGCGGGCGGCTGTCCGGTGACGATGTGCCGTGGCGTAACGCGGAGGCGAACATGGCACGCAATCTGGATATCAGGGCGGTTGGGCCGCGGACTTTGGCGATCCATGCCGGAGAGCAGCCCGACCCGGTGACCGGGGCGTCGAGCCCTAATATCGTCATGTCGTCGACCTTTGTGACCGAGAAACCGGAGGGGTTCTCGGCCTATGAGCTGACCGAGGACAGTCCGTTCGTCTATACCCGCTGGGCCAACCCGACGGTGCGCCAGCTGGAGCAGAAGCTGGCGATCCTGGAGGGGGCGGAGGCGGCCAGTGCCTTTGCCTCGGGCATGGCGGCGGCCAGCGCCATTCTGTTTGCCGAGCTGTCGTCGGGGGACCACCTGATCCTGTCGGATGTCGCCTATGCCGGGATCGCCGAGATGGCGCGCGATACGCTGCCGCGGATGGGGATTTCGGTCACCAAGGTCGATACCTCGGACCTGGAGGCGCTGGCCGGGGCGGTGCGGCCGGAGACCAAGCTGATTTTCATCGACACGCCGTGCAACCCGCTGCTGCGGCTGACCGATATCGCGCAGGCAGCGAAGATTGCCCATGATGCGGGGGCGCGGCTGGCGGTCGACAGCACTTTTGCCAGCCCGCTGGGGTGCCAGCCGCTGGCGCTGGGGGCGGATTATGTGATGCATTCGGCGACCAAGTATATCGGTGGCCATGGCGACGCGGTGGGCGGTATCGTTTGTGGCGCGGCGGGGCTGATCCGGCCGTTGGTCAGCGAGGCTATCGTCCACTACGGCGGGGTGATGAGCCCGTTCAACGCCTGGCTGATCTTGCGCGGGGCGGCGACATTGCCGTTGCGGATGAAGGCCCATGAGGAGACAGCACTTGCGGTGGCGCGCTGGCTGGACGGCGATCCGAGGGTGGCGCGGGTCAACTATCCGGGGCTGCAAAGCCACCCGCAGCACGAGCTGGCGCGGCGGCAGATGACCAACTTCTCCGGCATGATGTCGTTCCAGTTGAAGGGCAGCGAGGCCGATGGGCTGGCCGCCGCCGAGCGGATGGGAGCGGAACTGGGGATCATCCACTACGCCGTGTCGCTGGGCCATCACCGGAGCCTGATCTGCTGGATGCCGAGCGAGGCGATGATCGCCAATTCATTCCGGCTGGAAGGGGCGCAGGCGGCGGCCTACCGCGAATGGGCCGGGCCGGGGATTTTCCGGCTATCGGTCGGGCTGGAGGATGCCGAGGATCTGATCCGGGATCTGGATCGGGTGATCTGAGGCAAGTCTTTCGCTGTCATGCCAAGTCTGCCTGGGAATCGTGCGCGTTGGCCTGGGCGCCAGCAAGGTGATTGCAAAGACAGCGGGATAGTTCGAGTGTGCGGGATCGCCAACGGAATCGGGAGAGAAACATGCGTTTATTATCGACACGGCGTCTGGCACTTTTAGCGGGCATGGCCTTTGCGATGAGTGTCCAGGGGATTGGATTCGTCCAGGCTGATGAGCTGGATGACATCGTCAAGGCAGGTGTCCTCAAGGTCGGCATCTTCGAGGATTTTCCGCCGTTTTCGTCGGCTGGAACCGATTTGAAGTCGCAGGGCTATGATATCGACGTCATCAATGCGCTGGCGAAGGGGCTGGGTGTGACGGCGGAGGTGACCGGCATCACCGGGCAGAACCGGATTCCATCGCTGACCGCACACAAGCTCAACCTGCTGGTCAGTGTCGGCGTGAGCGATGAGCGCAAGAAAGTCGTCGCGTTCACCGCACCTTACGCGCCCTATTCGATCGATGTCGTTGGGCCGAAGGCACTGTCGGTGACGGGTCCGGCTGATCTTGCCGGAAAGACGGTCGCGGTCAATCGCGGCACGCTTGAGGACACATCGCTGACCGAGGTGGCGCCAGCGAGCACCGATATTCAGCGCTACAGCGACTATAACGGCGTGATCTCGGCATTCCTGTCGGGGCAGGCGCAGCTGATGGTGGTGGGCAACGATGTCGGCGCCTCGGTGCTTGCCAAGCAGCCGGCACTGGAGCCGGAGTCCAAGTTCCAGCTTCTGAACTCACCGTCGGCCTTGGCCATCAACCAGGGTGAGGAACGTCTTCTTGCGAAAATCGACGAGATCCTGTCGACGATGAAGACCGACGGGACGCTGGACGCGATCTCACGAAAGTGGCTGTTCATCCCGCTGCCAGCGGAACTCTGACGACTGCATGGGCTATGAGTTCGATTTTGGAGCGCTAGCCCAGTATCTGGGATTGTTTCTTGAGGGAGCGGCGGTCACGTTGGGTTTGACCGTCGTTTCGTCGTTTTTTGGTATCGGCCTCGGCATCTGGGGTGCCGCCGTTGCCTGCGGCAAAAGGGACTGGGCGCGAAAGCTGATTGCCGCCTATGTCGAGCTGATCCGCAACACGCCCTTCATCGTCCAGATGTTCTTCCTTTTCTTCGCCCTGCCGAGCCTGGGCTATCGATTCAGCGCGTTGCAGGCGGCGGCATTGGCGATGACGCTCAATCTGGCGGCCTATGCGATCGAGATCCTGCGGGCGGGGATGCAAGCGGTGCCGGCGGGACAAAGCGAGGCGGGCCGCGGTATGGGTATGCGGCCGCTGCTGGTCTTCGGATTGATCGTGCTGCCGCAGGCGCTGGCCAATGTCTATCCGGCTTTGGTTGGGCAAATTACCATCACAATGCTCGAGTCGGCTGTGGTCTCGCAGATTGCCGTCGTCGATTTGACCCATGTGGCTGATTTCATCCAGTCGCGGAACTTCCGGAGTTTCGAGACCTATTTGGTCGTGACCCTGATCTACCTGGTTCTGGCCGTGTTGATGCGACGTATGCTGGTGCTTGGCGGCAGCAAGTTGTTCCTGGGGCGTGATCCATGAACGACTTCACCAACTGGGATATCTTGCGCAACCTGCTGCTGGCGGTGCCGTGGACGGTGTTGTTGTCGGCGATTGCCTTTGCCGGTGGCGGTATTGTTGGCCTGATATTGCTGGTCATCGGCATCGGTCGTCGCAAATGGGCCCGCCGTGCGGTGGATCTGTACGTGGAGTTGTTCCAGAGCACGCCGCTGCTGATGCAGCTATTCCTGGTCTATTTCGGGCTGCCGATGCTGGGGGTCGATGTGTCGGCCTGGCTGGCGGCCTCGGTTTGCCTGACGGCGTATTCGAGCGCGTTTCTGACCGGGATCTGGCGCGGTTGTGTCGATGCAGTTCCAAAAGGCCAATGGGATGGCAGCGCCAGCCTGGGGTTAAGCTATCTGGCGCAGTTGCGGTTGGTGATCCTGCCCCAAGCCGCCCGGATGGCCATTCCACCGACCGTCGGGTTCCTGGTGCAATTGGTCAAGAGCACCGCGTTGGCGTCGATCGTCGGATATCATGAGCTGACCAAGACGGCGCAAATCCTGACCAATGCGACCTTCCAGCCATTCATCATCTTCGGGTTGGTGGCGCTGATCTATTTTGTGCTGTGCTACCCACTGACCAAATTGTCGCGTGTGCTGGAAGTGAAGCTGGCCCGGAGCGATCGCTGACAGTTGGTTTTGCATCGTGTGAGATTTAGGCGCTGTTGAACATTGTGTGGGGGCTCGCTCTGCCTCACCGCCTACCCGCCTGCCGCCCGCAGCCAGGCAATTGCCAGGTTAATCGGCGAGAAGGTGCCGAAGCCGACGGTCAGGAGGAAGGTGACGCCGGTTACCAGCCACATTGCCCGTTGGCCGTTCTTCGCCAGGCCGCTGCGGGCGGCCCACCAGCTGAGATAGCTGTTGGTGGCGAGGATGCCGATGGCGCCGACCAGTGATAGCGCCACGGCGGCGATGCGCAGGTTGTCGGCGTTCAGCAATTGCATGAAGTACCAGATCGCCCGCCCGATGAACGGGATGGCGACCAGGTTGACCAGGGCGAACCAGGTGACGGGGATCTGCCAGGCGGGTTTCATGGGGCCTCGATGGTGGCGTTGCGAGGCATTGGTAGCAAATACCGGCAGGCTTGGGAATGCTGGTAGACATTCCGCCGTCATTTAGCGCGTGACGTGAATGAAAAAATGCCGTATTTTTTCATTTATCGACTTCATGAGAGATTCGCGCCATGCAGGATGCGGCCCCGGCGATACCCCCGAATGGTGATGTGGCGGCGGCGAGCCGAGCCAGTGGTGTCGGTGCCGATCTGCGTGCACTGCGCAAGGCGCGGGGATTGACCCTGACCGAGTTGGCGCTGAAAGTGAGCCGGTCGGTTGGCTGGCTCAGCCAGGTCGAGCGTGATCTCGCCGAGCCGACCATTGCCGATCTACGCCGCCTCGCCAATGCGCTGGACCAGCCGCTGTCGCTGTTTTTCGGGCCGAACCCGGCGCCGGAGGACGAGCGCGGCTATGTCGTGCGCTGGAACTCGCGCCGGGCGCTGGGGTCGGCGGAGCAGGGGCTGGTCGAGCAGTTGTTGTCGCCGGACCTTAGCGGATCGTTCGAGATTGTGCGGTCGGTGTTCGAGCCGGGTGCGGAACTGGCCGAGTTCAATCAACGCGCCACCGAAGAGGCCGGCTACCTGATCGCCGGCGAACTGGAGATGTGGATCGGCGAGCGGCATTTCCATCTGAAGCCGGGCGACAGCTTCCGCTTCAAGGACGAACGGCACCGCTGGCGCAATCCTGGCGCCGAGCCTGCCATTGCGATCTGGGTGATCGCGCCACCTGTTTACTGAGGAGACCGTCATGGCAGATTTTCCCACCACCGCCCGCGTCGTCATCATCGGCGGCGGCGCTGTTGGCGCCTCGGCGCTGTATCATCTGGCGCTGAAGGGCTGGACCGATTGCGTGCTGCTGGAGAAGAACGAGCTGACCAGTGGCTCGACCTGGCATGCGGCGGGCAATGTGCCGACGTTCTCGGCCTCGTGGTCGGTGATGAACATGCAACGCTATTCGACCGAGCTCTATCGCGGCTTGGCCGAGGCGGTGGATTACCCGATGAACTACCATGTCACCGGTTCGGTCCGGCTGGCGCATTCGAAGGAACGGATGCAGGAGTTCGAGCGCGCCGTCGGCATGGGGCGCTATCAGGGCATGAACATGGAGATGTGCGCACCGAGCGACCTGAAGGCGCGCTATCCATTCCTCGAGACCCACGACCTGGCGGGCGGGCTGTACGATCCCTATGACGGCGATATTGACCCGGCACAGTTGACCCAGGCGCTGGCCAAGGGGGCCCGCGACCTCGGTGCGAAGATCATCCGGTTCTGCCCGGTCACCGGCGTGCGCCGCGAGGGTGGCGAGTGGGTGGTCGAGACCGAGCAGGGCGAGGTCCGCTGCGAATATGCGGTGAATGCGGCGGGCTACCGGGCCCGCGAGGTTGGCAAGATGTTTGGCCGCGAAGTGCCGCTGATTTCGATGTCGCACCAGTATCTGCTGACTGATGAGATCCCGGAACTGGCGGAATGGATGGCGGAGACCGGGAAGAAGCTGCCGCTGCTGCGCGATGTCGACAGTTCGTATTACCTGCGCCAGGAGAAGGCCGGGTTGAACCTAGGGCCCTATGAGCGCAATTGCCGGGCCCATTGGGTGACCGATGATGACCCGATGCCGGCCGATTTCTCGTTCCAGCTGTACCCGGACGATCTGGAGCGGCTGGAGTGGTATATCGAAGATGCCATGGCGCGGGTGCCGATGCTGGGTTCGGTCGGCGTCAACAAGGTTATCAACGGCCCTATCCCCTATGCGCCGGACGGCAATCCGCTGATCGGGCCGATGCCGGGTGTTCCGAATGCCTTCGAGGCCTGCGTCTTCACCTTCGGCATTGCCCAGGGCGGCGGTGCTGGCAAGGTGCTGGCGGAGTGGGTGACCGAGGGCGGCACCGAGTGGGATATGTGGTCCTGCGATCCGCGCCGGTTTGGCAAATGGGCCGATCAGGACTATGCGCTGGCCAAGGCCAAGGAAATCTACGGCCACGAATACGCCATGCATTTCCCGCGCCACGCCTGGCCCGCCGGGCGCAACAAGCGGCTCGGCCCCCTGCATGACCGGATCGCCGCGCTGGGCGCCCAGTTTGGCGCCTATAATGGCTGGGAGCGGGCTAACTGGTTTGCGCAGCCGGGTGACGACACCAGTGAGGCATCGACCCAGACCTGGGCGCGTTCTGGTCCCTGGGAGGCGCGCATCCGCGAGGAATGCGAGGCGGTGCGCGACGCGGCCGGGGTCCTCAGCCTGCCCGGGTTCACCCGCCTGAAGGTCGAAGGTCCGGGCGCAGCGGACTGGCTGCGCGGCCTGATCGCGGGTGGGCTGCCGAAAGTTGGGCGCATGTCGCTGGTCTATTTCTCCGATCATCGCGGACGCATCATGACCGAGATGTCGGTGATCCGTCAGGCCGAGGACGAGCTTTGGCTGATTACCGCCGCGACCGCCGAGCAGCATGACCGCGAGTGGCTGGAGCGCCACCTGCCCAAGGCCTCCGGCATCACCATTACCGAGCGGACCGAGGCCTATGACTGCCTCATCCTTGCCGGCCCGAAGTCACGCGAGATCCTGGCCAAGATCGCAGAGGCGGACCTGACGCTGCCCTGGCTCACCAAGCAGGACGCCACTGTGGCAGGCTGCAAGACCGTGCTGCTGCGGGTCTCGTTCACCGGCGAGCTCGGCTGGGAAATCCATGCCGCCCCCGGCGACATGCCAGCGATCTGGGACGCGATGTTCGAGGCCGGGCGGCCGCTGGGGCTGAAGCCCATCGGGATGTATGCGTTGGACAGCCTGCGCCTCGAGAAGGGCTACCGGACCTGGAAGGGCGACCTTTCGACCGATTACACCCTGTTGCAGGGCGGGCTGGAGCGCTTCGTCAAGCTCGACAAGCCGCAGGATTTCCCCGGCAAGGCGGCGCTGATGAGCGAGAAGCAGCAAGGGGTGACCAAGCGGTTCGCCACCCTGATTGTCGATGCGGGGGCGCATGACGCGCCGTATATGTCGACGCTGTGGAAGAATGGCGAGGTTGTTGGCGAGACCACCTCGGGCGGCTGGGGCTACCGGATTGGCGCCTCGATAGCACTGGGGATGGTGCGGGCCGACTGCGCCGAGCCGGGCACCGGGCTGGAGGTCGAGATCTATGGCCAGCGCTTCAAGGCGACGGTGCAGGCGGATCAGCCATTGTGGGATCCATTGAACGAAAGGCTGAAAGCATGAGGCGGATTACGCTTCTGGATGGCGGCATGGGACAGGAGCTGGTCCATCGCTCGTCGCAGCCCGCGCACCCGATGTGGGGGGCGCATGTGATGATCAACGAGCCGGAAATTGTGCAGGCCACCCATGCGGACTACCTGCGCGCCGGGGCGCGGGTGTTGACGCTGAACACCTATTCGACGACGCCGGGACGGTTCACCAAATTCGGCATGCTCGACCAATTCGCGCCGATGCAACGCCGGGCGTTCGAGCTGGCCCGCGCGGCGATTGACGAGACTGGGATCGAGGCGGACCTGGTCGGGTGCCTGCCGCCGCTGGTCGGCAGCTATCACCCGGAGCTGCTGCCGTCCTATGAGGTGTTGCTGGCGGAATACCGCCTGATCGCGGCCGAACAGGCGGACCGGGTCGACTTTTTCATCTGCGAGACGATGTCAAAAGCCGAGGAGGCGCGTGCCGCGGCGACCGCTGCGGCGGAGACCGACCGCCCGGTCTGGGTTGCCTGGACGCTGGCCGAGAAACTCGACGCGCAGGGCAAGGCCCGGCTCCGCAGCGGCGAGACCATTCCCGAGGCGATTGCGGCGCTGGACGGGCTGCCGGTGGCGGTGTTGCTGGCGAACTGCTGCTCGCCGGAGAGCGTCGATGCGGCGATGCCGGAGCTTGTTGCGTCCGGGTGGCCAGCGGGAGGATATGCCAACGGCTTCATGCCGATCCCAAGCGAGTTCACCCTCGGTCAGACGGTCGATATGCTGTCGGCGCGCAAGGACCTGGGGCCGGAAGCCTATGCCGATTTCGCCATGGGCTGGGTCGGGCAGGGCGCCCGCGTCGTCGGCGGCTGCTGCGAGGTCGGCCCGGCGCATATTGCCGAGCTTGCGCGGCAGTTGAGGGCGGCGGGGCATGAGATTGTGGGAGGCATGAATGTCTGAGATTCCGAGCAAGGCCCGCGCGGTCATCATCGGCGGTGGGGTTGTCGGGTGTTCGGTCGCCTATCACCTGACCAAGCTGGGCTGGAGCGATGTGGTGCTGCTGGAGCGCAAGCAGTTGACCTGCGGCACCACTTGGCATGCGGCCGGGTTGATCGGGCAGTTGCGGGCCAGCCAGAACATGACCCGGTTGGCCAAATATACCCAGGAATTGTATTTCGGGCTGGAGGCGGAGACCGGCATCTCGACCGGGATCAAGCGCAACGGCTCGATCTCGCTGGCGCTGACCGAGGAGCGCAAGGAGGAGATGTATCGCGGGGCCTCGATGGCGCGGGCCTTTGGGGTTGAGGTCGAGGAGATCGACCTTGCGGAGGTCAAGAATCGCTACCCGCACGTCAACGTCGACGATGCGGCGGGGGCGATTTTTCTGGCCAAGGACGGGCAGGGCGATCCGGCGAATATCGCGCTGGCGATGGCCAAGGGCGCGCGGGCGCGCGGTGCCAAGGTGCTGGAGGGTGTCAAGGTCACCGCCGTGCATCAGGCCAATGGCCGGGTCACTGGAGTTAGCTGGGCCGAGGGGATCGAGGCCGGGCGGATCGAGGCGGATTTCGTGGTCAATTGCGCCGGGATGTGGGGCCACGAGGTTGGCCGCATGGCCGGGGTGAACGTGCCGCTGCATGCCTGCGAGCATTTCTACATCGTCACCGAGCCGATCGAGGGGCTGAGCCAGCTGCCGGTGCTGCGGGTGCCGGACGAGTGCGCCTATTATAAGGAAGACGCCGGCAAGTTCCTGCTCGGCGCCTTCGAGCCGGTCTCGAAGCCCTGGGGCATGAACGGCATCCCGGAGGATTTCTGCTTCGACCAGTTGCCCGAGGATTTCGACCATTTCGAGCCGATCCTGGAGAAGGCGATCAACCGCATGCCGATCCTGGCGACGGCGGGCATCCATACCTTCTTCAATGGGCCGGAGAGCTTTACTCCCGACGACAGTTATCATCTGGGGGAAGCCCCGAACCTGCGCAATTTCTTTGTCGCCGCCGGGTTCAATTCCATCGGTATCCAGTCGGCGGGCGGGGCCGGGATGGCGTTGGCGCAGTGGATGGAGGATGGCGAGAAACCGTTCGATCTGGGCGATGTCGACATCAGCCGGATGCAGCCGTTTCAGGGCAACAAGACCTATCTGTTCGAGCGCTCGAAGGAGACGCTGGGGCTGCTGTATGCCGACCACTTTCCGTTCCGCCAGAAGGCCAGCGCGCGCGGTATCCGGCGTAGCCCGTTCCACGAGCATCTGAAGGCGCGCCGGGCGGTGTTCGGCGAGGCGGCGGGGTGGGAGCGGGCCAACTGGTTTGCCAATGAGGGGCAGAAGGCCGAATACGCGTATAGCTGGAAGCGGCAGAACTGGTTCAGCAATGCGGCCGCCGAGCAGGCTGCGATCCGGACCAATGTGGGCATGTACGACATGTCCTCGTTCGGCAAGATTCGGGTCGAGGGTCGTGACGCGGAGGCGGTGCTGAACCGCATCTGCGGGGCCAATATGTCGGTGCCCGTGGGCAAGATCGTCTACACCCAGTTCCTCAACACGCGCGGCGGGATCGAGGCCGACGTGACGGTGACCCGGTTGGCCGAGCATGCTTATCTGGTGGTGACCCCGGCGGCGACCCGCATGGCTGACCAAAATTGGCTGTGCCGTCATGCCGGCGACGCCAATGTGGTGATCACCGATGTGACGGCGGGCGAGGGCGTGCTGGCGGTGATGGGGCCGAATGCCCGCATTCTGATGCAGGCGGTCAGCCCGAACGATTTCTCCAATGCGGTCAATCCGTTTGGCACGGCGCAGGAGATCGAGATCGACATGGGGTTGGCGCGGGTCCACCGGGTTACCTATGTCGGCGAGCTGGGCTGGGAGATCTATATCTCGGCCGATCAGGCGGCCCATGTGTTCGAGACGCTAGAGGAAGCCGGTCGGGACTTCGACCTCAAGCTGTGCGGCATGCATGTGATGGATTGCTGCCGGATCGAGAAGGCGTTCCGCCATTTCGGCCACGACATCTCGGCTGACGATCACGTGCTGGAGGCCGGCCTGAGCTTCGCGGTGAAGGTCGACAAGCCGGACTTCATCGGCCGGGCGGCGGTGCTGGAGAAGCGCGAGAATGGGCTGGAAAACCGACTGGTGCAGTTCAAGCTGACCGATCCGGAGCCGCTGCTGTACCACAACGAGCCGATCCTGCGCGACGGCGAGATTGTCGGCTACCTGTCCTCGGGCAGCTATGGCCACCATCTGGGGGCCGCCATCGGCATGGGCTACGTGCCCTGCAAGGGCGAGAGCGTGGCTGAGGTGCTGGCCTCGAGTTACCAGATCGAGATCGCCGGGGTTCGGGTCGCGGCGGAGGCCAGTTTGAAGCCAATGTATGACCCGAAAGCTGAAAGGGTGAAGGTATGAGCCAGGCAAAAAGATGTGCGGAATTTCAGGCGCTGCATGCCAGCGGTTGCTTCGTGATTCCTAATCCATGGGACATCGGGTCGGCCCGGATGTTGGCGGCGCTGGGGGCGAAGGCGCTGGCGACGACCTCGAGCGGGTATGCGATTACGCTGGGTCTGCCTGACGGCGCTGTCGTGACCCGCGACCAGATGCTGCAGCATGCGGCGGATATTGTTGGGGCGACGGCGTTGCCGGTTTCGGCCGATCTGGAGAACGGCTACGGCGAGGCACCCGAGGTTGTCGCCGAGACGGTGCGGTTGGCGGCTGAGGCCGGGTTGGCCGGTTGCTCGATCGAGGATACCGATTTGCCGGGGTCGGGGGCCTACGCCTTTGACCTGACGGTCGAGCGGATCCGGGCGGCGGTGGACGCGGTGCGGGGGCTGGGGTTGCCGTTCATGCTGACCGCCCGCGCCGATGGACTGCTGACCGGTGCCTATGACACCGACGAGGCGATCCGCCGCTTGCAGGCGTTCGAGGCTGTGGGTGCCAACGTGCTGTACGCGCCGCTGCCGCCCGACATGGCGGCGCAGGCCCGGATATGCGCCAGCGCGACACTGCCGGTCAACGCGCTGGCGGCTGGGCGATTTACCAGTGTCAGTCTGGCCGAATTTGCCCGTGCCGGCGTGCGGCGGGTCAGTGTTGGCGGCGCCCTGGCGCGGGTTGCGCAACGGGCGGTGCATGATGCGGCCGTGGCGATGCTTGGGTCCGGAGATTTTACGGCGCTGGGCGGTGCGTTGCCCGGATCAGTGATCGAGAAACTGCTCGCGGCGGGGGCCGCACACTAGGAGGATACGCGCATGGACGCGACCGAAACCCAACTGAAGTCCCGCCGCTCGGGTGGCCGTTCGGCCAAACAGGCGTTGCGGGCAGCGCCGCTTGCCAGTGACCTGCGCCCGGTGCGGGCCGGGCTGTCTGGCGGCACCTATAATCCACTGAGCGAGGCCGGGGTGCAGCGCATCCATCAGGCGGCGCTGGATGCCATGGAGCAGATAGGGTTCGCCGACGCGCCGCCGTCCGGCGTTGAGATCCTGACCAGGGCTGGTGCGATCCTGGGCGATGATGGGCGCATCCGCTTTCCGCGCGCGCTGGTCGAGGACATGCTGGCGGTGGCGGCGCGCGACATCACGCTGTACGCTCGCGATCCCAAGCATGACCTGCTGTTGAGCGGCACCAGGGTGCATTACGGCACGGCGGGCGCGGCGGTGCATATCGTCGATGTCGAGAAACGCGAATACCGCGAGTCAAAGGTTCAGGATCTGTATGACGCCGCGCGTATCGTCGAGACCCTCGATAACGTGCATTTCCTGCAGCGCCCGATGGTCTGCCGTGACATCGTCGACAATCTGGAAATGGACCTCAACACCATCTATGGCTGCGTGCGTGGCACCACCAAACATGTCGGCACCAGCTTTGTCGAGCCAAGTCACATGGCGCCCTGTTTCGAGTTGATCCACATGCTGGCGGGCGGCGAGGACAAGTGGCGCGAGCGGCCGTTCATCTCGAACTCCAATTGCTTCGTCGTGCCGCCGATGAAGTTCGCCACCGAGGCCTGCGAGGTGATGGAAGCCTGTATCCGCGGCGGCATGCCGGTGCTGCTTTTGAGCGCCGGTCAGGCCGGGGCGACGGCGCCAGCGCCGATCGCGGGTGCGATCGTTCAGGCGGTGGCGGAGTGTCTGGCGGGTATCGTCTATGTCAACGCAATGGCGCCGGGGCATCCGGCGATCTTCGGCACTTGGCCGTTTGTCAGCGACCTGCGGACCGGCGCGATGTCGGGCGGGTCCGGCGAGCAGGCGCTGCTGAGTTCGGGTTGTGCCCAGATGCACCGGTTCTACCGCTTGCCGGGCGGCACCGCCGCCGGGATCGCCGATGCCAAGCTGCCGGATATGCAGGCCGGATGGGAGCAGGGGATTTCCAACGTGATGGTCGGGCTGTCCGGCGCCAACATGATCTACGAGTCGGTTGGCATGCATGCGTCTCTGCTGGGGTTCTGCCTAGAGACGCTGATCCTGGGCGACGATATGCTGGGCCAGTGCCAGCGCTGCGTGCGCGGCATCGAGGTCACTGAGGACAGCGTCTCGCTGGAGGTGATCCGCTCGGTTTGTCTGGAGGGGCCGGGGCATTACCTGGGCTCGGCCCAGACCCTGAGCCTGATGCAGACCGAGTACGTCTACCCGGCGCTGGGCGACAGGACCTCGCCCAAGGAATGGCTCGAGATTGGGCGGCCTGACCTGATCCAGAAGGCGATTGCCCGCAAGCGCGAGATCCTGGATGGGTTCTATCCGCAGCACGTACCCTACGAGATCGACAAGGCAGTGCGGGCGAAGTTCAACATTCATTTGCCCCCTGAAGCCGTTGGTATCGGGCGGTGATGGAGGATGATCCGCGTTTGCCGGTTGATCGGCTGACGCGGTTCGCCGAGGGGTTTCTGAAAGCGCTGGGGTGCAGTGGGCCGGTTTCCGCCGAGGTGGCGGCGCATCTGGTCGAGGCCGACCTTAGGGGTGTCTATTCGCACGGCACCATGCGGTTGCCGCAATACCTCGACTGGGTGCGGGCGGGGATGTTCGACCCGGCCGGTGAAGCCAAGCTGACCGCCGCGCTGACCGATGGGACGGGGCGGGCACCGGTGGTTGATGGCGCCAATGGCTTTGGCATCCCGGCAATGCGGTTGGCGGTAGACGAGGGGGTCAGGCTGGCCCGGTTGAACGGGGTGGCCGCGATGGGGGTGGTCAATGTTGGCCATACCGGGCGGGTCGGGGCGTTTGCCGAGCAGGCGGCGGAGGCCGGGTGTCTGGCGATCCTGTTCGGCGGTGGAAGGCGGCAGGATTGGCGCCAGGTTGCGCCCTATGGCGGCGCCATGGGGATGCTGCCGACCAACCCATACGCCTTTGGCATTCCCGGCGGCGAGCATGGGCCGGTGGTGCTGGATTTTGCCACGGGTGCCGGGGCGGGCGGCAAGATCTACGCGGCGCGGTATGCCGGGCGTCCGCTGCCCGAGGGGATGTGCATCGACGCGAAGGGCAACCCGACCACTGACCCGGAGGACTATTTCAACGGTGGCGCCCTGCTGCCGATGGCCGGGCCGAAGGGTTACGGCATGGCGCTGATTGCCGAACTGGTCGGCGAGGCGATGCTGGGGCCGGCGATGCATGGGTTGAACTGGATTGGGGTGTTCATCGACCTCGCAAGCTACCGGGCGCCGGGAGCTTACCGCATGGCGGCCGAGGAATGCCTGGCCGAGCTGCGCGCCTGCCCGCCCGCGCCGGGGTTTGACCGCGTCGATATCCCCGGCGAGCGGGAACGGCGGATGGAGGCGGAACGGCGGGCGCTGGGCGTGCCACTGGCGGCAGCGACACTGGAGACGATGCGGCGGGCGGCGGGGGAGCTGGGGGTTGATGCGGGGGTGTTGGGGTAGGGGATTGGTGCGCGGTCGTAGGATGCGCATTCTGCGCACCGTTTCGCCGTTGAGTGGTGTGCAAAATGCGCACCCTACCCCGGCAGCACCCCGTTGATCACGTAGTCCAAAATCTCGACCACCTGCTCCGGGGTTTCGGCAACGGCCCGGGCGGCCTCGTCGACCTCCTTCAGGGCGTGCTGGTGCTCGGGCGGGTGGAGGATGATTAGGGACTTGCCGAGGGCCGCCGCGTAGCCGGCATCGAAGGCGGCGTTCCACTGTTTGTACTGGGTACCGAAGCGGACGACCACGATGTCGGCCTGCTCGATCAGGGTGCGGGTGCGGATGGCGTTGATCCCGGCGCCCTTGCGGTCGTGCCAGAACTTTTGCGGCTCGGCGCCGAGGATCTCCGCCCCGCAATCGTCCGAGGCGGCGTGATCGGTGACCGGGCCAGTGAAATTCACCGGCAGGTCCCTCGCTTGCGCGCCGGTCTGGATCACTTCGCGCCAACCGGTGTGGATCTCACCGCTGAGGTAAATCTCCCAATGCATTGCACCCTCCTGTTTTTGTCCGCTGTTGGTGCCACGGAGCGCGCGGCGCTGCAAGGAAGCGTAGGCCAATCATTGCGTGAACACGATGGTTTTGTCAGTAGGTTAAGCAGTGTTGGATAAATGCAGGTAAATAGAGTAAGATAATGGCACAACCAGCGGGAGAACATCAGCTAGAGATTACAATCTATTGAAGTACCAAAATTAAAGTATAATGCGAAGAACGACAGGAGAGATGAATGCCGGCTTTGATTCGCAAACTCGTGCGTTTCGACGAGACCCAGTTTGTCGAGGGTGGCAAGCCGGCAGCGACGCCGCTACGACTGATGGCGGCTGCGGTGGTGATCCGGAACCCCTGGGCTGGGCGCGGGTTTGTCGAGGATCTGAAACCCGAGATCATGGATTGCGCGCCGGGGCTGGGCGCGCTGCTGACCGCCGAGATCCTAACCATGGCTGGAGGCGGCGACGTCGTCGAGGGCTATGGCAAGGCGGCGATGGTCGGCTGCAATGGCGAGATCGAGCATGGCTCAGCGCTGATCCACACGCTGAGTTTTGGCAACCACTACCGCCAGGCTGTCGGTGCCCAAAGCTATCTCAGCTTCACCAATACCCGGGCTGGACCGGGGGCGGAAATCCAGATGCCGCTGATGGACAAGCACGACGCCGGGCGGCGCTCGCATTACCTGACCGTGCAGTTCGCCATCGCCGACGCGCCGGGACCGGACGAGATTGTCATCGCGCTCGGTGCCTTGATCGGCGGGCGTCCGCATCACCGGATCGGCGACCGGTACCAGGACCTGAAGGACCTCGGACATGAGCTGGACCAACCTGCGGGGTGATCCCCCGCCGCGGCAAAAATTTGGCGGTATTGCCTGGCGCGAGGCCGGGAGTGGCCCGCCAGTGATGCTGATCCACGGCGTCGGGCTGAACGCCGACGCGTGGGAGCCACAGATCGCCACCCTGTCGCTACGGCGCCGGGTCATCGCCATCGATATGCCGGGCCACGGGCAGAGCGATATGTTGCCTGACGGTGCGGACCTGAGCGACTTCGTGGCCACGGTGGCGGTGCTGATCGCCGGTTTGGGGATCTCTCCGCTGCCGGTTATCGGACATTCGATGGGCGCGCTGATCGCGCTGGGTCTGGCGCTCGACCATCAGGAGAAAGTTGCGGCTCTGGTGGCGCTCAACGCGGTATACTGCCGCGATCCGGTAGCCCGTTCGGCGGTGGAGGCGCGGGCGAAGCAACTGACCGGGCGCACTGTCGACGCCCTAGGTGCCGTCGCCCGCTGGTATCCGGACGATCCCAACGGCCTGTTGGCGCGGCGCACTGTGGACTGGCTCCGCACCGTCGATCCAAATGGGTATGCCGCCGCCTATCGGGTATTCGCGACCGCGGACCACGCTTATGAGGGGCGGCTTGGCGAGCTCAAATGCCCGGCGCTGTTCATGACCGGGGTGTCCGACCCGAATTCGACCCCGGTGATGTCGGCGCGGATGGCCCGCGAGGCGCCCTATGGGCGTACCGTCGCGCTGCCCGGCGCGCGGCACATGATGCACCTGACCCACCCGGCTGAGACGACGAACACCATCGCCGCCTTTATCAACGCGGCACAGGCAACGAAGTGACTGAAATCGACTCGCGCGCCCTGCGCAATGCCTTTGGTTGCTTTCCGACCGGCGTGACGATCATCACCACCCGCGAGGCCGATGGCACCCCGCGTGGATTTACTGCGATTTCCTTCACCTCACTCTCGCTCGATCCGCCCCTGCTCTTGGCCTCGATCACGTTATCCTAATTGGCCGTGTGGTTGATTTTGCTGCTGGCGATGGCGACCCGCTGGGCTTTCTGCGTGGCGCCTATGTCAATCATGCGCTCGAGCGGCAGGCGGCAGATGCCGCCGCCGGGGCTGCGGTGTTCCGGGTCGGCGCGGTGATCGAGGCCGAGGGCACCGTGCTGCTGATACCTGGTCCGGCGACCAGCGGGCTGCGATTGCCGATCAGTGGAGGCGAGGCTGGCAACGGCTCGATGAAGGGTCTGTCGGCGATGCTTGGCGATCTGGGCGTGGTGGCGAAATCAACTTTCTCTACGCCCTGTGCGAGGATGAGGGTGGGCGGGTACAGACCGTCTATTACCGTGGCATCGGCACCGGCGAGGTGCCCCGGCGCGGCGCCTTTCACAGCCTCGGCGCGTTGCCATGGGAGCGGATCCATGACCCCGCCAATCAAAGCATGCTGCGGCGCTATGCGGCTGAGCATGCGACCGGGCGATTTGGCGTCTATGTCGGGGATATGGAAGCTGGCGAGGTGCGCGGCATATCTGGATAGCGAACCATGATTGTTCAGAAATTTATCGCAATAATCGCATTGTGATTGGCGGACGCCGGGGGTTGCTGCCCCGGCGCCGAATTGTCGCTTCGATCAGATGGCGATTTCAGCATTCACCATTGGATCGTTGAGATTCGCCACCAGGACGGTGCGCCCCTGGCACGGCATGGCGCCGGATGTGTTGCGCTGCGGCCAGTCGCGCAGATCGTAGCGCTGCAATATCCGCAGGGGCCGGCCTTCGCCCGGATCGCCCATCAGCGCGAGATTTTGCACCTGGCGTGGCTCTTGCAATATCGGCTCGAGCACAGGCTGGAGCTTGTCCATCACCTCAAGGGCGCGCTCCGGGCCAATTGGATCGGTCAGGGGCATGTGGAAGCGATGGGTAGCCGCGGTTGGAAACTTAACCACCGAGTCGACGCTTCCGACGTCATTGCCATACGGCGCCGGCGCCACTGCCTGGGCCGCGGTAAAGCCATTGGCGGGCTCGCTGAGCTGCCCTAATGCGTTGCCGATCCGAGCGACCAGTTCGTTAAGCTCCGGGCTGACTTGGCTCGGAACCAGTGCGACGCATCTGTCCACCACCGCCAGACGAAGGCGCGGCATCTGAAACGCGACACTTTCCTCGACCAGCAGTCCAAGGACGTGCTCGAGTGCGAAGAAGCTGAGATCGGCACCGAGGTGGAAAGGCGCCTTGACCACGGCATGGAACCCGTGGCTCCGGGCGTGCTGGGTGATTGCCGTGGTGTCAAAGGCGAGGCCGCTAAACGCACCACGGACGCGGCGTTCGCCCTGTTCCGCGCACCAGCCGGTCCAGGAGGCGCCGAACCGGGCGAGCGCATCGGTGCGCTTGGGTACCCAATAGACCGCGTACTTCTCAAAATCGTCTGACATGGTTCTCTCCCTTCCCGTTCAGTTCTCGCATCCAGCTTCTTCGGATCTGGATTTGTAGGCTGTGACGAAAGTCACAAAGATGAACGGAGTGTGAAGATTTTATTATAGCCGTTCGGTTTGGCAAAATTTTGGCGCCGGGTGTAGATGTTTCTGGCCAGGTCACTTCCGCCGATCTAGTGCCTGTGTTCTACGGGGGAGTGATGATTCTGTGCGGCGAGCGCGACCAGAGAGTCCGCGTGAATGTGGGGTATTATGGCAGACGGATCGCAGCCGAAACTGGATACCAGCCCGCATGTCTCGGACGAGATACGCAAGACTACCTGCTACATGTGCGCCTGCCGGTGTGGCATCGACGTGCATCTGCGCGACGGGGCCGATGGAAAGCGGGTTGTCAGCTATATCGAGGGCAACCGCGATCACCCGGTGAACCGGGGTGTGCTGTGCGCCAAGGGCTCGGCCGGGATCATGCAGCATTATTCGCCGGCCCGGCTGAAAAAGCCGCTGAAGCGCACTGGTCCGCGCGGTTCGGGTCAGTTTCAGGAGATCGAGTGGGACGAGGCGCTGGAGATTGCAACCGGCTGGCTTGACCCGATCCGGCGCAGTGATCCGAGCAAGCTGGCGTTCTTTACCGGGCGCGACCAGTCGCAGTCGCTGACATCATGGTGGGCGCAGCAATACGGCACGCCGAATTATGCCGCCCATGGCGGGTTCTGCTCGGTCAACATGGCGGCGGCGGGAATCTATACGTTGGGCGGGGCGTTCTGGGAATTCGGCACGCCCGACTGGGAGCGCACCCGGTTGTTCATGATTTTTGGCGTGGCCGAGGACCATGATAGCAACCCGATCAAGATCGGTATCGGCCAGTTGAAGACCAATGGCGGCAAGGTGATCGGGGTCAACCCGGTGCGCACCGGCTATAATGCGGTTGCCGACGAGTGGGTCGGGATCACGCCCGGCACAGATGGGTTGTTCATCCTGGCGATGGTGCATGAGTTGCTGCGCACCGGCCATGTCGATCTCGACTATCTGTGCCGCTGGACCAATGCGCCGTATCTGGTGGACCGCAATCCGGGCGCGAGCTTCGGGCTGTTCGTACGTGACGGCGACGGCAAGCCGCTGGTCTGGGATCGCGCCAGCGGTCAGGTGCAACCGTTTGACAAACCGGGGCTGAAGCCGGCGTTGAAGGGTGATTTCCCGAGCCCCGACGGTGGACGCGCGGTGCCGGTGTTCGAGCTGATGGCCGAGAAATACCTGGCGCCGGAATACACCCCCGATGCGGTGGCCGAGCGGTGTGGCGTCACCGCCGCGACGATCAAGCGGCTGGCGGCGGAGTTGGCCGATGTGGCGTTCAATCAGGCGTTCGAGATCGAGCTGCCCTGGACCGATTTTCGCGGCGAAAAACATGAGAGCTTCATTGGCCGCCCGGTCAGCTTCCATGCTATGCGCGGGATCTCGGCCCATTCGAACGGGTTCCAGACCTGCCGGGCGCTGCACGTGTTGCAGTTGCTGTTGGGCACGGTCGAGGCGCCGGGCGGGTTCCGCTTCAAGCCGCCCTACCCGAAGCCGGTCGAGGCGCACCCCGCCCCGCACAGCAAGTCGCGGCCGGATTCGCCGTTGAACGGCCCGCATCTGGGCTTTCCCCGCTCGCCTGACGATCTGGCGCTGCGCGAGGACGGCTCGCCGGTGCGCATCGACAAGGCGTTCACCTGGGACGCGCCGATGTCGATCCACGGCATGATGCATATGGTGATCGCCAACGCCCATGCCGGCGATCCCTACAAGATCGATGTGTTGTTCATTTACATGGCCAACATGGCCTGGAATTCCTCGATGAATACCGCCGGTGTCATCGACATGCTGACCGACAAGGATGATAGCGGCGCATATAAAATCCCCAAGATCATCTACTCCGATGCCTATTCATCCGAGATGGTCGCCTATGCCGACCTGGTGTTGCCGGACACCACCTATCTGGAGCGCCACGACTGCATCAGCATGCTGGACCGGCCGATCTGCGAGGCGGACGCGGCGGCGGATGCGATCCGTTGGCCGGTGGTCGAGCCGGCCACACAAGCTGAAGGGCGCGACGTGCGCGGGTTCCAGTCGGTGCTGATCGATCTGGGCGCGCGGCTGCAGCTGCCGAGCTTTGTCGACGAGGCGGGCAATCCGAAGTACCGCGACTACGCTGACTATATCGTCAACCACGAGCGCCGCCCAGGCGTTGGCCCGCTGGCCGGTTGGCGCGGCGAGGACGGCGAGGCGACCGGGCGTGGTGCGGTGAACCCGCGCCAATTGGAGCGCTACATCGAGAACGGCAGCTTCTTCCAGACCCATATCCCCGAGGAGGCGCGGTTCTTCAAGCCGTTCAACGCTGCCTATCAGGATTGGGCGGTGAAGATGGGGTTCTTCGACAAACCGCAGCCCTACATCTTCCAGATCTATGTCGAGCCGGTCCGCAAGTTCCAGTTGGCCGCCGAAGGCCACGGTGAGCGCCAGCCGCCGGAGCATCTGCGGGCCCAGGTCAAGGCGGCGTTCGATCCGCTGCCGGTGTGGTGGCAGCCGTTCGAGCAGGCGGCGGTAAGTGGCGAGGAATTTCCGCTGCACGCGATCACCCAGCGCCCTGCCGCGATGTACCATTCCTGGGGCACCCAGAACGCCTGGCTGCGCCAGATCCACGGGCAGAACCCGCTCTATGTGCATGGCTCGGTGCTTGAGGCGCATGGGTTGAAGGACGGCGATTGGGCCTATCTCATCTCGCATCACGGACGGATCAAGGTGCCGGTGGCGCGGATGGACGCGCTGAACCCGCACACGGTCTGGACCTGGAACGCCATCGGCAAGCGCGAGGGGGCGTGGGCGTTGGACCCGAAGGCGCCGGAGGCGCAGAAGGGGTTCTTGCTGAACCACCTGATCCATGAATTGTTGCCGCCGAAGGGCGACGGGCTGCGCTGGTCGAACTCGGACCCGGTAACCGGCCAGGCGGCCTGGTATGACCTGCGGGTCAAGATCGAGAAGGCCGAGGCTGGCGCGGAGGTCTCCGAGCCACGGATCGGGCGGCAGAAGTCGCCGGTCGGGCAGGGGTCGGGAAACGTGGCGCATGGGGAAGGGTGGAAATGACAACGCTGCCTGAATCCACCCAGCGCAAACTGGGGCTGGTGATCGATCTCGACATCTGTGTCGGGTGTCATGCTTGTGCTGTCAGCTGCAAGGAGTGGAACACCGGCGGCTATGGCGCGCCGCTGGCCGATACGGACGCCTACGGCGCCGATCCGGTGGGTGCTTGGCTGAACCGGGTCCATACGTTTGAGGTCCAGCCGCCACCTAGCCCAACCGGGCCCGCACCGGCGCAGATCGTGCATTTCCCGAAGTCCTGCCTGCATTGCGATGACGCGCCTTGCGTGACGGTTTGCCCGACCGGGGCCAGCTACAAGCGGGTTGAGGACGGCATTGTGCTGGTGAACGAGGACCATTGCATGGGCTGCGGGTTGTGCGCCTGGGCCTGCCCTTATGGCGCGCGCGAGATGGATCCGCTGGCCGGGGTGATGAAGAAATGCACCCTGTGCGTCGACCGCATCTACAACGAGAACCTGCCGGAGGAGGACCGGATCCCGGCCTGCGTGCGATCCTGCCCAGCCGGAGCCCGGCATTTTGGCGACCTCGGCGACCCGGATAGCGATGTCAGCCAGCTGGTCACCGAGCGCGGCGGGTTTGATCTGATGCCCGAGCAGGGCACCAAGCCGACCAATAAATACCTGCCGCCGCGTCCGCGTGATGCACAGCTTGGTGGCTGCGGCGGCGGGGCAGTCAATTTGGCGGAGTTAGCCGAGCCGGAGGTTAAGGGGTTCCTCGGCTGGCTCGACAAGGCGCTCGAGAGGATCGGCTGATGCATCCGGCACCCTCGATCGTATTGTTCACCGTGCTGTCCGGCCTCGGGCTGGGGCAGATGGCTTGGCTGAGTCTGGGGCTCGGCCCCGATGAGGGGCTGTTTCGCTGGATTGCCTGCGCCTTGGCGCTGGCGGTGGCGGGGAGTGGCGGGTTGTGCTCGACCGGGCATCTCGGGCGCCGCGACCGGGCCTGGCGGGCGTTCAGCCAATGGCGCTCGTCGTGGCTGTCGCGCGAGGCCTGCCTGATGGTCGCGGCGATGGCGGCGTTCGGGTTGTACGCGGCGATCTGGTGCCTGGGTGGGGTGCGGCTGTGGGGCCTTGGTATCGTGGCGTCGGTGTTGGCGGTGGCGACGATCTATTCGACGGCGATGATCTATGCTCAGCTGAAGACGGTGCCGCGCTGGAGCATGACGCCGACGGCGTGGTTGTTCCTGGCGGTCGGGTTGACCGGCGGGCTGCTGGCGAGCGGGGCTGTTGCCGGGTTGATAGGGGGGGCCGTGCACGGGTGGTGGACCGCCTTGGCATTGGTGATAACCATCGGGGTGGTGATCTGGTGGCAGACCGCTGCGG
>Ga0307380_10002180_pt1 | contig 27965 bp, 27 predicted proteins | sample UN3MG_FD_202239 | JGI IMG/M metagenome (GOLD analysis project Ga0307380, IMG submission 202239) | Soil microbial communities from Risofladan, Vaasa, Finland - UN-3 | ecosystem: Environmental > Terrestrial > Soil > Coastal area > Acid sulfate soil | place: Finland: Risofladan, Vaasa | collected... | reverse complement strand
TTGGTGGAGCTGAGGGGGATCGAACCCCTGACCTCATGACTGCCAGTCATGTGCTCTCCCATTTGAGCTACAGCCCCATATAATTGAAAAAAATTAACAGATAATATTTTTTCTGTCAATATTTAATTGTCCAGGCAAAGACAAGGTTTAAGAAAGCAGATCGTTCATGCTTCCACTCCTAAAACCTGAAAGATCAAGGGTAGTATATTTAACACCAAGTTCTTTAAGCTTTTCTACCACCTTATCTCTGATAGGTAATTCTGCCAACCGTACGATCTCTTGTGTTGAGACCTCGATCCTGGCAATAGGCGGATGATACCGTATTCTTACTTCTCTAAAACCAAGCTGATGTAAAAATTCTTCTCCTTTCTCTATAATGGAGAGGTTGTTTCCATTTATATAGGTGCCATAGGCTATCCGTGAGGCCAGACAGGCAGAAGATGGCGTATTCCATATTTCTATTTTTCTTTCTTGTGCCTCTTGTCTTATATCTTTTTTACCTAAACCGGCCTCAAGTAAGGGTGATTTTATCCCTGATTTTTGTGCTACATCCAGACCTGGCCGGTAATCTTTCATGTCGTCAATATTACTACCATCGGCTATATAGCTAATACCTTGTTTTTTAGCCTCTTTTTTTAACTCTTCAATCATTTTCGTTTTACAGACATGACACCTCATTTTATCGTTTTTACAAAAATCACTATGAGAAAGTATATCAAATTTGATTTTTATATGATCTATCTTTAATCTATTGGCGATATTTTCTGCCCTCATAAGATCATTTTTCGGAAAGATTGGAGAGATAAAAGTGACAGCCTTTACCTTTCCTTTGAGGGTTTCGGAGGCTATTTGAAGGAGAAAGGCGCTATCAACACCGCCTGAAAGGGCTATTAAAACAGATCCCATAGAATCTAAAAGATCTTTTAATTTCTTAATTTTCGTCACTGATGTATGAAATCGTAAGCGTTCAACGGTTCAACACCCCTATACCCTGAACCTATGAACCCCGAACCCGTGAACGGTTACATCCATTTATATATCCTTGAGAAGGTGCTGAGGTTGACCAAGAAAGAATTGCCCTTTTTGAATCCATTCTTTGAGGATTCCTGCAATCTCTTGAGCCCTCACATAAGAGGAAAGTGGCACAGTCTGGATAGTCTGGCCATTCAGTGTCATTGTCCCGCTTTTTAATTCTGCATAACTTACCACACCCAGGCTTTTGGCATTTCCCTTGGGATAGTCTTTTCCATAATCAATGATCCGTGTGAAGATATCATCATCAGAGACACCAGCATACGTGGCTATATCCTCATTTAGAATGGGGATTGGGACACCTATGCCTACAGCCAAGGAACATCCATAACCAAGGATGCTTACTCCTACTAACCAGCGTGGATTCATCTCTTTTAAATCGCCCATCACCATCAATGTTGCACCTGGTTCTAAAGGGACTCCATTTTTACTTCTTGCAACTGATAGAGTGTGCTGCGTGCCAGCCCAGGTTATGTATCCTTGGGCTCCTCCGAGGAAAATCCTGGTTCCCAGACCAATTGTCAGACAATAAGGATCATTAAAGAGTGGGCTAAGCTGGCCTGCTGTTGCATAGTTAGCGTTACCAGCCTTGGGTCTCAAGACACCCATATAGGTATAGATCATTTTATCTTGGAGGTTTATAGCACAATTGTAGTTCTGGTAGGCATTTCTGGGATTAACCAAGACAGCATAAGGCAGATCTGATAGTCTTATTTGTTTTTTTATTTCTCGTTTCGGATAACAATCTGTTGTATATGCCTTAGCAACCAGCCGAACTTTTTTACCAGAGACAAGGTCATGTATGACATGTCCACCACCATACTTGAATTGACCTGGGTGGACCTTATTTAATGGATCATCTATTGATGGTTCGGTAGCACCTATATATATATCTACAGCGGCAAGGCCGGCATATGCAGGAACATCGTTAAGGGTAACCTGAGATGCCTTGATAGGTGGTTTACTATGGCCAAAATTAATAAACGCCCCTGATGAACACATCGGGGAAAAGGTTCCAGTTGTCACTACATCAATATCTTTGGCGGCTTTTTCTGGGCCATTTTCCTTTACTATGCCTACCATCTCTTCGGCGGTAACTACTACCACCTTGCCTTCTTTTATCTTCCTGTTTATTTCATCAATTGTCTTTTTGGTCTTATGTTTAGCCATACGATAACCTTACAAAATTGTGATCACTATATGTAAATCTTTTTCTTTTTACAAGAAAATAAAATTGCCCGCGATAAAGGGATAAAGGGATTCTTGACTTTATTGTTTCTTTGGATAACAATAAGCCATTATTTATGGAGCTTACTATATGATTGCTAAGAAGGCAGAAATAAAGGTTTCTTGCCAGGTAAAGATAGGAAGTTTGAAGATTGGAGGAAATGGCCCTCTATTTTTGATCTCCGGTCCATGTGTGATAGAAAATGAAGAGACAACCTTTAAGGTTGCTCATTTTTTAAAAAGAATAGCTCAAAGAGTTAAAATTCCAGTAATCTTTAAGAGCTCTTATGATAAGGCCAATCGAACATCGATCGATTCTTTTAGGGGCCCAGGTTTGAATAAGGGGTTAGAGATTCTTAAAGAGGTAAAGAATACCACAGGTTTGCCAATTCTATCAGATATACATCAAGTGAGTGAAATCGGGAAAGCAGCAGAGATTTTGGATATTATTCAGATTCCCGCATTTCTATCTCGCCAGACAGATTTAATTGTAGAGGCAGCTCGAACTAATTTACCTATAAATATAAAAAAGGGGCAATTCCTGTCTCCTTGGGATATGGAGCAGGTTGTTTTAAAGGCTGTTACAGAGGGTAATAACAGCATTTTATTGACAGAAAGAGGGACATCCTTTGGTTACAATAGCCTTGTTGTGGATATGAGATCTATTTTTGTTATGAAGAATTTTGGATATCCGGTTATATTTGATGCTACTCATGGTGTACAATTGCCCGGGGGCCGAGGTAAGTCATCTGGCGGACAGAGAGAATTTGTATCCCCTCTTGCTAAGGCTGCTATAGCTGCTGGTGCCGATGGAATTTTTTTGGAGATCCATCCGGATCCTGATTCAGCCCTCTCTGATGGCCCAAATTCTCTTCCATTTGAGCATGTTGAATCCCTTCTTATAATGTTAAAGGAAATACACCGGATAGTGAGGGAGAAAGTAACCAATGTTTAACACGCCGTAAGCCTGCCTGCCCCGATTGTATCGGGACAGACGGGTCTGGGCCAGGGCTAACATTATGGAGGTGCAGCACACTATTCGCTTGAAGTAAATAATGATGTTAAGTATAAAGCAGTCACCTCTTTTTTCTATTTAAGCTTTAGGCATTTTAGGCACTTAACGTGGTAACATTTATGAAAAAGGTTCCTGTAGCAACGTGGCCCATAGTAGGGATTTTTTTTCTTTTAGTTATAGTTGCTTTTTTTCTCTTTAAGGTACAGCATTTAGGTATGGTTTCCTCAAAAACATCTAATTTGATACCTGGAGAATCTCTAAAAGTTTCAGACATCAAGTATAGCCAGGATTATAAAGATGGCGGAGGAAAATGGGAGCTTAGGGCCAAAGAGGGCCATTTTTTTGATAATGATCAATTTATGGCTTTAAAGGATGTTTTATTAACATTAGACTCTTTTAACAAAACCTCTTATACTATAAAAGGGAATGAAGGTAATTATTTTAGGAAGAGTGGGAAAATTATTCTAAAAGGGGATGTGCTGGGCAGATCCGCCACCGGCTACCATATAGAAACAAGCCTTTTAACCTATAGACAAGAAGATAATGAAGTTGAAACCGATGAGCCTGTAAAAATAATTGGTCCTTTCTTTAGAGTCAAGGGAGATGGTCTTTATATTGACCTCAGTAAGAAGAAATTTATGGTTAAAAAAAATGTTTGCACAACCTTTAATGGTGAGGGTTTTTTTAAATGAGGATAACGCTTTCCATTTTTTCTTTTAATATACTCATTTCATTTGTTTTTCTCCTGTTTCCTCAGATACACTCCTTTTCTCAGGAAGGCAAGGCCTCCAGCCAGCTTTCCACGGAAAACCCTATTATTATTCACTCCAACACCCTTGAGCTTGATCAAGAAAAAAAGTTAGTTATATTTGAAGGTAAGGTGCATGCCAAAACAGAGGGTATGGTGATAGATTGTCAAAAAATGCTTGTATACTATCTTGGTAGCCCAACGAAGAAAAAAACCAATGTAGAATCCAGCAGGATAGATAAGATTATTGCCTTAGGAAATGTTATTATTAATCGCTTTGATGGTGGTGTGGCCCGGGCAGGGAAGGCAGTTTTTTATCAGAACGAGGAGAAGGTTGTGCTTACAGAAAATCCATTCGTTCAACAGGGGCCTGATTATGTAGAAGGGCAAAGGATAATTATATTTTTAAATGAAAGACGGAGTATTGTTGAAGGTAATGAAAAGAAAAGGGTCAAGGCTACTATTTTCCCTAAGGAGGAAAAAGGGAAATAATGGAAGAAGAGAACAGCAGAGGCTCTTTAAAGGTAAAGGATCTTGTTAAATCCTATGGGAAGAGGGTAGTAGTAAAGAGGGTTAATTTAGCGGTTAACAGAGGACAGGTTATTGGACTTCTTGGACCAAATGGTGCTGGTAAGACTACTACGTTTTATATGATAGTTGGCTTGATTAAGGCTAAGGAAGGCCAGATTTTTTTGGATGGGGAAGATATTACACATGAACCAATGTATATACGGGCTCGGCAAGGGGTTAATTATCTGTCGCAGGAACCATCAGTGTTCAGAAAACTTACCGTGGAGGAAAACCTTTTAGCTATTATGGAGGTTATAGATATGCCAGCCCAGGAAAGGCAGTCATCTCTCCAGTCTCTTTTATCCGAGCTGAATATAGGCCATTTGGCCAAACAAAAAGCCTATTCTCTTTCTGGCGGTGAGAGGAGAAGATTGGAAATTACAAGGGCCATGATTACTCATCCCAAATTTATTTTGCTTGATGAGCCATTTGCAGGCATTGATCCTATGGCTATTAATGATATTAAACACATTGTGAAAGGGCTTAAGGAAAAAAATTTAGGGATTTTGATATCAGATCATAATGTAAGAGAAACATTGGATGTCTGTGATCTTGCCTACATTATAAATAACGGAGAGATTATTGAGTCCGGTGTGCCCGAAAAGATTGCTGCGAGCGAGGTAGTGAGGTCTGTTTATTTAGGAGAAGATTTTAATTTGTAGATTTTACTTCAGGTTATTATGGTACTTGAACTTAAACAATCAATCAAGATGAGCCAGCGGCTTATAATGACTCCGCAGTTGCAGCAGGCCATTAAATTTTTGCAACTTTCCAGGCTGGAACTCTGCCAGACAATAAATCATGAAGTGGAGATCAATCCATTATTGGAAGAGGTCTCTGGCGATGATGTCGAAGAAAAATCACAGGAAGAGGAAAAGAAAAAGGAATCTATTAAAAACGATGATCCCCTCAAAGAGGTAACTATCAAGGAGACATTAAGGGAAGATTTTGATTGGGAGGCTTACATATCAGAATATAATACCGCATGGGTAAGCTCGCCACAGGAAAGCACGGAAGATAGACTATCCTTTGAAAATTTTATTTCTCCTAAAACAACTCTCTACTCCCATCTTATGTGGCAATTGCAGATTGGCGATCTTGATGAAGTGCAAAGAGAGATTGGGAGATACATTATTGGTAATATAGACTCCAATGGATACCTTAAGGCCTCAATTGATAATATTATTGAGTTTACTCATAGATCAAGAAAAGAGGTATTGCAGGTACTGTATATTATCCACGAGTTTGACCCGGTTGGTGTAGGGGCAAGAGATAACAGGGAGTGCCTTTTGATTCAGCTCCGTTTTCAGGGTTTGGGTGGGAGTATTGCCGAAAAAATCTTGACTGAGCATATGAAGCAGCTGGAGAAAAAAAAATACAATCAGATTGCTAAGAGCCTGGGTGTTTCCTTAAAAGAGGTTTTACATGGTGTTTCTTGTATAGCCTCTTTAGAACCTAAACCAGGTCGTTTCTATAACGATGAGGAGACTATATATGTAATCCCCGATGTTTATGTCTATAAAATAGGGGATGAGTTTCTTATTGTCTTAAATGAGGATGGTCTTCCAAAATTGAGAATCAGTTCTTTTTATAAAGAGGTACTTGCAAAGAAAGATGATAAATCCAGCGATACGAGAGAATACATTCGGGATAAACTGAAGAGCGCTTCTTGGCTCATCAAGAGCATCCAGCAAAGGCAAAAAACGATCTATAAGGTGTCAGAGAGCATTCTTAAATTCCAGAAGGATTTCTTTGAGTCTGGTCCTTCGAATTTAAAGCCAATGGTTTTGAGGGATGTGGCAGAAGATATACAAATGCATGAATCTACTGTAAGCAGGGTCATGAACAACAAATATATGTACACCCCATTTGGTATTTTGGTACTAAAATATTTTTTGAACAGCACTATTCAATCAGTTGATGGAGTGGATAAGATAGGCTCTTTGAGTGTTAAGGAGATGCTTAAGAAGATAATAAGAGAGGAAGATAAGTCCAAACCCTTTAGCGATCAAGAGATAGTAAATATTTTAGGACGATCAAATATAGATATAGCACGGAGGACTGTGGCTAAGTATAGAGAAATGCTTAAAATTCTTCCATCGAGTCAAAGGAAGAATACTTACAGGTAGTCTCGCTGAATTATTATTGCAACCTTTTAGATAGTAAAGCACAGGGTCAAACCGATAAGGTATAATGTAATTAAAAAATCCTAAATTCAAATACCCGCCTGCCGGATGGCGGGCAGGTCGAAATCCCTGGCCCTGACCTGATTTATATGGCCATAGTTACAAATGCATTTATCCTGAGATATTTAAGATATAACACCTTGTATTACCTGTGTCGCGCCTCCCGATCCTGTCCCAGTCTTGGGACGGGAAGGGCAGGCTTGACACAAATGTTACAATCTTGGTCGATATAGACATTTAGTCAAGATCGATGTTTGACTTTGCATAATTTTTTTGTTACTTATCCATCTTCTTTGGGGGGGGGCATAATGGAGATATCTTTTACTTTTAGGCATATGGAACCATCAACAGAATTGAGGTCATATGTTGAAGAAAAGGTGTATAAAGTAAAGAAGTACTTTGATTCACCTGTTGAGGCCCATATTGTTCTTAAGATAGAAAAATTTCGACACATTGCTGACATGACTATATCTATTGATGGAAACAAAATTAAGGCGGTAGATGAGAGCGGTGATATGTATTCCTCTATTGATCAGGCAATGGATAAGATAGAAGAACAGCTCAGAAGGTTAATGTCTCGAAAAAAGGAATATAGATTAGAGAATATTAAAGGTACTGATTTGTTAATTAATGGTGTAGAAACTCAAGAAGGCCAAGTTGAATCAGGGCCAACGATAATAAAGGCGGAGAGGGTGGATATTAAGCCCATGGATATCAATGAGGCAGCTATGCAAATGGATATGTCAAAAAGAAATTTTTTTGTATTTAGCAATTCTAAATCGAAAAGTATTAACATTATTTACAAACGAAACGATGGAAATTTAGGCCTTATTGAAACTTCTACTAAATAGGTATTGTCAAGGAAAGAGGCATGAAACTTTCAGAAGTATTTACACCGCAGCTTATTATTTCTAATTTGAAAGCTCACGATAAAAAGGGAGTTCTGGAAGAGCTTTCACAGGTCATAACTGAACAGAATCCATCTCTTAACAAGAGGTCTCTTCTCCAGGTTCTTTTAGAAAGAGAAAGGCTGGGAAGTACTGGAATAGGTGACGGAATTGCTTTGCCTCATGGAAAATTAGCGGAATTGAGTAATCTTTTGATCTCTTTTGGAAGAAGTATTAATGGACTGGACTTTGATTCCATAGATGAACAACCAGTATATCTTTTCTTTCTTTTACTTGCGCCTGAGAATTCAGCTGGCATGCACCTGACGGCCCTTGCCAAGATATCAAGGATGTTAAAAGATGCTACTTTTAGGCAGCGATTGATGGGTGCAAAATCAAGAAAAGAGATTTATAAGGTTATAATGGATATGGATGAGGAACTTTAATTTTTGTAATGATCGGTTTACTTATAATAACACACTCTCGGTTGGCGAAAGAACTCCTTGACGCAGCCAGGTTTATCATAGGCTCTGTCGAGGCAGCAGAGTGTATTTCCATTGAGACATCAAAAGACAGCAAGAAATTAAGAAATATAATCGAGAATAAATTAAAATCTCTGGATCAAGGGAAAGGTGTTCTAATTTTGGTAGACATGTTTGGAGGGACACCATCAAATTTAGCCCTGTCTTTTCTTCAAAAAGACTCAGCAGAAGTAGTAACAGGTGTAAATTTACCTATGGTATTAGCTATTGCCCATAATAGGAAAGGGAAGAGTCTTGCACAGGTAGCAGATATAGCAAAGAGCGCAGGAAAAAGAAGTATTTCTCTGGCAAGTGAATTACTTAAACCAAAAGAAACTTGAAACTGGATGAACATAATACACACAATCGGCAAGCAATGGGAGGTATCAAGTTTCAAGCTTTAAGTATCAAGTATCCAAAAAAAAGGAGGTAGTCATGGCGGTAAAGGTAGGGATTAATGGTTTTGGGCGTATAGGTAGAATGGTACTGAGGGCAGCATACACAAGAAATGACATTGAATTTTTAGCACTCAATGACCTTACAGATCCTAATACCCTTGCCCATCTTCTCAAATATGATTCAGTGCATGGGATACTCAAGGCTGATATTGAAGTTGAGGAGAATGCCATTGTAGTTAACGGGAAAAGAATACAAATCATCTCGGAAAAAGATCCTGGTAAGCTTCCCTGGAAGGATCTCGGCGTGGATATTGTTTTTGAGTCTACTGGGCTTTTCAGAGATAGATCCCAGGCATCTAAACATTTGGATGCTGGGGCAAAAAAGGTAATCATTTCAGCTCCAGCCCCAGATCCTGATATTACCCTGGTAATCGGAGTAAACCATGAACAGTACGATCCAATAAAGCATCATATCATTTCAAATGCATCGTGTACCACAAATAGCCTGGCCCCAATCTGTAAAGTGTTATTAGACAAGTTTGGTATTAAGAAAGGCCTTATGACAACCATACATTCTTACACTACAGATCAGAGACTTCTTGATTTTCCCCACAATGATCTTAGGAGGGCCAGGGCAGCAGCTGTTTCTGTGATTCCTACAACCACAGGAGCGGCAAAGGCAGTTTCTCTTGTTCTTCCTGAACTGGCCGGCAAGATGAACGGGATGGCACTAAGAGTTCCTACTCCTAATGTCTCTTTAACTGATCTCGTGGTTCAGCTTAGCAGACCTGCATCTGCTCAAGAGGTTAATAAGGCCTTTAAAGAGGCCTCTCAGAGCAGTATGGAGGGTATCATTGAATATTGTGACGAGCCCCTTGTTTCTATTGATTTCAATGGAATCACTGCCTCTACCGCTGTGGATGCCCTATCTACAATGTCTATCGGAGGAGATATGGTAAAAATACTTGCATGGTATGATAATGAGTTCGGATATGCAAACAGGCTGGTAGACCTTGCTGTATACATCGCTAAGAGTTTAGGGTAACACAACAATGAGAAACAGAAAGCCTTTAATGGCAGCCAACTGGAAGATGAATCTTTCTCTTGATGAGGCAAGAGATCTCCTTAATGGAATTAAGAGCGCTACAATAGATTTTAATAGGGTTGATGTACTTGTTGCACCCCCTTTTACTACCCTGCAATTAGCACAAACAATTCTGGCAGAGACAGATATTCTTATTGCAGGGCAGAATATGCATTGGGAGTCAAGGGGGGCCTTTACCGGTGAGATTTCTCCCCTGATGCTTAAGGAAGCAGGCTGTGGCCATGTAATCTTAGGGCATTCAGAGAGGCGGACACTCTTTTTTGAAACCAGCGAGACTGTGAATCAAAAGGTAGATGCCGCAATTGAGGCAGGATTGATACCCATTGTATGCATTGGTGAGACATTAAAACAGAGAGAGGATAAAAAAACATTTGATATAATTAAGACTCAGTTAAATGAATCACTCAAAACCAGTTGCAAAAAAAGAAATTTACCACAAAGTGTAATTATCGCCTATGAACCTGTTTGGGCCATAGGAACAGGAAAGACAGCCACCCCGGAGATGGCGCAGGAGGTACATCTTTTTATTCGAAGGTGGCTTATAGAAAACTTTGGCCACACTACAGGGGAAACTATTAGAATTCTTTATGGCGGAAGTGTAAAGCCTGATACTATTAACAAACTCATCTCCCAGCCAGATATTGATGGCGCATTGATCGGGGGGGCAAGTTTAAAGGTCGATTCCTTTCTTTCTATCATCCAATCTTACAAGAGTTAATTCATCCTCTTTTCCTTATCTAATTTTATTATCCACACCTGTTATCAGGAAATATAGAGAGCAAAAACAAAATCTAACAAAATTTGCACTTGAAATGAGAAATTTTTTAACAGGTTTCAGATAATTTTTTTATTAACAATAATCCCCTATATTAGTTTTAGTTATAAATCTTTACGCCAAAAGATCCATTCTTAACTAAGGTTTTACCAGTATAAGCATCCCGAATTTTCCTTTATAGAGTATGAAATTTTCTTACAATAAAAAAAAGTTTAAAGATTCGAGTAAGAAAATTTTGCCTGTCAAGGAGAGAAAAACAAAGCTAATTTCAGTGTTTAAATGCCCTTTGGCCGGTAAATACCATGGTTACCTGAGGATTGGCCTCGTTACAGGCCTCAATTGATTCAAAATCCCTTAACGATCCCCCTGGATGAACAATGGCCCTTATTCCCTCCTTTATGGCTACATCTACTCCGTCTCTAAAAGGAAAAAATGCATCAGACACCATGGTTGAGCCTATGAGACCGGCATGTTCTACAGTAGTTGCCTCATCAATCTCCTCCTGGGAAATCAAGATTCTTTTTCTGATTTCTTTGCATTTCATATCCATCAAATCTTTTATAAGTGTATATTCTCAATACCGTTCGATAGCCCTGACGGATTTCTCCTTTTTATCCAGATTAAACCGCTTAGCTTCCTGGATAAGAAGCTCTTTTCGTATTAGTTCTTCTAAGAATTTTTTCTTTGCCTCTTTTGTCAATTTGAAATCCTTATCAAACTCAATTTCCGCTGCAAGTTGATTTTGAAATTCCTTAAGGCTGAGGGTGTAATCATTTATCTTAGCCAGCTCTGTATGTTTTTCTTTATTCTATGAAGTGCAAAAGAAGAGGCAGAAGGTTAAACCGGACAAAACCAAATAAACAAGACCTTTCTTCATGATAAATTCTACCACCTTGTCTATGATCTCATTGGTTACAAATTTGTGGAAGAAAGGTTATAAAAAAAAGTTAAGCTTATCAAAAAAATCCGACATATTCTGCAATGAGCGAGTCAATATAAAAAATATTTTCCTATTCAAGCCATTTTTCCAGCTATGTTGAGTCCCTCATTCCTCACTTTTCCTTGAAAACGTTTTATCAATAATCGCGTAGCAATAAGACTGTTCCGGACCGATAGCCAAAATTCGCATGTATTCATCGGATTTGTAGAATGTAGCAGGCACCTTCAATTCAACCCGCCAGGCAGAATTAGAAAGCTTTTTTAGCACCAAAGTGGCTGGCCTCCGATTGACCTTCTCAAATCGTTCACGCCTTTTTTCTTTTAGAAGATCTGGTACAATATGCTCAGTTTTTTGTTGGGGGGTTACCATTTCCACCCATAATGCCTTTGCCCCGAGTGGTTTTTTGCCTGATATAATAATATGATCTTTTTTACCTGCCATAATGGAAACTTCCATGGGTTTTGGCTGCTTCAACTTACATGCCGGATCGCCGAGAAGGCTATATTGTAATTGTTCTCTTTGAACAAGCGCAGGCACATGAAGGTACTGCCGCTCTCTTTCAGGAACGGCGCCGACAAGTTGCTGTGCAAATTTATCTTTCCGCATCATATCAATTACTGATAGTTTTCCTTCCCGGTAAAGTTTGCGCTGAATGGCTAAAAAAAGATTACCTATTGTAGTATGTGTTTTCTCAATTTGGGCTGCCAATGCCCTGGTGAAAAAGTAGTTTGTGAGGGGATTTGTAGCACCAGAGGCTGAAATAACGGCAATTGGACCACCTGGATGTGTGATAAACGCTTCTGCCAGAGAAGGCCCCTTCGCCTTTGGTACATTAAACTTTCCTGAATTGCACCCTACCATAATGAGCGGTCCAATAGGGGTCATTGACTTAAGTTGAGAGACATCTTCAACTGATAAGAATATATTCTTTTTATTATACATTGTCGTCGTAACACTTCGAAATGAACCATGCGAGGCAATGAGCGACATAAATGCCGGATCACTTATTTCATTTAAAAATATCGTCGGCTGCTCAGGGGGATATGCGTTGAATACAGAATCAGGATTGCCGCTAATAATGAAGGTATCCAACCACCTTGGTAACATTTTTGTTGTAAAATAGGTGGTCATGCCATGTATTTCGGTATTATACAATCTCGCTCCACTCCAGATAACTGTTCGAAACCATGAGCGTTTGAGTGGTTGGATCTCATAGTTGAGTATTTTAGCTAACTGGATTTTAAGTTGGGCTTCATCCTGTACGGGTAAACGTCCCACTGGAACATCCAGTGAACCATCTTCGTCTAAATCCCCATATAATGAGTCAGTTAATATTGAAACGGTTTGTTTTTCCCGATTAAACGGTACTGTGAAGCTCGGGATATGCCATGCTGTAGGAACCTCATTTTCCGCAGCGCAATCTCCTATAAGTAAAATGTATCTGCATAATCCGTTTGAAACCCTTGTTTGTGCTTTGATCCATTTCTTAATGTCGGTCGGTGTGGGAGTGTTGTTCCAGGTGCCGATAATAACACTGAATCCTTCTTTCTCACGTTTGGCTTTCCAGGAAGCAAGGTTATCGGCAAACATACTGCGGGTTATAACAAGATAAAGGCTCAAGTCACTTCGTGCAATAGGAGTTTGAGTTTCTGATTGTGGTCTGAATAGGAAAAAAAAGGCTGCAGTCAGCACGACAAGAATCAGTGAGACAATATAGCCCCATTTTTTCTTTATTAAACTGAGAAATATACCCAGACTCATAACAAACATAATAATACATATTACCTGATATATTCGTAGTCCTGAAATCAATTCCGGTCCGGGTGGCGTGCCTCTAAAAAATTCTTGGATAAAACGGTGTATGGAAAAGATTATCCCGTACCATAATATCAGATATTTTCGAGAATCCGGTTTTTTATTAAAGACCCATTGCAAGATGGCAAATGCAGTAAGTTCACCTAATATGCTGTATACCTGGGTTGGATGAACCAAAGTGCCAAGTTCTTTGGAATAAATTGCCCATGGCATCATCGTAGGTGACCCATAACAACAACCATGGCACAAACAACCTATTTTACCAATAGCATGAGCAAGAGCCAGGCCAGGAGCAAAACATCCTGCACTCGACCAGAATGGTTTTCTGACGATTTTAACGACTATAAGGCCCGCTACCATTCCTCCTGGGATCCCCCCCTGCCATGATAGTCCGCCCTGCCAGAATGCAAGTGTTTGTGGAAAATTATATAAAAATAGCCGGGGATTATTAATCAGTACACTTAAAACTTTTGTTCCTAACAGCCCTCCATATACTGCTGCAGTAATAATCATAATTGCAACAGGAAAGATAATACCGTTTTTTGAAAGATTACGTACTATCAGAATGGAGGCAACAAGGAGTCCTATAAAGCCCCAAGACCAATAATTAATTATGAAGTTTAAGATAAATTCTGCCACTCTATTACCAGATTAATGGCAATATGTATGATACATGCCCATCCTATACCGCTGGTAAGGCGGGTAATAACCCCAAATAATAGCCCCAGCCCCATAACTGCAAAAAGAAAACCGATATGACCACAAAATGCTGCCCCTAAATGCAGATGAAAGGCAGAATAAAGACAGCTCTGGATTATTATTCCAAAAGGAATTCCAAATCGGGCAACTGCAACAGGCTGGATTATGCCCCTGTATGACACTTCTTCTGTTGCTCCAGTAAGAATTGCTTTTATGAACGCAACAAGCATAAACCACAATAGCTTCCCTGAAGCAGGAAGTTCTGTTGAGATTACAGAATATATTGCACAAATCCAGGTTCCTGCTGCGGTAGCAAGAAGTACAACCTGCCCTGTATACCCCAAAATGTCTTTGCGCCAATTGCCAAATGAAAGGAGATCAAATGATATTCTTTTACCGGCTACCCAAAGAAGGCATGCTAATACCGTAACTACAAACACTAAATGTGAAACAAGCAAAAAAAGATATGCCTGCAAATTATCTGCATGGGCTAAGGGCCATTGTACAAGACCAAGGTATCTAAGAAAAACAAAAAGCCAGAATCCTATCGCAAAAGCACTTACAATCTCCCAGACATCACGCGATTGTTCATTGGTTTTTCTCTCTTGAAGGTAAAACCAAATCCAGATGCTTACAACCAAGGCTAGAGCTATGGCCATTCGCCAGGGAATATCTGGAACATATGTTAGCAAATGAATAAATATACCAAAGAATACTACGAGTGCTATTGCCTCAATGATGTTTAATAGGATCATGGTATGTATAGAGGTCAAAGTTGTAGTCAAATGAGCTGACGATCGTTTCCCATATATAGAAAATTAGGGCAAAAGAATAATAGAGTCCCGAGTTGTGGTTTGGCTCTAAGCTATTTTTGATTGACGCCTTTAATCCCTTGGGATTTGCGTTTGCGCCAGAACCATACAGCAATTGCGAATAAAGCGAGGAAGAGGGGTATAAATGCTCTGGCGAATGAGGTCATGGCAGAGATTTTTGTATCGTCTCTTTCCATTGGTGTGCTTCCGCAGAAAGTCTTTGCAGCCTGAACATTGATCATCAAAGTTGCCTGGTCCGTACCACCATTGCCATCAGACACTTCAACAATCCACTGGTTCCAGCCTACATCCCCTGCCCCTGGCGTACCGGACAAGGCGCCGTCAGGAGCAATGTTCAGCCAGACAGGTCCAGTCACCTTTGAGTAGGTTAGAGGGTCACCGTCTGCATCTGTGGCTGAACCAGCAAGTGTCTGGCCTGTGTATGAAGCGTTCTCGGTTGCATTAGGTTTGGTAATAGGGTCTGTGGTGAACACAGGAGGCACATTGACTGGCGGTGTAAAACCAGATGATGTAATTTTCCACCTAGCCTCAAGTGGAGTATCTTCGTTTACGATGCCGGTAGATTCGAGTGTAGTGCCGGCTATAAGTACATGAAACTTATTACCATCGGACAGTATATAAGTTTCATCAGTTGGATCTGGCAGATTATTGAGGCTAGCATATCGTATACCTGCTTCTGCGAGATATTTTGCTCTATTAGAATTATTAACATTAAGCTCACTGAAGGTAGATGTTATTGTCATGGATAAGATACCGGCGCTGAGCACTGAAAGCATGGTTATGGTTATAATTAAAATTATCAGTATTGAGCCTTTTTGATTTAGATTATGCATAGGATTTACTCAATCAATTTATACATAAAGACACGATTGGCAAATTCTGAAGGAATATCATCTGCCCCTTTTAATTCCAGTGTAATCTCAATCATGGCCGTAGAGGGTGAATAAGTTGTAGAAGGTGAAGGGTCATTATATGAATTATAGTATGCTAAATTAAATGAGTTTACACTGTCAGTTAAGATATCTGCAGCGATTAAAAGTGGATTATTTGCACCAGCCCAAGAAATAGTATGCGTTACTCCAGGATCACGCGTGAATGTTATTGATGTCGCTGTTCCGGAAGAGATAGATGTGATAGCGCTAAACTCTTTTACAAGCATGGATATGGTTATTTGACCTTTTTGTGCTGTTGCTGCGGTTTTCTTTGAAAATGCAAATCCTTTGGAAAGTTGAACCAGACCCATTCCTGCTACAGCGCCAATAATACCCACCAGAACCAAAGATACAACAACTTCAATAAGGGTGAATCCATGATTGTTGAAATCCTTATTTTTCTTCATAATCTTCTTTAATCCTCACTCGTAAACAGGGCTGTCAAGGTTTCGCCAAGATCATTTTGGATTTTCACTTTGAGGATATTTTCGGGATCGCCACTTACAATATCTTCTTCTTGGTTGCTGGATGGGTTAAATTTGATATACTTATTTTCTACGACAGTATAGGTTCCGTAGTTTAATGCATCAATGTTATCCTTCAAAACGGGAAGTTTGCCATTTTCAGTCCATGTTACACTACCATCAACGACAGTCCCGGCTTTTGTGGTTGGCCATGTAGGTTCAGATGCACCGCTTGTTCCTGCAGTTGTACATCTATAGCGATGACCGTTTTTAGTAGCTGGAACAACAAAGTTGCCTATGGAATAGATAGTAAACTGAGCCCATTCCGGAGGAGTGTCCTCAGTCCATGTTATGCCTCCATCTGTAACTGTACCTCCGGCAGCAGTCGGCCATGTAGGTTCAGATGCACCACTTGTTCCTGCAGTTGTACATCTATAAAAATGCCAATTTTTTGTAGTTGGAATAACAATAGCGTTTATGGAATAACTCGCCGATGCCTGCCATATTGTATGATTGTTGTAGTCGGCTGTGATGTTTTCCATAGCCTCATGAAGGTGAAACGCTTTGTTTAACCTGGCAATCGGAGTACTGCTCCCCATAAAAGCGGAACCAAAATAGGAGTACACCAGTGATCCCAGAATTGAGGCAATAATTAGTGTTGCGATTATTTCCAGCAGGGTAAAACCCGGTTGGCTATTTCTTAATAATGATTTCATTTACTCAATGAACCCAGTGTTTTTTGTTATCGTAATAGTTTCGGAATTACTGGCCTGGTCAGAAAGTGTGATGCTCTGAGTGATGGTACCAGGGCTGCCCCATTCATCGAAAGTGACTGGACCTAATCCTGAAGTGATGGAAATGCCTGAGGGTACAGTATGGGTAGGGGAATCCTCATTGGGGAGATTTATTGGGCTCGTTTCAGTACCATCAGATTTATTTATCTTTGATAAGGTGTAATAATCAGGGGAGCCAGATGAAAGGGTGATTCTCCAGGAATAGATATCATTGGCCAGTGCCAAACAGTGGGCATAGCGCAGATGAGCCTTGATTATCTCGGTTTCACTGCTCAGTTCTGCCTTAATATTTGTGCCTCGGCTTACAACGAATGCCGTGATGATTCCCAAAATAATCAATACTGCGATCACTTCGAGCATGGTGAAGCCACGATTTTTTTTGAAGGCAATATTCATATCTGGCAGGCTATGTATTCTTAAAAATGCCTCCCTCTTTAAATAGAGGGTATGCATGTCCTTTTATCCATCAGATTATCACTTTGAGTGTTCTTTGACAAAATTATCCAACTTTTTAGAATATTGACCTTTTAAGTCATAGAACATAAGTCTAGTCTCATAAATGAGATCCTTTAGCACCTCCTTAGATCCCACAACCTCACCTACCACCCGTATCTTATCATCTAAAAAAGGGAATTGCATGGTCATATCCAGGCGTGTTCCTTTCTCAAACTTACGATTAGTGGTTAGGAGCATTCCTCCTTGGCTCACATTTTTAGTTTGAGTAAGGTCGTAGTTGGCATCCTCTGTTTGCAGATGATAACTTATGACAAAATTTGCATCGCCTCTTCGGGCTTTTCTTCTATCACGATCATTATATTCTTGCATTTTACCCTCCTCAAACCCATGATAGGTTTCTGCTTCGAATTTACCTTATCACATTGACACATAGCCAAGCCTTTTTTCGTATATTTAAAATTACAAAATCTCAATATGAGAGTGCAGTTCTGAAGAGTAAATCACGGGGCTGAGTTACTCTGGCCATGCACGGATGTGGAGGAAACCAGGTATAAGAACAAAGAATTTCAGGCTATGGGTGATTTGTAAAAATAGTTATATATGAGACTAATAACCTCATGAGTTGGTTGCAGCAGTAATAGCCTATAAGATCCTTTACCGCATCACTGTAACAATGCTTTGCCTTTCTAACAGGCCATTGAGTTACATGTTTTCAGTTATCTCTTGACTGAGTTAGGTCATAGTGTAGTTCAAGGAATAAGCCCCAAAAACCCAGATTATAAAAAAAGGGGCAGCATTCACACACTGCCCCAAAAGCTACCGCGAAATATTTTATAGTTCCCCAACTCTTCCGGCCTATACTTGGGTCATCTCTATGGCTATCGTGCCCATCTACCTGGTGCCGTGGTGGTGGAGGCAGTTCTCGTTAGTGCAACGGCTTGGCTTCCAAAATCGACTGTTCCGCCAGCTACAGTAGGGGCCACAGACCAAGTATAATCAGCTCCAAGGTCAGTACTCACAACAGCAAAGGTGGCAGCATCGTCAACATACCCAGCAGTAGAAATTTTTATGTTAGCCCATGTTAGGGCTTCCCTTCCATTGAGCTCCGCTATGCCAGCATCTATTGCTCTATTCTCGGCATTTGCAGTCAAATCGATATATCTGGGGATGGCTACTGCTGCCAGGATACCCAGGATGATCAAAACAGCGATTATCTCGATAAGGGTAAAACCCTCTTCGCCTTTTAAAAAGTTTTTCTTTTTCCCCATTTTCTCTTCTCCTTTCTTTGTTAATTTTCCATTATATTACGCATAATCTATGCCGATACTTAGTTGATACTTGAAACGTCAGAAAGTGTCTGAAATTAATGGTGTCAATTAGTAACATTATCTCCTCTAAAATTACAGATAAATCGTCAAATTGTATATATTTTAAAAGCCTTTACGTTAACACCTTATTTGTTTATCCTTTTCCAAAGACTCGTATGTGTTTCATAAGGTATTCACACTTTAGCCTCGGCCTACTATTTGGGTCAAATCCCACATTGGTAAAAATATGGCTAAGGCAAAAAAGCCCACCACGGCGGCAAGTCCAACCACAAGTATTGGCCCGATGGCCTCGGATAGTCGGCTTGTAGCATATTCCACCTCATCGTCATAATGTGCCGATACCTGATGGAGCATATCGTCCAGCTTCCCTGAAGCCTCACCGATGGCCACCATATCGATTACCATGGGGGTAAAATAACTTGCAAGCCTGAGAGGCTCTGCAATGCCTCGCCCTTCTTCAAGCTGGTACCTGATCTGCTCGAATTCTTTAGAAATGGCAGCATTTCCGATAGTTTCAGACAAAAGCTCAATGGAGTCAAGTACGTGTATCCCACTCTTGTACAAGATGGCAAAAATACTGGCAAATCGGGCCATAGCAGCCTTGACAAAGAGAGGGCCAAAAATAGGAAGTTTCAGAACACAGGAGTCCCTAACATATTTGCCTTGTTCCGTGCTGAGATAATAAGCCAAGGCTCCTATCACGGCAATTACCGCTCCAAGGATCAGAAACCAGTAATTAGACAAGGTTTGGTATAATAACATGCACATACGGGTGGGAAGAGGTATTTCTATGCCGGCACTGATAAGTATCTTAGTAAATTTCGGAATAACAAAGGTCAGTAGGACGAAAAAGGCAACAGCTAAAAAAATAACCACAAGGATTGGATACTGAAGCGCTGATTTGATATCCGATTTGATCTTATGCTCGTGCTCTAAAATATATATAAGCCGTTCCATGACATCCCCCAGTTCCCCACTCGATTCCCCGGCCCGGACCATACTACAGTAAAAAGGAGAGAATGTATCAGGGTGCTTTCCAAAGGAATCATAAAGGCTGGAGCCCCCCTTGATGTCCATGGTCATAACGTCTATGATTTTCTTGAGTTTTAAATTTTCTGTCTGGTTTTCCAGCACGTGCAATAAACTGAGTATGGGAACTCCTGCCTGGATCATGGTTCGAAACTGTTTGGTGAAAAGAATCAGATCAGGGATCTTTACCGGGGTCAAGCTTTCGTAGATCTTGGACCACGTGAAGCCTTGTAAATTCTCCCTTTTCTCTGTGACCTTGGATGGGATATATCCTCGCTCGGTTAATATATCAGTTGCCATTTCGAGTGAATCGGCTTCAATCACACCGGAGACTGTATTTGCACTTTCGTTTATGGCCTTGTAGAAAAATTTTGGCATCTTTAACTCATCACCGCTAATGTTGCTTCCTCGAGAGTTGTGATTCCCTCTAGCACCTTGTAGGCAGCATCTTCCTTTAAGGTTCTGAGCCTTCCGGCTTGGTGGGCAGCCCGAGTGATCTCCTGGGCTGATTTCCTTTTCAAAATCATGTCCTGGACCATTTCATCAATAACCAGGACTTCAAATATGCCCGTTCGCCCTTTATACCCCGTACCCATACATTGAAAGCATGCTCTGCCTCGCTGAAAATTGGCCCCTTCGATCTTGTCAAATCCCCAATGGGCTAAGGCCTCCTTAGGAGGCCTGTAGGGCTCTTTACAGTAAGGACAAATTTTCCTTACCAAACGCTGAGCAAACGATACAAGCATCACAGAAGAAACAAGAAATGGCTCCATTCCCATATCTAATAAACGTGTGATGGCGCCGGCGGCATCATTGGTGTGCACTGTGCTCAAGACTCGATGTCCTGTCAAGGCAGCCTGAACAGCAATTGTAGCTGTTTCACCATCCCGGATTTCCCCAACCATGATCACATCAGGATCTTGCCGAAGTATAGATCTCAGTCCGCTCGCAAAGGTCATACCTGCCCTTCGGTTCAACTGGATCTGCCGAATTTTTTCTATCCTGAATTCCACCGGATCTTCAAGGGTGATAATATTAATATCAGGCTCATTAATCTTTTTTAAGATGGAGTATAAACTGGTGCTCTTACCACTTCCAGTAGGTCCAGTACTCAGAATCATGCCGTAAGGCTTGGTAATCATCGATTCGATTTTATCCATGTCACCTTGGGACATACCGAGGCGGCCTAATGTGTAAACGCCAGCACTCGTATCCAGCAAGCGGAGTACCAAGTTTTCACCATAGATGGTTGGTATCGTGGAGGCCCTGATATTGATCTCCTTGTTATCCATCTTGATAGTAAATCTTCCATCCTGTGGGATTCTTGATACAGCGATATCTATACCTGCCAAGATTTTTAGCCTGGATACAATCGGCAGAAACATGGATTTCTGTGGTGCAGGCACCTCGTGGAGCCTTCCATCCACCCGGAACCTGACCTGAACATAGTCCTTTTCCGGACTGATATGAACATCGCTTGCCTTTTCGCGAACGGCCTGGGAAAGGATGGAATTAACTAAACGGACAACAGGGGCTTCTTCAGCCATATCATGTAGTGAGCTTACCTCAACATCCTCTATGGTTGTCGTCTCTACCTCAGTATCGGAATCTGTATCATACTGTACCTGCTCAATGCTCTCCAGGACACCATCGAGATCTGAATACGTTCCATAAAGGCCACCAAACATCTGGTTTAATTCCTGCTCGGTGCATATCACAGGCTCGACTTCGGTATTCGCCAGCACCTCAATGGTATCCATTGCTTTTATGTCTAAGGGATCGGTCATGGCTATTACAAGGAGTTGCCCTTTTTTTCTTAATGGTACCACTTGATATTTCTGGGCTATATCTGCTGGAACAATCTTTGACAGCCCAAGATCTACGGGATATTTATCAGGACGGTATTTTTCGATTTTTAACTGCCTGGAGAGCACCTCCACGATTTCAGATTCACTTACAATCCCTTGCCGAAACAGAAACTGGCCCAACTTGAGACCAAATTTCTTGTGATTTTCCAGAGCCTGTCCGATCTGTTCTTTAGTCAACAAACCGGCTTCAAGGAGCATCTCTCCCAATCTCTTTTTTATTCTCAATTATTATCCTCCCAGGGTTTTTCTCCCTGATTGCATATTCCTTTTAAGTTAACTTTGGAAAAAAGATGGTGCCTTCTTCCCATTGTTTAAGGCTCTTTGCACTTGAGGCAATCATTGGAGGTAGGTGACTTATCAAGCTCCGGGCATGTTTTCATCTACAAAATCTTCTTGGAGAATGATGGCGAATTTCAAACCATTCCTCTTATTCCAGTATGGGATTATGCGGACTGGTGGCGCGTCTTTTGGGTATGCCCTCAAGAATTCATAGGCCTTTTCAAGCTTCTCCTTTTCAGCAACCTGGATCCACCGACTCTTGTTTAATGACAAATGGTCGGGCGTAATAGGAATAGCCGGGAAATTAAGTATATCACCAACCCTAATTATGTCCAAATTTGTTATATGTGGGTTTAAAAAAGCCATAGGCTTCAGGTATTTGGGATGAAAACTCCCGTAGATATTGGTGATCATAGTCCCAATGGTATCACCCTCTCTTACAGTGATCCGCCCTAAAAGTTTTGGAAAACTTTGTTCCTGAATAAAAGGCTTAACTGGCTCTTTAGATCCTGTTGTAGAGAAATTTTCATCAAAGGTATTGGCTGAGGCCTTCGTTAATTTCTCAGGTTTAGTTATATTTATTGGTTTATGTTCAGCAAAGTTAGCTGAAGTTATCTGAGCAGTGTGAAACTGCGTATCTGGGGACATTTCATGCGCTTGAGTTAATAACAGGTTTGAGTCTTTCCCTCTCCAGGGCACCTTTGTTTTAGAAGGTAAAGGAACTGACATTGACAGGAGAAAGGCTGCTACCAAACAAGTGAGGGCGATGGCCGTGACCCATTGCCATTTTTTTGATTGCTCTGGAAAAACCCTCTTTGCACAAGTATGGGCTAATGACCAACCGGCCCTAGAACGATTTTGCATGATCAAGGCCAAAATGATCCGATGACACAGATGTATGATCTTTCTCGGATATCCCTTCGTGACCCCATAAATCGACCATATTGCCGGATAACTGAAAAGTGAAGAACTATCACTAATATCACTGGCTTTCTTGAGGCGGAACCGGATCATTGCTCTTGTGTCCTGGAAATTTAGAGGGCCTAAAAAGTGATAAAGGTTAATTCGATCAGCAAAGTTGATATGCCTTTTAAGTGCTTTTTTAAATTCTTTTTGCGCAAAAATAACTATTTGGAGTAATTTATATTCATTTGTTTCGTAATTAAGTAACTCTCGCAAGATCTCCAGGCAGAAGTCGGGAATTTTTTGCCCTTCATCTATAATAAGGATAATAATTTTTTGCTCACCCACGCCACGACTAAAGAGATATTCTTTTATGGTTTCCTTGATCTTCCATTCGCTGATGCCGGTTCCAGATTTTGACTTCCAAAACATGTCTGCCAGAGTCGACAAGAACTCTAAAGGGTTACAGAAATAAGGATCAAGTATGAGATAAGTTTCCATCTTCTCTTCCCCGGAAAATTTGTGGATAAGCTGACGGCAGAGAGTAGTTTTACCTGTCCCCACATCTCCGATTACTACATTCAAGCCCCTGCGCAGACGGAGAGAGAGCTCTAATTTCTGGAGACATCCCATATGCTCCTGGGACTGGAAAAAAAAATCGGGGTCAGGGGAGTTAGAAAAGGGTTCTCTGAAAAAATTAAGAATCTTGAAGTAATCCATTTTCTTTTTATTCGGAATGTGGCTCTTTAGGCACCAATAGCCTTTCAGATGGTGAAACTTCTTTTATCCTCTTCCTAGACTCCTGTACTTCGTTTAACACCTTCTTTTTCAAGATATGGGGTGTAATGAAAATGAGAACTTCCTCCATTTTATCAGCCTTACTTTCCCCTTTGAAAAGATAACCCAAGAGAGGAATATCCTTAAACGCCGGTATTCCGCTTTCGGATTCAGCCTTTTTCTGTTTGGTCAGCCCTGAGATGACAATTGTCTCTCCATCCTGCACGATGAGGGTTGTTTTTGTCTGTTTTTTAATAATAAAAGGGTTTCCGTCCACTGTGCGAGTAATATCAACTTCATCCTTCTTGACCACTATCTTCATTTTAAGATTTTTGCCATCAATCACATGAGGCGTGATCTCCAGTTTGAGCACGGCATCCTCAAATCTGACTTCTCTATTGCCTTGTTCATCGATTGACACATAGGGCACTTTTTCCCCGTTTTCTGTAAAGGCCATCTGGTTATCCAGGGTGGTAATGGAAGGGCTAGAAAGGATATTGAGCTTACCTTCTTGTTGAAGGGCTGAAAGCTGAAGATTCAAAATACTCTTTCCTATCCTCTCAGCCGCAAAGCCTAAGGTCAGGCCGGCCCCAGAGCTGAGATTGGCTGGGAAATTCACGGCCATTCCAGAGGTAGGATCAATGCCCGTGCTCAGCGAACTCCCCATAACACCTTCAGTGTTTGCCCCAGCGGTGATCCAGTAGTCTCCAGAGTGATATAACCCTCCCCACTGAATGCCTAGCTCCCTGGCGGTATCCCTGGTAGCTTCAACAATATTGGCCTCTATCAGAATCTGGAGTGTGGGTATATCCAGCTTTTCGATTAGAGAGATCATCTTGGCAATATCGTCCCTGATGGCCTGTATAATTAGGGAGTTGGTGTGTTCATCTACCATCACCGAGCCTCGTGGTTTTCCCTCTTTGTCTTTGGTTAGGAATTCCTTTAGATTTTCCTTTAGTTCCTTGGCATTTGCGAAATTGATATTTATGACCCTGGTCAGCAGTGAATCAGTACGCTTTATGATTATCTTATGGGCCTTTCGTTTCTCTTGAATGGTATCTATCTTCAGGTCGTGCTCCATATCCTCCGCAGTCATGACACGGATGATGTCCCCTTCCCAGGTGTAGGTGAGCCCGTGTGTGCGCAGGATACCACGAAAGACCTGGTTCCAGCTTGTATTTTGTATGTTTACGCTAATTTCTCCTTTTACATTGGAGCTTATTAGGAGATTTTGGTTGGCGGCCCGGGCCAAGGCCCTGAGAACGGCTATCACATTGGTTTTGTGCATTCTAAGGCTTACTTTCTTGATGGGTAGGGGCTTTTCAGGCTTGGCCTTTGCCTCTTCCTCCAGGGCTTCCATCTCCTTTATTCTTTCTGGAAGGTCAATAATTCGGGTCTTGGCTGTAGGTGAATATCCCTTGGATTTTTCAGCCATCACCTTCCATTTCTCAAAAAAAGGGTCTTTTTTTAAGCTCTTTTTGCCAGCACATCCCGAGAAAATCAGACTTAACAAGAGAGCAAAAACAAACCATGACATTTTTTTATACTTCATCGCTTGTTCTCCCTAAAATACCTCTTCTTTAATTGGGACAATAATTATTGTCTGCTTTTCTTTGCCCCTAATTACCACCTTCAATGGTTCAATTCTTTCGACAATATATCCGGCTAATTTCAATTCCTCACCGGTTTCATATTCGACACCATTAATGATGGCCAGTTTTTTATCACCCATTTTTATATATCCGGAATAAGTGAAACTTACTTCCTGTTCTAATGGCACGGGCTGTTTTGGTATCTTTGATTCCTTTGCTAATTCAGTTTTTAAAAAAGGATCCTTCTCCCATTCGGCCTCGGCTCGAGCAATGATGTAGATATCGGTCTTTTGTAGGGCATCTTTATCCAGACCCTCAGAAAGATTGGCAATAAACTTTATTGTCCCCGTCTTCTTTTTGTTTGTATCAATATTAGTTTGTTTAGATGGAGAAGCCATAAACAGGCTATACACAGCATAACTAACAGCTACCAGCGCAGCAAAGACTACAATTTTTTCTCGTTTTGACATTAAGGATCCTTATTGGAAAAATTTTTTTACAGCCACTAATCGTTAATCCAATGCTAGCCATATCTTCAGTCTGAATTCCTTACCTCCAGGAACCTGCTGGATCTTGATTTCTTCTATATGTTGCAAATAGGGATTTCCTCCCAGTTCAATTAAAAATTTTCGAAAATCAAAGAAATTTCCTTTTACCAAGAGGTTTACCAAAAAAAGATCGAAGCCATTGGCAATGGATTTAACATCTGGGATAATAGATACAGTCTCAAGATTGCTGTTTTGGGCTATTTCACAAAAAATGGATGAAATCTTATCAGTTTTATTGCGGGGGAATTTACTCTTACTGGGGTAAGGTAATATTCTGGATTCTTCAATCTGGAGCTTTTTCACAAGCTTTTGGTAAAAAGGGTGTAGCAACTGCTGTTTTTCTCGCTGGATCTGGAGCTTTTGGATTCTCATGTCCATCTTGACCAGGGACTTTCCAGACATGTAAGGACCGATAAGAATAAAAGCAAAGATTCCTAATGTGCATATTAGTAGATAGGCTATGCTCTCCACCGGGATTTTTCTGGATTGTTTTTCTTCCATCTCGATCCTCAAACCAATTGTATATTCAAAACAAAATGCAGCACCTCACGTTCTTCATAAACTTCCAGGCCGCTTTTTATAATACTGAGTTGGCTGAAAATTGGGGAATCATCTAATTTGGTGAGATATCCAGCCAAAGAGGACTCAAGCGATTCACGGTTTCCCAATATAATGCCATCCACCTCTAAGATTTTTGGGATAATCTTTCTCTTGTTCTCAGCAATACCGCCAAAATTAGCCGTTATGCTGAGCAAAAAAATATTTGAAGGAGTCCTCATAGATAAATCCTTTATAATGGCCATTCCCAAGTATTTCATGCTATATTCCTTTAAATCTTTCTGTTTTCTTTTATATTTGGGGGCCATAAGCATTAGAATTTTTTGGTCGACCTTAGGAATGTACTGTGACACCTCCTTATGAAGTTGGGCTATTTTGGCCTTTTTCAGCTCCTCAATATGTCCCTGCCATTGAAAGATGGCCATACAAACTGCAATGATAAAGATGAATGCCGCAAAGATGCCCCGGTTGATATGACGAATGCTTGCCAATTTTTCTTTATCTTTATAGGTGAAGATGAGGTTGGGAGTATGAGGGTTGTCCGACACGGCTATGCCAACGGCAGGGGCGAAGGAAATCCTCTCAGAAACTGAATTGGAGCTGGATATACCATCTAAAAAAGGATTTCCGGGGGCCAAAGGGTCAATGATGTCCCCTGCAAGCCCCAGTTGATCGCCTATATAGTCGATTAAGGGCTTGTAAGTATTAATTCCACCGGATATAAAAATTTTATCGATCCTCTCGTTTTCCAAGGTTATAATATAATGTTCAAATGTTCTCTCTATCTGTCTTATTAACCTCTCTACGGCGGGAATAATCATCTCGAATATTTCCTCTTCTTTGAGCTGAAAGCCGGCATCTTCTTCGGTTAGGGGAGGAGAATCAGGGCTGAGGCTTAGAAGTATCTTTCTGGCCTCGTCAATATTCACAGGGCGCTCTTTCTCAAAACTCTTGGGGGTGGAGGTGTTTTCCCCCTCGAGCATCTCTATTTCTTTGGGGAACTCTCCTTTTTTCCCTTCGTTAAAGCCTTCAATAAAGGATTCAATTATACTATTCATTCCAGTCTTGATACCACGCGTGAAAGCAAGATTTCCAGAAGAGAAGATATCAATTCGCGACCGCTCCTTGCCTATATAGAGATTAGCAATGGTTTCTTCAGCGGTTGGGATCCATTTGGTTCTAAACAGGTTCTGGTAAGCAAACTGAGCTATAGATAGGCCGGTCAAATTGAAGCCTGTTTTGGAAAATAAATTTTTTACCTTTTCCACTTCTTCTTTAGGAGCGGCATAGACCATGACTGCTATCTTAGGGATGCCTTTTTCCATTGCATCCCCCTGAACCTCAAAATCAAGGATAGTGTCACTTTCTTTAAAGGAAGTTTCCTTCTTTAAGGTCCAATAAACTGCATTTGCAATCTTCTTTTTAGCTACCTTTGGTATTCGGAAATGATGTACCTCAACGTGGGCCGAAGAAATGAGTGTCCAGAGCTTGATCCTTTTTGAAGGACCGCAAAACTTGGTTAGTGTAGATTTTAAAAAATCGGGAAACTCTGAACCCTCTTTGATGATCTGGGGTTCAAAAGGCACTTTCATATAGTCCAGCAATTTCCATCGTTGGTCGGAATATTGTTTAACCTTTACCATCTTCAAATCGTAGTAGCCGATATCAATCCCTACTGTAATCGGT
>Ga0307380_10002175_pt1 | contig 27994 bp, 42 predicted proteins | sample UN3MG_FD_202239 | JGI IMG/M metagenome (GOLD analysis project Ga0307380, IMG submission 202239) | Soil microbial communities from Risofladan, Vaasa, Finland - UN-3 | ecosystem: Environmental > Terrestrial > Soil > Coastal area > Acid sulfate soil | place: Finland: Risofladan, Vaasa | collected... | reverse complement strand
CGGTTCAAGTGGTCAAATACCGAACGAACTGGTGGATCGTGTTCATCGCGTTCGTGGTCGGCTTCATTCTTCGCTTCGTGTTGAATAGCGCGTTCATTTCGCGCGTTCAATTATTCTTCAAATATCTATGAATAAATTTCGACCAAGAATCACACGCGAAGAATTCGAAGTGGTGCAACAATATCGCGCAATCAAGCGCGAATGTGACGACCAAGACATCGACTTGAAAACCGTCAAACACGGCTGGTTGAAATCAAAGAACACCAGCTTGTTTTTTAAGAATCCTAACTTCGAAGATAACGAAACAACAAAACTTGAAAACCTGAAGGTTGACATTTTGAAATCAATCGAAGAACATTCACCAGTTTATCCAGCAATCAAACGAACGAAATCAAGCGAAGGACATTTACTTGTCATTGATCCAGCGGACGTTCACATCGGAAAGCTGGCTACGTCCTTTGAAACTGGCGAAGATTACAATCAACAAATCGCGGTGAAACGCGTTCACGAAGGTGTTCAAGGAATTCTTGACAAGTCAAGTGGATTCCAGATTGACAAGATTCTTTTCATCGGTGGGAATGACATCCTTCACATCGACACGCCGAAGCGACAAACGACCGCTGGAACACCACAAGACACCGACGGAATGTGGTATGAAAATTTCCTAAACGCGAAACGGCTTTACGTCGATGTGCTTGAAAAGCTTATCACAATCGCGGACGTTCATTTCACGTTCAATCCTTCAAATCACGATTACACAAACGGCTTTTTTCTTGCGGACGTGATTCAATCATGGTTCAGGAACTGTCCGAATATCACTTTTGATTGTTCAATCGCACATCGAAAGGCGTTCCAGTACGGGACAAGTTTAATCGGAACGACACACGGCGACGGCGCAAAGCTTCAGGACTTACCTTTGTTAATGGCTCAAGAATTCCCGGTTCAATGGTCGCAAACAAAACACCGCTACGTTTACACACACCACGTTCATCACAAGATGTCGAAGGACTTCATCGGTGTGACGGTTGAATCTTTGCGTTCACCATCGGGAACGGATAGTTGGCATCACCGAAACGGCTACTTGTCAATCAAGGCGATTGAAGCATTCATTCACCACAAACAACACGGTCAAATCGCAAGATTGACACATTTGTTTTAAGGCAATCGCCTGAAAATTAAGTAAAAATAACCTTCTTTAAGCGTTTTTCCTTATTTAGAATCATTCTAAATTTGTGTAAAACTTAAAAAAAATGTGTTAAAAGTTTTGCATATATAAAAAGTTATATATCTTTGTAAGGTCAATAAGGCAAAAAATTAAAAACGAAACGATATGAAAAAGGAATTATTAAAATTACAATCTGAACAAATGAAATGTTTTAGAAAAGAATTAACAAAAGAACAATATTCTAAATTGGTTAAAGTAGTAAAATATTTTAATTACGATATTGATATGATTCTTTATGGTGAAGAACTAAGTATTTTTGTAGATAAAAATTTTAAATAAAAAAACCAAGGGGTGCGACTTGACAACGCACATTTATTAAACAATCAAAAAAACAAAACAAAATGAAAACAGAACTAAAAAAACAAATTGAAAACGCAAAAAATGAAGGTGATTTACATTCAATTATTGAATCAATTCCTTTTGAAGAAAACGGATGTCAACAAAGTATTGCAAGAATTCTTGATGACGCTTTCTGGTATATGGATTTGAATTCATTTGAGAAAAAACAAAATTGGATGTTATCACGATTAGATTAATTTAACCAAGGGGTGCGACTTGACAACGCACATTTTTTAACAACCAAAAAAACAAAAACAAAATGACAAAAGAACAAATGATTGAAATCATTCTTCGCGAAGAACGCGAATTGTGGCAATTACGAAATGAAATGTTTGAAGCGTTCGGACTGGACGACGAAGGAACAAAACGAGCAATCACGCAATGGTGTGTGATTAGCGACTTAATTGATAAACTACAAATCGAACAACAATGAAAAATCTTGATCCTGAAGCAAAAGAATTTTTGAAACAACTTGGTGAATTCGTCAAGTTCACCGCCTTAATTAGTGTATTGACAATCGTTTCACTTTATTTAATTTATTTGATATGAAAGTAACATTCGACAAAAACAAGGAATGGTTCACCTTTGAATTCGACTTCGACAAGTTCGGTGAAGGTTCGTTCAACTTCGTGGACGTGAAATGTCTTGACCATGAAATCGTTGACGTGACGATTCAATTCGAAGACGTCTGGACGACACAACAAATCGGTGAAATCGAAATCGATTACATCCTGAACGAAGATGAATGGAAAGAACTGGAACGCGAAGTGAAAAGACAAATACTTGAAGAACCGTTCGAATTCGACGCGCATGAATTTATTTCAAGCGAAGACCAGTGGAAATGGCACTCTTGGGAACAACAACAAATACAACAAGCAAATGAAGACAAATTCTAAACCAAAACAACAAATGACATTGCCGACAATGGTTCGGTGGTGGACGCGTCAAAGCTTCACGAACGACAAAGGTGGTTCGTTTGACGTCCAGCTATATTTGAAAATATGTGAAATTAAACTTTTGAGAAATGTATAAACTACTTTATTTTTATGAATCACGGCTTGCCGAATCTTATGAATTCCCAACGAAAGCGCTTTGTCACTGGAAAATAAACGAATTCAAAAAACTGGGAACACACATTTACGGTCACTTTGTAATTGAAAAAATATGAAAACAATTAAAGTAGGTAGCGACTTTTCAGGCGTCGGCGCTTTCAATCAAGCGCTTCGAAGATTAGGTGTTGAATATCACGAAATCTTTGCTTGTGACATGGACAAGTTCGCACGCGAAACATTCATTCACAACTACGGTGAACCTGACTACTATCCGACGAATGTTTATCAACGTGAAATTCCGTCGGAATCGCTTGACATCTATGTAAGTTCACCGCCATGTCAAGCGTTTTCATTGGCTGGAAAGCGACTTGGAAAAGATGACAAACGTGGAATTTTATTCTTTAATTCTTACGAGTTTATTCAAGTAAACAAACCACGTTTTTTTATATTTGAGAATGTCAAAGGATTGCTTTCCGACGACAATGGAAACACGTTCAACGAATGGTTGAATTTACTTGGTGGCAAATCGGTCAACGGTGTTCCCGTTTTATTTCCACACGAAGAATCCGTTCCTTATCATTTGTATTGGAAAGTATTGAATGCAAAGAATCACGGCGTTCCGCAAAACCGGGAACGTGTTTTCTTGATTGGAATCCGTGACGATCAAGACAATCATTTTCGATTCCCGGTCGAAGAACATTTGACCAAGCGATTGAAAGACGTACTTGAAGAAGATATTCAAGACAAGTATTTCTTGAGTGAAAAAATGATTTCTGGATTTATGGTTCACAATGAAAATCACAATGCGAAAGGGACTGGATTTATTTTTCAACCTAAAAATCAAAATGAAATTGCTAACTGTTTAAGGGCAAACGCATCTTTATGTGCAACAGACAATACTTTGTTAATTCTCAAATGTAAATATACATTTCACAGCTGTATGAATTATGGAAATATGTGTAAAGATTGTGATGAAGGTGACAATTATAAATTTTTGCAAAATGAAAATGAAAAATCAATTTACCGTCGATTGACACCGCGTGAATGTTTTCGTCTTATGGACTTTCCCGAATCATTCACATGGACGGTGTCGGATTCACAAGCTTACAAACAAGCTGGCAATTCAATCGTTGTCAATGTCCTTTACAAATTACTTAAAAATTTACCATTATGAACGAAGACATCAAAGAAATCATTGCCGAATTCAAACTGGACAAACCGAATCGCAAGCGCGAAATTGTTTACAAACGATACTATCTTATGAACATCCTTCATTGTCGTTCGCGTCTTTGCTTGCGTGAAATCGGTGAAATGTTTAACCGGGATCATTCAAGCGTGATTCATGGATTGAAAGAACACAAACGGTGGTGGTCGCAACTCGACGAAGAATACCTTCGCGCCATTCATCCATTGCCTGAACTGGTGACGGACGACGGTCGGATTCCGAAGAATCAATTCTTTGAGTGTGAAACGACTGAAGATTCAATCACGATTCACGGAAAGTTCACCAAACAAGTTTTGAAAGAATTTGAAAAACCATTGACAAAGACCGACATTTCACTTATCTTCGCACATTCATAACAAAGTTTTGTTTAATTGGTTGAAAGCGCTGGGAAACTGGCGCTTTTTTGCGTTACAGCGCGACAAAGTTACAATTCTCTTATATACCCTGCCAGAAAAAAAAGCGGTATTTTTTAGGGGGGGGGGTAAAAACTTTTGTAATTTTGTCGCGCTTTGTGTCAAACGTAGTGTGGTGTTGACTTATAGGCGTTACAAAACGCGTTACAAAAAATTATTTTTGTCGCGGTGTGTTGATATATGAAAATTTTATTTAGTTTTGTGACATGGCGCAAACAACAAAGAACTTATTTAGAAGAATCGACCGAGTAAACACGCGCCATTGTTGAAAGGTCGGTTCTTTTTTTATTGATATTAACATGATTCCAAACATTTCGGTATTCAGGTCGCTGTTTAACGCAAAAGAAACACCGTTCACAATGAACGTGGTCGAAGTTTACAATCGAATCAAGAATGGTTATCCTGAACTTGTTTCCAAAATCAACCGACTTCGTGAAATGGACGAATCAACCGAAGCTTATCGGTCATTGAAGAATTCATTGCTGGCGATTATGTTCAACGGAACATTTAACCAGCGAACGGACAACGGACTTGTTGAACATTCTGGACTTTGTATTCTTGACTTCGACGACTATCCTGACGAAGCAACGATGAAGCACGATAAAACTTGCTTCAAATTACTTCCATTTGTCTTCATGGTCTTCACTTCGCCTTCGAATAAAGGACTGAAGGTTGTGGTGAAGATTCCGAAATCAACCAAAGAAGAACACAAACGACGCTTCAAAGCGCTTGAAGCTGAATTTAATTCCGATTACTTCGACACGTCCAGTCAAAACGTTTCAAGGGTGTGTTTCGAATCATACGATCCAGACGCTTACATGAACGAATTTTGTGACGAATTTACAACCATTGACGAAGAACGTGGACACATTTTCCTTGAACGTCCACCAGTGTGTCGATTAGTGGACGAATCAAAAATAATTGAACGAATCATGAAGTTCGATTTCGGTGGTGAATTCAATTCAGGGAATCGAAACAACTATATTTTCAAGCTTTCCGCTTGTTTATGTGAATACGGAATCACACGGGACGTTGCCGAATATCACTTGGAACAATTCGTGTCCAGCGACTTCACCAAAGCGGAACTTGCGAACACGATTAAAAGCGCTTATCGGACCGCTGAATTCAAAGTGAAGTATTTCGAAGACAACGAAAAACTAACGAAGGCGAAGATAAAAATACGTCAAGGGATTGCGACCAAGGACATCACCGAAGCGCTTGGACTGGATGAAGAACAAATCGAGGAAATCAAATCCGACGTTGAAAACAATCAAGACGTTTTCTGGACAATCACACAACTGAAGACCGGGGAAAAGATTTCAATCGAACCGAATAATTACAGCGCTTTTCTATCAAAGCACGGATTCGGGAAATACTATCCAGAACGCGCCTTGTCACCGACCTTTGTTGTGGTGAATGAAAACAAGGTTCGATTGTCATCCGTTGAACAAATCAAGGATTTCGTTTTGAAATACCTTGAAAAGCGCGGTGAAATATCGGTGTGGAATTATTGTTCACGTTCGACGTATCTATTTAGCGAAAATTTCCTGAACATGATTGATTCAATCGATGTCAAAATGCTTCAAGACAACAAGACCGAATCTTTCATTCCATTCAAGAACGGCGTGGTGACAATCACGAAGAAGGACGTCACGTTGAAAAGTTATATCGATGTCAATGGCTACATTTGGGAAAATCAAATTTTGAACCGGGACTTCGTTCAAGTCAACGACCACAAGAATGACTTTCAAGATTTCATTTTCAAGGTATCGAATCAAGACCAGACACGAAGTGTTGCACTTGAAACAACACTTGGGTATTTAATGCACACTTACAAAGATAAGACCGAACAAAAGGCAATCATTTTTAACGACCAAGAAATCGACGACAACGCCAACGGTGGTTCGGGAAAATCGTTGATGTTGACGGCAATTAATTACTTCAGGAATCTTGTCACCGTTGACGGAAAACAATTCAATTCAATGAAGAACGACTTCGTTTATCAACGTGTGAATCTGGACACGCAAATTCTTGCGTTCGACGACGTCAAGAAAAACTTCGACTTTGAGCAACTTTTCAGCGTGGTGTCACAAGGAATCACGGTCAACCGAAAAAACAAAGACGAAATTTATATACCATTCGAAAGGTCACCGAAGATTGTCATCACGACGAACTATGTCATCGCTGGCGCTGGATCAAGTCACGATCGACGAAGACACGAACTTGAATTTTACCAGTATTTCAACGCGCAACATTCGCCATTGAAGGAATACGGTCGACTTTTGTTTGATTCGTGGTCACAAGATGACTGGTCAAAATTTGACAACTACATGATTTCCAACGTACAAAAATACCTGAACGAAGGATTGACCGCGACCACATCAATCAACGCCGACACGAAGCGGTTCATTCAATCCACTTGCAAGGACTTCTTCGAATTCGTGCGTGAAGGGAATCTTGAACTTGACATTTATCACTACAATCAAGCGAAGCTTCAGGAATTCCAAACCGAAACAAATTCATTCAAGGACTTGTCAACGCAAAAGTTCAAAAAGTGGGTGAAGGAATACGCGAATCACAAGGGGTACAAATACACCGAAGGACACAACCATTCAGGTCGTTATTTTATCTTGACTGAAGGTTCACCAGCGAACGACATTACACCGAAAAACGATTGTCCATTTTAATTTTATAGCTTATGAATTACTTACTTATTTTAGCGCTTATCTTAACGATTGTCATCTGGACGGTCGCAATTTACTTATTCGGTTGGTGGGGTGCGATTGCGTGTCTTGTCATCGGAATTGCTGGAACATTGTGGATTGAAATCAAAGGATTGCCATGAAGAAAGAAAACAAAGAACGTCTTGACGCCTTGAAGCTGGCGAATGACATCGAAAGACATCCTTCATTCCCGAAGGACTACTTTATAAAAAAAAAATGGGACGACAAGACCGCCAACGGATTGACCAAGGCAATCACATCGTTCATTCAGTACAACGGCTACCAAGCGGAACGAATCAACACAATGGGCGTCGCAAGGGAAAACAAACGAACCGACGGTAAAGTCATCGGTGTGACATGGACTAAGGGAACAAGCACGGCTGGTTCAGCTGACATTTCAGCGACTATTCGTGGACGTTCGGTGAAGATTGAAGTGAAGGTCGGGAAAGACCGTCAAAGCGACGCACAAAAGCGCTACCAAGAATCAATCGAACGCGCTGGTGGTGTGTACTTAATTGCGCGTGACTTCGATTCGTTTGTGGAATGGTTCGACAAATACGTTCAGGAATGATTGAAATCGAAATAACACAAAGTCAAATACTTCGCGCCGAAATGCTTTACAAGTTCAAAGAACTGAACAATTCAATTCGTAAAGGCGAAGGAAATCTAATCGGTGCGCTTGGTGAAATCGTCGTGTTCGATTACTATACGAATAAATTCCGCGCCGTCGAACATTGTCAACACCACGACTTCGATTTAATGATTGAAGGGTACACGGTTGAAATCAAGACACAAGAAACAAGATTCAAACCGATTGATTCATGGACGTGCCATGTTTCGGACTTCAACGCGACACAAGAATGTGACTTTTATTGTTTTCCATTTGTCAACGAATCAATGTCAACGGCTTGGTTGACTGGAATGATTACACGAACTGGATTCAAGGAACGCGCCGTCTTCAAAAAAGAAGGTGAAATCGGATTCAAGAAACCTTTCAAGTGTGACACATGGACAATTCGAATTGATGAATTGACAAAAATTGTTTAACTTTTGTTGCACGAATGAAAATAATTTATATCTTTGATAAAATTTTAACACTTTATTTATGGCGACAACAAGAAAAGTGACTGAAGAAGTCACACAAGAACAACCGAAGGGACTTTATTACAAGCTTCATTCGGCAAAACAACACATCGGAAAGGTAGCGAAGAACGCTACGAATCCACATTTTAAGAAAAGTTACGCGGACATCAACGCGTTGCTTGAAACGGTCGAACCGATTCTTTTATCTTATGGGTTGATATTGCTTCAACCAGTCAAGTCAAGCACCGTGTTCACAATAATCACGGACATTGATTCAGGTGATTCGGTTGAATCATTCATGGAAATTCCGATGAACATTGTTGATCCACAAAAAATGCTTGCGTGCGTGACGTATCTTCGACGCGGAACGCTTCAATCATTGTTGTCGCTTCAGGCAATCGACGACGACGGGAACGAAGCTTCAAAGATGACCAGCAAACCGACCATTGACGAAGAACGATTCAAGAACGCTTTGAAAGCAATCGCGGACGGAAAGTTCACGGTTGATAAATTGAAAGCAACTTATTCGTTGACACCTGAACAAATCAATCAACTCAAATGAACGAAATGACAGCGGAACAACGCGCAAGGTATTTGTTTGAATTGTTTGACTTCATTGAATTCGATTCGAAGGTGAAGACATTCATGACACGAAAATCATGCGCGTTGATTCTGGTTCAAGAATTAATGAAGGACGTTGATATCAAATCGCGCGACTTCATTTATTGGTCAAATGTTAAATTTAACTTATTGGAATTATGAAATGGCGTGCTTCACAAATCGGTAAATTGATGACAACGTCCCGGTCGAAAACGGACGTGTTGTCACAAACGGCGAAAAGCTACATTGAACAACTGGCGAAAGAAGATTTCTTCGGTTACACTTCACCGCTTGTCAATCGTTACCTTGACAAAGGAATCAACCAAGAACTTGAATCAATCAATCTTTTGAATTCGGTTCGCTTTGAGAATTACGAAAAGAACGACCAACGGATTGAAAACGAATTTATAACTGGTGAATGTGATATCCTGACAAACGAATCAATCATTGACATCAAGACAAGCTGGTCACTTGACACTTTCCCTGAACTACCTGAAGACATCGATTCGAATCAGTACGAATGGCAAGGACGTGCCTACATGATGTTGTTCAACCGCTTCGAATTCGAACTGGTCTTTTGCATGGTGTCAACGTGGGACGAATTCTTGACGCAATACGATGACAAAGCGCTTCACAAGGTAGACCACATTGATCCGAGAAAAAGAATCACTTCAATCACATTTGAACGCGATCCTGAACTTGAAAATCAAATGATTGAACGTTGCCAGCTCGCGACCGAATACTATGTCGAGAGAATCCAGAAACTTAATAACAAATAACATGAAACAAACCGCTTTAACTTACCTAATCGACAAGCTTGAATTGAAGGTCATGGCGACACACATTCCGTGGGTTGACAAGGAAATTCAACACGCGCTTGAAATGGAACGCCAACAAATCGCGCAAGCTTATCAACAAGGCGAATGGAATCAAGGGTGCAACGGTGACGCTGAAGATTACTTAAAACAAACATTCGAAGATGAAAGCAACTCTTGAATTCAACTTACCTGAAGACGACGCGGAATTTTATTGCGCGACGAAAGGAACGGCGATGTTGAACGCCTTGTGGGAAATTCAACAAGAACTTCGCAAGCTTTGGAAATACGAAGAACTGAACGACGAACAATTCAAAATGGTCGAACGGATTCGCGATTCATTTTATCACATTCTTGAACACAACGACGTTAATCTGGACAAATGAAATACTTAATTATTTTCACGTCCGCGGTTATCATGGAAATCGCTTCGACGTTTTACATTCGATTCGTCGCGGACAAGAACACCTTCGGAATGTTGTTCTTCGCTTTCATCGCGCCATTCTTGTCGCTGGCTTTCGCTGGCTACATGGTTGAAAGCAAACAATGGAATGAACGAATCAAAATGGCTTTTTCGCTGGCGTTCGGTTACGTCGTCGGCGTTTTAATAGTAATAACTTTAATACAATAAACAATGAACAAAGAAAAAGGAACGGTTGTCAACGTGACGCCATTGCAACAAATTTCGGACAAGTTCCGAAAACAAGATTTCACAATCAAAACGTTTGATGAAAAATATCCACAATTCTTGACCTTTCAAGTGGTGAATGACAAATGTGACCTTGTCGCGAACCTGAACACCGGGGACGTGGTCGAAGTCAATTACAACCTTCGTGGTCGTGAATGGACTTCACCTGAAGGTGTGACGAAGTATTTCAACACCGTCGAAGCGTGGTCAATTAATCTTTCAAGTGAACCAGTACAAACAACACCAGCACCAACGAATGAAAACGATGACGATTTACCTTTCTAACGACACGAATGTCGTTGAATGGATGCGGTTGATGACAACCAGTCGATTGAATAAGCGTTACAAAATGACACACCTTGCTGAAGACATGAAAGTGAAATACTCGATGTTGTACCGCTTCATGAATGGAAAACCAGTCGGTCAAGAATTTTTCATCGCTTGGTTCGATTATTTTGTAAATTAGCACAATGGAATTTTGGAAACATGAAGCTTATCAAATTGCTCGGAAAATTACTTCGAACCACGAACTTCATGGGGATTTGGTTGGTCATGTTTTTATTCTCATGCACCGCTTTGACTTTCATATTTCCGACATTCCAGCTATATTCGCGCGCTTCGCGTTCAATCAATGGAACTGGCAACGATCCGAATTCTGGCGAATGTACCGAAGCGACGGCGAAGGAATCAACGACGTAATTGATTCACACGATTCACCTTCAAACAACGAATTCAGCGAAGTCCTTGACGCTTATCTTCACTCGAACGACGGTGATCCATTTATCAAGGAAATAACAAAAATGCACCTTTGCGGAATGACATTCAGGGAAATCAAGGAATTGACCGGAATTTCACTGGACACCATTCACAAAGCAATAAAACAATTCAAAAATGATTTACACGATTACAGCCGTGGCGATTGCAAGGGCGTTGATGTCCTTTAATTTGCCAAACACAAAACCATTTAATTGTCAGTCATGCTTGTCATTCTGGACGGCGCTGGCGATTTATCTTATTACTGATTTGTCAATGATTCCGTTCGCGTTCGTTGCCTATCTTATTTCCGATTTAATTTTGATTTATGAATATAAGTAACGGACTTCGAATCCAGCTTGAAAACTTCGGGCGTCACCGATACGCGAATCTTGACGACACCTTGAAAGAAGAACTTTCCGTTCATTACAAAGCGCTTGGATTCGGCAAACTGAACAAAGCTTGCGCGACGTGTGTACGGATTGCAATGGACAAGGTGAACGAAAACAAGGACAAGATTCGTCCAGCGGTACGCGAAGAAAACAACGAACCGCACATGAAGGAACAACCACCGAAGCTTCACTTTGTCGGAACGAAACAAAAGACGTTCGGCGAACTTCGACGTGAAGCACTTGAACTTGGATTCAAGGGAACACGAAAGACAACACGAAAAGACATTGAAGAATGGTTGACATCCACCAAACAGCTGTAATTTATCCGGGTGTCACGATTGGTCACAACGTCACAATCGGTGCGTTTTGCATAATCGGCGCACCAGCGGAAACGAAGAAACACGACGGTCACGGCTTCGGTGTGGTCATCGGAAACAACGTCACGATTCACGGTCACGCAACAATCGACGCTGGTAGTGAACGACCGACAATCATCGATGACGGCGCTTACATTATGAAGACCGTACACATCGGACACGATTCAATCATTCACAAGAACGTAACGATTTCACCGCACGTTGTCGTCGGTGGGTTCGTTGAAATCCACGAACAAACGAACATCGGAATGAACGCAACGATTCACCAGCGCGTCACGATACCTTCAAAGTGTATGGTCGGAATGTCGGCGGTCATCACAAAGAAAACACCGCTTGAACCGAACGTGGTGCTGGTCGGGAATCCAGCGCGAATAACACGAAACAATAACCGATGAAAATAATAACCGTTAGCGCCATGCATGGACGACACGACACGGTCGCCGAATGTATCAACCGAATGCCGTTTATTGACAAGGTCTATATTTACAGCAACCACGAAGACGGCACGTTTCTTGAAGGTCAAGATATCTTCGCAATGGCGAAATATCAAAACAATCCCCTTTCGTACAAATGGAACATGGCGATTCGAACGCTTGAACAAATCGACTTCGACGCGGTTGTCTTATTAGGTTCGGACGATTACATTGACGAAGCGTTCCTGAAGTACGTTGAACGAACGATTCCTGACTTCGACATGATTGGCTTCAAAGACATTTACTTTCAACACGACGGCGGTCTTTATTATTGGTCGGGGTACACGAACAAACGACGCGGTGAACCGTGTGGCGCTGGCAAAGTTTATTCACGTCGATTCTTGGAATGTTTGAAATGGAATCTTTGGGACGTCGCAAGGGATAGCGGACTTGACCGAATCGCATGGAAACGGGTTCAACAAGCGAAAGCAAAAGTTCATGTCACATCGCTGAAGGAAAACGGTCTTTTGTTGGTTGACATCAAAGACGGTGAAGGAATGACATCGTTTAGTAAATTCAAAGGACTGGAACGCGTTTCGAACAAGAAAACATAATAAAGGGGAACTTATATCTTATGGCAAACAAACACCGCAACATCGATAAAGATGAATTGCTTCAAATGGCTTATAATTATTGCGACTATTGTATCGCTTCGACAAAGGAAATCGCGACCAATTCAGGCGTGAAGCAAGTCAAAGAACGACACATTCCGACGGTGTCTTATTTCCTTCTTCACTACCTTCGACGGGAACACTTTGATTTCTACAAACGGGACAACTGGTATCATGCGATGAAGGACGACAAACATCCATTGTCCGACACTATAAAAACAATCGACAACGACTTCAATGCTTTGGCGCGTGACATCGTGGCTAACGAAGGCAAGGGAATCTTCTACGCCAAAAATAAGCTTGGAATGCACGACCGTCAACAAGTCGAAACACGCAACGTGGAACGCTTCGATTTCGATGTCAACGATTAAAGGTTACCGACCGCACAAACACCAGCTTGAAATTCATCAAGCAATCAACCAAGGGAAAGAAAAGTATTTCGCTTTGAACATTGGTCGCCAGTTCGGTAAAACAATGCTGGGAATCAACCAACTTCTTTGGTGGGCAATCAACGACCGCGGTTGTACTATTGCATGGGTGACACCAGTGTACAAGCAAGGGAAGAAGGTCTTCGCTGAACTTGAACGCGCCGTGGCGAAGTCGGGGTTATTTGAATTCAACAAATCCGATTTGCGAATCACGGGGTTCGGTTCGTCAATCGAATTCTTTTCAGGTGAACGACCAGACAACATTCGTGGAAATACATTCGATTACATGGTGGTCGATGAATTCGCGTTCACGCGTCCCGAACTATGGGACGAAGTGTTGTCCGCGACGGTGCTTGTCAAGGGAAAGAAGGTTATCTTTATTTCAACGCCAAAGGGAAAGAACCATTTCCACCGGGTGTGTCTTCAACAAAACTACGATGACCGATACCGATACTTTCATTTCACGTCGTTCGACAATCCGATGATTGATCCGAAGGAACTTGAAGAACGCCGTCGGTCATTGCCTGACCATGTGTTTCGTCAAGAATACCTTGCGGAATTCCTTGACAACGCTGGTGGCTTGTTCAAGGGTGTGTCGTCGTGTGTCGGTCAAGGTGAACGCACGTCAAGAATGTACGGTGGTCTTGATATCGGTCGCGCTGACGATTACACGGTGTTGACAATCCTGAACGAAAACGGTCACATGGTTCACGTTGAAAGGTGGCGACACGATGACTGGTCGCGAATCATTGACAAGGTCGCTGGATTGATTCGCCAGTTCAACGCAATCACTACGGTCGAAGTGAACAACCAAGGCGACGTCTTTTACGAAATGCTTCACAACACATTGCGGAACAAGGTCGTTCCATTCGTGACGACATCGAAGTCAAAGCCAGTGTTGATTGAAGACCTTGCGTTGTCGTTCGAACAACAAACGATTCGTGTGAACGATGTCAAATGGTTGCTTGACGAACTTGATTCTTTTACTTATATTTACAATCCGAAAACAAGGGGGGTTCAATACAGCGCACCGACTGGACTACACGACGACGGTGTCATGTCATTGGCGCTTGCGTGGAATTCCTTGAAGAACAACAAGTCGAAAGGGAAATACAACACTTTGAGAATATGAAAATAAAACTACCAGCGTCGATTCACGAATGCAAACCTGACCAGCTTGTCAAGTGGTTGATGTTAGCCGAAGTAATCAAGGAAAAGCAAAACGATGACTTGTTTCAAATGTTGGACTTTCAATGTCAACTTATCGCAATCTTTTCAGGAATGAAAGTGAACAAGGTCAAGCAACTGGCGATTGAAGACGTTCAACGTTTATCTGGTCACTTGACGCGAATGATTGCAAGCTACACCTACGCCGAACCGCTTGGTGAAGTGACGGTGAATGGTCAACGCTACGTCTTTGAAAAAGATTTCCGATTGATAAGCACGGGACAAATCATTGACCTGAAGTTAATCGAAGACCTTGCAAGTGATCCCGTTCAGGCGCTTGCGATTTGCTACATTGAAGAAGGGTTCGAATATTGTCAAGAAGACGACCGCGGTCGCGTGTTGAATCCGAACGACAAAAGATATAAGGCGTTCAAAGAAGAATTTGACGGCGCTGAATTCATGAACTTCTTTGGTTTTTTTTTGCGCGAATCGCAGAAGCGGAGCGACGCTATATTATCAATCCAGATGATTCGGACGATGATGAATCAAAGGAAAGCAATGGCGACGTTAAAGACAACGAATGGTTCACATGGACAAGAATCCTTCAGCGACTCGGACAAGAACTTGGAACGAGTATTGACGCAATCACTAAACAACCTTATGTGAAGACATTGTTCTGGATGAACTACTTGAAATTGAAAGACGAACAAGATTACATACTAAATAAACAACGCAATGGCTAACTTTGATTTCCTTGAAGAATTCGGGGTGTCGGTTGCTGAAGCGGAACAACCAGCGAACGTTTACGAAAAGTTCATTCTAAACGTCGGGAACAAAGTCACCGCCGACCTTCGCGAGTACATTCAAAAGAACGCAATGAACACGGGCGCACTTGCGCAATCGGTTGTCTACTTTCCGACGGGTGCGTTGTCCTTTGAAATACAAGCGGACGATTATTATAAATTCGTGGACCAAGGTGTCAACGGAATCGCGGTCAATCATGCAAGCGCTTTTTCCTTTCAATATCCCGGTGTCTCTCACAACATGGCGAAGGCAATTCAGGAATGGAAAGGACTTGAAATGTCGCACGCGTTCGCGATTGCTTCGAACATCAAACAACGTGGATTGAAGCCGAAGAACATCACCGAGAATGTCATCAACGACAAGGTGCTTGAAATGATTGCGAAGGACTTGACCGAAGTCACTGGATTGACGTTTGAAATAAAATTTACCAAGGCAACTGAAACATGGCAATAAGTATAACACAACAACCGCAACTATTTCAACCAGCGTGCAATCCGTATGTGTGGGTATTTGAAAGCGACCAAACAACGCAACCGAACTTCAGCTTTATTGTTGAACTTTACGTTGACTTCGTTTTGGTATCGACACATCAAGTGTTCAACGAATCCGGGAACTATGCGAAGTTCGACGCAAGCGGTGAATTGCGTGCGTTGCTTACAAGTGAAATGGTCACGACGGGCGCGTTGCTTACCTTCTACGATCCAGCGATTTCGTTTGTTAATATCAAGATTTACGAAAAGTATGGAACACCGCCAGTTCTTCAACCGGGTAGCATAAACGCGAATGTGAGTCGAGCGTGGAACGCTTCACTTCGACATCCTGAATTTATATCTTTTGATTACAACGATTACGCGATTTCAAGATTGAATCCGAATTCAGGGAACGTTCTATTCTTGACTGACTTTCCAAGGACACGAAAGTATTTCGTCGGACTTTACGAAAGCGCGTTCCTTACTTTTTTGAATCGTGGCGGTTCAGCGACAACCGATATTTTTGTGAATCTTTATGACATTACAAATACCTTGATTGCGACCGACGTTGTTAACGTCACGTTGGCGCTGAACATTGGCGTGATTGATTGCGCACCGCAAAATCTAATCGCGAACACATCGGTGACTTTGCTTGATTTCCAGTCATGCGCTTACTTTACCATAACTGCGAAAGCTGGTCCTGAATTTGCTGGAATCTTTTCAGGGTTAAGCGAAACGTTCACGTTCTGGATGGACACCGAATGTCATCGATACGACACACACCGACTTCATTGGTTGAATAAGCTGGGCGGTTGGGATTCATTTACCTTCACGCTTGTGTCAACGAATTCGACCAAGGTCAAGACATCGGACTACCAGCGCGAACGCGGACAATGGGACACGTCTGGAACTGGCTGGGAATATACACGATACCACGGCGAACAAATGGCGTTCAACAAATACGCAACGGACACGACCGTTTTGAATTCCGACTATATTCACGAAAGCGTTCAACAATGGTTGGTTCGTGAACTTTACGAATCGCCGAAGGTTTACCTTGAAGTGACACCGGGCGCGTTCGAACCAGTGAAGGTCACGAATGAAGATTTCACCTTGAAGCAACGACGCGTTGACGGATTGATTCGTGAAGTGGTCAACATGGAAAGAACGTACACCTACAATTCACAACTAACGTAATGGCTGGCGAACTATACATAAACAATCGATTGATTGACATCGACCAAACGTTGCCATTCCCGTTGACGTTCAACATTGCCGACATTCGCGATGTGTCCGCAAGGAAAGGAAACAAATCGAAGACGATTACAATTCCCGGAACGAACGCGAACAGCGCAATTTTTCGTTCGATATTTTTATTGACGTACACCGACGACACGACACCAACGAATTCGGCGATTCTTGACTTCGATCCTTCAATCAAAGCGACGGCGCGATATTACAACAACGGAATTCTTGAATTCAATGGAATCGCACAACTTCAGGAATGTAAACTAATAAACGGAACGTGGTCGTTTGATTTGACGCTTGTGTCCGATACGATTGACTACATTTCCAGAATGAACAAGGTGAAGATAAACGAACTTGATTTCACGGAATACAATCACGCGTTAACGAAGGCGAATCAATTCGAAACGTGGTCGGGGTTCAACCAAGTGAACGGGGTGTCGACACCTATTCAAACGGGACTTGACTGGACTGGCGAAGGGTATTATTACGGATTGATTGACTACGGCTATCCAAGGATAAGCGCGGACAAGTTCGATTGCGACCAGATACCACCGCAAGTGTTCGTGTACGGAATCCTGAAGAAGCTGTTCGATTACGCTGGAATCACTTGGAATTCAACGTTCCTTGAAAGTCAAAGATTCAAGAAGCTTTTAATGGCGTATTATGGCGGTAACTTTCCGACGATTACACCAGCGCAACAAGCGAACGATTCCGTGCTTGCAAATGAAATAAACAACGCAAGTGGATTCATTGTCAACGGTTCAACGAATCAAGTCGGATTCGGTGGAATGGTGAGCTTTCCAGTCGTCAACATTTCCGACGTGGTTGATGTTTCGGTGACAAGTGATCCATTGTCGCAAGTCACGTCAAGTTCACCTTTCAACATAACCGCTGGAACGACGGGAATGTACACGTTCGAATACTTCGGCGACCACCATCTTGAAATCAAGTTCGACCAACCTACGATAAATTATTTTAATGTTCGGTTGAATATATTGGTCATCAAGAACGGAACACTAATCGCGACGGATGTCGTGTATCAAGATAGCGTTTCGATATTGTCTGGTGACTACTTTAATACCTTTACATTTAATTATTCGCGTCAAGTGAATTGCACAATAAATGACCAGATTAAATTCGGTCTCACGTTGGTTGTCGAAGCTGGTCTTTCTATTGGTGTTGACATTTTAACACGAACGATTGAATTGACTTCGCTTGCTACAAATGTGAACTTCATGAAGACGATTCAAGAACTTGTTCCCGGTGGCACGGTTGCCGTAGGTTCTTTTTTGCCCGACATGACTGGCGACGTGTTCCTGAAGGGATTGATTACGATGTTCAACTTAATGGTCAAACCGTCAACACAAGATTCAAGCGTTTTGGAAATCGAACCGCTCTCGGAATTTTATAACAGCTCACAAGACGCGCTTGACTGGACACAACTTGTGGACTATTCGAAAGAACTGACCGTTCAACCTACAATCAACTACGCTTCGAAAGAATACAACTTCGACTTCAAACAAGACGGTGACTATTGGAACACGCAATATCAAAACGAATACCTTGACAATTACGGTGAATTCCAAATCTTGTCGCAATCACAATATGCCACGCAAGTGACGAAAATGGCGTTGCCGTTCAGTCAAAAACCTTTAGTCGAAATTCATCCGTCCTTGATTGTTCCCGCTTCTTATCAGGTCAATTTTGATTCGGCTGGTGCTGGTCAAGTCGTTCCGAAGAAAGGTAGCGCGTTCATCGTGTACGTTGGTGCAATGCGAACGGCTGACTGGAAATATCACGACGAATTCAACCACCAAAACAACTTGACGGAATATCCTTACGTCGGTCACTTGGATGACATCGACACGCCGACAAGCGACTTGAACTTCGGTGTTCCGCAATCGGTCTACTATCCAGCGACGGTGTACACGAACAACAACTTGTTGCAATATCACAACACGTTCATTCAAGAATTGATTTCACGTTACGGAAAATTGTTGACTTGCTTCGCAAAGATTGACACGTCAATAATCAACACGCTTGATTTCCGCAACCTAATCAACATCAATGGCGTCGTGTATCGTTTACAAAAGATAAGCGACTACGATTCGACGAAAGACCGCACAACGCAAGTCGAATTGTTGCGATTGATCCAAGGTGAAGGGATTGCAAGCGGTGACGAATTCGTCGAAGAAGGTTCAACGCCTTCACCGATTAGAACTGAAGTAGAAAATAACACAATAATAAGAGAACAATAAAATGGGACAAATTAAAATCAGCGAACTAACACCGAAGGAAGAACCGTTGTCAACGACTGACTTGCTTATAATCGCACAAGAAACACCAGACGGATTTGAATCAAGGTCAATCACTGGTCGTGATATTATTGACGCGATTCCAGCGCCTGAAATGAATCCGACATTGCTTGGTTTTTCGGGAATCACTGGAACACAAACAACTTCGAATGTCATCACGATTTGTCATTCCGTTTTAATTCCAGCGAACACCTTCACAAACAACAACATTCTTCAGGTGATATTTAGAATGTTCCGTCAATCAGAAAACCTTGGTCAAATGTACGGACGTATTTATTTCAACACCGAAAACACCTTGACGGGTGCGACGTTGTTCAACACGACCTTCACAATGAATGGCGGTTCAAGTCAATACCTTGGCTACGTTGAACGTCACTTCAGTTACAATGGAACTAATTTGACTGGCTATTCAAACAACGCGTTTTCGGAATACACCACGGGCGCGGTTGTAAATGTTCCATTCAATGCGACCGTTGACAATTACGTCTTATTAACAATGCAATGTCAAAATGTGAACGACATCGCGAACATTAATCTTTTCAAAATTTTAGCTTATGTTTAATTTGACCACCATTTCAAACGGGTTCGTAATGAACGAACTTGAATATCTATTCGACGGCGAAGCGGAAATTCTAAACGAAACACAAGCGCACGTTCCGACGGATCGCGGTGTGATATTAATGGACACGACCATGACCATTGACAACGAATCATTCAACAACATCAACGACTTTTTAACAAAGCTTTATGGCAAATAAAGAAGCGGTTTTTACCGTCAAGGTCAACACCGGGAATTCGGTTCAAGACCTTCAAAACGCTGACAAGGCGGTCAATCAACTTGGTAAAGATTTGAAGACCACGCAAGCGACCGCGAAGGACACAAGCGGAACGGACACAATGGCGCAACGTCTTGCGGACCTTGACGCGAAGCTTGAATCTGGTGGTCTTTCCATGCGCGAAATGACCAAGGTCATGAAGGAATATCAAACGATCGCTTTGCAAACGGGTTCACAATCGCCAATCGGTGACCAAGCGACAAGGAAAGCTTCAGCGCTTGCAGACCAGATAACCGATATTAACACACGAACGAAATTACTTTCCAGCGATACGATAAAACTTGACACCGCTTTAGCTGGCGCGAATGTCGGCGCACAAGCGTTTATGGGTGTTCAAAGCGCCATGGCGTTGACTGGTGTTGAAAATGAGAATCTAATCAAGTCAATGCAAAAACTTCAAGCGGTTCAAGGCGTTGTGAATTCAGTTAGCGCAATCACGAACGCGCTGAACAAAGACGCGATTCTTGGAATCCAGCTTCGAACGGCGTGGGAAAAACTGAAGAATTCATCCTTCGTTCAAGGAACAACGGCAACGACCGCACAAACAACCGCGACGGTTGCACAAACAACGGCGACGGTTGCAAGTTCAACAGCGACGGCAACCGCTGTGACTGGATTGAAATTATTTCGCCTTGCGTTGGTGTCCACTGGAATCGGTGCGATTGTCATTGGTCTTGGATTGTTAATTGCCAACTTCGACAAGGTGTCCGCGTTCGTCTTGAAGGCGCGTGACGAATTTGAAAAACTTGGTCCGGGTGTAAAGATTGCCGTCGGATATGCCGTCCTTGCGTTCGCGCCGTTGATTGCTGTGATTTACGGCGTTGTGAAGGCGCTTGAATACTTCGGTGTCGTGGACGACGCGCAAACCGCGAAGATGAAAAAGAACGCACAATCGCATACCGAAACCGTTGTGAAAAGCGCGGACAAGCGAGCGAAGGCAATCAAGAAGGAACAAGACGCAACCGACGCGAAATATACGCACGAAATCAACATGGCGAAAGCTTCAGGCAAAGACACTTATCAAATGGAATTGATGAAGGCGAAAGCGCACCTGAAAACTGGACGCGTTTTCCTTGAAGTTCAAAAATCTAAAATGAAAGCAATTCAAGCGGAAATGGAATTGTTGCTTCAAAATGAAGACGAAGATTCCGACCGCTACAAAGCTTTGAAAAAACGACTTGAAGATTCAAAGAAAATAATCGGTGACACTTACAAGGACAATGTCGCAACCAAGAACGCCATTGAAGTCATGATTGCGGAACACAACCACGAGGTTCAAAAACAAGCGAACGACAACGCAAAGAAAGCGTTCGACACGGCGCAAAAGAATCGTGAAAAAATTCAACAAGCACAAGCGCAAGCGGACGAGAAAAGCAAAGAAGATTTAAGAAAACACAACATTCAAATGATTGCCGAAGAAGAAGCGCGTGACGAAGCAATTCGACGTTCGAAAATGTCCGCGCGTGATTTGGAATTATCCGACATTCAAGACGAGTATTTTCAGAAACGAACACAAGCGGAACAACTTGGTGAAGAAGGGAAAGAACTTGTCGCAAAATTAACCGCTGAAGAAGAAACGAAAAAAGCTGAAGTTCGAAAGAAATACGCGGACGCTGAATTGAAAGCTGAAGCGGATCGTGAAGCAAAGCGACGTGAACGACAAAAATTCCTGAATGACATTCTTTTGGACGACCAAGAAAAAGCGCTTGCGGGCTTGAACCAGACAACCGAAGACGCGAAAAAACAATTACTTCGTCGATTGAATTCCACGGATGAAAACGAACGAATCACGAAGGAACAGCACGACCTTGCGTTGATTGCGCTGGAACAAAAGAAAATTGACAAGATTGAAGAAATCAATAAAACGGCAACGGAAAAGCGGAATGAAGAAGCAATAAAAGAACGCGAAGAAGCGTTGAAAAACGTCACGAAATTTCTTGAAGATTCTCAAATGGTTCTTGACCATGTGAAGACGGTTGACGCCTTAATGGATGAAATTGACCAAGCGCGATTGAACAAGATTGAAGGACGACGCGAAGAAGACCTTGCGAACCTTGACGCGAAAATGCAAGCGGAACTTAACGCCGAAGGAATAACAGCGGAACAAAAGAAACAAATCGAAGAAAAGTTCGCACAACAAAAATATCAAGTTCAGCTTCAGGCGTACAACGCCGAGGAAAAAATAAAGAAGGCGCAATTCAACCGGGACAAAGCAATCAAACTTGGTCAAGTCGCAATCGACACCGCGTCCGCAATCGTGAAAGCAATCGCACAATTCGGACCACCACCGTCACCGCTTGGAATCGCTGGAATCGCGTCGGCTGGTGTCATCGGTGTGACGCAAGCGCTTGCAATCGCGAACCAACAATATAAGTCGGGTTCAGCACCAAGCGCGCCGAACTTTTCAACCGCTGGTGGTGGCGCGTCCGCTGGCGCAAGCGCGTCTTCATTCACGTCTTCGAACACTGGTGGAACGTCAACGGCTGGCTTGACTGGTGAACAAGGCGCGACGACAAGCAACATTCCGACGTCACAAGTGTTTGTTCTGGAAAGCGACATTTCAGCGACGCAAAACAAAGTCAAGCTTCAGGAATCCAAAACAAGTTTTTGATCCACGAACGACCGCGCGTTGTCAAGAATGAATCGGACGTTGAAAAACAACCATACGTCCGAAGTAGTTCTTCAGCTTTGGGAATGTTTTCCTTTGCAAGCTTGACGTTGTGACCTTTGCGAATGAATTCAGGCAAGTTCATGTTCAAGTAAATTGATTTGATAAAATGGTTGTATCTTTTCCATTCAATCAGTTCAAAGATTTCAAGCAACTTGTCGGAATCCATTAACACTGGTGAATGTGTTTCGAAATTCCACAACGGGCGTTCGTAATACTTCAAGAATTCAATCGTGTTAAACATTGCTTCACGGTAGTGTGACGGGTGTCGTGGATTCAATTCAAATTCACCAATATGAATCGGAATGTCGGCGCGAAGTTTTGGCGTGATATAAAAGTCGTCGTTCATGTAGATGAATTGACCACCACGTTCACGGGCAAACGTCAACATTTTGTTCGTCACGTCCGCGCCACGAATGTTGTTCAGCTGTGGACAAGGAATGTTGTCAACGGTCGCGACCTTGTCGCCAACGGTAACGATGTGCGCTTCAGGGAACGACATACGAATGAATCGGATTGATTGTTGAATGTCGAAGTCATCGCGACTTCTTCGGTAGGGGAATACAAATGTCATCGAACAAATTTACATATTATAATAACATGAGAAAAGATTTACCAGTTTACGAAATCATGATTGACTTGAACGATCCAGAAACGACCGTTTCATTCAATTCATTGGTTGAATTTCCAGCGCATGAAAAGAACTTCGAAATGTTTGGAAAGAAAGTCAAGTACGAATTCAACGAAGAACAACAAGTCGTCACCGGGATTGCGATTTCAGCGGACACACCGATATATCGATACGACGACCAAAGCAAAGAAGAATACTATGTTGTCTTCACGAAGGATTCAATTCGCGACATCGTGCTTGATTACGCACGTCGGAACAATTTCAACAACGTGAATCTTGACCACAATCCACACAAGGTCGTTGACGGCGTGTTCATGATAATGTCATATCAAATTGACAATGAACGCGGATTCACCGCACCCGAACGATTCAAGGACGCGAACGACGGTTCATGGTTGGTGTCTTATAAGGTAACGGACAAAGCGTTGTTTGAAAAAGCAAAGAACGGTGAATTCAATGGCTTCAGTATTGAAGGCGTGTTCACCTTGCTTGAAACGGACAAGACCAAGGAAAGCGAATTCAACGCAATCTTGAAAGAAGTGGAACTTTGGAAAAGAAACATCGAACGAATTCGAATGTTCAACGACTATCCTGAAGCGGTATCGAACAACGCAAAACGCGGAATCGAATTGAACGAAAAGAACGGAAACAAATGTGCGACAAGGGTTGGTCGTTTACGCGCGACCACCTTGGCGAATCGCGACACGGTATCGTTGCAAGTCATCAAAAGAATGTATTCGTATTTGTCACGCGCCGAAGCTTATTACAACGAAAGCGACACGTCCGCTTGTGGAACAATTTCATTCTTGTTGTGGGGTGGCAAAGCTGGACTTCGTTGGTCGGAATCTAAATTGAAGGAACTTGGTGAAATCTAAATTCTCGAACACGATTACATAATATAAAAAACAAACAAATGAACGCTTACGAAAAAGTCATGAACGAACTTGGAAAAATCAAGTCAATGTTCGAAACGGCAACCGAAGAAAATGTTCAAGAAACATTTGAAACGGCTACACTCTTGGACGGTGAAACAACCATTGAATTTGATTCGCTTGAAGCTGGTCAACAAGTTTTCATCGTAACCGACGACGGTCGAATTCCAGCACCTGAAGGAACACACGCACTTGGTGGCGAGTACACTGGTGTCACAATCACCGTGGACGCGGACGGATTCATTTCCGAAGTTACCGACGAACGTGGAACTGAAGAAGTAACACCAGAAGAAACAAGCGCCGAATTCGAAGCGGTGTCCGCTGACATTTTACCTGAAGTTTTAGAAGGTGTAACGGAAATAATCGCGACCGAACTTGGTCTTGAAATGGGACAAGCTTACGACGTTGCAAGCGCCGTGATTACCAAGATAAACGAAATGACTTCAAGCGAAGAACCAGCAATGGTTGAAGAATCAATGTCCGCTGAAGCTATTGAAGGAATAATCAATGGAAAACTATCAACCTTGACAACTACTTTCGAAGCGGTTGTTGAAAGCTTGAAAAGTATTTCCGACGACAACGCGTCACTTCGAAGTGAAATCGCGTCTTTGAAAGCTGACTTCGAAAGCTTCAAGGCAATGCCTTCGAATGAAACAAAAGAAAACGAAAAGTTTTCACGAGCTGGCAACTTGACTGCTAAACAACAATTTTTGAAACAATATAAAAACCTATAAAAATGTCTATTAAAAAGTACGTAAAATCGAATTTCGATTATGATGTGACTGGATTGTCACCATACGTTGACGACCAACGCGAAGACCTTATTCACCGTTCGGTAACCGAAGCACAAACACTTGGTTACATTGCGATTCAACAAGGAATCAAAGGAACTGAAGACCTAAAATTGTTAAACGATTCAATCGTTTATCAAAGTGGTGATTGTTCAATGTCACCTTCAGGCGACACCGTGTTCACGGATCGTCAAATTTCCGTTGAAACAATCGGTTACTTGAAGAAGTTTTGTCAAAAAGACCTTGCTGGATTCTGGACACAATTAGCACTTCGTCCGGGTGCAATGGCTGAAGACAAGACCTTACCATTCGAGCAAATCTTAATTAACTACTTATTAGAGTTACACGCGTTCGAATTAGAGAAATTAATTTGGCAAGGTAACAAATTAAGTGGTGCTGGTAACTTGGCTTTCATGAACGGATTCAATCAATTCTTAACGGTATTGAACGGATGTGTTGACTTGAATGTTTCTGGTGCGACGTCAATCGACGCAACCAACGCGTTCGATATTTTCTACGAAGCGTTCGAGAACACACCAGCAAACGTTGCTGAAGGTGCTGACTTCATTTGCTTCACTGGTCGCGAGAACTTCAACTTCTTATTGAAGAACTTGGTTGACTTAAATATGTTCAACTACAATCCAGCGCAAATCGCAACCATGAATGAAATCCTTTTACCGGGAACAAACATGAGAATCGTTAAAGTTAACGGATTGAACGGAACGACTAAAATTTACACTGGTCGCGCTTCACATTTCTACTTCGGAACTGACTTATCAAGTGATTTCGAAAGCTACGACTTGTGGTATTCTTTCGACGACGATGTGATTTATTTACGTTCTAAATTCCGCGCTGGTGTTCAAGTACCTTTCTTGAACCAAGTGGGAACATTCGAAGGACTATAATTAAACAACAATTAACGGCGCATTTCGGTGCGCCATTTGTTAAACCTAAAAAAATAAAAAATTATGTCTTGTAATATGACAACCGGGTACAACGATAGAACGTGTACCAACGGGAAAGGCGGAATAAAAAGTGTGTTGTTGTTTCCTTTGGGTGCGACTTCAGGCGCTGTTGTTAATGGTGCAAATGAATTGACTGCTTTGACCGTAACTGGTGAAACATTCCTTTACAAATTAAAGTCAAACTTATCAAGCTACACCGCACCAGTTCGCGTTGACAAGAACAACGGGACTTTGTGGTACGAACACGAATTGTCAATGATCCTTGCAAGTGATTCAAAAGAATTGCGTGCTGAAATTCACTTACTTGCACAAAACGAATGTGTTTGTTTGGTGGAAAACGCTGACGGGACAATCGTGGCGCTTGGTCTTGGTGAAGGTCTTCAGGTTGCTGACGCTAACGAATACACTTCAGGCGTATTGAAAAGCGACCGAAAAGGTCATGTGATTGTAATGCGAGGAATGGAAAACGACGAAGTTCCAGATGTGAACGCGACGCTTTATTCTACATTGTTAGGTCAACAATCACCTTCAATCTAATTTTAACTACCGCAATTTTAAGGGGATGGGCGTTGTCCCGTCCCTTTTTTTTGTTTAATTTAGTCGCATGGAAATTAAAAAAGAATTTATCGGTTGCAAATGTTGGTCACCAACTATGGAACGATACGTCAAAATTGAAGCGGACAAAGGTGATTTATATTTGTCGCTTGGAATCCTTGACATTTACGAATTTGAGAAACCGAACCTTGTAAAAAAAGACAATGTTAAAAATACAAAAAAACGGAACAACACCGCTGGTGGTAACGGTGACGGAAATGACAACAATTCCGAATCCGAACTACCTATTTGAATTCATTCATGAACAATCGTTCAACACGCAAACGTGTGTCTTGAACAACATTTCACAAGGCGTTCCGCGTTACGATGAATTTGTCTTGGTTGACGGCGTCGATGTGTCTTTCATTTACGACGGCTTTTATATTTACAACATTTACCAACAATCTTCACCAGCGAATCTTGATCCAGTGAACGCGCAAGGACTTGTCGAAACGGGACGCGCTCATGTGATTGAAGCGGATTCACCAAGTTACGAATACGATTCACCGATTTATTTCAATATATATGAATAACAAAATTACGTCTTTGTCATTTCGCAAGGACTTTCAAAAACCTGAAGAAGAAAAAGACCGTTCACTCGGCTTCACGAAGTGGGGAAAAAAGAACGATTATCCATTTTTCTTGGTTGACCTTTACAACGGTTCGGCTTATCACCAAGGAATCATAAAAAATAAAACATTTTACATTGCTGGCGGTGGTCTTGAAATCGTTTCGGGAATGGTTCAACCATTCATCGACAACAAATGGTCCGACTTCGACATGAACGAAATCGCTGAACGACTGGCGTTCGACCAAGAATTGTTCGGTGGCTTTGCTGTAAAAGGAACGTGGAACAAGGAACAAACGAAGGTGGTCATGTGGGAACACATTCCGATTGACATGATTCGCGCGTCGGTTGATGAATTGACCTACTTTATTTCCGATGACTGGTTGGCGTTGAATCAATCACCTGAAAAAACGAACCTTCGAATTTTACCAGCTTACGACAAGGACAACCGAACTGGTTCATTCATTCTATACTATAAAGAACCGCACCTGAAAGGTCGAAAAGAATTAGGCGTTTATCCTAAACCGTCTTATTATGGCGGTATCACCGCGATTCAAACGGATTGTGATATTTCCAAGTTTCATATGTACGAATTGCAAAACGGATTCAAGTCCGGGACGCTTATCAATTTTCCTTCAGGTTATCCAGAAACAACCGAAGAATTGAATCGATTGAAGGAAAACGTCAAAGGACGTTCGCAATCGGTCGAAGACGCTGGTGAAATCATTTTAACATTCAGCAACGGCAAAGACGAAGCGCCTGAAGTGTTGTCATTGAATGGGAACAACCTTGACCAGCGATATTTGGC
>Ga0307380_10002174_pt1 | contig 27996 bp, 21 predicted proteins | sample UN3MG_FD_202239 | JGI IMG/M metagenome (GOLD analysis project Ga0307380, IMG submission 202239) | Soil microbial communities from Risofladan, Vaasa, Finland - UN-3 | ecosystem: Environmental > Terrestrial > Soil > Coastal area > Acid sulfate soil | place: Finland: Risofladan, Vaasa | collected... | reverse complement strand
CGAGAAGCTTGGCTACAAGGATTATCTGGTCTCGGGGCTTGAGGTCATGGACTTGACGGCGGTTTCCCTGTGCCGCGCAAACAGCCTGCCGATTATCGTCTTTAATTTGCTTGACAAGGGCAATATAAGAAAAGTTTTGACGGGCGCAAATGTTGGAACTTTGCTCGGGGAGGCACACGATGCTTGATGAGGTATTTAAGGAAGCCAGATCGAACATGCAAAGGAATGTCGATGCGCTCAAGCGACATCTTCTGAAGATGCGGACGGGTAGGGCCACGCCTTCGCTGGTGTCGGACATCAGGATTGAGTGCTACGGGGAGAAAATGCCACTTTCACAGCTGGCGACGGTCTCCGTGCCAGAGAGTGGCTTGCTCGTGATTCAGCCATGGGACCCGAACCTGTTGAAGGAGATCGAGATCTCGATCCTTCGTGCTGGTGATAATCTTACTCCAGCCAGCGACGGCAACGTTATCAGAATCACGATACCGCCGCTTTCCGAGGAGCGACGGAAGAATATCAGCGCTGCTGCGGCGAAGAATTGCGAGGAATGTCGGGGGGCGGTGCGGAACGTTCGCAAGGAGGCGAAGAACGAGATACGCGGCCTTGAGAAGGAGAAGGATATTTCTGAGGATAGGGCGAGCGTGGCGTTCGATGATTTACAGGAGATGACGGATGAGTTCATGGCTCAGATCGACAAGATACAAGAGAGCAAACAGAAGGAACTGATGGAGTTCTAGTCCATTTGGGATTCAATCAGCAAAGGTCATGTTTTGACGGAGTGATCTGAAGGGAGGGTTGGAAATGCCACACAAGATAAGCGAAGAGTGCATTTCTTGCGGGACGTGCGTGGATGCGTGCAATTTTGACGCGATCTCAGAGGGCGAGGACAGGTATGAGATTGACCCCGAGAAGTGCACGGATTGTGGGGCTTGCGCTGAGGTTTGTCCGGTTGATGCAATCGCCCCAGCGGAATAGGGCCTCTTGAGTTAGCTTACGGACGGCATTTGGCTGTGCCTGCCTTGTTTGTGGTGGGCACAGCGACTGGATGTCGCAAGAACATATTAACAGTATTAGGAAGCGTGCTCGCCCGGAACGCGGGCGATCGGCTCCGCTCAGCAGGGGGTAGGCGCTACGCCAGACGACAAGACGCCCAAGATGGATATGTCGCGGCTGCCTCGTCACGTCGCGATCATAATGGACGGGAATGGAAGATGGGCTAAGACCCGAGGACTACCACGAATAGCCGGCCACACCGAGGGGATTGAGTCTGTCCGCGCCACGGTTACCGAGTGCGCAAAGCTCGGCATTGGCCACCTGACGCTGTACGCGTTCTCGTATGAGAACTGGGAGCGGCCATCGGATGAGATAGACGCTCTCATGCATCTGTTGACCGAGTATCTCAGAGAGGAGAAGCAGGAGCTGATTGACAACAACATAAGGTTAGGGGTCTTCGGAGACGCATCCCGCCTCCCCGAGCACGCCCAGCACGCCCTAAATGAGGTAATCGAGGACACGAGCGGTCTTCGCGGCATGCGACTCAATCTTGCCCTCAACTACAGCGGCCGGCAGGAGATATTGCGCGCTGCCACCAAGATCGCCCGGCAACATGCGGAGGGTAGGCTCGACCTCGCGAGCTTCGATGAAAGAACGTTTGCGGGCTGTCTCGATTCGTTTGACCAGCCGGACCCGGACCTTCTGATCAGAACGAGCGGTGAGATGAGAATCTCCAATTTTCTCCTGTGGCAGATCGCATATACTGAGATACACGTTACGAATGTCTTGTGGCCAGATTTTCGGGAGAACGAGCTGCACCGGGCGATAGCCAATTTTCAGCATAGAACGAGAAAGTTCGGAAGAGTTATCTGACAATTGACCAACCTTAAAGCCCGCGTAATCACGGCTGTCATTGCCGCCCCCGCTGTCTTGGCGGTGATTGTTCTGTTTGGCAGGACCGGCCTTAGTCTCCTCGTTCTGGCAGTTGTCCTGGGCGGCCTGCGCGAGCTTCACAGGATGCTCAAGGAGTCAGGCGTTGAGATATTCTGGCTGCTCATAGTTCTGGTGTCCTGTGCATTTTCGTTCTTGAGCAACAGTTTAGAATCAATTGGCTTGATACTCCTGATATCGGTGCTCGCTCTTCTGCTGCGCGGGCTGTTGTCGAATCAAGAGCCTACTAAGGTATTGACCAGGGTCGTCTTTTCCGTGTTCTCGATAATCTTCCTGCCGTTTCTAGCGAGTTTTGCCGTCTGCCTTGGGTCTATGCGATTCCCGGGGCGGAATGATGAGAGGGGGCTGGCCCTAGTCATCCTCGTTATACTAGCGACGTGGATGTGCGATACTGCCGCCTACTTCTGCGGCTGTCGATGGGGGAAACACAAGGCCCTTGAGCGGATCAGCCCCAGTAAGACGCTGGAAGGGTGCGTGGCCGGCGTCGTCGCCTCAATACTGACCTGTTTGATAGTTGGCTGGCTAATTGGAAGCCTTTCTGCGGGGCAAGCGGCGCTGCTCGGCGTTCTGCTTGGCGTCTTCGGCCAGCTCGGTGATCTGTGCGTCTCACTTGTCAAGCGTGCGGCTGGGCGCAAGGACGCGGGCGCGCTCCTTCCCGGACATGGAGGCGTTCTGGACAGGGTTGACAGCTTCTTGTTCAACGCTCCTGTGGCGTTCATGTTTTTCACGATAGTTCTACCAAACGCGGCCTAGCGAGAGATAGCGGGATAGGCCAAGTATGAAACGAATTGCGATATTTGGAAGCACCGGGTCGATAGGTCGGCAGACGCTGCACGTGCTCGAGTCCTTTCCCGAGCGGTTCCGCGTGGTAGGGCTTGCGGCCGGCAGGAACGCGATTCTGCTCGCTGAACAGATCAGGCGGTTTGGCGTGCGCTGCGCTTGGGTTCAGGATTTGCCAACAGCAGAGAGGCTTACGGAGCAGTTGAAAAGGGACGGCTGGACAGAGTGTCAGGTCCTGCACAGTTACGAAACAGTGGAGACGTTTTTGGAGAGATCGGACCCCGAGGTGGTCGTATCCGCAATTTCGGGCCAGGCTGGCCTGTATCCCACCTATTACTCCGCGAAGGCTGGGCTTGACATTGCGCTGGCCAACAAAGAGAGCCTCGTGATGATGGGCCCGCTGCTCATGCAAATGGTGCGGCAAAGAGGAGGCAGGTTGACGCCGGTCGATTCGGAGCACAGTGCCATAATGCAGTGCCTCGCCGGTGAGGCGCCCGAATCGGTCAGGCGGCTTATCCTGACGGCGTCTGGTGGTCCTTTCAGAGGGGACACGATGGAGCAGCTTCAGAGAAGGTCGTTTCGTGAGACCCAGAAGCACCCAGTCTGGAACATGGGTGAGAAGATCAATGTCGATTCGGCTACGCTGATGAACAAGGGCCTGGAGGTCATCGAGGCGTGCACGCTATTTGACCAGCCGCCGGACAAGGTCGATGTGCTGATTCATCCGGAGTGTATTATGCACTCGATGGTGGAGTTCGTTGATGGCTCTTGGAAGGCCCAAATGGCTGTCCCCAACATGGAACTGCCGATCCTTTACGCTCTCTCTGCGCCTCAGCGATTCGGTTGGGATGCTAGCGCTCTGTCGGCTGAACAGCTCAGTGCGCTTCACTTCGAGAGGGTTGACAGAGTGCGTTTCGGGTGTCTAGACATAGCGTATGAAGCTGCTCGGGCTGGCGGCAGCATGCCGGCAGTGTTATGCACAGCCGACGAGATTGCGATAGAGTATTTTAGAAACGGGACGATTAGTTTTACTGAGATACCGGAAGTGATTGAGGAGACAATGCGACAGCACCAGGTCGTCGCGATCGACTCGCTCAAGGCCATTCTTGCAGTCAAGGAGTGGGCAACGCAGGTGGCTGAGGCCGAGGCGAGGAAGGTAGCGGACAGGAGTTGAAGAGGTAGCAGGTTGCTTTTCACAATACTGATGTTCTTGGTTGTATTGGGCATTCTGGTGCTCGTGCATGAGCTGGGCCATTTTGGCGCAGCGAAATCGCTTGGCGTTCGGGTTGACAAGTTCTCGATCGGCTTTTGGCCCAAGCTCTTTGGCATCAAGCGAGGGGAGACCGAGTATATGGTCTCGCTCATTCCTTGGGGTGGATACGTCAAGATCGCGGGCCAAGAGGAGCCGGAAGGTGACGAGCCTAAGCACTACGAGCTCTGCTCTCGTGGCAAGTTACAGAGGCTTTACGTGTACATCGCGGGCCCGTTTGCGAACTTCGCCTTGGCCGCCTTGCTCTTTCCGCTGATCTACATGCTCGGCATCTCGGTTTCCGCATACATTGACCAGCCAGCGATGGTCGGCTGGGTTGAGGAGAGCTCGCCAGCGGCCATGGCAGGAATCGCTTATGGAGACACAATAGTTGAGGTCATGGACAGCCCCACGCCGACGTGGGAGGCTGCTCTAACAGAGATCGGAAGCCGCCCCGGGCAACACATCTCGATGGTTGTAGAGCGGGACGGCCGGCATAGGACGGTGAGTCTGACTGTGGCTGAGGAACGTCGCTATGGGGCTGGCGTTATAGGCGTTGGCATGCCGATACCACCTGTAATCGAGAACGTGATGCCCGCTAGGCCAGCAAAGAGGGCAGGGCTTGAGGCCGGTGACGTGGTCTTGAACATAAACGCGGTCAAGGTGTCTGACTGGATGCAGCTCAGGGACGCGGTCAAGGCGAGCGACGGGAAGCCGCTTGTCATGCAGGTCAAGAGGGGCGAAAGGGTTTTGAAGCTGACAGTTGTGCCCGAATTCAGCGATGAGCTTGAGTCGTTTGCGATTGGGATCGGAGCGCCTCCCTCTCCGAGGAAGATGATGAGATACTCGTTTGGCGAGTCGATCTACCGGGGAGTGCAGAAGCTGTTCTCCACTATGGGGCTAACGCTTGAGGTCCTCTGCCGGCTGATTACGGGCGAGGCCTCCATCAAGAGCCTCGGCGGGCCGATCATGATAGCAAGGGTTGCGGGTCAATACGCCAGGGCCGGAACGACACCTTTGCTGGAGCTGATAGCCTTCTTAAGTGTTCAATTGTTCATCCTGAATCTACTTCCGATCCCCGTTCTCGACGGAGGGCACGTCCTGTTTCTGGGTATTGAAGCCGCGACCAAGCGTCCCGTAAGCCTGAAGTTCAAAGAGGCCGCCACTCGTATCGGTTTCGCGGTCTTGATAGGCTTCATGCTGCTCGTTTCCTACAACGACATTCTCAGAATTCTCCGCTGAGAAGTTGCTTGACACTTGTCGGCAGTTGTTTGCCTGATTCCCCATGAAACCGCAGAAAACAGCCAGAGAAGCTCCCCTCGGTGAACAGAGGCTCCACAAGGTCCTCGCCGCCGCCGGCGTTTGCGCGAGGCGTAAGTGCGAGGAGCTCATCTGCGCGGGCCATGTTTCGGTTGACGGCAAGGTCGTTAAGGACCTTGGTTTCAAGGTGCATCCAACCCAGGCGAGGATAGAGGTCCGCGGCAAGCGCGTTCAGGTTGGGGCTGAGCGAGTCTATTACCTCGTCAACAAGCCGAGGGGCGTGGTCTCGACCTGCTCTGACCCGGAAGGACGCCCGACCGTTGGGGACCTGATTCCTGACTGCAAGGAAAGGGTTTTCCCAGTGGGCCGGCTCGATACCGACTCCCAGGGCTTGGTGCTTCTTACGAATGATGGCGAGGTTGCCAATATACTCACGCACCCGAGATTCCAGGTGGAGAAGGAATACCTGGTGAAGGTTCGCGGCATCCCCACCGAGAAGACGCTTCAAAGGGCTATGGGAGGGGTGCGGCTTGAGGACGGCCAGGCGAGGGCGAAGGAGGTTGAGGTGGACAGCAAGACGGCCTCCAATGCCTGGATCCGTGTAGTTCTATGCGAGGGGCGCAATAGGGTGCTCAAGCGGATGTTCCAGGCGCTGGGCCATCCGGTTATGAAGCTCAGGCGGATAAGGCTATTCTACTTCAAATTGGGCAAGCTCCCTGAGGGCGCCGCCGTTGCGCTTAGCGCCGCGGAAGCTGAGATGCTGAGGCGCAAATGCCTGAAGCTTACAGGTGCGTCAACTGACATCGAGCAACGGACCGTCAATCGCAGCAAGGCCGCCGTGCCCCACAAGCGCTCCGCGGCGCCAGAGACGAAGAAGCCTAGGAAACGGACTAGAAGAGCCCAATAGGCTAGGCAGAGCAATCAAGATGGGAGGGGTGGAGACTGCAGCCTCGAGTATGGCTTTTCGGTGACAATATAGATACTGACGTGATTTTCCCCGGGAAATATACATACACAGTATCGGACCCCGCCGAGATGGCGAAGCACGCCCTTGAGGACCTCGACCCGATGTTCGCTGAGACGGTTCGTGAGGGGGACATCATAGTCGCGGGCAAGAACTTCGGCTGTGGGAGCTCGAGAGAGCAGGCGGCGTTTGCCCTCAAATATGCGGGTGTTTCTGGCCTAATTGCCAGGTCATTTGCCCGGATATTTTTTAGAAACGCGATCAACGCTGGGCTTGCTGCTATCGAGCATCCTGAATGTGTTGATGCGATACGCCGAGATTCGCGTGTTGCGATTGATCTATCGCAGAACGTAATAGCGGTTGATGGGAGCGAGTTTTCATTCCCTCCGTTCCCGAAACAGGTGATGCAGATTCTAGATGAGGGCGGCCTAGTCCAGCACGTCCGAAAAATGCTCCAGACTTGAGTCTAACGCCTGTTGGCCTTAAGTTGCGCGCCGCGCATCCGATAGGCTGGTTGGAGTTCAACAGGTTTCAGCGATGTCAACTTGAGGGGCCAATGTGGGATAGTATGAGGCGACGAACATCGGTCGGGGTCGCTTTAGTGGTCATTTTATGGGCCTTGATTGTAGCTCCAGAAAGCCGGGCAAAGGGCACGCTTCTTAAGCTTTCTGAGGCGCTCCAGTGGGAGGAGGTGAGCTTCCGGACGGAGCATCTGGCCGAGCTATTCAGACAGAAGGATTATGAAACGGTCATCCGAGAGCTCGATAACATCGCTATGCTGTTTCCTGCAACTTACCGCGCTGCCCGGCTCGACTACCTGAAGGCGGAATCGCTGGCCCAAATGGGCCGGTTTGCCCAGGCCGCTCGGCTTTTTATTGCGGTCGAGGCGTCGTCGGGCGGGCTGCTAGGCGAGGAGGCTCTCTGCGACGCGGTCCTTTGGGCAGCGAGAGCAAAGCAGTGGGGGCTGGCGGAGGAAGCGGCAGAGGCCCTGTCTGCCAAGTATCCCCCTAGCGAGCAGTTCAAGGAAGCGATTTCGGGTCTGGCAGAAGCGCTCTACGACGCTGGCCAATACGCCGCCTCGCTTTCGTCCTTCGAGCAGCTGGCAGCGGTTTTCCAATCTGACGACGGGTTCCAGTTTATGGTGGCGTGCTGCGAGGAGAAGTTGGGTCAGGTTGAGGCTGCCTGCCAGAGATACGTATCGCTGCTCATGCGTGAAAAGAAGGATGATTACAGCGCCAAGTCGCTCGATAGGCTGAGCGGGCTCACTTCAACCTGCCACGTGCAGGAGCAACTGGGCCCGGACTTCTATCTTGCAGCGGGCGAGGTCTGCCTCTGGAACCACAAGTATCAAGAGTGCCTGCGCCATCTCGCGAAGATTCCGCCCCAAAGCGAAAGCGACATCGTTGTCAAGGTGGTGCGCACGGGTGCGCTTTGTCTCTTCAGTCAGAGGAACTACGAAGGAGCGGTCCAACAATTCGAGCGGTTCAAGGAGCTCTCGGAGAAGCCCGAGGAGGCCGCATGGGCGGAGATGTATCTCGGCCATTGCAACAGCCGTTTAGGCCGTCACGGTCAGGCAGTCGAGCGCTACAAATCGGCGTGTGCGAGCTCTTTAGACAGTCGGGAGCAGTCGAAAGCGGCCTACCTGGTTGGCCGGGAACTTGAGGCGGCCGGAGAGGGCGCTCAGGCTAGGGCAGCACTCGAGTCCAGTATTGAGCGTTTCCCGGAAGAGGTCTATGCGGCTCACGCGCGGTGGCGCATTGCGCTGGCGTTGCTTGCGGCAGGCGCTCTGCCATCCGCCAAAACGTTTCTGTCAGGGCTTGTAGCTCTGGCGGGGAAGACGCCCTATTACGAGAGCGCCTCATACCTTGCGGCGAGGGTGAGCGACCTGAGTGCCGACTATGACGTGGCGGCCAAGCGCTATGCTACGACGGTCGCCAACTTTCCCAACTCGTATTTCGGCTTGGCCGCGCTCGATAGGCTTGGTGCGTTGAAGTCGGAGGGTAAGGCCGATTCGAGGGCGCTTGCTCGGCTGGCCAAGAGCGCTCTGCGCTCGGCGCAGGAGCTTTGCCCGCAAGGCGATGACGGCGGGTATATCGGCCTGCTTCGAGAGGCCCAGGTCTTGTCGAAGGAAGGCTCTAGGACGTGGCGCAGCGCGATTGCTCTCAGGGATACTTTCCTGAAAGAAAATGGCAGAACCGCGGGCCTCTTTGCCCTAAACGGCGATGGCGCATTTGCCTTCATGCCTCCGGCAAGTTGCGGCACGATGAGAGATGTCGCTTCATTCTTTGTGTCTCTTGGTATGGATGACAAGGGGGGAAGGCTGCTCCGATCGATCTCAGTCGATGAGCCTGGCGATCTCCAAACGTTATACGCCACAATCAAGACGTTCGAGCGCGTTGGCAGACAGGATGAGACAATCTTGCTTGCAGAGCGAGCGTTTAAGAGCCTGAAGGACCTCGGGCTTGCAGTGTCCGATCTGCCCCGGTGGTTTGTGGAAGCGCTATATCCTCGGGTTTTTTCAGACCAAGTGGAGCGCATGAGCAAGGCGCACAACGTCCAGCCGGCCATCGTCTATGCGATAATCCGTGAGGAGAGTCGCTTCCAGGTGGAAAGTGTCTCGTCATCCGCGGCGAGGGGTGTCATGCAGCTTATTGCGCCGACGGCCACGCACGTTGCGCAATCGCTTGGCCTCGACGACCTTACTCTCGAGCAGCTTTACGTGCCGAAAACCAACATCGAGCTCGGCGTCGCGTATCTTCGCCGGCTTTTGGACCGCTTCGACGGTCGGCTGGTTTTTGCCCTTGCGGCCTACAACGGCGGCCCAGGCAATGTGCAGCGGTGGCTGAAGACTTGTCCCAGCACGGTCGAGGACGAAGAGTTTATCAATATGATTCCCTTCGCTGAGACCCGCCGCTACACGCAGAAGGTCCTCGCCTCATACCACATCTATAAGTGGCTGTATTCGTCAGACCGCCCGGGCTAAGCCAGGTTCACTTTGGCGAGTTGTGGGCGCCAAGTTGCTGGTGTGGGCCAGGTTTCATAGCTCGCTCTTCTGAAACCGCTTTGAATGATCCAATCTCCCATTAGGCGCAGGTTGTTGTGTACCCCTTCAGGGCGAGCGAGGCAAACGTGGAACCTACAATCCGTAATCCGTTGGCAGTTGGCAGTTGGCAGTTGGCAGTTGGCAGTCAATCCGCAATTCGCAATCCGCAATGTGGCCCCCCTTCGGGGGACCGAAACGCAGCATCACGTCAATCCTAATTCCACTCTCTTGTTGACCAAGCCCAAGACCCGGACGCAACAACCCAAGGCTCCTTAATCAAAGAATACGAAAACTCCTGGTATCCGCACCCCGATAATCATATTGGCGCGTGTGTGCGGGGCCTTTTCTCTATTTGTGGCGGACTTGTGAGAATTGACAGGGTTGGCTCCAGTGTTAGTATGCCATGACCAAGATAATGGCGCAGGATTCGCAACGGACCCAGTGGTTCTAAGTTGAGGCTGAGATGAGAAACCTTCTTCTTCCTGAGATTCAGGCGCTTCTGAAAGACAACAAGCTTGATGTTTTGAAGGAGTTCTGTGAGGAGTCGCATCCCGCTGACGTCGCAGACGCTCTTGAGGGGCTTGCACCTGAACAGATCTCGACGATACTGTCGCTGGTTTCGCCTGAGAAGGCAGCGGAGATATTCGGCCACATTCAGGGCCATCAGCAGGTCAAGTTCGCCGATGCAGTCGATGCGAAGACGGTGGCCGGGCTGGTGCAGGAGATGGACCCTGATGACAGCGCCGACCTGCTGCGCGAGCTCGATGAGAGCGATGCCGCCGAGATATTACGACATGTGGCAGAGGAGGGTCGTGAAGATGTAGAGCTGATCACGTCATATCCAGAGGAGACGGCCGGCGCGATCATGACCACGGAGTTCGCCTCGCTTCGTGAGAACATGACCGTTGCAGAGTCGCTGGAGTCTCTGAGGCGAGATGCTCCCAACAAGGAGACGATATACACGATCTACGTTGTGGACTTAAAGGGGAAGCTGACGGGGGTTGTATCGCTGAAGGACCTGATACTTGCCGACCCCGCGAAGAGGGTGTCTGATATCGTCGAGCGAGATGTCATCTCGATGGGTGCGGATAGGGACCAGGCCTATGTTGCGAAGAAGATGCAGGATTACGATTTTCTGGCGATGCCGATTGTTGATAAGGCCCGAAGATTAATTGGGATTGTTACGTTTGACGACGTCATGGACGTGATGCGGGATGAGGCGACGGAGGACATGTATTACCTTGCGAGCCTGAACACGGACGAGCGAGTCTTCACGAATCCGCTCAAGTCGGTTCGGCTTCGTGCTCCGTGGCTGCTCGTGAACCTTGGGACTGCGTTGCTGGCGGCCTTCACCGTGAGCCTTTTCAAGTCAACGATTGCGAAATACGTTGGCTTAGCTGTCATGATGCCGATCGTGGCTGGCATGGGTGGCAACGCGGGCGCTCAGTCGCTGACCGTGATTGTCAGGGGGCTTGCGCTGGGCGAGGTCTCGATTCGTGGCTCGTGGCGCGCTCTGCTGAAGGAGATGAGCGTGGGGCTTCTCGACGGGACAATCTGCGGCGTGATAATGGGCTCGCTTGCTGGACTGTGGTTCAAGAACTTTTGGGTGGGGCTGATCATGTTCGTATCCATGATAGTAAACCTCGTTATCGCGGGACTGTTCGGGGCACTTGTGCCACTGGTGCTGAGGACATTGAGGCTTGATCCGGCGCTCGGTTCCAGCATATTCGTGACCACGGCGACGGATGTTGGCGGGTTCTTCGTGTTTCTCGGACTTGCTACACTCCTGCTGGGGCATCTAGTATAGTCTCTCAACGAGGGAAACATCGTGTCATTTTCCGAGCCTTCAGACGCCGATGGCCGGATGCTGCAAGCTCATTTTGTTGACAGGTAAGGTGGGGACAGCTATGATAGGGATGAGCTTTTTGCGATGAGTTCTTGCTCGGAGCAGTTTGTGGTCTAGCTTATTTCAGCGGCCTATATGAACTATGGGCGGCACCATTTTGGGAGGGATATCTGCATGAGAGCGACAATGGTGTTCTTATTGACAGTTGCGACGTTTTTCTTGGCCTTCAACATGAGTCTTCTTGCGTCTGGGGTTCAGCCTTCGCCCGAGGTGCTTCGCGGGCCGACCGCCACGCTCTCTGTGGACGAAGCGGATGTCGCTTCAGGCCAATCGGGTGTGGTTGGCCGCAAGTTCAACGCCGGGCAACCTGTTCGCCTCGATGGTGGGAGCTATGTGACGGAACTAACTCCGCAGGCAATGGTCGCGCTCGAGGCGGAGCAAGCACTTGACCTTGTCCCTGACTGGCTGCGGATGGAGCTTTACGACATGTTCACGCGTATGAGCACTGGGCAGCAGGAGGTCTGGGGCCAGCTGATTGTTGACATTCAGGACCCCAGGATCATCGACGAGGTAGCTTTCACGATTGCGCATTCATCGAAAGACGTGCTCAGGGCAGCTGATCCGCAGCTTTACATAAAGAACGCGCAGATACTCTACCAGATTAGTCCCGAGATTCCCTATGCGGACATTGTTGACCATGGCGTTCCCGGGCAGGACCCCGACTACTACTCCACCGTTCGTTACAAAACGATTCGCGGCGGCGTGCTGGACGAGTATGAGTTGCCGCGAGACATTTACTACTGGTATGTCGTTCATCCGAAGCACGGAGACGAGACTCCCTCGATGAGTCCCACACTCACCTGGAATACTAGCACATACGGTTTTTTTTGGCGCGAGTATTTGTTCTACAATCCGTCCGAGGAATTTGACTACACAAACTACTATTTGAACAAGAGTCCGAATTGGATAGCGGCCGAAGACATCGATGGGTGGGGGCCTTCAGCGACAGGTTACCTGACTGACGGCGACAAGGGATACCGCGCGGCCATTATGATGAGCGGTTCTGATTCTGAGAAACCGCTCCTGTGCGAATACCCCTGGAGCCTGTCCCGCGTCGTTGTCACGACGATGAACGCGGAGCGGGCCTACGCTGCGGGCAAGCCCAAGATGCTCGAGAATTTGGTCATGCGCTCTGCGGGCATTTATGGACCTCCGAGCGAGATTCTGGGCCGGGATTTCAACGACTATGTTGGTGTGGTTGACGACACCGGCGACCCAAACATAGTCGGCCCAATTCAGGAGGTCCTCGAGAGCAACGACATCCCTTATGAGATGTTCACCTCGGACGATTTCATAATCAGGTTCTGGGGCCGTTGTAGCAAGGTCATCATCGCCTCAAATCAGAGCCGCGCCTTTTACGAGGCGCTGGCTGGTGAGAACGTTGTATCCCAAATTCGGAGTTGGATGAATGGAAGTACGGTTGTGTTCCAGTTTCACGGGGCGTGCGCTCCTGAGAACGCTTGGGGCGATCTTGATTTGCCTTTTGGCTTGGGCTACGTCGCAGAGGAGACAAACGACGTAACGATCGGCCACTACCCGACGCTGCAGGATGTGATCGGCAACGCCAGCCACCTTTGGGACGACAGCGTGGTTAACGCCTCGCTTCCCGCGTTCAGGCCGTTTGAGCCCGACAGCATGGCGGTCGATGTTGTGGGCAACTGGGTGAGCAGGAATCTGCCGTTCAGGGCTAGGAGCATCGATGATAACCGGCCGATCCAGGCCAATCAGGTATGCTTTGAGCACAACGGCAACTGCGGCGAGATTCAGGACTTGATGAACGCGGCGGCCAGGGCCTGCCTCCTGCCGTGCGCTGGCGTCAACAACCACACCTGGGACCACGTTACGAACGAGTTCTGGGAGGGGGATTGGCACGGCTACCAGGTTGACTGGAACGGCAACCACACATCTGTTGCGAAGCAGAGCGTGCTCTACGACAAGGACTTCGGCGGGAGCAAGGACCTGTCGGCCATCTCGCAGGACAGGGGCGACACGTATCCTGTCAACGCGACCAAGAGATTCAGTGAGACCTGCACGTTCCATGCGAGGGTCGAGGATGTGAACCACAACCCGGTGGACGGAGCGGAGATAAGGGTTCGCGTGCCGTTCTATAACAACCTCAGTTACCCTTTTTACACAGCGATAACCGTATATACCGATTCGACCGGAGAGGTTGTAATGGACCTGGGCAACGACAGGGATTTCTGGATGAGCGTCGTGAGCCGAATAGGCCAGGTTGCCGAATCACAGGTCTTAACCGCTACCGTGGCGGGTGAGGAGTATTCCCACACGTGGACGATCGGGGATGGCCAGATGCCGCAGCTGCCGTCGATCGAGAACGCTCAGCTTTCCGGCGATCAGCAGTATAAGCTAGACATCTCCTACAACGTGGAGTTTGAGATGTTGTACAGCGTTGGCGGGGCGACTTTCGGGAACAAGGAGAACGCTGGCGACGTTGATTTCTTCATCGTCAACTCTGATGAGTTCGATAACTACCAGGATGGACGCGGCTTTGAGGCATACGAGTGGCGTGCGGATTCTCCCGGCGACAGCCTGAGCGTGGAGGTGCCATCCCAGACTTACTATGTTGTTTTCTCTAACGAGGACGTGGTTGACGTCAAGCAGTTTGTTACGTTAGGCGTTGACGTGAGCAAGAAAGTTGGCGGCACGTGGCAGCAGGTTCAGAGCTACGATAACTACGTGGCAATACGTCAGCAGGATTCTTATGTGCTCCAGTTCACACCTTCCGCGGGGCCATCGTTCCCACCGCACATCTATGCGGCTGGCTATCTTGACGCCAGCGTCAGTTCCGCGACGGGGTTCGAGTTCGGGATGCAGGCTTTCGTTGTTGACGCTGATGGTCTATCAGATGTGCAGACGGTCGAGGCCTATTACGGTGGCATTCCGTTGGGCATTTTCTTGACGGATGACGGCATTGAGCCGGACGACTTCCCTGGCGACGGCATCTTCACGTGTCTTCAGCAGATGGGGCCTGGTGAGATAGGCCCCGCGGCGTATTGTGTGGAGCTCGTAGCAACGGACGCAGATGGCAATCAGAGCCCCGCGTGGCCATACCTGAATGTGCTTTCTGGGCCGCTTGCTTTGCCGAGCGAGGCCTCGCAGATGAACGTTGACCTCTGGCAGCCGGCCGCTACGGCCGACGGGGCGCCCATGATCATGGGCGGCGGATTCTGGGGAGTCGAATCCGTGGCGCCGGGCGATGTCCTGAAGATGGTTGTGTTGGTTTCCGACCCCAATGGCCCATCGGACATTGACCGTGTTGAGCTGTTCCTTCAGGGTGGCGTTCCGACAGGTCTTTACCTCAACGACGAGGGGGTGGACGGAGATGATTTCGCAGGTGACGGCATCTACACGTTCCAGATAGTTGTGCCGGGCGGACTTCCGGGTGGCAACATGACGCTAGAGGTCGTGGCGTTTGACAAGTCCGAAAACTCTAGCGCCGTGTATCCATATCTTACGGTGAACTGAAGGGATGCAGATCGGAAGGGAGCAGATCGAATACCTCGCGAGGCTTTCTGGCGTCGAGCTTGACGAGACGGAGAGGGAGACGTTCAGTCGGCAGCTTCTTCGCATAATTGGCTATGTTGATAAGCTGAACGAGCTCGACCTTGCGAATGTGCCTCCGACGGCGCACACGCAGGATTTGACGGGCGTTTTCCGGGAGGACGAGTGTCGGCCGGGCATTACTCAGGAGGCGGCATTGGCGATGGCGCCGGACCGTCAGGGCGACTACTTCCGTGTCCCGAAGGTGATCAAGAGCGACTAGGTGGGAGGCTTCATGGACGAAGGTCTTGAGGACGATGGTCCCCGCTGCGAGCGCTGCAACGACACTGGCTGGGTGATAGAGGGCGACGAGGCCTTCAGGTGCGACTGCTATGAGAGCCTTCGGCAGGACATCCTGCTTGCTCAGGCCAATATCCCCGAGCGCTACTCTCACTGTAGTCTGCTGGGGTTCGAGGTGGGCAACAACACTAGCCTGCTGCGGGCCAGGGACATCGCGATGGCTCTGGTCAAGGCGTATCCGGCACGGCGCGACGGTCTGCTTTTCATGGGCGGCTGCGGTGTTGGCAAAACGCACCTCGCTGTGGGGATAATAAAGGACATCATCTCCAAGAGTGTCCCATGCCTATTCGTGGATTTCCGTGCGCTGCTTGACGAGATCAAGGAGACCTATTCGGACCCCAAGGGCGGGCCTTCCGAAAGCGACATACTGCAACCTGTTCTTGAGACAGAGGTGGTGGTTCTGGACGATCTTGGGGCTGAGCACGTCAGCGAGTGGGTGCGAGACAGGCTCGGCTTCATCATCAACTATCGTTACAACAACAAGAAGATGATGATCATTACGACCAACTACCTCGATGCGCGGGGCAAGAAGAGCAGCCTCACCAGAGCAGCGCAGACGCTCGAGGAGAGGATAGGCATGCGCCTTCGATCGAGGCTCTACGAGATGTGTGATCTGGTCGAGATTAAGGCAGATGACTACAGACCGAAGATCGCCTCGCCAACAACCCGTAACAAAAGAGGAAAAACGCCCAAGAGTGCCGCCGAAGAGTAGCTCTCAAGTCCCGCTGTGGGACATTTCTATGCATCTCTCGCCCCGGACGATAGCCTTCCCAGGCGACCCAGCCATCGAGATTGAAACGGCCAAAGGCGCAGGCAAGGATGATGGCGCCCTTGTTCATAGGTTCTGCATGGGCAGCCACGCCGGCACACATCTCGATGCCCCGGCGCATATAATCAGGGGAGGTCTCACGCTTGCGGAGGTTAGCCTCGAGCCTCTCATCGGGGAATGCACCGTTGTCGACTGCTCCCAGTGCGAGCAATCCATCGACGCCGGCTTTCTTCGTGAGCAGGAGATATCATATATGAGGCGAGTTCTGCTTAAGACCAAGAACTCGGCGCTGCTTTCTGCCACCGATTTTGACTTCAACTACGTCTATCTGACGCCGGACGGCGCGAGGTTCCTTGTCGAGCTCGGCGCCTCGCTCGTCGGGATTGACTACCTCAGCATTGGGCAGATGGGACCGTTGGGTGTTGAGACGCACAAGGTTCTCTTGGCGAATCAGGTGTTGATTCTGGAGGGCCTGGACCTCTCGCAGGTTGCCCCTGGCGGCTATGAGCTGTTGTGCCTGCCGCTAAAGCTCGATGTGCCTGACGGCGCGCCTGTTAGGGCGCTGCTCCGCCCATTGGGAGAGGCTGCTGGCGCGCAAGCAGAAGCGGACCGGGACCTGGCAGAGTGCTGAGGGGATAGGGGCTTCACGATGCAGGGTAAGAACGTGCTCTATTATGGCGACAACCTTGAGGTTCTAAGGTTGCACGTCAAGGATGAGTCGGTTGACCTGATCTATCTGGATCCTCCTTTCAAGAGCGACCAGAACTACAACGTGCTCTTTGCGGAGAGAAACGGGACGCGGTCCCCTGCGCAGATCAAGGCGTTCAAGGATACTTGGACTTGGGACCTGGAGGCCGCGGAGGCCTTTGAGGAGGTCGTGGAAAGAGGCGGCAAGGTGTCTGAGACGATGCAGGGCTTCCGGAAGCTTTTGGGCGACAGCGACATGCTCGCCTACATCTCCATGATGGCTCCGCGCCTCATCGAGCTGCGTCGCGTTCTGAAATCCACCGGGAGCATATACCTGCACTGCGATAGCACCGCCGGCGCGTATCTCAGGCTTCTTATGGATGCAGTTTTCGGGCCGCAGAATCTCCAGAACGAAATTGTGTGGTACTACCGTGGAGGCGGAGTGTCCAAGCGACGTTTTGGCCGGCGCCATGACGTGATCCTTTTTTATTCGAGGAAGCCGACTGCCAATCGGCCCTTCAACGTTGATGCTGTTCGGACGCCGTATTCACCCGACACTGTCGAGAGATTGAAGTATAAGGCAAAGGCATTTCGGGGCGACAAAGTATATGACTCATACGAGCCTCACCCAGAGGGCAAGCATCCCGATGACGTCTGGTTGATGCAACCCGTGATGCCATCTGCCAGAGAGCGGCTTGGCTACCCGACGCAGAAGCCCGAGGCGCTCTTGGAGCGGATCATCAAGGCGAGCAGCAACGAGAGCGATCTCGTTCTCGATCCGTTCTGCGGTTGTGGCACGACCATCGCCGTTGCCCAGCGCCTCAATCGCCGCTGGATTGGCATTGATATAACGCATCTGGCCGTAACGCTGATGAAGTATCGACTTGAGCATACGTTCGGCGAGGGAATCAAGCAGGAATATGAGGTGATCGGCGAGCCTGTCTCGATTTCAGGGGCGATGCAGCTGGCCAAGGAGAACCCATATCAGTTTCAGTGGTGGGCGCTCGGGCTGCTGGGCGCAAGGCCCGTTGAGGAGAAGAAAGGTGCTGACAAAGGCATCGATGGCCGGCTCTATTTCCACGACGAGACGAAGGGCGGCAAGACCAAACAGATCGTTTTCTCGGTCAAGTCGGGGCATGTTACGTCCTACATGGTGCGAGATTTGCGTGGGGTAGTTGAGCGCGAGGGCGCCGAGATCGGCGTTTTCATAACGATGCTAGACCCAACCAAGGACATGCGAAGCGAGGCGGCGGGCGCCGGTTTTTACGAATCAACAACTTGGCAGAAGCGCTATCCGCGCATTCAGATACTTACGATTGAGGACATCTTGCGCGGCAAAGGCATCGATTGTCCGCCGCTTAAGCGAACCAACGTTACCTTCAAGAGGGCGCCCAGAGCCAAGAATGACGACACTGACGACTCTAACAACCTGTTCGATTGAGTTAATGCTCATTTGGGAGCGGCCCGCGGAAGAGGCGCTGTCTATTGTCTGATAGGGTGGCTCGCCGCGAGCTGATAAGCCAAAAGGCGCGTGCGAAGGGCTACGAGGTCGATGCGCTGCGGCTCGGGTGCGGTTGGTCGCGCGAGGACCTCTCTCGCCCGCTTGCACTGGTCGAGAGCTGCTTTGGGCATTCTCATCCTGGGAGTATCCATCTCGAATCGGTTGCTCAGAAGGCCTACGAAGGTCTCTTGCAGGTGGGCGCAAGGCCAGCCCAATACTTCTGCTCCGATGTCTGCGACGGCATAACGCAGGGAACCGAGGCAATGCGTCTCTCGCTCGCATCCAGAGAGGTGATAGCTCTTGCGGCCGAGCTGCACGGAAAGTCCGCCCACGCCGATGGCGTGTTGTTCGTCTCGAGCTGCGACAAGGCCATTCCGGGACATCTCATTGCCGCTTCCAGGCTTGACCTTCCGACCGTTTTCGCCCTAGGAGGCGTGATGTCGCACGGCGCCTCGTTCAGGACGCTTGAATCGGTCGTCGATGCAAGGCGGCGGCTCGAGCGTGGAGAGATGAGCCAGGCAACGTGCGATGCGCTCTATGACGACGCCTGCCCCAGCCCAGGGGCGTGTGCTTTTATGGGAACCGCCTGCACAATGCAGATTTTGGCCGAGGCCCTGGGGCTTGCTCTTCCGGGCTCTGCACTTTGTCCTGCGCGGTCGCTTGAGCTCTTGCGGCTGGCACAGAGGTCAGGCCAAGCTCTCGGCCATCTCATTGATAAGGGCATCAGATTCAGCGACATCATGACTAAGAGCTCTATTGAAAACGCATTGACGGTCCTCGCGGCGGTCGGTGGATCAACTAACGGCCTGTTGCATCTGGCGGCGCTTGCCACATCGATGGGGATGGAGTTCTCGCTGAGGCGCGCGGATGAGGTCTTCGCTAGGACGCCTTTATTGTGTGACGTCAAGCCGTCAGGACGATATCCCTCTGACCTGTTCTGGCAGGCGGGGGGGGTGCCGAGGCTCATTGACAGCCTTGCCGGCTTCATTGACGGGAGTGTGATGACCATCACAGGCAGAACGCTCGCACAGTCTGCACGTGACTATCTGAAAGCTCACCCAACCACACTTGCGGAGGGTTACTTGAGCAGATTCGGTCTCACTCCTGAATCGATCGTCAGACCGCTCGATGATCCCGTCAGGCGGACTGCACCGATTGGGATTCTATTCGGCAACCTTGCGCCGCGGGGAGCGGTGGTTAAGTGGACTGGGGCTGGTGACGAGACTCGGTTCTTTCGGGCGAGGGTCTTCGATGGCCAAGAGCGCGCGCTTAGGGAGATAGTCTCGGAGAAGGTCGAGGCCGGGGATGCGATAGTCATCCGCTATGAAGGGCCGAAGGCGACAGGCATGCCTGAGCAGTTTTACGCGACCGAGCTCTTGGCGATCAACGAGTCGATAGCTGAGGATGTGGCCGTCCTGACCGACGGTCGTTTTTCTGGCGCTACCAGGGGCGTCTGCGTGGGGCATATCTCGCCCGAGGCGGCCGCGGATGGGCCCATCGCTCTGCTTGAGGACGGGGATACTGTCCTGATCGACCTTGTCAGACGGAGGCTGGACCTCGTTGGCGACAGGGATGGCAAGATGTCTGAGAGAGAGGTTTTATCTCTCTTGGAGCGACGCCGCGCGTCGTTCAAGAGGCCGGCTCGCAAGCGACATAAGGGGCTTCTCGCGATATACACTTCTCTCGCCTCGTCAGTCGAGCAGGGCTGCTTGATGCTGCCGCCGGAGTAGCCGTTGAGCCCTGATTCGTTGGATACAATAGCGCAGGCTGCCGAGCTGCTCGGCAATGCGAGGCACGCTGTTGCGCTGACCGGGGCTGGAATCTCTGTCGAAAGCGGTGTTCCGGCGTTTAGAGGCAGTGCCGGACTGTGGGACAAGTATCCGGCGGAGGAGTATGCTACTCTCGAGGCGTTCGTAGGGAATCCCAAGAAGGTCTGGGCTCTCTTCAAGGAGCTTTACGAGATTCTTAAACGTGCTGAGCCGAACGCCGCCCACGTTGCGCTCGCCCAGCTTGAGGCGGCGGGCGTTTTGAAAGGCGTAGTAACCCAGAACATTGACAACCTCCATCAACGTGCGGGGAGCAAGAACGTCATAGAGTTCCACGGGACCATGTCGGAGCTTGAGTGCCTGAACTGTGGCTCCACTGTTCAGTTCGACGAGAGTTTACTGACCGTTGACGTGCCCTGCTGCGCCTGTGGCGGCGTTTTGAAGCCCAAGGTCATTCTCTTCGGGGAGACGATTCCGTTCTCGGCGCTTGAGGAGGCGGAGCGAGAAGCGATGAGCTGTGATTTGATGCTCGTTATTGGGACCTCGGCGCAGGTTGTTCCGGCGTCGGTCCTTCCACTGGTGGCGAAGCGGTGTGGTGCGGCGATCATTGAGATGAACGTGGAGCGGACGCATCTTTCGGAGCACCTCGCGGACTTGAGCGTGTCGGGCTCCGTGGGGTTGACGTTGCCGAAGGTTGCCGAGCAAGTTTTGGCTGGGTATATTGGTTCTCCGACTGGTCGATAGTCGGTAGTTTTTTCGCCAATGGAGTCGAGACCATGAAGTACAATCCTGCCTTGATTCGCAACCTCGGTATTATCGCGCACATTGATGCCGGTAAGACGACCTTCACAGAACGGGCGCTGTTTTATGCGGGGCAGACGCACAAGATGGGCGAGGTTGATGAGGGCTCCACGGCGATGGACTGGATGGAGCAGGAAAAGGAGCGTGGCATAACCATAACCTCGGCTTCTTCAACGTTTGACTGGAGAGGTTGTCAGTTGAACCTGATTGACACGCCAGGCCACGTTGATTTCACGGTGGAGGTCGAGCGCAGCCTTAGGATACTTGACGGAGCGGTCGTGATCTTTTGCGCCGTTGAGGGTGTTGAGCCGCAGTCCGAGGCCGTCTGGCATCGCGCGGACAGGTATAAGCTTCCCAGGATAGTCTTCGTCAACAAGATGGACAGGGTTGGAGCGGACTTTTTCTCTGTCCTTAAGACGATGTCAAAGCGGCTGAAGGTCAATCCCGTCCCGGTCCAGATTCCGATTGGTGCGGAGGCCGAATTCGTAGGCGTAATAGACCTTCTGGAGATGAAGGTGCTTCGCTGGAACGCTCAGGATAACGGGCAAACCTATTCCAAAGAGCCGATACCTAAACCCAAGCTGAAACTGGCACAAAGATACAGGGACAGAATGATTGAGGCGATCGCGTGCACTGATGAGTCGCTTCTGGAGAGCGTAGCCAACGGGGCGGACGATGTTGCGCCCTCAACGCTTCGGGCCGCCCTTCGCGCCGCGGTGATGCGTTCGGAGCTTGTGCCAGTCTTTTGCGGTTCTGCGCTCCGCGACATAGGTGTCCAACCCGTGCTCGATGGCGTGGTTGAGTATTTTCCCTCTCCCATTGAGGTCCCGCCGATTGTCTGTGAGAACCTTCTGACGCGGAAGGTCGTGGACATAGAGCCAAACGTGAATGACCCTTGTGCACTTCTCGTTTTCAAGGTGATGCACCTGCAGGATAGGGTGAAGGTGTGGTTTTGCCGAGTCTATTCTGGTGTCGTTCAGGAGGGTGATATTCTCTACAACTCGACGAGAAAGGTCGCCGAGAGAGTGTCGCATGTTTTGAGATTATATGGTCCCAAGAAGGAGAGGATCACCGCTGCTAGGCCGGGCGAGATAGTGGGCCTTGCTGGTCTCAAGAATAGCTATACTGGGGACACATTGTGCAGCAGTGTTAGGCCTATCGTCTTTGAGTCGATGGACTTCCCGGAGCCGGTCGTTTCCATAGCGATAGAGCCGAGAGCTCAGAGCGATCTGAAGAAGATGCATTCGTGCCTCGGCCATCTTCACTCGGAGGACCCGACTTTCCACGTCAAGCAGAACAAGGAGACTGGACAGACGGTTATATCAGGGATGGGCGAGCTGCACCTCGAGGTCATCGTTGAGAGACTGAGGCGGGAGTTTAGAGTTGAGACGAGGACTGGCCGGCCCCAGGTGGCTTACAAGGAGGGCATCAAACAACAGGGGACGGGGACGGGTGTTTTCTCCAGAACATCCGCCTCAAGCGCACAGTCGGCCACCATCACGCTCCTCGCCAAGCCCGCGCCTCGTGGGCGCGGACTAGTCATAGAGTCGGACGCTGACCTCGACGAGAGATCAGCCGGCAGATACGGTGCGATCAAGAGAGCCCTGAACGACACCATGAATGCCGGGGTTCTAATGGGTTACCCTTTGATAGATGTTTGGACAACGATCCTGTCGGTCGAAGAGGAGAATCTGGACCGACCTGAACAGGCATACTATAACGCAACGACTACAGCGTTCAGAAAGGCGCTGCGAGATGCGCGTCCCGTCCTGCTGGAGCCGATCATGAGGGGCGAGATCATGACACCGCGCGAGTATGCCAGCAGGGTTATTGAGGGGCTTAGCATGAGAGGCGCCAAGGTCAACGAGATTGTGGGCAGAGGCTCGCTACAGATAATCTCTGTTAGCATTTCGCTCTCGAAGACCTTTGGGCTTGCAACGCAGCTTCGCTCTGAAACTCAGGGCCGGGCGAGCTACATGGTGAACCTGTCACACTACGCAGAAGTAACATGAAATCCGAGGCATCAAACTCAGAATCCCGAGTCGGATGTTCTGACAAGACCTCCGCCCCCAGACGACCGGCCGCTCTCGTCTTTACGGTTCTTCTCTGCGTTTTCGTCTTCAAATACTATTACGAGTTTCTGCAAACAAGGCGCGCAATGCCCCTTGCGGGGAGGCCGTTTTCGCACTTTGTGATTGATGCGAGGTTCCCAAACATCCCGGCTGACACTGCGGCCAAGGTTCATGTGGGCGATCAGATGAGGCTTCGCGGATGGCCGGTCGCCATTGTCGTCGAGAAGTCGTTGGAGGAAGCTTTGGGCTCAAATGTTAGAGAGCTCCGCGTTCGCTTTCGCTCCCCGAACTGGCTCCGTTATTATCTTGACACGTCTTCTGACACCGATTTGGTTTTTAAGACAAACAGCTACCTGTTAGAGGGCAGGATCGAGCAAGTCAGCCCATAACGCTGCGGTGGACTATTCCATCCGCCAAATGGTTATGAGACGCCGGGAGTAACTTGGGTAATGCCTCAACTGGTTTGGGCGCCAGTTACGAGGTATCTACATCCTTATTCTCCAGCGCCGCGAGCCGGGCGTTGGCATCTTTGTAGTTGAAATTCACGAGGATGATCTTCTCGTAAAGTGTCTTGGCGTTGGCCGATTGCCCGGTCTTCTCGTATGCGCGGGCTAGGTTGTAGAAAATCTCGATATTATCGAGAGTTACTGGTTTATTTCCGGTAACATCAAGGAACTTCTTTATCGCAAGATTCTGCCGACCCTTGATAGAAAAAAGCTGACCCAACAGGTTCGAGGCGCTAACGTAGTGCTCAGAGCCCGGTCGCACTCTCTGGAACATTGACATCGCCTCGTCTTCCTTGCCGACTTTCATATTGGCCTGTCCCGCCTCAAAGAACTGGCCTGAGGCCTCGAAGAGTGGTGCGGCCTTTTCGTGATTGTTGGCCTTCGCGTAGTATTCGGCGGCGTGGTTGGTAGAGCCAGCCTTTTCGTAGTTCTGTGCGGCCCTTTCCCACTGGCCCGCAGCCACGAACATTGATGCGGCGGAGGAGTATTCTCCTGCCGCCTCGAACATCCGCCCCGCGTCGAGGGTCTTAGCAATCCGCTCGTAGAGCCCGGCCGCCTGAATATAGTCTTCAACCTTCTCGAAGAGTTCTGCCGCTTCCTGAATCTTCTCGGCATCGAGCGCTTTGAGGGCAGAGGCCTTGAGGGCGCCTTTCTCGTTCTCTGCACGTCGAAAGGCCTCGGCCGCCTGGTCGAAGCGTTTAGCCTCGAGCAGCATGGTAGCGGCTCCCTCGTCGTCGCCAGACCTGGAGAGCATCTCCGCGGCCAACGAAACGTCTCTTGCTGCCTTATAGAGCCTAGCCGCGGCTTTGTAGTTGCTGGCTTTCTCAAAAGCCCTCGCGGCCTTTAACGCAGCTTCTTGCCCCTTCTTGGTCAGGCTTAACGACGAAGTCCCGAAATCTCTAGAGAGCGAGTGAGCATAGACCATCTCGTAGGCGTTTGCGGCTTTTTCGTATTCCTTGGCCTCCTCAAAGAGCGCAGCAGCCTTCTCAGAATCGCCCGCCTTGTTATACATCTCCGCCGCCCTACTCGGCTCACCGCCCTTGAGATACATCTCCGCCGCAACGTAGTTCTTCCCTTTCTCGGCGGCCTTCTCAGCGGCAGAAATATACATCTCCCCAGCGATTGCCTGATCGCCTGATTTCTCATAAAGCGCGGCCGCTCTGTCGTACTCCTCTAACTTGGCGAAGATGGAAGCTGCCTGATTATATCGCTGTATTTTCTCCGCAAGCGACGCAGCAGCGACAAGCTCGTTGCCCTTGAGGTAGGTTTGCAGCGCACGATCGAACTCTCCGATAGAGTCAAGCAGTGCTCCAGCCTGACTGAAATGCCCATCGTCCATCAAGTATTCAGCCTGCCGGATCAACTTGTGCTTCTGGAAGAAATTGAGCCGGCGAGAAACTGCCCTTGACCGCCCCTCGGGGAACAATTTGCCGGCCAGGCCCTTGAGAAACAGCAAGATCATCAGCGCCGCAGTGAAGACGATAAACCCAAACAGAACCGGGTTGTCGCCCCCGCCAGACCCAAGCCAGTTATACAGTTTCGCTAACAGAGCAGCCATTAGAAAATGCCTCTATTGAGTTACAGTAACCTGCCCACTCGTCGAGCCGATGTACCCCTGTAGGTCCCTGACCTCCAGCTTGATGGTCTTCGGCCCCGGCGTGGAATAAGAGTGATGGGCAGTTTTCGTGAAAGTCCAATCCTGGTCCCATACGCCATCGTTCTCCCAGTCCCATCTGATCTTGAGCACTACCAGTGCGTCCTCGATGTCGTAGGATTCGCTCGCATCGAAGTGGAATTGTTCTCCGACTCCCGCCTCGGTTGGCGTAACCGTGAACTTGGCGACGGGCTTGTTTACACGCTGCACAACGAAGGAGCTCATGGGTGAGAAGAAGTCAAAGGTTCCTGGCCTCGCCAGTGCCGCGTAGAACGTGTATTGGCCGAGTGGTATGGTCAATGTATCCTCGATCGAGAGAATCTCCTCTGTCGCTTCAGTCTGGCTCGGCTCGATAGACATCCTCTCCGCCGTGGGTGTAGCTGACATCCACGGGAGATAAAACAGCCCGAAATCTGCCATCACAGCCACGTATCTATCAACCTCGACCGTCTCGCCGGTCCGGTTTGTGTAGCCCACTGAAACGACGAATGGGTCCTCATCTCCCGCACCCACGACATCTCGGTTTGCCCACACTCGTATTCGCGGCGGCTCCGTGCGCCCAACCCAGCCGGAGTTCGGCCCACCGTGGGCGCCCACGTCGGTTGGCGAACCGTCGAGGTCCCTATAACCCTCAATAGTATATCCAGCGTCTATGCACGGCGAACCATCAGCCAGCCTGAAATCAGCATCGTCTGGAGCGACGAAAACCGGGTCCACGTCGAGCTCGCCCAGGCCCGGGGACGGCACAAAATCGTTCCCATCGAAATCAACGTAACTGCCGTCGCTGTTGTTATATAAATTGTTGTAGAGGATCATCGGCGCCGCATCCGGCCCTGCCATTATCCCGAACCGGCACTCGGAGATGATGTTGTTGGCGATTATCGGTGCGCAATCGTAGCAGAACGCGCCTCGAACGAGATTGTAGCCCTTTCCGAAGATCACGTTGTTGGCGACAATGAAGCCTTCTGAGCCCTCCAGGTGCACCGCGTCGAACTTGTTATCCAAGATGTAGTTGTTGAGAATGGAGCCGGAGCACGACTCCACATTGACCCCGTTGTCCGTCCCAGTGATCACACTGCGATAGACCTCTACGTGCGAGTTTTCCAGCTTCATGCCGGCGTAGGCGCCGAGAACGTCGCAGTTCTCGATTGTGGCCGCGCAGTTGGCGCAATAGACCGCGATAAAAGGAGGGGCGCCTGTGATGCTATTGTTGACGATATCTATTGAGCCTGCCTCCACCTGTATGTCGTAGTAGTGGCCGAGAAGAGCATTGTCCTCCACCAAGACGCCGGATGCCTCTGAATATACGCACGACGGGTTCCCGATGATTGTGAAACCGCGCAGGGTCGTATTATTGGCCATCACGACAGCGTGATAGTAGTTGTCGCCCTGAATCGTCGTAGTATCCGGCCCCTCCCCCTCGAGGGTGATGTCGTCCTTCAGCTTGATGTTTCCGCAGTAGGGCGTTTCGCTGCCCGCTACCCAAATAGTGTCCCCGGCAGCCGAGGCGTCAATCGCCTCCTGAATGGATGCGTAATCGTCAGGGACAAGTATCGTGTTCTGTGCCCAGGCAATGCTTGCGTAAAGCGCCACGAGAAAGAGCAGCCAACTTCGATAGAACAGGCGACGAGACATTTATATCCTCCGAAATGTCGCAGAAATGCTCTAGATATTTACCTTAGAAAGATTTAAGATACGGACGGAGCCGTTCCGAGTCAATTGATTTTGCTGCACGAGAAGATCGTAGGCATGAACGCCGGTGGAGCGAGGTCATCTGGACTGTGCCAGCGTCCGGGCCATACTATCGGCTAGTTTGAGGGATTCGACCATGCTCGTGGCATCTGCAATCCATCTGCCGGCGATGTCGTTCGCGGTCCCGTGCGAGACAGAGACCCGGACGATGGGCAGGCCGACGGTTACGTTCACCGCGCGTTTTAGGCCCGCGATCTTGACAGGGATAAGCCCCTGGTCGTGATACATGGCTATTATCGCGTCAAACCTCTGGGCGCTTTCAGGCGCAAAGAGCGCGTCGGCGGGAAACGGGCCCAGCGCATCGATGCCCTCTTTTTTTGCTGCCTCAATGGCCGGGATGATCGATGCTGTCTCCTCTTTGCCGATTGTGCCGCCCTCTCCGGCGTGCGGATTGAGACCGCACACTCCTATCTTGGGTTTTTCGATACCGAAAAACATCGTCAATGTCCGCTCTGCGAGCAGGATGAGTCGCTTGACGTTTCTCTCAGTTACATGGTCATGGACTTCTGCTAAGGGGATGTGCGTCGTCAGAAGAAAAACCCGAAGCGCCTCACAGACAAACATCATTGCGAAGTCGCGCACGCCCATCGCACTTGAGATAAGCCCGGTATGACCGGTGAAGGCCACACCCGCGTCGCAGATCGCTTTCTTGGAAACAGGCGCAGTCGCTATCGCTGAGATTGCGCCTGCCTTGCAGAATCTGAGCGCTGTTACGATGTAGTCTATCGCCGCTTTTCCCGTGAACATGTCGGGCTTGCCATAATTGAGCGCAGCTTGTTCGACGTTCTGAAGGTCGATCACGAACAAGGCGGAGGGATCATCCCTCACGAGGCGCGGTATGCGGATCACGTCGCTCTCTTCGATTCTCACAAGCCTCACCTGGCAGCTCATCGCTTGAGCGACAGCCTCAAGGAGCGCCAGATCGCCGATGACGACATTATTGAGAGTTTTTTCCAGGTTCAGAAGTTCAAGGTGCGCCTTGAGCACAATCTCTGGCCCGATCCCCGCGGGGTCTCCCATCGTGATTCCGATAATTGGTTCCTGCATATCGCGCCGGAAGCTACCATTTCGGTTATGGTTGAACAAGTCCGGCCTCGCCCCGGCGATATTGACATTTAGTGCCTGATTTGTAGGCTCTTCATCATGAAAAAGTGCATCGCACGATGTGCCTATTGGGCATCTCTGCTCGCTGTATGCATCGTTCTCCTCGTGCGCCCTTATTGGGTGCAGGCGGTGGAGGCATCCCGGATGCAAGACGCATCGGGCAAGCTGATAACCGTGCCGGCTCACGTTTCGCGTATTGTTTCCCTCGCACCGAATCTGACCGAGATTCTGTGTGGCATCGGCCTTGGGGAGAAGCTCGTAGGCGTCAGCAGCTATAGCAACTACCCGCCCGCTGCTGTCCAAAAACTCCCGAAGGTCGGCGGATTCGCCTCGCTCAACGTTGAGATGATCGTGTCGCTGAGGCCTGACATCGCTGT
>Ga0307380_10002172_pt1 | contig 28010 bp, 19 predicted proteins | sample UN3MG_FD_202239 | JGI IMG/M metagenome (GOLD analysis project Ga0307380, IMG submission 202239) | Soil microbial communities from Risofladan, Vaasa, Finland - UN-3 | ecosystem: Environmental > Terrestrial > Soil > Coastal area > Acid sulfate soil | place: Finland: Risofladan, Vaasa | collected... | reverse complement strand
CGGCACGCCGTTGCCCAGATGGGTCAATGAGACGGCACCGGCTTGCGCCAGCCGGGCTAAATCTGCATCTCCCGCAATCTGGTGTCCCAACGAAACTGTAATCCCACGGCCGACGGCATAGCGGACAAGCTTTTCGGCTCCATCCGGTTCGGCTGCAATCGTGAGCAGCTTTACCCGGCCGTCGGCCCAATCGATTATTGCCTTCAGATAGTCCACATCGGGCTTTGAAATCCACTGCGCATCATGCGCCCCCCGCGCACCCTCCTGTGCCGAAATAAAAGGTCCCTCGATGTGAAAGCCTAAGAGCCTGCCGCGAAATTCGGCTTCCTGCAGTACTGCGGCCATGATAGGCAGATTATGCTCGTAAACTTCCTTCGGACTCGTGATCATCGTCGGCAGAAACGCAGTCGTGCCGGCTTCGAAAACACCTCGGCAGGCCATAACAAAATCGTCCCGCGTCAGGTGAATATCGGAGAAATGCACCCCCTTGTAGCCATTGACCTGGAGGTCCACCAGTCCTCGTATTTTTATGCCATTCAAAATCTGTGCTTTACGGCCCATTCTCTTATCCGGTTTCCAACAAATCCTCTTATACGGGATTTCCGCATCCCCGTCAATACGCAGTTTCAATATCCGCCAACAACGGCAAGAGATTTTTCTTGCCTTGCCGGCGGCTAATCTCCTATCATTCTCATCGACTGCAAACAGCTTGGAAACATCGTAGAGGATGAGAACTTATGCCTTCTGAAATCAGTGGCCTGCAACCCGTCAGCAGTTGGATTGAGCTGATTAGAGATAGAAATAGCGCCTTTAACAAGAAGCTGCACCAAATCTACGGCGATAATGACGATCTAAAGATCGAAGCGGCCCGGATGTGCCTGTGCAGCCTCGGAGCATTCGCAGACAGATACGGGGCGGACCACAACGTTATCATCATACGCTCGGCCGGCCGGGTCAACCTTCTCGGCACGCATATCGACCATCGCGGCGGCTCGGTCAACCCCATCGCTGTCAAGCACATGTGGCTTGTGGTCGAGCCGCGCGACGACGACCTGGTGCTGGCTAAAAACGTCGAGTCGAACGATTTCGGCGACGAGCAGTTCTGTATCAGCCGGTGTCTGCCGGCCGGCGAAAAAATCGAAAACTGGGACGCCTGGTGTCACGATGAGTTTGAAAAACGCAGGCACGATCCCTCGGTGAGCTGGTCGAATTATATCCGTGCGGCGGTTTTGTACCTTCAGCATCTCAATACAAAAGATGACGGCAGTTTCCAACCGGTGATTCGTGGGATGAATATGATGGTCTACGGCAATGTGCCGCGCGCCGCGGGGCTCAGCTCATCGTCGGCAGTTGTAACGCTCACGGCCGAAGCGGTCGTCCGGATAAACGGACTCCGGATCGACCGCATCGGGCTGGCCGAGCATTGCGGCCATGCCGAATGGTACGTGGGAACCCGCGGCGGATTCAGTGACCACGCTGCGATTACGTTCGGCAAGCCGAATTCACTTTTGCACATTACGGCCTTTCCCATGACAATAGACAGCGCTGAACTTGCCGCCGGATACAAATTTGTGCTGGCCAACTGCCTTATCGAGGCGAAAAAGCAGGCCGGTGCCCGCGACGCTTTTAACAGCCGGGTCGCAGCGTATGCGTTCGGCCTGATGATGATTCGCAAAAACTTTCCCCAATACGCAGGCAAGCTTCAACATCTGCGCGACGTGAATCCGGAAACGCTCGGCGTCGAGCAGGCTGTGGTTTATCGCATGGTCAAATCACTTCCCGCCTCGGCCGGCCGCGCGGACATCCTGAAATTTCTGCCGGAATGCGAGCGGGAAATTCTTAATGTGTTCAGAAGTCACGCCGAACCCCAGGAGGGCTATCCAATCCGGCCGGTATGTCTCTATGGGATCGCCGAGTGTATTCGCGCCGAGATGGCCCCTCAGTGCCTGCGAGCGGGTGACATAAAGACATTCGGCGAGCTTATCAACACCTCCCACGACGGGGACCGGGTGACGAAGCTCGTTGACGGCCGGCGCGTGCCCACTGACAACAGCTATCCCGAAGAACGAATCGACGCCCTGATAGGCGATCTGGAATCGGGCGATCCCGGGCGTATGAGCCGGGCCGAGCTGTGGCGCCAGGGCGGCGGCTATAACGTCAGCCTGCCGGAGATCGATACGCTCGTTGACATTGCGCTGGCGACCGAAGGCGTTATCGGTGCGGGCCTTGTCGGCGCCGGGATGGGCGGCTGCATTGTGGCGGTCGTCGAGGACGAGCACGCCCGGCGACTGGTTGAAAATATGGCTGAACAATACTACCACCCGCGCAACCTGCCGGTAAAGGGGGAGATTGTCACCCCCGTGGGGGGTTTGTGCTCTATGGATTGAGCAGTGAAGCCGCCTCGGCGTCCAGGAATATCTTACAATTGCCATGCTGCTGTAATATCGACGCAGGACACATCGGCGTCACCTTTCCTTCGAGAGCGTTTTTCACTGCCTCGGCTTTGCGCTCGTCGGGAACCGTCACGATCAGGCATGCGCTTTTCATAATCTGCCGAATGCTCATCGAGATTGCCTGCCGGGGCACCTGCTCCAGCGTCTCGAACCAGCCTTCCCCCAACTGCTGTTTCCTGCATTTTTCATCCAGCTCGACGACGAGATACGGCTCTTCGGTATCGAAATCCGCCGGCGGGTCATTAAAAGCCAGATGCCCGTTCTCCCCGATTCCCACCATTGCCGCGTCGATTGGGTGCTCGGCTATAAGGGAACCTACTCTTTGGCACTCCTGCTCCGGGTCGCCGGCGTCGCCGTTTACGAAATGTACGGCCTTTAAGCCCGGCACCCGATCCACGAACCGCTCTTTGAGGAATTTCCTGAAACTCGCCGGGTGGTCCGCTTCCATGTCTATATACTCATCCAGGTGAAACATCGTGACTTTCGAGAAGTCCACGGTCTCTGCTTCGGCCAGGTTCTTGAGCATTTCCAGTTGGCTCGTTCCGGTTGCGAGAATGATATTCGCCCGGCCCTTGTCTTCTATAGCCTTATTGATTGCCCGGGTGGCCGCTGCCGCCGCTGCTGTTGCCATTTCCTGTTTTGTCTTGTAAATGAATTTTTCCATAATATTGCTCTGGTTTCAAATCGAATGACGTTTGCCATAATCATAAGCAATTTCTGCCGCCACGGCAAAGATTTTTCTTGCCCTGCAAGCGGCAAATCTTCTATAACATCTGTGGGTATCAAACGGGAAATGACCCATTGGCCCTTACAGGGCGGTTTAGCTTTTTTTGTCGAGGAGCAGCAATAAAATGAACGCACAGCCCGGAAATGGAGGTGAATCATAGTGAATACATGCAGACTTGCCGCATTAGTAATAATCGTGAGCTTTTCTTATCTGACTTCGGCAGCGTCTGAGCAGGCTGCCGCAGATCCTTCCGCCGTCCTGAAAACGCTCGATAAGAGCCATCCGCGATTGATGCTCATGGATAAAGACCTGGAGCTTTTGAAAGAACAGCACGCAAAAGACGAAGTTCTGCAAAAGTGCGTGAGGGACGTTCTCGAAGAAGCGGACGATTGTGCCGGTAAATCCATGCTCACGTACAGGAAGATCGGCCCGCGGCTTCTTCATGTCAGCAGAGAATGCCTGCATCGTATTTATGCGCTTGGCCTTGCTTATAGATGGACGGGTGAGGAAAAGTACGCAAAGAAAGCCGTCGATAACATGCTGACGGTCTGCGCATTCGAAGACTGGAATCCATCGCACTTTCTCGACACGGCCGAGATGTCACACGCCGTCGGGCTCGGCTATGACTGGCTGTACTCCTACATGGACGCTGGGACGCGAGAAAAAATCAAAGCCGGCCTCATCAAAAACGGCCTGGAGCCCGGACTGACTGCATACCAGAAAAATTGGTGGGCCAAGAGCGAACACAACTGGAACCAGGTCTGCAACGGGGGACTGATAGTCGGCGCCCTGGCGATTGCCGAGTCGGACCCGAAGTACGCCGAGCAGATCGTTGCTGCAGCCGTCCGGTCACTGCCGCTCGCCATCAAGAATTACGGCCCCGATGGCGCATGGGGGGAAGGGCCGGGTTACTGGAGTTATGCCACGCACTACACCGCCTACGGTCTGGCGGCGCTGCAAAGCGCCCTCGGCACCGATTTCGGCCTGCTGCAAATCGAAGGGCTGGCAAAGGCGGGAGATTTCCCGATCTATACGGCCGGCCCAACCGGGTATTATTTCAACCTGGCTGACGTTGGGACAAGAAGCTCTAAAAGAACGCTGCCGTGTTTGTTCTGGCTGGGGCGCACATACGACAAGCCGTTCTATGCCGATGATGAACGAAATATGCTGGCCAAGTACAGCGCCAGTCCGCAGCACGTGGTCTGGTACATGCCCGAGCCGGGCGCGACATTACCGGCGAAAGACCTTGACCGTTATTTTCGAGGACCTGTGGAAGTAGCCGTATTTCGAAGTGCGTGGGACGACTCCGAGGCGCTTTGGGTAGGCGTCAAAGCCGGGTATAACCAGGTCAATCACGGGCATCTGGATTTGGGTAACTTCGAGATGGATGCGCTGGGGGTGCGCTGGGTCCGCGACTTAGGCTCGGATAATTACAATCTTCCGGGATACTGGGATGGAAAAAGAGGCGGCAGGCGTTGGAGTTATTACCGCTTGAATTCGAAAAGTCACAGCGTACCATTGCTGGGCGGCGAAGACCAAGATCCAATGGCGACATCGAAGTTCATCAAATTCGATTCGAAGAAGTCCTCGGCGTTTGCCCTGGTCGATCTAACGAGCGCTTACGAAAACTTTGCGAAGAAAGTCACGCGGGGCATCGCTATGCTGGATGGCAGAGAGGCCGTGCTCGTGCAGGATGAGTTTGAAATCGAGAAGCCATGCGAGCTGGTCTGGGCGATGACGACCGATGCGGAAATCTCGCTGGAAAAAGAATGGATTGCAAGACTCACCATTGACGGCAAAGAGCTCGTCGCACGGGTTCTGTCACCCTATCACGCTCCGTTTACAATTGAGTCCGCCGAGCAGAAGCCGCCGGAGAAGACCAACAAAGGCGTGAAGCGTTTGAGTTTGCGCCTGGACGATGCGAAAGATAATGTACGAGTGGCTATTCTGCTCTCGCCTGTATGGAAGGCCGGCCGTTACATCAGTTCCGTCGGGTTACGGCCATTGGCAGAGTGGTGAGCCCGGTAAATCAATTATGTATAAAGATGTCATATCAGGAGGTCAAAAATGCAAAGTCGATTAAGTGGTATCTACAAGACAGTAGTCATCAGCGTATCATTGCTCGTGCTCGGATTGTCACCAATCCCGGCACAAGGCGCCGAGGAAAAGAAACCTCAACTCTGCCAGGGCAACTATCACAGCGAAGAGGCGGCGAAAGAGCAGCTTGCGAAGTTTACCCAAAGCTATTCGAACCAGGAGCAATGGAAGGCACGGGCCGAACAGGTTCGCGAGGGAATCCTTCGCGGAACCGAACTCTTACCGCTGCCCGAGAAGTGCCCGCTCAAGCCGGTCATCCACAGCAAACGCAAGTACGACGGCTACACCGTTCAGAACGTGGCGTTCGAGAGTCTGCCCGGCGTCTTTGTCACGGGGAACCTGTACCGTCCTCGGAAAGGCAAGGGGCCTTTCGCCGCGGTGCTTTGCCCGCACGGCCATTTCAGCAGCGCAAATAATTACGGGCGATTTCGACCCAACATGCAAAAACGATGTGCTACGCTGGCTCGCATGGGGGCGGTTGTCTTTTCTTACGATATGGTGGGATACGGCGATTGGAAAAACGCAGGATGGGAGCACAGCCGGCCGAAGGCCTTGAAATTGCAGTTGTGGAACAGTATTCGTGCAGTAGATTTTCTGACATCCCGCAAATTCGTGGATCCGAAGCGCATAGGAATCACCGGCGCCTCGGGCGGGGGAACGCAAACGTTTCTGCTCACCGCCGTCGATGACCGCGTCGCCGTCTCGATACCCACGGTCATGGTCTCTTCGCATTTCTTCGGCGGCTGCAACTGCGAAAGCGGAATGCCCATCCACAAAAGCGATACACACGAGACAAACAATACGGATATTGCCGCTCTGGCGGCGCCCCGGCCTCAGATGCTCATCTCGGACGGCAAGGACTGGACTAAGAATACGCCGGATGTGGAGTTCCCTTACATCCGGAACGTCTATCGTCTCTACGGGGCACAGGATAACATCGAGTATCTGCACCTTCCCGATGAGGGGCATGATTACGGCATCTCAAAGCGTCTCGGCGCCTATAAGTTTTTTGCAAAACACTTAAAGCTTTCGCTCGATAAAGTTACCGCTCCGGACGGCTCAGTCGATGAGAGTTTTGTCGTCATTGAAAAGCGGGAGGATATGTACGTTTTTAATGCCAAACATCCCCGGCCTGCTTATGCAGTTAAGCCCGATGCGAAAGAACTGCCGTGGGATTAAGCATGTTTATGCCGGGGCAAGCTGTTTGCCGACTGCTTTACGGTAGCCTGTGACGTTGATACTCTTGTCCGGCCGGACTTCAACGATGGCATAAGAGTTGTTTTCCGGGCCGGGGCCTTCGACCACTGCTTTTAAGGTATAGTAGTGAATCCCTTCTATCAGGCTGTAACCTCCATCGTGACGGTGGCCCTGGAACACGGCCAAAACCCTGCCCGATTGTTCGAGGATTTGCCGGGCCTCGGCGGCATTTTTGACATAGTGCGAGCCGGCACCGTCGAGGAGCTGGTGGATCAGGATAATAACGGCTCCGCGTGACGCGGCCATGTTCCGCCTGAGCCACTGCAGCTCGGCCGGGGGGACATTGGCGTCGGTCCAGTCGAAATTGCCGTGGTCATAATCGGCCCCATCGGATTTATAGTTTGCGTCCAGAACAACAAAGTGCACGCCGCTGAAATCGAACGAGTAGCAGCTTCTGCCGGGGTCTATGCCCGTGTTTTCGATATTGGTCAGGAATTGTGTCTTCGAGAGACTATCCTCGTCGTGATTGCCGAGCACATGGTAGGCCGGGCCGTCGAACCTGCGGAACACACTCTCGACAGCTCGCAGGTACGACAGGGTCTTCTGTTCGACAGGAGGGGAATCCTGGTCCTTGAAATCACCGAGCTCGACAAGAAAATCGACCTGCTGTTTGTTCATCGCTTCGACGCATTCGCCAAGCTTGTCGAGCGAATGCCGGTAAAAGCGCGTGCCGGCGGTATCGGCATCGGCGTAGTGACAGTCGGTAACAATGCCGAATCTCACGGCCCCCGGCCTGAGATCGCGGCCGGTCGGACCGGTGCAGGAAATCGGCGTTAAAGCCAGGCCGGCGAGCGCCGCCGCCGAGGACTTTAAAAAAATCCGCCGAGTGACAATCCAACGCTGCCTGTTGAAATTACCGCTTATTGTGCAGCCTTTCTAAATGAAAGATTTTGCGGCCCGAGCCAAAATCACGATGCTCCCCGGGGCATAGATCAAAGAGACGGCTCTTTGAGCTCCTGTGCTTTCGGCAGGTCTTTGAGCGTATTGAGGCCGAAGACTTCGAGGAACTTTTTCGTCGTTCCGTACAGCATCGGCCTGCCTAAAACTTCGGCCCGGCCGACGATCTTGACTAACCCTTTATAGCTCAGGGATCGAATCACCTCGCCGACTGCAACGCCGCGGATGGCTTCGATGTCCGCCCGCATGACCGGCTGCTTGTATGCGATAATCGCAAGTGTCTCCATGGCGGCGGGGCTCAGCTTGTTGTCGCTGCGAACCCGAAGCAGTTTCTTGAGCCAGTAATTGTAAGGACTCAACGTAAGCATCTGGTAGCCGCCGGCGATTTGCTCTATTCTAAAAGCGTTATTGTTCGCCTGATATTTGTCATTCAGATTCTTTATATGCTGACGAACCTGTTTTGCACTTGTCTCGACGATATTCGCCAGCCTGGCATCTGTGAGTGACTCATCGCTGGCAAACAAAACCGCCTCCACAACCGACTCGACCGTAGTAGTAATCTCCTGATCGGGCTGCGAGATTTCAGGTTGTTCTTCATCAGGCATTTGAGGTTCATCATCCTGCACATCCTGTGCTTCTTGTGCCTCTTCGACTTCCGGGATGTCTTGTACTTGCTGCACTTCTTCTGTTTCCTTCACGCCCTGATCTTCCTGTATGTCTTCTATTTCCTGGCTTTTTTCTGTCATACGTTCTTCCACTTAAACGGGTCTGCATCTTTCCTGCTTATTCTAATTGTTATTGTTTTGATCTGTTTTTGCAACTGCCTTGCGAATTTTTTTAATATGAACCGTTCCGAAACGGTATGGCTCAGGCAGATACAGGTCAGCCCTGCCTCCTGGGCGGCCAATGCCTGATGATGTTTCAGCTCTCCGGTCAGATATAAATCGGCCTTGGCGGCGATAACCGAATTAATAATCTTGCCGCACGAGCCGGCACAAACCGCCGCCCGCCGGACCATCCGGTCCTGTTTGCCGACCAGGCCGATTGCTTTGGCGCCGGTGACCTTCTTTATCCTCTTGATAATCTGTGCGATTCGGACAGGCTTGGCTAATTCCCCGATCCGGCCCAGGCCGAACGGCAACTCAGTATCGTGCAGTTTGAAAACGTCAAAGGCCGGCATCTCGTAGGGATGCGCCTTTTTCATCGCCTCGACGACGTCATCGAGTTTGCCCGCCGGCACAATTGTCTCGAATCGTATCTCGCCGACCTTTTCGAGTTTGCCTCTTTTGCCGATAGCCGGCTTTGAACCCTTGTGGGGCAGGAAAGTTCCCGTGCCCTCGGCGCCGAAACCGCAGCGGCTGTAGTTTCCGATTGCCCCGGCGCCGGCGGCAAAGACGGCGTTTGAGACTTTCGCCGCCGACCTGGCGGGGACGAAGACGACGAGCTTGTAGTTATCGCCCGCCGGATTTGCCACGTAATCGCCGATTGGCTCGCCATTAACGATACCGACAATTTCGGCAAGGCCGTCGTTGACTCCGCCGACGGCCGAATCCAGAGCGGTATGGATCGAGAAAACTGCGATGCCGGATCGAATCAAATCATACACAACGCCGGTGGGCCCTTCGGCGGTGATTTTCTTCAGCGCATCCCAGATTGCAGGATGATAGGCGATAATCAAGTCGGTCTTAAGTTTTTTTGCCTCGGCGACAACGTCACGCGTGACATCGATAGTCAGCAGGATATTTTTGACATCCTTCTGCGAATCACCAATCAATAATCCCACGTTGTCCCAGTCCTGCGCCAGCTTGAGCGGGATTATTTCGTCGATTCTCGCGGCAATATCTTTTATCTTCATTTATTTTTCCCACACTCGCTTTTCACGAGCTGTTCGAAACTCGTTTGCAGCTTTTTGGTCACATCCCCGACCCGGCCGTCACCGACCTTGTGCTTCTCTACCTTGATTATCGGCATAACCTGCATGATAACATTCGTCAGAAAAATCTCGTCGGCGCCGAGCAAATCATCTATCGAGAGATCTTTCTCGGTCAATTTAATGGAATTCTGCCGGGCGAGCAGGCAGACGGTCTTTCTTGCTACACCCGGAAGAACGGGCGTATTAATCGGCGGTGTGTAGAGAACCGAATCCTTGACCAGAAAAACATTGCTGATGCAGCCCTCAGCCAGGCGATTATCTACCGTAAACCAGAGCGCCTCGGCCGCTCTTTTCTGATGCGCCATGTTCAGAGCAATCATACGCGAGAAATAGCTCGTAGTCTTACGGCCTGAAGCCGGGTCGATCGGATTCTGCCTGAACGGGCACAGCACGACCAATACGCCTTTCTTGTAATATTCGGGCGGGTACGACCGGAACTTTGCCGCGGTGATAAGAAGCGTCGATTTGCGCTGCTCCTCGGACTCGGCCATCGGCCCGTTCGTGAGCGTCAAGCGCAGGCGCGCGTCGGTCAGCTTATTGGCAACCAGCACTTTGTTAATCGCCTCGGTAATATATTCACGATCGTATGGATTATTTATCGACAGAACGTCGGCACTGGCAAACAATCTGTCCAGGTGGTCCGTCAGCGCGAAGACCACGCCGTTATGACTGCGCATAGTCTCGAAAAGCCCCGCACCATATAAAAACCCGCTGTCCGTAACGGATATAGCGGCCTTGTCGATAGCGACTAATTTATCATTTAGAAAAACTTGTTCAGTCATAGTTTCGTATTACGCAATACGCATCACGCTGTTTATTCCTGCCAGCAGTGCTCTTGCTTTTGTAATTGTCTCTGCCCACTCGGCTTCCGGGTCGGAATCTGCGACGATGCCGCCTCCGGTTTGAGCATAGGCCTTCTGGTCTTTGATAATAATCGTTCTTATGGCAATATTCAAGCACGCACTGCCGTCGATCCCGATAAAGCCAATACTGCCCGTATAGACGCCTCTGGCGGTCGGCTCGGTTTCGTCGATGATTTCCATAGAGCGGATTTTCGGCGCTCCGGTGATTGAGCCGCCGGGAAACATAGCCTTGAGGACATCGCAAAAGTTCATTTCCTCGCGAAGCCGTCCAGCTACGGTTGCCACAGCGTGAAAAACCGTCGGGTATGTTTCAATCGTCCTGGGCTGAATGACTGACCTTGTCCCGGGCCGGCAGATTTTGGCCACATCGTTGCGTTCCAGGTCGATAATCATATTCAGCTCGGCCTGCTCTTTTTCGCTGCCGAGCAGCTCGTTGAAATTCCGGGCGTTGGTTTGACTCGCCTGCAAGGCCGCTCCCACAGCCTCATCGAGGCGAGGCCGGGTGCCCTTTATCGGCTTGGTTTGAATCAAACCATCGGCGATTGTGATAAACATCTCAGGCGATGCACTGACGATGTGAAAAGCGCCGCCGTCGATGTAAGAGGCATAGGGGCTTGGATTGTAATGGTTCTGCCAGTGATAGAGCTCTATCGGACGGGCATCATAATCGCATTCGAATCGCTGCGAGAAGTTGATCTGGTAAACCTCCCCATCGTAGATGTACTGCTTTATTTTCTCGACAGTCTGCAGGTAGTAATTTTTGTCCATATTGGATCGAAATCGTGAGAAATCAATGTTGTCAAGGTCGGCAGGGGCAGGTTTTGGTACACGAATCCGTTGAGATTCAGCTAACAACCGTTCCAGAGCGGCAAGTTTGTCTTCCGGCCGTTCGGCTTCATCCGGCAGCTCAAGAGCGATCAGCCAAAAATTTTCTTCGAGATGGTCATAGGCGATGAACCGGTCGTAGAAGCACAACCGAATCAACGGCAGTCCAATATCGTCGATTGCGGCAGCCGGCAGCTTTTCGATATATCTGCCAAGCTCATAGCTGAAATATCCAATCCAGCCGCCGGAGAAAATTCCCTTTGGAAGGTTGCTTCGGCAGTCTTCTTCGAGTTTGTATTTGATCAAAGCTCTTTGCAGTTTTCCGAAAGGATCGTCCTGTCCCGTTCTGAACTCCAATATCTCTTTCGGCTGCGCAGCCCAGTAGCTGAATCTGCCTGCATCCGCCCTGGCCGGGTTGCCTCCGAGAATTGACGCCGATTCCAATCGGGCGAAAACTTCACAAAGCCCCGGTAAATTTGCCGATGCGCGGATTTCTCTGCAACGCAATCGGCAGACGAAATGTGGAGCATTCATAGCGGCTGTTCCTGCCACGACGACTTTACTGGTCGTTGCGGGCGCAGTGGTGTAATTTCTTGTTAAATTCCGGACTTTTGTCATATATGGAATTCGATTTGTACCGAGATGGAATCAGGAGCTTAAAGTCCGTCTCTAATCCCATCCAGATGTTTCCTGGCATCCGGGACAAGCTGAAAGAAACCTTCAAGCTTTTCACAGGCATAGTCATCGCAATATGCACAGTTCGCAACTTGCTTTTCTTTCGCACATTTTCTTATCTCACAAACTCTGCAGTGACCGAAAAGACAGTCACTGTCCGATATGCAGCCAAGACAGTTAATATCCGCCGGTTCTATATCGTGGTTGTATTGTTTTGACCAGAGCTGAGCTACTTCTGCTCTTTTCTCATCGTCATCATTCCGTGTTGCAATGAATGCATCGCACTGGTTACATAACAAACCACACATCGCTGTCATTTGATTCATTTTTTTCCCCTTCTGCTAACGGTATATAACCACCATCTGACTTTGTTCCGGCGTTTCGATCTTGCCTGCCTCTCAAAATAGACGGTCATCTCCAAACCATCTTCGATTTTGATCCTGAACCAGTGTTTACGCAAATATTTCTCGGGGCCGCCGCTGCGGCAAGGCCCCAGCTCTTTCCAGGCCTCAAGCACATCAGCTACCGCATATTCTTTGTCTCTCCATTTAAATCGCCCCGGAAGTCCCGGCTCACCTCTGGTCATTGCAGTCGTATCAAACGTACCTGCGACCGGCTCGATTGGCTCACTGATGAATTCCTCGCTCATAAGCTCATTGTCCGGCTGTGAATTCTGTCATAATCTGCACTCCTGATGAAGTGCCTATCCTTTCTGCACCCGCGGCTAACATTTCAATCGCCTGTTTTGCAGTCTTTATTCCGCCGGCGGCCTTTATTTTACATCCTGGAGCAGTTTCTTTCATCAGCTTTATATCTTCAACTGTTGCCCCGCCGGCCGGGTGTAATCCGGTACTGGTCTTTATAAAATCCACACCCACACCTTGTGCTATCCGGCAGGCGAATATTTTCTGTTCGTCGCTTAGGGCGGCCGATTCGATTATCACCTTGAGAACCACCGCCGGCCTCATCGACCGGCAGACCTTTAACACGCTCGCCAATTGGTCGGCTAAATAATTCGAATCACCCTCGATGATCGACGCCAGGTCCGCGACCATGTCAATCTCATCCGCCCCGGCGAAGATTGCATCCCTGGCCTGGGCTGCCTTTATCTTCGTCGAATCGGCGCCGAGCGGCAGGCTAACAACGCCGCCGACGGCGACTTTCGAGCCGGCCAATAATTCAGCGACCAGCGCCACCCAGCGACCGTTGACGCAGACCGTATGAAAGTTGTAGGCTTTCGCCTCCCGGCATTTCTGCTCGATTTGCTCCTGCGTCGCTGTAGCATCGAGCAGCGTATGGTCGATGCAGCCGGCCAGTTCCTTTTCGTTCGCGATTTCCACTTTATTAGGCGAAGTTTTGGCAATTCTTACACGCGTTTTTGATCCACACAGCATGTTTGTGTGCCAGGCTTTTAGCCCTGCTTAAATCTTTTAAATTTTCCAATACTCTCTTAAGTCTGTATCCGCTTATTGCTATTTGGGAGCCAAAATACCATATCCCCATATTAACCAGTTCAGGGTTCGCCGCATTTCCCTCTAAAAATATAGCTAAGGAATCCTAAATATCGTGAGTGTGGTTAGGATATTCATTCCATGAAAGAAACATACCCTCTTTGCAGAAACAACTAACCTGCTCAAAAAACCGCAACCATTGTTGAACACCGTTCATAATTTAGCACATCCAAAAGCTCGCCTATTCTTAAATAAACAATGTACTGCGTTTATGCACAGCTTTAAGTGAAGCCTTAAATTGCGTGTTATCTGTCGTTTCTTAGTCTATGCTTTCCTATAGGCCTTCAGAAACTCATCTCTCGTAATTCCGGCCTGGGTGCATCGACAGGGAACTTTGCCATTAAACTTCTACTCCTGTTTCCGCAACAAAGGCCTCTATAATTCGTGGCTCTACCTCTAATACTTCCTTTCCAAAGGTCTCAATATGAAAACGAATTGCCGATTTTACATCAGAGAGTACCTCCTCATAGGTGTCTCCCTGTCCAACCACTACCCCCTTGAGGCCCAGTGGGTACGCCACATAACCATCGGCGTGTTTCTCCACAACGATCTTAAACTGTCTCATAACAAATCCCTCATCTTTTAAGCAATGGCAGAGACTCTAAAATAACGGAAATAGTTCATTTAGGCAAGGCCTTATGCGCAGTGAGAGGTTATTATTTCTTCGCGTATCCTTTCTTTTTGAAAAACTCCGCTGCGTCGGCCATATTGTTAAAGACTTTTGTCGCCGTCTGGGTCACAAAGACCGAAGGGCTCTGCCTGGCGGTCCAGATGACGTACACTTCTTTTGCCGCTTCGTGAGCGTGCTGGAGCTCTCTTTCAACGCCGCTGGAAATGGCGGCCCGCCCGTCTTCCAGGCTCGGCACAAGGCTGATAATCATCTCCGACTGGTCGATCAGCATGAAATCGCGGGCATACGTCTGACTGTTAATATCTCGCTGGATCTGCCTCACCTCGTTCAAATCCAGCCGGACTTGCCGGCCCAGCGCTGCGGCCTCGACATAGTCCAATCCTTCCTCGCCGGCCCGCCGGGCCTTGTCCGGCAGGTAACATTCCTCTAAGTCGCCGGGATCGAAGCAAATAAACGATTGTTTCATCAATCGTCTAAAATCGTTGATTTCTTTCTGCACATTCTCCATATTGCCGACCGCGGTCATCGGGAAGCTCAGATAAGCTCTCTTGATGCGACCATCGAAAACAAGTCCGTAGAACGTTTCAGCCGTCCCGGCTTCGGCGCCGCGGGCAAGGCAATACATAGGAATCGTCTCGTCAATCCCCTTGCAGAGCATTTCCGTGCCGAGAATCTCTTCTTCCCGCCAGACAATCAGATCTTTCAGACTGTGCTCGACGGCATGATCTTCGACAAGCCGCGTGTGCAGGGCAACGACACCGTCTATCAAACAGACATACATATCGGCGTTGAGATGGCGCATCTGGTCGAAGTCCACAGCCGGGAACAAACCGTGCCGCCAGCGGAACGTCGCATGGGTGTTCACGATCAGGTTGGGCGCTTTTGCGGCCTTCGCGATAATATCTTTGAAAATGCTCCGGCGAAGTGAGTTGAGCCTTTTCATCGGGATATCCAGAATCTTGCCGGGCGGAATATCGGGCGCCTCGGCATACATCCGGTCGCCAACGTTGCACAGCAGCACATCTTTGCCCTGCCCGGCGGCAAATTTGCAGACATCCTCAAGGTAGCTCTTCTTATCAACGCCGACCATCCCTGTAACGACAATAATCATATCCAATCCAATCTCAAAAAATACTAACAAACCTGCGAACTGCTAAGGTATACAACAGCCGTCCGGCCGGCACCATCCCTTTTCCAAAATTATAAAGCATCAGCAACCAAAAACCATCCCCTCGCATTGGTGTCGGATTTGAAGAATCCGAGAAGCATCTCAGCGACTTTCCGGCGGCCGGTCGTACTCGGATGCGTGCCATCGCCTGCGAAGTCTTCACGTTTCCAAACCAGATCGTCGCTCTTGCGGCTTTTGACGCCGTCTGCCCAGAGATACGGTCCCCATAAAAGCAGCGGCGATTTAACCCGGCCTTTTGCGGAGTCGTAGTTCAAATCCTGGTTGCCTTTAATCTGGTCTTCTATCAGCCACCTGACGGAAAATGCCGATTCATAGGCATACGGCTCCGGATTGAGCTCGCTGACGGCGTAGCCGGCGTAGATCCGGCTGGAAAGGTACACAACCTGCAGGTTGACGAATTGCTTCCTGAGCATGCGGAGGATCTCAGCGGTATCGTCCTGCAGCGATTTGGCGTGTTTGGGAAATTCACCCAGTCCGGCCGGATTTTTTTGTGCCTGCTTGATCCACACGACCTGAACCTGCTCAGATGTCACGCCGGCCTTCCTGATTCGCTGGTCCATCACGTTCCAGGGAGTGGGCCTCTTCTTGTTTCGCCGCTGGTCCGGGTAGGCCCACTCGTGAGCGGCCTGCCCGCCCTGAGCGCAATCGACGATGACTACGCCGGGCGACTTATTCGGGTCGGCATCGGCAAGCTTCTTGAAAAAGGAAAACTCCTGGGTCGTGTTCGACATGCCGAGTGATATCAGAACAATCTTTCCGGTTTTCGAAGGCTTGCCTTTGGCGTCGAGCGGCTGGATTTTGGCCAGCTCTTTTATCGCCGCGGCCTGGTGAAAATCGGGCGGTGTATTTCCGCCGTCACCATAAAGGCCGCCCGTTTGTCCCTTGTACAATCTGCTTGCCATCTCCGTAACTGGAACCAGGCCGGTGGTCTCTTTTGCCGGGGCGGCTTTGCCCTGAGGCCGGGTCCCGCGTGCCTGCTGCCTGCGCTGCTGCTTTGCACGCTCCAGGTAGGCACTTTCTTCTTCGGTGAGCTTTTCTCCCCGCTGCTCTTTCCGGAACAGCTCTTTGGCCTGCTGCCAGTCGATGGGCTGTTCCTCGTTTGCCCGGATTGCGGCGGCAAAAATCGAGACCAACAGAAACGCCAGCATCGCCACTGCAAACTTTTGTGAAGTTCGATTTTCCCGTTTCATAATAATACTCCTCTTTTCATTTTCCCTAACCCCCAAAAGGTAATTGGATTGTCTCGTCCGCCTGCAATATAGCATAAAATGAGCTTACAGAATATTAGAATTATAAGGTACGAATACGGCTGGAGCTGACATCAGCCCTCCAATCAGGAAGAAGACCTACCAAACTACAAAATGCCGAGTTGTTATAAGTTTTTCAGCCGCTGCTGCCGGTCGTAATCTTTCAGCGCTGCGATTATTTCCGACATGTCGCCGGCCAGCACCTTGTCAAGGTTATAGATAGATAAGTTGATTCTGTGGTCGGTGACACGATTTTGCGGGAAGTTATACGTTCTGATTTTCTGGGACCTGTCACCCGAGCCGATCATGCTCTTGCGCTGCGAATCTCGCTCGGCCCTGTTCTTGCTCATGTGGTGTTCGTAAATCCTGCTTCTCAAAACCCGCCATGCTTTGGCGCGATTTTTGTGCTGGCTCTTTTCGTCCTGCATATGGACGGTAATCCCGGTCGGGATGTGTTCGAGTTTAATTGCGCTGCTGACCTTGTTGACGTTCTGTCCACCCGGTCCGCTGGACCTGCTGACGTGTTCGACAACGTCATCGGGGGCAATTTCAATATCGAGCTCTTCAGGCTCAGGCAGAACGGCAACGGTCGCCGCGGAGGTATGGATTCTACCCTGGGATTCGGTCTCCGGCACTCGCTGGACGCGGTGGCCGCCCCCTTCGTAGCCTAATTCGGACCATACGCCCGGGCCTTTGACGCTGAAGATGGCTTCGCGAAAGCCGCTCTTCTCGGTCACGCTGAAATCGAGCTGCTCGATCTTCCATCTGCGAGTCTCGGCGTACCGGGTATACATACCATACAAATCACGCGCGAACAAAGCCGCCTCTTCGCCCCCGGTGCCGGCGCGTATTTCCATAATGACCGAATCGATATCCATATCGTCGGCCATGATCATGGTGTTTGTAATTTCCTCGAGCAGATTGTTCTTTTGTTCTTCGAGCTGCGGTATCTCATCTTTTGCCAGCGTTTTGAAATCTTCGTCGGCGGAGCTGTCGGCCACTATCTGCTCGGCCTCTTCTATGCCGGCCCCCGCTTTTTGATACTGGCGGTATTTTGTGACTATTGTTTTAAGCTTGCCCTGCTCTTTGGACAGCGAGATAAGCCTGGCCGGGTCGGAGGCGACTTCCGGCTCGGAAATCTGCTTTTCGATCTCGCCATAGCGTGCCTCGAGCTGGTCGAGCTTTGCCAATAGACTGTCTTTTTGTTCAGCCATAAATACCGTCCGCCAAAGGTACGAAATGACAGCCCAAAGTCATTGTGCCGTCATTGAACAATCCGTTTGCACTTGACCAAAAGAACAAAAAGCCCCCATCCCGGTTTTCTCAGGATGGGAGCATAAATCGTAACCTGAAGAATCAGCTATTGCTGCTGGTCTTTTTTGTTCTCGTTTGGTTTTTTGCCGGCTGGGGCCGTCTTGATGTAACTCGTGCCGTATTTCTTTTGGAATCGCTCTATTCGGCCGGCGGTATCGACATATTTCTGCTTGCCAGTATAGAACGGATGGCACATCGAGCATATCTCTGCATGGATTTCTTTTGTCGTGCTGCGAGTCTCGAACGTACTGCCGCAACCGCAACGAACCACTACCTTTTCATATTTTGGATGTATTTTTTCTTTCATAACTACGATGCTCCGAAATATCTAAACCGAAGATAATAACAATATCGGCGAAATATTTCAATAGAAATTTTTTGCAATTATGAGCTATTACGGTTATATTTTTCCCGGTTGATTAGCAATTCAATATGGATTAAGTAAAATGGGAACAAAACTCGTAGTTATCGGTGCCGCCGGTCGAATGGGCCGGCGTATTCTTTCACTGGCGGCCGAATCCGGCCAATTCGACATTATTGCAGCAATCGAGAGACCGGGCCATCCCGATATCGGCAAAGTTTACGGCCTCGAATCGGTGTCCGGGCCAATTGAAGTCGTCCTGACCGATACCTATCCGACCGCTGCCGCTGATGTGGCAATCGACTTCTCACAGCCCGAAGCGGTGGACGAAACCATCGATTACTGCCTTAAAAACAACGTTGCCTTAGTATCAGGCACGACCGGCCTGAGCGAAAAACAGCGAGATAAAATCAAGGCCGCCTCCGGCAAAATCCCCGTTATTTACGGGACCAACATGAGCGTGGGGATGAACGTTTTATTCTCCCTGGTCGGAAAAGCCGCTTCGATGCTCGGCGACGAATACGACATAGAAATCGTCGAGCAGCACCACCGTTTTAAGAAAGACGCCCCCAGCGGCAGCGCTCTTACGCTGGCCGAGAACATTTGCAATGCAACAGGACGGGATTTCCCCGAAACCGTCGTTCACGGCAGGTGCGGCAAGGACACCCTCAGGCAAAAAGGCACCATAGGCATGCACGCGGTCCGCGCAGGCGATATCACCGGCGTTCATTCGGTAATCTTCGGCACGCTCGGCGAGACGATCACGCTCAATCACACGGCCAACAGCCGGGACACGTTTGTCCGTGGAGCGTTGCGAGCGGCAGAATGGCTCATCGGGAAAAAGCCGGCCTCATACTCGATGGCGGACGTTCTGGGCATAAAAACCTAAGAAAAAACCGCACCGCCCAAAACCAAATCGTTGCTTCTACTTCAGTCTAAGGAAGCCTTTTTTAGCTTTTTTGGGCTTTTTCTCTTTCGGCTTCTTTGGCTCTTTGGGCTTCTTCTCTTTTTTGATTTTGACCTTTTTGGCCTTCTTCTCTTTTGGAGCAGCCATATCGCGCTCGCCGGTAAACATGAAAGCCGCTACGACCACCAGGCCCGCCACAACAGCAGCTCCGCCCATGATATACCAAATGAAGACCTGTATAGATCCAAGAATCGAAGGCATCACACCCCTTAGACCGGAGACAGCCACGACGGTGGTATAAATAACAACCGCCAGCGGGAGAAACAGCAGCATTCCAAGAGTGTTACTTTGTGCATCCGGTGCCACCTCGATCATCGGCCGAGCCAATGCCGCCATCTCAGGAGCCGCCTGGGGAGCAGCAAACTCTTCTTCGGGGATCATTTGATCCGCCTCGGCGGCTACTGCCATTGCCGAGTCACCCTCAGCTTCACCCAGTTCCTTACCTTCGTCCTCAGCGGTGTAAATCTCATCGAGAATGCCCCCTAACGAAGTGTCGTCGGCCTGCAGCGAAAGGTCCAGCAATCCGGAGCCGCTGCCGAAGGTATCCAGGTTCACGTCTCCTTCAATCTCTTCCAGCGGCACTTCGGGCGTTGTCCCCGTCGGACTCGTCGGAATCGCCGTCTCGGCCATGGTGTCATCTGTTATCGCGTAATCCTGGTCTGTCTCACCGAGTACGCTGGTTCCCAGGCCGGTCAGGGCAGTGTCCGCGTCGGTCAGATCGTTCGACATAAACGGAGCGCCTGTCTCGGGCGCCAAGAGGATTTCATCGCTGTCCGCCGCCGAATCTGACGGCTTCGGTGCCTCAGGCTCCGGCGCTTCGGCTTGCGGAACTTCCGGCATCAATTCCTCAGCTTCCGGCTCTTCGGCCGTCGGCTCTTCCAGATCGGCCATTTCCGCCTCAAGTGCTTCGAGGGACGGAACCTCCTCTTCCGATAGAGCTTCCAGCTCAGAAATTTCTTCTTCAGGTTCTTCCGGTTCCGATATTTCCGCTTCCGGCTCAGGCATCTCTGCTTCCGGTGCTTCGGGCTCGGGAATCTCAAGTTCGACGGCTGTCCCTTCTTCAACCTCCGGTTCGGGAACCTCGAGTTCCACTTCTGTCCCTTCTTCAACCTCCGGTTCGGGGACCTCGAGTTCGATAGCTGTCCCTTCTTCCGCTTCCAATGCCGGCATTCCCGGTTCCGGAACTTCAGGTTCGGTGACTTCAAGTGCCGGGGCTTCGGCTTCCGACATTAACGCCTCGACTTCCTCGATTTTGAACAGCAAATTCGGGCCATCGCGAAACTCACGCAACCTTCCTTCCTGGACGATTTCTTTGAGCTGTTCCTCGGTCTTATTGAGTTTTTCGGCGGCTTCCTGTAAGGAATAGAACATTCCTGCCATAATCACATACCTCCAACAAGCCGACAATGCGGCTGTATGACGTTCTTATAGGCCTTCCAAAGAAAACCTCTGATATTCTGTATTGTATCCGAACCGCCGGAAAGATGCAACCTTTTTTTACCGAAAATTGCCCTAATCCCAATTGGAATTAGTTCTTGCGCCATACTGTCATTCCCGCGAAGGCGGGAATCCATTTTTCCACAGCCTGGAGTCTTGGTAAAGAGTAAATCGGTGTTACTTGGCACAATTCCATCACTACAAGCGCACATAGTAGATACAGTTGGTATGAGTTCTGTCATTTGGCACCCATTCGTCTCATTTCGGATTTCCGGCTAAAGGCCTCCATAAAACCTGTCCGACAATTCCTTCCTAACGGATTGGCTTTGTTTGGCTTTGTTTGGGTTTGTTTTGGCTTTGTTTTTTTCTGCCTCAAACCGCAAATATTTTCATATTCCCTTTACAAATAAATACTTAACTTATTTTGCCTATTTTAACATTGGCTTTGTTTTTTCAAATCGGGTTTTCAACCCCCAGATAAATCCGGGGGCTAAATAAGATTGGCTTTGTTTGGCTTTGTTTTTCTCTACCCAAAACCGTCCAAAATCACCAAAATCTCCATAAACCCTTAATATCACTGAATTAACACTATTTTTCCCACTTTAACATTGGCTTTGTTTTTTCAAATCGCCTTCTATATAGACACGGATTTACACTGATTGTTGTTGTTTGTCATTCCCGCGAAGGCGGGAATCCATGACTTATTCTCTAATTCATCAATGTACTTACATTGTTTATCCTGTCATCCTGTCATCCGTATTCAACCCTCCATGTTAACTGTATATTATACCATAAAATTTGTTAAATATAAAGTGAATTCTGAAAAAATCTCCTTCACACGGCGTTTTCATATCTACCACAGAGGGCCATGAAGAACTCTAAGAAAGAATCAAATAATCAATAGTAAATCGTAAATAGTCAATGGCAAGGTCTCCGTGAGACGGCGTCCATTATTCAGACTGCGTTCTGCGTTGTTCGTATTGCGTGCTTTGGATAATCAATCTTTTGGATTGGGGATGTCGCGGATTACGCGGAAACAATCATAAATCATAAATAGTAAATCATAAATCGGATTTTTCCCACCAAAGTCTCGGATAGTCCCGGCCTTCGAGAATCCACCAGATATCTTCCGTGCCGTTTGCTGTTTCATCCACGAAATCCCAGCCTTCATCCAGGAACGTACTTGCTGTTTGCATCTCGATCGTGGTTTTGCCATAAGTATTGTCACATCCATAAGCTGCACCGACCTGAAATCCACACATGTCAAGCAGTCCGCTCGTTTCGATATCCCAGAAACACGAGCTAACTATACCAGAGACGTTTCCACCCAACAAACCACCAACATTCTTACTCTCAGAGACAGTATTGACCGTATTGACAGCATAGCAGTAATAGATACTCCCACTACCATTTCTCCCTGTCAATCCACCGACATTTTCAGAGCCGGTAACAGAACCCCAAGTATAGCTGTGATGGATTGTACCGAAACCATTCCATCCGACCAGCCCGCCGACATATACATTTCCCAGAACATCACTTACTGCGTAGCTCTGCCGGATGAAGCCGTTGCTATATCCCACGAGTCCACCGACCTGTTCGTTGCCGGAAACATCGCCGGTCGCGTAGCTGTCGCTGATACTGCCCTCATCCATTATCATGTTGCCGACAAGACCGCCTACATAATATAATCCCGATACGTTTCCAACAGCGAGACATCGGTCGATTTTGCCACTATTTTCTCCTGCAAGCCCACCAACGTATTTGTCGCCGGAAACATCACCAGTGGCGTAGCTGTCGGATATCACCCCAATTTCCAATTCTGGATGGAATAGGTCGCAATCGTTGAATCCCACTAATCCTCCAGTTGACCCAACTCCCTGGATACTTCCGGTTGCATGGCAGTTGTATATCCAGCCGCGGCTGTATCCAACCAATCCACCGAAGGAATAACCGATACTTCCAAACGGTTCGTCAAGGGGTCTTAACCAACGGCCCTTTGCCCAGGTAACGTTGCATGTTGTGTGGCAGTTTGAGATGGTTCCCTCGAGATTTGATCCGACCAATCCTCCAACAGTTATATCTGCTGAAATCCGGCCGCCTTCAACAAAGCAGTTTGTGATTGAACCGTCACTTAAACGGCCTGCTATTGTACCCACAGTCCTAACTCTTTCCGAGCAGGTTATTGCCGGATGAATGTTGGGATCAATCAGACCCAGATTCTTTATCTGGGCCTGCTCCCCACTGACAACTCCAAAGAGCCCGATTTTCTCGTCACCCCATTTACCATTTTCTTCCAGTGGCTCGTTGACATCTATCACATAGGTGAAATTGGATATGGTGTGGTTATTGCCGTCAAAAACACCCGTGAACGGTGAATGCCCATAGGGATAGTAAACTGGAGGGTCATAGAATCCGATTCTGTTGAAGGAATCTCCCTTATAGGCAGATAAGTCAATATCGGCCATCAGTTTGAAGTGCTTATCAGCATCTTCCTTATTGAGACCAATAGTATTTAGCTGTTCGGCCGTGTAGATCAGATAGGGATCGTTGGGTTCACCGGTCCCGCCGCCGTATTTGATCTCATCTGGTGTGACTCCCATACTAAATTCATAAGCGCCTATATCAACTGTGTCATTTACAATGCGCGGATTTCCACCGACATCCGTAACTACTGATTCTGGAATCGCCGAGCTTTCACCTGCATCAATGCAGGGCGAGCCTGGTAATAAGCGCAGGTCATCATCTTCTGTGCCGATCACATTATCGGCGCCGTCAGCGTCCACAAATAACGGATCGGCATCAATGTTATTTCCTCCTTCACCTGACCACCCGCCCTGGACATCGCTGTACTCGATAAAGATTATTGAACCATCATTATTCCATATTTCGTTGTCACCATCCCAAACAATGCAGTTGATTAGCTCAAGAATGCTTGGGGTCTCCTGGTTAGAGGAGTCGCAAGCCAAAGCGTTACCGATTTCCGCTGAATTTCCAACAATTGTACAGTTGGTAATGGCTACATTACTGTTCGAATTGTTAATCCCCCCGCCCCAGGTGGCCGCAGTGTTGCCGCTGAAGGTACAGTTAATCAGAGTTGGGTTGCTGTTGGAGTTATACATCCCACCTCCGTTCTTTTCCACCTTGTTCCCACTAAACATGCAGTTGGTTAAAGTCGAGTCGCTGTTCTCCGTATTAGATATACCGCCGCCATTATTTTCCGCCGAGTTTCTGCTGAACTTACAGTGGGTCAGCATCGCATTAGCCTTCACGTTATACATCCCGCCCCCACTGCTTAAGGTCGAGTTTTCGCTGAACGTGCAATTAATCAGCGTTGGATTATTACCGTAGCTGTCCATTGCCCCACCGGAGCCATTAGCAAAGTTGCCTCTGAGTAAGCAGTCTATCAGTGTAATGTTGCAGTCCGCGGTGTTTTTCATTGCGCCGCCGGAGATAAAGGCGGAGTTTTCCCTGAATGTACAGTTAGTCAATGTGATGTTGCTTCCCCAGTTCTCCATCCCACCGCCTCCGCGTCTCTCAGTCGAATTGGCTGTGAAGATACAGTCAGTAATTGTGGCGTTGCAGTCGATGTTGTACATCCCACCGCCAAAAAATAGTGCCTGGTTCTCGCTAAACGTACAATTGGTCAAGGTCGAATTGCTATCGTGGTTACACATCCCGCCCCCAATTGGTGCCAGGTTTTCGATGAATGTACAATTGGTCAGTGTCGGGCTACTATCGTGGTTGTACATCCCGCCACTACCTTCAGAAATTTGGATCCTTGAGCCCACATTCACCATATTGCCGCTGGAATTCCAGGTGAAAATACAGTTGTTAAGCGTAGAGCCGCTCCCGGAATAGCTGGATAGAGCTCCTCCATTATGTCTCGCCGCATTGTTTCTGAAGGTGCAGTTGGTGATTGTCACAGATGACAGATGTATGTTCATGCCACCACCAAATCCGCTTTCAGATGAGCCGTTGGCATTGCCACCACTAATAGTGAAACCGTCCAGGAGGCAATTAACGTTAAGTCCTGTGACTACGAGATAGCTGTTTTCTGCCCGTGTTGGTTCAGTCAGCAGGTTACAAGGATCATTTACATCGTTATCATCACCATTAAGGTCGCCGCTTAAGATTGTTTCGTACAGAGAAATTTCCCTCGCATTCGGGTCTGGCTCACTGAAGCCGGCGTAGCCACCCTTAATATTCACGCCATTAATGAGTTGGAATGTGGCTCTGCGGTCACCGGATCCTACTATCTGGGCAGACTGTCCTATCAAGGCCTGGTCCGGCTTATATATACCCTCTGCAACACGGATTTCGTCGCCTTGTTGCGCAAACATCAGCGCATTCTGAAGACATGGGCAAGCATCAGTCCAGCTTGAGCCATCGTTGGCCCCGGTGGCGTCATTGTTCACATAGATGACCTTACCGTAGGTAAAGGAGCAAAGCAGCATCACAATGAGCACCAAAGGACTTTTCCGCAAATTTTTTAAATTACTCGCACTCGCCATTTCTATATCCTCCGAAATAGTGATCTCACAAACATCAATATACGAAATTATCGTTACTAAAGCAAGAAAATATAGGACTATTTCGACTCTCAACACCAATAAACACCTGGGCCAATTTCCCCATACCCTTGCGATCCCTCTGCTGAGCTTTGATTACGATAACAGTAAAGCCCTCTTTCAGGCCGGAATTGAAGTTATCCATATTATTCATGATGCTCTATATTAAAAGACCATGTATTCCTGCATTCGTTACACTTTTTCTGCCGAGTATGTGGATAATAGGAAAACTTTCTATATTTCTGGTCTTGTCTTATCGATCCTCATTTTAGTCTAAAAATCACGATTGTTCAGAAACTACTATTCGCCCCAAAACCACCCTTCAATTTTCTGCGAAAAACACGGTTTTTGAGGATTTTGGCTTAAATTTTTGGTTTGGGCGGCTGTTTGGGGCGTGATTTAGTAAGCAGAGCGAGGGTATTGACCGACTTAGCCTTAATATGTTAAAATAAGTAAATGGGACACCACGTGGGGTATCCCACTGTGGGTTGCAGTATTAAGTTTTGCTTGTTTATGACCCATAATACGGCATCTTGCGTATATGAGGGGGGCCACTTTTTGCTGGTTCCTGAAAGTCGTAACGCCGGCTTCTGTTTCGGTTGTGAAGAACAAAGAAATACAGCCGGGGGCATGAGTTTGGTTGGCCGGAGCTGAAAAATGGGAATTTTCCGGGCTAAAATCACTGTTGATAATCTAAGACATTGACGAACAAGGAGATATAGAATGCTCAGAGCCGTCGAAATCTTTTCGCTCTGTTTGGTATTGGCCGGGTTTTTAGCCGGGCCGGCTTGTGCTCAGCCCGACCCGGGTGACGATCCCAATGAGTACGACAACACGGATGTCTTTACAACGCCTGTGATCAGCGAGTTTATGGCGAGCAACGGCAGCAAAGAACCGCTCGAAGAAGGCGAGCTGCTGGATGAAGACGGCGAATCTTCCGATTGGATCGAGATTTACAATCCGACGGACCAGGCCGTTCACTTAGGCGGCTGGTACCTGACCAACGACGCCGGCAATCTCGAACAGTGGAAATTTCCGAACGGCGTCGCGCTCAATCCGGGGCAGTTCCTTGTCGTCTTCGCTTCGGGCAAAAACCGGGCGGCGGCCGGGGCCGAGTTGCACACCAGCTTTCGGCTCGACGTCAACGGCGAATACCTGGCGCTCGTCCAAAACGACGGCGTCACAATCGCCCACGAATATGGCCCGAAATTCCCGCGGCAGTTGACCGACGTCTCGTACGGCATGGGGCAATACGCTACAGCGCTTATACCGGCGGGGGCGAGGGCTTCTTATCGCATCCCCACAGCCGACGACGTGGGCAAAGACTGGACCGCGCTGAGCTTCGACGACTCGGCATGGAACACCGGGCCTACGGGCATCGGCTTCGGCAGTACCGCACCCGGATTCGAAGTTATCTTCTACAAGGCGAACACAACCGTCGGCGACCTGGACACCGCCGAGCTGGTTATCAGCAATCCATCATACCAGAGCTCGGTGGCTGCCGAGACGGCGCCGGTAATAAACTATCTCAACACCAGCGGCAACGGCCACTTTGCCGCCGACAATCCGTTTCCATCAACGGTCATAGGCAGCGACGTGGACGATTATGTCGTCCTCGTTACCGGCAAGGTTCTGATCCCTATGGGCGGCGACTGGACGTTCGGCGTCAACAGTGACGACGGCTTCGGAGTGGAAATGACCAACGGCACCAACACACTGTCGTTTTCCTACCCATCCCCGCGTTCGGCAAGCGACACAATCGTGACTTTCAACTTTCAGGAATGGGGATTCTATGATCTGCGCCTGGTCTTCTACGAGCGTGGCAGCGGCTCGGCACTGGAATTCTTCGCCGCCCAGGGACGTCACTCATCGTTCGACGCGGCACGCTTCCGGCTGGTTGGCGATATAGCCGGCGGCGGACTCTACGCAATCAGCTCCAGCGACGAAGCCAACACAAATATCGAGCAGCGGATGCAAAACGTCAACGCCTCGCTGTGGACGCGGATAGAATTCGAGGGCGACCAGACCGACTTCTTCGACTCGCTGGCGCTGCGGATGAAATACGAGGACGCGTTCGTGGCGTATCTGAACGGCATCGAAATCGCCAGGGGTAATTTTACCGGCACCCCCGGGTGGAACTCCGCCGCAGACGGCGACCGTCAGAACGAGCTGGCCTCGGAATTTGTGCACTTCGACATTTCCGATCTGACCGGCGATTTACGTGAAGGCACAAACGTGCTGGCGATTCACGGCTTAAACGACGACATGGCCGACGGAGAGTTTCTTATCCTGCCCGAACTTATCGCCGCCAGCAACCGGATGGTGCCGCAATACTTTTCTACAGCGACGCCGGGGCAGTTTAACGTTTCCGGCGCGATGAATATTGTGGCCGACACGAATTTCAGCGTAGATCGCGGCTTCTACGACACTCCCCTCGAACTCGCTATCACATGCGAGACACCGGGGGTCACGATACATTATACCCTGGACGGCAGTGCTCCCAGCGAAACGCACGGCAACGAATACTTCGTCCCGATCCGAATACAGACGACCACATGCCTGCGAGCGATGGCCTTCCGGCCAGGCTGGATGTCAACCAACGTCGACACACAGACTTATATTTTCCTCGACGATGTAATTCATCAGCCGGGCGATCCATTTGGCTTCCCCGACAGGTGGGGCTCGACCACCGCAGACTACGAGATGGATCCCGAGGTAGTCAACGATCCGTTGTACCGCGGCCGGATGAGAGACTCACTTTTGTCGCTGCCGACCATGTCGATTGTCACCGAAACAGACAACCTGTTCGGCGGCAGCGGCATCTATTCGAATTCACTTTCAGCCGGCGTCGCCTGGGAAAGGCCGGCTTCGGTCGAATATTTCTATCCCGACGGCACGACCGGATTTCAGGTGAATGCCGGTTTGCGAATCTACGGCGGCGACCCGTTCCGCGGCATGAGCCTTACAAGAAAGAAATCCTTCCGCCTGCTCTTCAAGCGACAGTACGGCCCGACCAAGCTGAATTTCCCGCTGTTCGACGCCAAAGACGCCGCCGCGA
>Ga0307380_10002168_pt1 | contig 28029 bp, 24 predicted proteins | sample UN3MG_FD_202239 | JGI IMG/M metagenome (GOLD analysis project Ga0307380, IMG submission 202239) | Soil microbial communities from Risofladan, Vaasa, Finland - UN-3 | ecosystem: Environmental > Terrestrial > Soil > Coastal area > Acid sulfate soil | place: Finland: Risofladan, Vaasa | collected... | reverse complement strand
TTCACCGCAATGTTTTGGAAGTTTTGCGTCAGCCCATTGAGGATGGTGTGGTGACTATTGTCCGCGTAAGCACAGCTTTAACTTATCCTGCCAAGTTTATGCTGGCTGCAGCTATGAACCCCTGTCCTTGCGAAACACTATTACAAACTACCCGAAGTTTACCTGCTTGAAAAAACCCTCCACAAAGTTGAGCTAGAACCCACATATCCTAAAAATCCCAGAACTATTGGCGAGATAATAAGAAAGGCAAGAATGGATAAAGGCTTGCAGATAAAGCAAGTTGCACAAGCCCTAAGAGTAAGCCCTGACAGCGTCATAAATTGGGAATTAAGAGGCAGAAAACCCCGTTACAGGCATATTGCCATCCTGAAGAGGATTTTAGGCATAAATCTGCCTGTTTCCTTGCTCTACAAAGGCTATCCTGTCAAGGCCGAAACAATTGCCCAGAAAATCAAACAGAAGAGGCTTGAATTGAATCTTTCGCAGAAGGAATTAGCCAGAATGCTTAAAGTCAATAAAGATACCATTAAAGACTGGGAAGATGGCAAGGGCATGAAAAAGCCTTTCACGAGCAGTCAGAAGAAGATAAGGCGGTTTCTCGGCGCTATCAGATAATAAACATCAATAAGAGGATGCTTGACATTATAGAGTTAAATTTGTTATATTGAAGTCAATATTTCTTACATATTAGGTGAATAATGGGTCAATTAATGGCGGTTACTGGACTGGCAGAATACCTGAAGGTCAATAAGCAGACCATATACAATTAGGTAAACAATTATGATCAAATTTCGTACTATTTCACAACTCATTAAAGTTTCTATCCTCCCCGAAATCGAGAAGAGAATCCAGGAAGGTACCATCAGTGCAACGGATTTGCCTATAGAACTAAATCAATTTAGAATAATTCAGAGAAAACTATCTGATGGAAATATTTTGCCTATTATTGAATTAAACCAAGAGGTCAGTGTGGTTGCTAAAGTGGAATTTAAAAGAAGTGTATCCCCTGGTAAATCTTTAACTTTAGATGATATTTATCCTGAAAAAAGTTTTATAGAACCTCCTATTTATAACGGAGAGCCAGCTGCTTATTTCTTGTGTAAGTCTTTAATCTTTGATTATATGCTAATTTTTGATTGTCGGCCAAATCTCCCAGGTTTTTTGCAAGAAGAATTGGAGAAAGCCAAGATTCGCTATCCAATTTTAGTTTTCGTTAACGCAAAGAAGTATTTAGATTTTGTGAGACCTTTTGAAAAACTGAAAAATTTATCAGTCAGTAATTGGCCTCCAGCACCCGGATACTATCCCCAAGTTCTTTTACAAGTACACCGGAATCCAACCATAGTCCAAGATGAAGCATTCATTGAAATTGTTTCCGATTCCTACAATCGTGATTACTGGAATACAAGGATTGACTTTTGGAAAGAAACTGATTTTTTCCCAAAAAGACTCCATTACATACGAAGAGCATTAGATGCGCATTTTCAACAAGATTATATATGCTCTATTTATGTAATCGTTCCTCAATTTGAGGGAATAATTAAGGATTACCTAACTAAGTGCGGAATTACTCCGCCAAACGGATTTGTTGATTGTGTAAAGGAACTCAAAAAGTTGATTTTATCAAGAAAAGTTTTATTGTTTCCTCGAGAAATATTTGAAACTATTTTTGAATATTTAGAAGCGGGCTCGTTTTGGAAAAACACTAGGACTATATCAGATCCAACTGCTATGGTAAATCGTCATGGTATTGTACATGGTTTGTTTACTGGATTTGAATGTAAAGAAATATCCTTGAAATATCTGATTTTGTTTGATGCATTATCTTTTGTTTTACTCCATGACAAGATTTTAACTCATTCTCTTTAGTAATAAGTTACTGAAACACTTTTAAACATACCTTATATGAGGGCATTAAAAGTTATCCTTTCAAGACCCAAGAATGGTACTCTAATCCGCATTGGGATTTTCTAAGTATTGAGGTCGCCCCGCTTTTTTATTTATGGTTCGTAGTATGTTAGTTGCAAATATACAGATAATTCGGGTATTATGCCAATTTTGATGCATAGCAAAGAGTGAGGTTACATGAGCCAAGCTTTCATCATCATGCAGATTGGTAATCCGGAATTGGACCGCGTGTGCGAGGCGGCGATAGTTCCTGCGTTGAAAGCATGTGGTTTGGACCCGAAGCGCGTGGACAAGCACAATAAAGGGGGCTTATTGAAGAGCGAGATTATTGCTTTTATTGAAGGCTCAGATATTATTGTTGCCGACCTTACCGACGAGAGGCCAAATTGCTACCTCGAGGTCGGGTATACAATGGGTGTTAACAAGTTCAGAAATCTTGTTCTGTTGGGTACAATAATGTTCAGAAATTTTGTGAAGATATTTCGAAAAATTCAGGAGATAATATTCCGGTTGTTGACCTTGTCCTATGGCGATTTGCTACTTTAAGAAAAGACTATGTAAACGAATTTAGGGGTCTTCTAAAATGGGATAAGTTTTCTTTATATAAGTTAGAGACATCCTAGTTTTTTGATTTAAAAACCCTTAATGTAATATGAGAGATTTGATATGGCATTGAATGTTAAATATGATAAAGATTTTCTTGCAAACAAAGATAGTTCCTTAAACGATACACTAAGATATTATGTCGAAGCGTCTGCATATTTATATGAGTTTCTTAATAAGAATGGGTTTAATAAAAGTCCTCATTGTCTAATTCTAGAAGAATGGTTAAAACATTTTGACCAAGGAGAATCAGACATCACCCCTGCTGACTTTAAAGCAATGCTTGATTTAATGAATGGATGGTATGGAGATATTCCAAAGCAATATATCAGAGATAGTATTAGGGAATCATTAAAAAAATTAGCACATGAGCAAAACCCAAATTTATATGCAGCAAAGTATATTATTTGGCTTAATGCAATCTATTGGAGAAATGATATCCCATGGGATAGGGGAAATATGGAAAAAATTTTTATGGGAATTTTGGGATTTATATATGGCCCAATAGGACAATTTGTTTTCTTATGTCAAAATAGTATTAATTCACAATTTTTAAAAGAGTTTAATAGACTTCTTCAACCAAATGACACAATTATAAGTAATCATTTTTTATTTTATGTAGCCTCATATTTTGCATTTAATGGATATAAAGTAGATTTTATCCCTGAAGTAGAAGGGGGAAAGACCCCTGATTTACTAGTCACTAACCACTCTCATAAAGTTTATATCGAGGCCACAGCTAATCGGTCTGATACTACAAAAATGAACATATCAAAAATCGTTTGGGATTCAATTCAAGAAAAACAATCTAAATTTTATGACGCAAGCTATCATCCCGGTTTAATTGCAGTTGATTTAGGAGAACAAGATTTAACTATTGATAGGACAAGCATTGATAGAAGTTGTTTATATGATGACGAAGCAGATAATCACTGTTGTGCTATCTACAGAGACAACGAATTTAGTGTAAAAAATTATAATTCCGCCATAGCAGACCTAATAGAATATTTTAATCAAATTGATAAAAAGTATAGTATTCATTATCTTTGGATAGTTCAAAGTAATCTTTTAAATTTAAATGGTAACGGAATTGAATGGGCTCAAAGAAATCTAATGATAATGTCTAAAGACTCCCCCGTCCTTTATCATGTAGGTAAGAATAACTATTTGATATAGAAAAAAATAGAAAAAGAGAACTTTTACAAAGGCCTATAAAATATTTGTGAAATCAGCAAGAAAATCGGACCTTCAAAAAACTTTAAAAATAATTTTGAGAAGTAAAAAACGAAAGGAGACATTTGCTCAACGAAAAATCAATGTAAGTGTGGTAATTTGTTCGATAAGATAAATTTGAACGATTGGATTTTTCCAATAAGGAAAGAAGGAGATAAAATTTTTGCCAAATGTAAAAAATGTAATTCGGAATATAGAACTTTTTTAGAACCTCATAAAGAAGTGACTCCCTATAAATACTGGATTGATCCAGATATTTCTCCCAAATAAATAATCCAATTTTATAAAAAACCGAAAAAACTGAGACGATTCTGGTTTTGTCTGATTTGAAAACTTGAAAAAATGATTTTGGAAATAATGAATGATTCTGAGCTTCGCCTTCAGCTTAAAAAGTACTTCGCAAAATGTCCAATTTTGGGGCATGAACGAAGTATTTCGGTTGTTTTAAGCAATTTGTAATCAAGTTGCTTTTGTATTAGGGGAAAATTTAAGTAGCATAATTTTGGAGAATCTTATTTATCGATGAATAAATCTAATCTTTCAAAAAAGATAGACGAATTTGAACATTCGGTATTTAAGATACTCTTGCCTCAAGTAATAGTGGCATATGATTTAGATGACATATATATAAGAAATGAAAAACTCGCATTAAGAAAAATAGATAGAATTTTAGAAAAACAAAAAATCCCTTTAGAACGAGGAGAATTTCTTATTATTGGTGACTTTAAAAAAGATAAACGCGAATTGTTGTCTTTCATTGATAAGGTTAACATAAGAAGTTTTGATGCTTTTCCCAAAATGCTTCTTTTTTACGCTGTTTCCATATTTGAAAACTTGGTTAACCAACATCTCCAAGGAGAAATCCAATTAAATTATGGAATGAATATCAAGGAGACCAATAAAATACTCTTTAAGCTGACCACTGAAAATAAATTGGGTTGGCTTTTGGAAATATTAATTGGCAAGAATTTTACTAAACACAAGACTTGGGAAAAAATTCTGCCCTTCGTTGAAGCGAGAAATTTTTTTATACACTATAAGCCAGAGCTTGATATTAAACATGATAAGCACTCAAGATTACTTACCGTAAATTCCATAAAGGCTTTTTTAGACCTTTCATCCAAATGCTGTTATTTTTTGACTCGTGCGAGAACCCCGAAGTTGAAGAATTACTGCAATAGAATTGAAAAAGTAACGGCTATTTATAATGAAAGATATAAACGGAGAAAACTAGTGAAATCTGCAAGAATTCGTCGCCGGACTCGGGTGTTGTAGGTTAGCAACGAACATGAATTGAAGGGTTTGGATACCCCACCTGTTTCTGGAATGAAATTTGATTTTGCAGGGTTCTCCGAAAAAGTGGAGGTCGCCCCGCTTTTTGTTTTTGATTCCCTGATACTGAAGGAAAAGAGCCAATGGCAGAAAAAGAAAATTCATGGTTAGAGAATTTAGGAAATGAAATGTTTATGAAAGAGAGGGACAAGATTAATTCTGAATTCGACAAGGAAATTAGTCATTTATATGTAAAGGGAGCTGACATAGGGCATATTCCTTTGGGAGAGTTTGTAAAACTTTCGATTAATAGACTTAGAGAACTTTGCTTAGTCAAGATTGACATAGATGAGACACTTATTTCAAAACAAGGAAAGGACATAGATGATAGCCAAGCCAAGCATATGGTTGCCCATGTTGAAGATGTTTTGGCAAATCAATTTAGTCGTTCTCTGAGTGCTGTTTGTCAGGCAGCGCATGCTGGTGGGTTGGAAAAAGCGATTGCAGACGTAACGATGCAATTGGAAAAGGAAAGAAAAAGAATTCTTGACGATATGAAAAGAGAAATCGATATCAAAAAAGGCCTGAGCCGTTTGCGTGCTTCAGAAAGAGAGGGAAAAGATATAAAGGAAGAAAAATTAGTTAAAGAGCCGCCACGGTTATCGCGATATGATTATGATATCGCTGTATCATTCGCAGGGGAAGACCGTGAGATAGTCGAGCAATATTGTGAAATTCTTCGTTCAAAAAAGTTAAGAGTGTTCTACGACAAATATGAGCAAGTTGACTTGTGGGGGAAGGACCTTTACGACCGACTTGATGACGTTTATCGAAATAAAGCGCTATACTGTGTAATTTTTATTTCAAAGAATTATGCGGCGAAGGTCTGGACAACCCATGAACGTAAATCAGCCCAGGCCCGTGCGCTCCAAGAGAATAGAGAGTATATCCTCCCGGTTAGATTGGATGATACAGAGATACCAGGTATCCCACCAACAATTGCCCATGTAGACCTGAGGAATATTTCAGTTGAGGAACTGGCGGACATGACGATTCAGAAATTAGAACAGTTAAAAAAAGATGATTCTACGCCTAATACCGGGGTTCTCTAAAGAGTGGAGGCCTCCCGGCTTTTTCTTTGGTAAATTGGAATGTTTAAGCCAATTACCCCAGGATATTTAGATTCTCTTGAAACCGTGCTTAAAAAAGCCGCTGGAGTCCACCGCCAAGTAAAGCTTACAATTGATTTTTCGAAAAAAGACAAACCACATGCTTTTTATCTTATCCAAGGTGGTTGCATTACAAATGCTTTTATTAGTATCGAGCTTGCTCGCCGGGGATACCAGAACCTTGTTTTTCAATTGACTCGCTTCATCCGTGAGAGTATGGCACTAATGGAGTACTTTGAGACACTACCAGAGAATAGCCCCATCTTAAGAGACTGGTTTGAAGATAAGATAATAAGTGCCCCTATGGCACCAAAGTATCCACCTAAAAAACCAGACCCGAAAATAGAAGAAAGACTGAAACGTAAGGCAGAACTTAGTGGTCAATCGCTAGAAACAGTAAGACGTGTTGAACAAGTAACTAGGATGCTATACGATGAATTCTCTAAAAGTCAACACGTTACCTTGAAGGCAGTAAAATATAATGTTTATAGAGATACACACGAATTTGATTACTTATCTAAAGCTCTACAGTATAGAGGATACGAAAATTTTACCTTGGGCGAATTTATCGTAATTCCTACTATTCAATGCTTAATTTTGTTTCCGGAAGTCACACCTGTATCTTTAGAAAGCCGAAAATTACTGAGAAAATTGATAGATGATGTTCATAATAGGGATATGTCTTTGTAATAGTAAACTCGTAAGAAAGTAATTCAGTAATTTTCTCGACTTCCCGACTGCGAAGATATAGAAAATTACGAGAGAGAATAGAAGTAAAGACCTGCACCGAAACAACCGGAGAAATTATCATGCAGGGCAAGGCTTGGCTAGAATGGTCCTATAAGCCCACGAACTACTTTGAACATCCCTTTAAGTTTAAAAACAAAAACTATGAGATCGAAATTTGGGATGGGCGTGTCAAGGTTATGCTTTTCGCTGAAGAATACCATAAGCTCAATAGAATACCAGAAAACCTAATTGATGATATACGAAGTAAGATAGATTTTGTATTTATGGCTGTACAGTTAGAAACTCATGGCCTATACGACATTTCAAAAAGCTATTCATTTCATTACGCTCGCCCAAATGGTAGAAAAAGTATAACTATTCCTTTAGAGGGTGGGAGTTTTACGGTTGCTGGTGGCGGTGCAGACTTTAAAGTTACAGATTCAAAAGGGAGGGTTATTGTAGATACAAGAGCGGAGCGAATTCGTCGCAAGGAAGAATTTGCTAAACTTGCTTTGAAGCACGGGCCAAAAGATAATACCGCGCAATCGATGCTTCGCAGTTTTCGAGGGTCCATAAATGACCCTGGGAATTTGCTAGTACATCTATACGAAATTGTAGAAGCTTTGAATAAGAAATTCTGTGGTCAACAGAAGGCTATCAATGCAATAGGTTTTAGCCGTAATAGATGGAAGCGTCTGAAAAAACTTGCTAATGTTGAACCATTGATAGAAGGAAGGCATAGGGGGAGCTTTGCCGGACAACTAAGGAATGCGACTAAAGGAGAAGTAGAAGAAGCAACGAAAATAGCAGAAGAAATGATTCATAAATATTTCTACTATCTAAATGAGATAGAAAGTAAAGCTCACTGTTAAATCCGATGCGAATTTGGTATCTGGGATGCTCGGTGTTTCGTCACAAAGCCGCGTTATTATAGGGCGGTTTTTTTATTGCCTTTTTAGGCCGTTTTTGGTATATTAGATAAGGGAATATTTTTGTAAGGAGTACAGACTTTTTAAGATAATTTTTGGTAACGTACTTATACTTCAGGTAAGAGTTACATTGGTTGGGAGGAGACAATTTCTCCTTTAGTTCGGTGTTATAGGGTTACAGGATAGTTTAGCCAGAGGGATGTTTATCTGAGATACTCCGGATATCATCCCATTTTGGGAGTATATCCGAACCAGTTCGGTTATAAACGAGTTATGTGTAATCGAAGTTAGTTTAACGACAAAGAGGAACATTTCCCTTGATAGCAAACGAATCCCGAAATAATGATCTTCTTTCTGGACTTGTTTTTTGGGGATCTGAATATTTTCCAGGTGACCTGAAATTAATGTTGCGCGATATTCGTCAATGGGCATTAAAAAATAAAATGATTTGGGACCCAGAAGCCCAACTTATCGGTGAAGAAAGGTTAGAGGAATTAAATAAACATTTTGTACCTGAAGATGAATTGTTCATATTAATTCATTTATACAAGGATGAAAAAGACAACCTATGCTATCTTGAGTATCCATATTTACCAGTTAAAACATTAATTAAGAAAAGTACACAAATTCAAATCGTTTACTGGCGGATATTACCGAACTCTTTTTATGCTGATGGCACTCCAGAAAATTATGGAGAATTACAATTCGGCTTTTGGTATCCAAATATTATTGGCGAAGAGTTCGCTTCAATGTCAAATGCGAAACTGGTAGTTAAAAAGTTTTTTGATCTTTATCAAGCATTGTCGGGTGATTATGAAAAAAAATTGATGGTGAAGGGAACATTAGATATAACCGTAGACGGTTCAATTAAAGCTAAGTTTTTCAAAACCGGTCGTTTATTTGATGTTGAGATAATACAATGAATACATACTTTTCATTTTTATCGTTCGTCCGACTGCACATAACTCGGCGTAACGGGCTCAGGGCTTACGCCCCTTCGCCCAAACCTGCTGGTTGGTCATCACAGGCTACTTTGCCCCTGAGTGCTTCTCGTTTGATTTGGTTCTTTTTCCTATATACGGGTTCGGTTACGCCCATTCAATATGTGCTATGTGGCTATCACGATTTCTCCAGGCAGCTCGAATATTTTAAAAGGAGGTATAGTTATGTTTGGTTTTCGAAAGGATAAAACGATAGGTAAACGTGGCGAAGATTTGCCATTACCTCATGAAGGTTTACCGGATAGCCTTCGGCCTAGCGGTCTTTGCCCCAGATGCGGCAAACAATCAAGTTTCGAAAATGTTGGCTCTTTACCAGTTACTTATGACTCATCTTATGTTGTGCACCCCGGTGGTGAACATGAACTAACCTTAATTGACCGTGTATCATCACTTGTTTGTCGCCATTGTAGCCAAGGTATCGTTGTCATTGAAGAAGAATGGGTCGGCGACTCCCCGGCTAAGCAACAAAAACATGGTGGTACTGTTACTTGGAGGGGTATTCATTGGTGGCCATTACCTGAATCAAATTTATCCACTGATATACCCAAAAATATTGCAGATGTTTTTTGCGAAGCAAGTATGTCATTATTTGCAAATTGTCCAAGGGCTTCAGCTGTTATGTCTAGAAGAACCTTGGAAGCAATAACCGTTGACAAAGGCGAAACAGCAGGCACATTGGCTGATCGCTTGTTAAATTTGACTAAAAGAGGGATTCTTCTCTCTACGTTATCAGATTGGGTAAAAGAAGTTCGTTTGATTGGCAATGTAGGTGCTCATTTTGATCCAATACAAACAGTAACCGTAGATGACGCAAAACAATTATTATCATTTGTTCGCGAGTTATTAAAATATTTATATGACTTACCTGCAGAGCTTAAGCGCAAAAGGTCTCCATCGACACCCTACACGGACACATAACAATGGGCTTCGCGGCTCAGTATGGTTGCCGCATCCCTTCGGGCTTCACAAACAGCGGAAAGTTATATGCAATTTCAGGTTGTTCTATAACGCCATAAAATTATTGCAAGGAGTTTAATCATGTCTACTAGCAAGCGTCTAACTGAAGTATTTGAATCAGCTAAGGAAATTCCCTTTGATGACTCCTCTAAATTCATTTTCTTTAGCGATTGTCACCGAGGCGACAATAGTTGGGCAGATGACTTTGCTCATAATCAAAATCTCTTTTTTCATGCATTGAATTACTACTATAACGAGGGATTCACTTACATTGAAATCGGAGATGAGGATGAGCTTTGGGAGAACAAAAGATTTGCAGATATAAGAGAAGCACATAGCCATATATTTTGGCTGATGTGCAAATTCCACAAGGAAAAACGGCTGCACCTTATCTGGGGAAACCACGACATAGAGCGGAAAGACCGAAAAAACGTTGAAAAAACCCTCTATCGTTATTATGACGAGCGGGAAAAAAGATATGAACCACTATTTGAGCGTATAGAATTACAAGAGGGGTTAATTCTAAGACATTCAGACACAGAGAATAAAATCTTTCTTGTCCATGGGCATCAGGGAGATCTAATAACCGATCGCCTTTGGTGGCTTGGCAGGTTTTTTGTCAGGTATCTCTGGAAGCATCTTCAGGTACTTGGCGTTAGAGATCCAACAAGCCCAGCGAAGAACTTCAAAAAACGTGTAGAGGTTGAAAAAAAGATGATAGAATGGGTAAGGGCTAATCACCAAATGCTGATTGCAGGTCATACGCATCGTCCTACCTTTCCTGATGAAGGAGCACCGCCCTATTTCAACGATGGCAGTTGCGTGCATCCTCGTTGCATAACCGGGATTGAGATCCAAAATGGTGAAATAATGTTGATAAAATGGTGGGTCAGACCAAAGGATGATGGAGCGTTGTACGTTACGAGAGAAGTGCTAGTGGGACCCAAAAAATTGCAATCTTTCTTCTAGGCGAATTCAAAGATCGACATTGCTAAAAGCAAAAGACATATCATACTATGACTGGGATGCACTTAGCCCAGACATACTAAAGTCCCTGAGATTTTCACCAAAGCGAGGCTTTTTCGATTCCAACTGGGTGCGCTTTCATCGTGCGGCATTTCTGCAACGTTTCTTTGTGCTATCGAATCTAATGTAAGGGAAGTAAAGAACCAAGTGAAGCCAAGAATGCTTACTTTTAAAACCGCTAAACGCAACGGGTGAAGCGGTTTTTTTATTGTTTTTTTCGACCATTTTTGGTATATTGTCACTAAGAGAATTTGAGGAAGGAGTAGGCAAAATCAGGTTTAAATATGCCGCCATCTTAAGGAAAATCATGAAACGGAAGCATCTGACCATAATTTTAGTACTGTCTTCGATTTTGACAGCGGGTTGTGGCGAAGTTCACGATTCAAACAAGCAGGAAGTAGACTCCATAAAAATAGCGTCCTTCAACATCCAGACTTTCGGACAGTCCAAGATAAACAAGCCTGAAGTTATGGATGTACTTTCTAAGGTAATAAAAAGGTATGATGTTGTAGCAATACAAGAAGTTAGAAGTAAGGAACAAAATGTAATCCCAACCTTATTGAGTTATGTCAATGATGCAAATACGAATTATGACTACATAATAAGCCAAAGACTAGGCAGGACAGGAAGCAAGGAGCAGCATGCTTTTGTCTATAACACAAAAACAGTTGATTTGACCTCTGAGAGCAGTTATGTAGTTGCTGACCCTGATGACGTTTTTGAACGAGAGCCTTTTGTTGCTTTCTTCCGAAGTGGAAATTTTGACTTTAAGCTTGTTAACAATCACATCAAACCAGAAGATGTTTCAGCAGAACTTAGCCAGTTAGCAGTCGTAATAGACAATATTTATAACAGTTCTTCTGAAAAAGACATCATAGTTCTTGGAGATATGAATGCCGATGGCTCTTACTTTGATGAGGATAATCTAGTTGTAATATTTCCGTTGTGGATACAGCTAATTGGTAATGGTGAGGACACGACAGTCGCAATCTCTGATAATACCTACGACCGCATGATGGCGCGCGACACGACTGCTAATGTGGAATATACAGGCAAATCCGGCGTGTTTAGGTGGGATGCTGAATACAGGGTAACAGATAATAGTTTCATCAAGAAAGTGTCAGACCATTATCCTGTGTATGCGGAATTCAGGACAGATTTGCCGGATGATGATTAACGAAGAGCTTGATTCAAATGATAGTAGAGCAAGAATTACAAATATAAAAAGGGAATTAATATAATGAAAACACTGCTTATCTTTTTATCTTTCATTGTTGGTTTTTGCCATGCAACTCATAGCGCAGATTTGACTTTGCCCCTTGACTGGAATGACCCTGATTTGATTGGTGAGATTCTTGCGACTGATCCAGATGAAATATCTCCGGATTTGTTTTATGAATGCAAAGACGCAATAATCGCCGGTTATTCTGGCACTGGAGGATTTGCTCTTGGTGAGTCAGAAATTCAATGGCTTAGAGAAGCAGAAGAATCTTTCAAGAAAAGAAACGTAAAGATAAAAGGCCATTGGGACAGACATTTTATTTTTGGCTGTTCATATCTCAACTGGCATAAATACGAAAAAGCATTGCAGGAATTTAAACTAATAAATTATCAGGATGGCATAGAAAGAGCAGAATGGTTTATTAATAATGCAGGCATTACTTCAGGATGTGTAAAAATTCATGAATATCCCGGAAGAATAACTTATACGGGCTCTGAAAATGATAGGACTGGAAATAAGCATTATCTTTTTGTTGCTTATTTTAGAGGCGGTATCTACAGATACGACAGACAAAAAGATACGCATGCTATGATTTACATTCCCGAAGATTCCTATAACGGGTGTGAAGACTTAAAATTTGATGACAGATACCTTACCATAAAACGAAGGGATGACCTGACTTTTATATTTGATAATGTTGATGAAACAATTCGGATTTGTAAACAAAAATAGCATTTGAGCTTTTACGTATGCGGAGCCAAACTGGAGAAGTGAATTAAGCGCGAGGATTTGGAAAAATTTATTAGGTCTAGAAGTAATATGGATGAGTAAAAAAGGAAGTATAAAAATTATGAGTAAACCAGCAAGTTCATTTGCAACCGGCGCTGGAGGAGCAGTTTTTGAAACGCGGGTTCAAGCAGCTTTTATAGCTACTATGTTAGTAAATGGTCAATATCCTTGCATTCCTTATGGTAAAGCTGATTCGATAAGGTTACAAGCACGTCAAGCAGGATATGAAACTGACGACCTTCTTTTGGTGTTAACTACCCTAACAAATCAACAACATAAGTTACTTGCCCAGATGAAACACACCATAACTGTCTCCGAGAATGATTCAGAATTTGAAAAAGTGATTAAATCCTTTTGGGCAGATTTTGTAAATGAAGATTTATTTAATCCAAATAATGACGTACTTGTGTTGATTACAGGTCCTCTTTCAGCAAGCTATATTAATCATGTAATGCCAGTGCTTGATTGGGCTAGACATAGTAGAGACGCAAATGAATTTCTTAACAAACTAAATACATCGGGCTTTAGCTCAGATTTAAAGAGAAAGTATTCTCAAATAATTAGAATACTGTTAGACAAGGCTAATGAGGCGGAAATCACAGATGAACAATTTTGGAGATTTTGTTATTCTTTAAATATCGTAAGTTACGATTTTAGCCAATCTTCAAGTAAAGATACTGCGAATATCTTATCTATGTTGCAACTAGCAAAAGACCCTTCTTCTTCAGAGCCAGCTCAAGGTATATGGTCGCAAGTAATTACTTATGCCCAGGAGGCGAATCAAAATGCCGCAACCATTACATGTGACAAAATTCCTGCCAGGATAAAGGAATGGGTTAAAGGCGGATTTGAGATAGTCAACACCCAATCTTTGAAACGCTTAAAAGAACACGGTGATACAATACTTAATATAATCGATGATAAAATTGCTCAAAACGTTAGTTTTGAAAGAGCATCTATTACTGATGATATTTTTGACCTTCTAAATGATTCAAATTTTGTTTTAATAACAGGCATTTCTGGAATAGGGAAGTCGGTTATTGCAAAGAAAGTAGCTAATGCTTTAAGGGGTAGATTTCCTATTTTTATTTTTAAAACTGAGGAATTTGATCATCCTCACCTTCATCAGATGTTAACAAGCGTGGGCGTTCAAGACACTATTACAGACTTATCCAGCAGGTTTGCACTGCTTACTCAAAAAATACTGTTTATCGAGTCACTTGAAAAAATATTCGAACTCCGCCACAGAGACGCTTTTAAACAACTTTTGGATATGCTGAAGAGCGATCCATCTTGGAAAATTGTGGTAACTTGCCGTTGGCACGCCATTGATTGGGTAAAACAGGAATTCTTATTCCCATTTAGCATAAAGGCCCAAGTATGCACTATTCCAAAGCTATCCGATAAGGAAATAGAATATATTAGGACAAAAATACCCTCTTTATCGCCCTTTTTCGATAATAGTAGAATTCGTGATTTTCTGAGAGTTCCGGGGCATCTCAAATATGCATGCCAAGTTTTAGGGAATGTAAGAGAAAAAGCAGAAAGTATAGATGAAGAGAAATTGAGACAGGTAATTTGGGACAATGTTATAGAGAAAAAAACGGATCAAAGAAAAGGATTGCCTCTCAAAAGAAAGAGTTGTTTTATTGATATATGTCTTAGAAGAGCCAAAAGTATGAGTGTCACTGTACCAATGGGTGAATGTGATGAGGAAGCATTACAGCAGTTAGTTCGAGATAATGTTCTAAGAGAAGTATTAGGAGGTTATCTGCCTGAGCAAGATTTGCTTGAAGATTGGGCCTTAATCCGATACATAAATGACGCTTTTACAGAGTGTAGTGATAATCCTCCTACATTTTTTAGCTCGATTGGTGAAGAGCCAGCTATGAGAAGAAGTTTCAGGATGTGGCTGGTAGAAATGTTGGAAAAGCCAGAAAGCACTGTTTTTAATGACTTCATAACAGCGTCATTAAAAAATGAGTCTTTATCTCAATATTGGAGAGATGGAATTATAATAGCAGTGCTGTCATCTGACAGAGCAGAGAATTATATTAGTCAGCAAAAGAACAAGTTACTAGAGAACGATGCAGCTCTGTTAATACGAATGATACATTTATTGCGGGTGGGGTGTAAATTTCCTGATGAAAAAATGCTTGAAACTTTAGGGCTGACAGAATATGGCAGAAAGTTTATGAGTTTAATGTTTCTCAAGCCAAAGGGGTCTGGTTGGGCGAGTATTATAAAATTTGTTCATGCGAATATTAATAAAATAGATTTTAGGCACTCAAAATTAATTTTAGGCATGTTAAAAGATTGGTGTAGCACTATTAAAGTAGGTGAGGAAACATTGAAAGCAGGCAGGGAAACAGGTTTAATTGCATTATACTTTTGGAATAAGATTAAGGAATTTTACAATGATGAATTTCAAAAAGAAGTTCTCAAAGTTATTTTGCACGTACCGAGAGAGCTCAAGGCCGAGATTAGTGCTTTGGTTGATGAAGCCTTGGCATACGAGACTTTTAAAGTACCACATCATCTAAGAACATTTTTGCACCTTATAATAGGAACGTTTGATAATATTTATATCTGCCAACACTTGCCAGAGATAGTTATTAGAGTTGCAGAACACCAGTGGCTTCTTCTCCATTCTCAAAGAAAAGATGAACGTTACTCTGATGATATAGAACAGTATTTTGATTTAAACCATAATTATGACCTCAAATATTTCCCGGCTAGTGCCTTGCAAGGTCCATTCTTTACCTTACTCCAATACCACCCAGAGATTGGATTAAACCTTATTCTGAAATTGGTTAACCACGCAACAGAAGGATACATCAATTCAACACTTGATAAGGATAGTGCTAATGAACCTGTGAAAGTGAAGGTAATACTTAATGATGCCCCTGCTACAGAGCAGTGGGGTAGCGAGAGGTTATGGAGCCTTTACAGGGGGACACATGTTGGCCCTCACGTACTTGTTTCTGCACTTATGGCATTGGAAAGCTGGTTATTAAGACTAGCTGAGTCCAATAAAGACATTTCTAACTACTTTGATAAATTGCTAAAAGAGACAAATTCTGTAGCAGTTACATCAATCCTCGTAAGCCTAGCTTTAGCATATCCGCAAACTCTGAAGGAAAGATGTCTGCCATTATTACGGACAAAAGAGTTTTTCCACTGGGACCTTATCAGACAACACCGCGATATGTCGCACATCGGTGATCTTAGAGCCACATTAGGAATTCCCACAGGAGGCATGGACGATGTGCATTATAATGAGCGGAAGGAATTGGACAAAAAAAAGCATCGCAAATATAATCTAGAAAGTCTGGCACTTAATTTACAATTTGCACAATTAAAAGATGAGGTACAAAAGATTATAGATGAATATCACCACCAGCTCCCTCCAGTTAAACAACAGTCAGAATTAGATAAAACATGGCGAATAGCACTAAAAAGGATGGATTTAAGAGAGTACAAAGTTGAAGCTCCGAAAGACTCGGAATACATAATGTTTGTCCCTACAGAGCCTGAAGAGGATATAAAGGAATTTCAAGAGAAGGCTAAGCCTGGTATGGAAGCTTTTGGAGAACGAAGCGCCTTATCTAGCTGGGGTATGAATAAATTTGAGAATAAGCCTCCTTCTTCTACGCCCTTTGAAGATTGGAAGAAGGCATTAGCAGCAGCTCAAAAGATACATAATGAACTTCAGAAAAAGAGAAATGAGCAAGAACTGCTAATGCATCAAGGGGGACCAGTATATGTGGCAGCAGTTTGCATAAGGGACCACAGTAACGAATTGACAGACAAACAAAAGAAATGGTGTATGAATGTCTTGTTAGAAGCTGTAAGAGAAGAAATGGATAGTTTGGATTCTCAGGTCAGAGTAAGTAGATTTGCGATGCATGGCTCTCGTCCTGCTGCAATGGTTTTACCTCTTCTTTTGGATTTGGTTGATAAAAGACAAAAGCAGGAAGTCAAGCGTGTAATAGCTGGAAGTTTCACACACGCTTCAGAAGAAGTACGAGAGTATGCGATTGCAGGAGCACATAATTACTTGTGGAAAAACGATCCCACTTTTGCACATTCATGTCTCGTAGGAATGTTGCATTATGCTTCATTATGCGAGAGACGCTATAAAATAATGTACAGAAGAGAACCTAAGCAATTGGCGCAACTAATGAAAGAAAAACAAATAATAAGACAAAAAATGACAGCAGGTTACGATAGTAATACAGTAAAAATTTCAGATATAACTTTTGAGAACTATTCAAGCTACGATTTAGGTTTTGCTATTTCTATGATTCCTCAGAATAAAACCGAGGATTTTTATATTAGGATATTTGAACAAATATTAAAGGAATTGATTACTGAAGCTACGGAACATGAGCAAAATCATTCCAGAAGAGATGTTAACCATCGGTTTAGACATCATTTTGCAAGATTATTTTCTCGTTTTGTCTTGCAGCTTCCTAAAGAAAAAAGTTTGGAAATAGTGTCTCCTTTATTTGGTGCTATTGATACGTGTCCCGAATTTGCTACAGATGTCTTTGCAGAATTTGTGTATGCTGAGGATGCTACAAGGTCAGGAGAAACTTTTTGGGAAATATGGAATAAAACATCAAAGATGGTCTTTAATAAGCCAGAGATTACCCAGAAAGGTACTTACGGTCATCATCAATATAGCAAAATGGTTCGAGTCCTTCTATTTGCTGATGTATATTGGAAAAAAGAAGCTACTGAATGGGAACCTCTTACTGGCCATAGAGAATTCATAGAAAATGCATGCAAACTTGTAGGGCATCTTCCGATAGGATTCATGTGTATAGCAAAATTATTTAATTCAGTAGGGCAAGTTTTTTTACCAGGCGGATTTGTATGGCTCAATGAAGCCTTATTGAGAGCAAAGGACCAAAATGTATTTTCGGAAACAAACACCACTTATTATATGGAATTAATACTTCAAAAAACTATATATAAAGATGGAACTACTATAAGAAGTGAAAGAACTCTGAAGAGTTCGATAATGAATCTTCTAGATGCTTTAGTAAATGAAGGCTCATCCATTGCTTTTCATTTAAGGGAAGCAATAGTTGCTCCTATGCCTTCAACTTATTGATTAAAAGAAAAGTTTAAAATTAAGTGGTACAAGAACAAGAGTATATAGAAAAATAAAAGATGAATAGAAAAATTATTAAGGCAACATAGATTTAAATTAGAAGGAGTAAAAAATGGATCACATGCATATTATTCCTGCTTTTTTAGCTAGATTGAGTCAAATAGCGCGTGAAAAGAGTTTTAGAATAGACAAGGCATTTGTTGATTGGTATCTCAGAACTAAATTTGATCCTCGTTGTTGCAAAATACATTTGACTGACGGTTCTTCAGATGGCGAGATTGATGGGATTGTTGAGGAGGGAGAAGTTGTTTATATTGTGCAATCTAAATTTTCTGAAAATGTCTTAAAGGAAAAGAATGCCACACCTCTTTCAATGGGAGACTATGCTAAGTTTGATAAAACAGTCTCTTCTTTTGAAAATAAGGGGAATTTTGAAGAGTATCTAAACACAGTAGAAGTATCCCTCCATAGTTTATATAAAAAAGTATTTGAAAGATATCAAAAAAATCCTGATTTAGTGGTATGGGAGATAACTACCTTGCATAAATCTTCACCGACAGGAGAGAAAAGGGTCCATAATAGAGACAAGATAAACTATTATTATCATGATTATAATTTAAGACTGTGTGAATTGAGCCTTGAAGGCGCAACTCCTCTTGCAAAACCCATTGATTTGAACTTTGCAGAGAATCCTTTTATTACAGAAGATACCCATACCGGTATTAAATCATATATAGCACAGGTCTTTCTCAAGGATTTTATTGATTATACTGATGGAGATCCTTATTTTACAATAATATCTCGCAATGTTAGAAATGATTTGCACTCAGACATAAATGATAAAATAAAACAGACCTATCTGCAACATCCGGAAGAATTTTGGTATAGTCATAATGGTATGACAATTATTTGTGAAAGAGCTACTATCAAAGGGAAGAAATTTTTATTGGTAGGCCCAAATATTATAAATGGTGCTCAGACTATACATTCAGTTAAAGGAATAAGCAAAAGGGATCCAAAAGCAAAGATTTTAGTAAAAATCATAGAAATTCCTACTCGAGCCAATATTCCCAAGAAATTTATTGATAATATCATACTAAGAACTAATCAGCAGAATAAAATGTACACTTACGATTTAATGGCAAATGACCCTCTGCAAGTAAGCTTAGCATCCAAGTTTTTGGAGTATCATATTTTCTATGACAGAAGAAGGGGAGATTGGGATATTAACAAGCGTATTTACAGAAATGAAGGGCTTGAACGTCTACAATCTAAGGAATTAGCTCAAATTTTAGTTGCATGCAGGCCTGATTTGGGGGGAGTATTAACAGCTAAAGAAAGCATAGAAGCTTTATTCACAGATAAGTATTTTAACAAAATATTTAGCACACCTTTTGAAGAAGTTCTTTTCAAGTATTGCTTATTCTATCTTGTTAAAGATTCAATCGTTAATATTAAAACCAAAAAGCCAACACGCAGAGAAAAAAATATTGCTGTTTTCACTTGTTTTGCAATAGTGTGGGAGGCTATAGAATCCCATAACCAACTTTCTAAATGGTATACCCTTCACAAATTGGACCTAGATAAAGTATGGTTTAAAAACCGAGATTCGAAAATGTTTCAACGAACCATGAAAAGTTTATTTTCAGATTGCTGGAGTAAATTTGCAACCGAAAGCAGAAAATTAGAAACATTGAGGCCAAGTGATTTCTTTAATAAGTCAAAAAAATGGAACATTTATCTCAGGAAAAAGTTTGTTCCAAGGTATAGATATAAGATAATAAAAAGTATTCAAAGGATATTGGAATAGAATAATAATTGGATTTCTGGTATCCCACAAAGATATAGAAAAATTATTAAGTATATAAGGATTGAAGGGAATTAATGGAAGATTCATATTATGGGCCAATCAAAAAAATATTAGAAAAAGAATTTGGAAAATTAGGCAAGTGTTATTTTGAAATTACTGCTAAAGGAAAGATAAGTAATGAGATAAAAAGCCTTCTGGATGATCTAGCGTTATATATTATAAATGTAGAACGTTTTTCTCCAGATATAATGGGTTGCGTTATAAAAGGTTTTATGGATAAACCTATAAATGAGATTCTAAGTAATAAAAAGGAATTAGTTGTAGTTGAAGTGAAGCCTAAAATAAAGATAAAAGATATTTACCAAGCAAAGCAGTATGGCGAGATATTTAATGCTAAATATACTTTACTTATTTATATAGAACCCATGCCTGAAGAAATAAGAAGATTCCTTAGAAAAAGAGCAGTGATACTTTCCCATTCAGCAGGATATCAGAGAGTAGCAATTGTGCAATTTGATAAGGAAACAGGCAAAATAAAGAATGATAGCTGGTTTGGACTTTCACCTTTTGAAGAAGAGGATTTATTTTGAAGAGGTAATATAGAAAAATTATTAAGCTAAAATATATAATAATAAAAGAGGATTAAGTTAATATGTCTAGTTTAGAGGCAAAAAACAAAGAGCTACTTGAAGGAATTGAAAAGCTGAAAAATAAGATCAAGAGATTAAAGGAAAGAAAAAAATATGGGCTTGTCTGGGAAGAAGAAAAAGAGCCAGAACAGATTGTTTTAGACTGCCAATTCAAAATACCTATTCTGAAAGAAGTTAAAACTAAAAAAATCATTAAGGATAAAGAAAAACCAAGGAATATCTTAATTGAGGGAGATAATTATCATGCTTTATCTGTTCTAAATTACACTCATAAGAAAAAAATTGATGTAATCTATATTGACCCACCTTATAACACAGGGGCGAAAGATTGGAAGTATAACAATAATTATGTTGATATAAACGATTTGTACCGCCATAGTAAATGGTTGAGCATGATGTCAAAAAGATTATGGCTCGCAAAAAACCTTCTAAAAGAAGATGGTGTTCTTGTTTGTACCATAGATGAAAATGAAGTTAGTCATTTGGGCGTTTTATTAGAAGAAATTTATAAGGATTATGAGATTCATTGTATAACTATTGTACATAATCCTCGTGGTATTCAAGGCAAAAACTTTTCATATACTAATGAGTTTGCATACTTTATTTTTAGAAGTGGCTTAAAAGTAATTGGTTCAAGAAAGATTGATAAAGAAGATGTTGACTGGAGAGGCTTAAGAGATAGCGGTAAAGAGTCTTTACGAACAGATGCGCGTAATTGTTTTTATCCAATTATAGTCCAAAATGAAAAAATAATCGGTTTTGGAGAAGTTTTAAAGAATGGTAGCCACCCTAAAAAACAGACAGAAGAAAAAAGGGGAAAATATTATGTTTGGCCTATTGATATGAAAGGTATTGAAAAAAAATGGAGATATGCGAGGCAAAGCGTAGAATCTATAAAGAATATATTGAAGGTTAAAAAAACAAAGCAAGGATATGATATAGAAATCGGGAAAGATTTTGGTATTGTTAGAACAGTATGGCAGGATAGTAAATATGATGCTTCAGAATATGGAACAAAATTAGTACAAGATTTAGTTCCATCAACCCCTTTTGATTTTCCGAAATCAGTATATAATGTTTATGATTGTTTATCATGCATAATTGTGCAACGAAAAAACGCAATTGTTTTAGATTATTTCGCTGGCTCTGGAACGACAGGCCACGCAGTAATGATTCTAAATAAAGAGGATAGCGGAAATAGGAAGTTTATATTATGCACAAATAACGAAAATAATATAGCCGTAGAAGTTTGTTATCCGAGAATTAAAAAAGTCATCGAAGGTCATAAAGATTGGCCGGATATAACCAAAATCCCTGCCAATTTAAGATACTTCAAAACCGAGCTTTTGGATGTCGATCATATTTCTCATGTTTCTGATGAACAGAAAATCAAGCTTACTTACCAAGCAGGGGAAATGATCGCCTTGCGAGAAGGCACTTTTGAAGAAGTAGAAAAAAATAAGTGGTGGCAGATTTTCAAAGACGGAACAAAATATACTGCAATTTATTTTAAAGAAGATAAGAAAAAATTAAATGGATTGATTAAGAAATTATCCAAGATGAAAGAAAAAGTTATCCTCTATATCTTTAGCTGGGGCAAAAATGAATATAAAAATGAATTTACAGAATACAGAAACATAAAAATTGAAGACATTCCAGAGCCAATTGTTGATGTTTATAAAGAAGTAAATCGTTTGAGCTGATAATATGGCAAAAGTACAAAACTTAAAAACATTTCAGGAAGAAGCAATCAGACAATTAAGAAAACAGTTTTTAGAATTGTGGAAAACCACGAACAGAAAATTACCTTTAATATTCAAAGCTCCGACAGGAAGCGGTAAAACCGTAATGGTTGCCCAATTCCTAAAAGATATGAGCGATGATCCCCAGTTTAATGTGGATAAATCTTATTTATGGTTCAGTTTCAGTGAGGAATCTTACATACAAAGCAAGGATAAGCTGTTTGATTATTATGGCGGGGCGAATGAATTAAACTTACTTGATTTGAACGATTTAAGCAAGGGAAAACTTGAGAAAAACAATGTTTTCTTTATCAATTGGCAAAAGATAAAATCCTCAACAAAAGAAGGAAGAAAACTAAGAAACCCAACAGAATACACTTATGGTGATGAAGGTATTTTTGATGAATTCATAAAAAGAACGCAGGAAGATAATAGAGAATTGATTTTAATTATAGATGAAGCCCATAGAGACACAGATACAGAACTTGCAGATGACTTAATTGAATTGATAAATCCGAGAATAATTCTCAAAATAACTGCAACACCGAAAACAGAGCCGAGTGCATCAGATGTTTTGCAGAAAAGAGCAGGTTTTGTTGAAGTTTTAAGGGAAGATGTTATTGATGCAGGTTTAATCAAGGAAAAGATAATAACCCAAACAAAAGAGGATTTAGACAAACTCACAAAAAAAGAAATAGATCAAGATTTGATATTATTGGAATTGGCTTTTAATAAAAGACTGGAGTTGCAGAAAGAATACAAAGAATTAGGTTTAGAGATTAATCCTCTCGTTCTTGTTCAGTTGCCAAATGACGACCATGCAAGAAAGGAAACATTAGACAAATCAAAGCTGGAAATAGTTAAAGACTTTTTAAGGGATAAAAGCATTGACGAAAAAGACATAGCAATATGGTTATCTGATAAAAAAGAAAACCTTGAGGAAATTGAGCAAAACGATTCTTTAGTTTCGTTTTTAATCTTTAAGCAAGCCGCCGCAACTGGTTGGGACTGCCCAAGGGCATCTATATTGGTAATGTTTAGGGAAATTAAAAGCCCTGTTTTTCATACTCAAACTGTGGGCAGAATTTTGAGAATGCCCGAAGCAATCCATTACCCAAAACCGGACTTAAATATTGGTTATCTTTATACAAACTACGAAAGAAACCAAATACAGCTACCAGATAATAAACAGGGCAAAAACAAGCCATTCATCCTTGAAAGCGAAAGGAAAGAGTGGATAAAACCAGTAATTCTTCAATCTACATTCATGGGAAGAACAGATTACAACGATTTAGGGGATTCCTTTCAAATTACTTTTAAAGAGGTCACCGATACATATTTTGATGTTGGAAAGAAGGAGTTTATTAAGAATATAAAAAAGAAACTTATTGTTAAAGGATTGAAATTATATGATGTGAAAGTCCCAATTAAATTAATTGTTGATGCCGAAATTGAAGATTATGATAATTTTGTTAAACAAATTAAGGAAAGAGGGAGTGATTTAATTGGAGACACCTCAAAAAATGATATAGAAAGAATGTATAATCTTCTGTGTTTTAACATCATTGCCAAGCAAGAGGAAGAAGATAAGAAATTTGCCCCTGAAAGGTCTTGGGGAAAGCTGAAAACCGCCCTTAATGTTTGGTTTGCTGAGAAGATACAAGAAAAAAGGAGTGCCTATTACACCATTATTGTAAATGATTTGTTAAAACCTGACAGCATATTAAGAAAAGTAATCGCTAAATCTTTAGAAAAATATAGACCGATAAGACAAGAAGAAGTCAAGAAAAAGGAATCAAGAGCAAGAAGAACCGAAGATTTGAAAATCCCAAGACCTTTTTTATCCCATACAGAAGATTATGAAGAAATCAAAGATTTAGGCAAAAATTCAATGACTCCATTTTATATTGGCAAAAATTATAACGGAAAGAAAAACGAAACAGAATTTATAAAATATATTGAATCAAAAAATGTTGATTGGTGGTATAAAAATGGAAATTCTGGAAGCGAACATTTCTCACTACCTTTTTATGATGATGTAGAGAGAAAAGAAAAACTATTTTATCCCGATTGGATAATCAAAATCAAAGATACAATTATTATTTTAGACACAAAACAAGGTTTAAGCGGAACTGTTGGTTCTGCTGACACTAAAAGAAAAGCAGAAGCATTACAAAGATGGATTAAAGAGCAGAATAAAAACAGGAAAAAATTCAAAGGCGGAATTATCTCTAATGTTGCTGGAATTTGGAAAATAAACAATAATGATGAATACAAAGCAGACGCAAACTATACCGAATGGAAAAATTTAAGCAAAATACTTTAAGACAAGCACAATTATATACTTAACAAAAGTTTTCTTTATGCTATGGTAAAAAAGTGATTAAGTAAATGAGAGATTGGAGGTGATGCAAGTGGCAAAAGCAAAGAAGAAAGCGGGAAAGAAAAGAGCCAAGAAGAAGAGAAAATAAATATTTAGTATATTTTAAACCTGATTGTAGGGATAGACTCATTATTGCGTTTATTTGCAGTTATCGGTAATGCCATTAAATCAAGCTATTGTGGGAAAAATGGACTTGATAAGTAAAAAGACTCGTTACGAATTCCGTGAATGGTTAGTTATAAGAACGACTTTGAGAGAAATTGAGATTCTGTTCGATTCCCATGACATCGAATGTGTCGAACTTCCTCCTGAAAAATTACCAAGAGGGTTAGGGCGAAATCTCGTCGAACGGTATTATGCTTCTCTGAATTGGAATAATCCTAGGGATGTCCGAAAGGTTTTGGGTGTCTATGAAGATATTCTTGCACAGATGGGAGAATGGGATGCTGAATATAAGAAACGTTTAATTCGCTTTTTACAAAAGGATGGATTCTCGTACGAGAATTTGCACCTAATCAGAAAGGGTTATCAACCTGAGTTGTCGGAGATAAGATCAGCCACCGAGATTTTGGACGTGGCGCATTTAGAGGAATATGTAGACCGAATTAAGGCATCGATTGACACAGACCCTGCGCTTGCGATTGGTTCTACGAAGGAAATGGTTGAGTCAACTCTGAAGACGATTCTAACCGCTCTGTCTATAGAGTACAATAAGGAGGATGATATTCCCAAGCTTCTTAAGAAAGTTCAGAAAGTTCTGGAACTAGCGCCCAAGGATGTGGATGATAAAAAGCGAGGTGCTGATATCATTCGAAGGACCTTAAGCAATTTGGGTTTGGTTGTGGTGGGCATCGCTGAACTTCGAAATCTTTATGGTACAGGTCATGGCCATGGTGCCCGTAAGAAGGGACTTACTCCTCGTCATGCGAGGCTCATTGTTAGTGCAGGAGCTTCCCTCTGCACCTTTTTATTAGAGACGTACGAAGCCAGACATAGGTAGGAAAGTGGGTGCAAAAGGGCACTGGGGAATGGGAGCCAAAACCTGAGTGAAAAAGGCGGTGAGGAAGGATGGCATTTGAAAAAGAGAAGGCTGAAATTAGAGAGAGACTTTCTGATTTACAGAAAAAAGAACTGATATATTTGGCTTGTGTAGTGGTTAAAGACCAAGAACAAGAACCTGAAACTGGCAGGATTTATTATCCAGTTGTGCCTCATCATCTTGGGTCATTACCACATCCTAATGTATTACGTCTTGTGCAAGAAAGATTAAAAGCAATTAATGAAGTTATTGTAAAGCAAGCGAATGAACAAGGTTGGCGGATAAAATAAAAATGTGAAAGCAGTAAACAGGAGTGTTAGCATTGAAAATAAAAGAGAACACAAAATTCTTTTTACAAATAGTAGTCTTCATTGTCCTTCAGGTCATAGGTTGGCACTTAGAAGGGAAATTCTCAAAATTGAAACCTGTTCACCTTTTATTTAAGAAATTTATTCATCTAAATTTATTAACTATAATTTTAATCGTTGGAATTATTTGGTTTTTGTTATATCTCTACAAAAGATTTATATCATCCAAAAGAAAGTTACAAGCAGTTATAAAAAACGCAAAAAAATGTAAAAGCAAATATGATAATTTTGTTAAGTTTATTTCAGATGTTTATCCAAGGAGACAAAATCCATCGGAAAAGGACAAAATGCAATACTTGTCCTACCACAATAAACTTTGGAAATTATACTTAAATATATCACATCCTCTTTTGGAATATTTAAGAGAAGTAAACAAAGACAGGAAAGAATTCCACGCTCGTACGATTTTGAGTAATATAGAAGAATGTTTTAATTCATCAAGTTTAGAAGAACATTTTAGAAAAAGACCATTAGAACCGTCTACTGACTATTTTATACCAATAATTGAAAAATTTATTGCATATTTAAAAATTAAAGTATAAAAAATAAACTGGGAAAAGAAAGGTGGTGAGGAAGGATGGCATTTGAAAAAGAGAAGGCTGACGTTAAAGAGACACTCAAAAATTTAGAAAAAGGAGAGCCAATATTTTTGGCTCACGTAGCTATAATTGTAAAGGATAACTCAAAAACTGGCAAAATAAAAACTCAAGTTTCTGTTGACCTTGCAGGTGCTCCTTCGCCTGTTCCATTAGAAAAGGTGATAAAAGTAGTAGATGTGATGAGGGAAGCAATAATAGTAAAGTGGGGCGAAAAAAAGTGAAGATGTTAAAGCGATAGCAAGCTCTTTGAAAATCTAAATTGTAAAAAATAGGTTGGAAAAGAAGAAGGAGAATTAAATGAATTGGAAAACATTAGACAAACAAGAACTTTTGAGTTCGGTTGATAAATTGAACACAGTATCAAAAAAATTTATTTTTCTTTTCGGTATGGATGACCAGAATGAAGAAATAATTCACAAATTTTGGTTGGAAGGTATTAGTGTTAATGATTTTATGGAGGCTTGTCACGAACTATCATCTATGGGATTAGAAGAAGAATTGTTTATTGAAACAGAAGCAACTAAGAAGACAGATGCATTTTTGCAAGAAGCACTCGCTACACGTTTAGGGGATGAAAAAGCAAATAAAGTGGTTATTGAAAATACTAAAATAATCACTAAAATGAGTAGCTGTTTAACTTTTGTCGAAAATATAATCGAATCAATACCTGAAAATGACCAACCTATGTGGCGTTATAATGTTATTAGACATCTTCTTCGGCATTTAACAAAGCAAGATGCCATCCAATCTCTAAAGAAAATAATTGATAAGATTTCTGCTGAATCTGGATGGAGGTAACCAGAGAAGTCAGTTAGGGTAGTGTAGAAAACTTTTAATAACTAAATATTGATAAAAAAGAAAGGAGATAACTCACATAAGTGGGTAGGTCTCCTTTTTTATTAGGTGAAGGTTTGATACCTGAAATAAAAAATCTTTGGTTAGAAGCAGGATATACAGGTTTTCTGGAGAAGATAAAGTGGGCTGGGAAAGAAAAAGAGGATATGAAGGCAGTGGTAAGTTCTTCGATAAATAAATAAGTAAAAGGTAAGGTAAGTATGTGTTAGGATTGTGTGCTAATGGAAAAATAGAGAGAAGGGTCGCTAAATGGTCTCACACAATATACAAAAAGCAAGAACAATGGCGGTCTTAGAAACCGTTGCCTTGCCACATATGTCTTGGTAGATGTATAATTCCCCTTATTTAGAAAGGATTTTATAAGGGTAGGCTTTATAGACTACTTGCAGGTGCTTATTCTGAGATAAAATAATCCCCTTGACAAATTTAGCTTTTTATGGCATTATTTAAAAAAGGATTAATAGACAAAGGTTTAAGATATAGTTAAGAAGTGTAGACACTAATTGAAAACTGAATAAGGCCTTTCCGCAAAGAGGATAGCTCTCTGACGCGTTACTGCGGAGTAGGCTGTCGCTATGCCCGAAAGGGCAAGGGGTGGCAGTCAGACCCGGACTTCGTAACGC
>Ga0307380_10002167_pt1 | contig 28032 bp, 25 predicted proteins | sample UN3MG_FD_202239 | JGI IMG/M metagenome (GOLD analysis project Ga0307380, IMG submission 202239) | Soil microbial communities from Risofladan, Vaasa, Finland - UN-3 | ecosystem: Environmental > Terrestrial > Soil > Coastal area > Acid sulfate soil | place: Finland: Risofladan, Vaasa | collected... | reverse complement strand
CGGGGTCACGCCCGACGTGAGCCAGGAGTTCACGATCTGCGTCGAGGGGCCGACGTACCCGAGCGGCAACTGCCAGACCGCCGACTACGATGGGGGCGATCTCGTGTGGAGTGGGCTGATCCCGGGCGTCTACACCGTGACCGAGACGAACCCCGGCGCTGAGTGGGAGGTGACGATCAGCGGTTCGCCGGCGACGGTGCCGGAGGATGGGGGCAGCACGAGCGCGGATGTCACCAACACCCGCAGGCTGGGCAGCCTGGAGGTGACCAAGGCGGTGAACTGGCGCGGGGTCACGCCCGACGTGAGCCAGGAGTTCACGATCTGCGTCGAGGGGCCGACGTACCCGAGCGGCAATTGCCAGACCGCCGACTACGATGGGGGCGATCTCGTGTGGAGTGGGCTGATCCCGGGCGTCTACACCGTGACCGAGACGAACCCCGGCGCTGAGTGGGAGGTGGCGATCAGCGGCTCGCCGGCGACGGTGCCGGAGGACGGGGGGAGTGCGAGCGCGGGTGTCACCAACACCCGCAGGCTGGGCAGCCTGGAGGTGGCCAAGACGGCTGACTGGAACGGGGTCACGCCTGACGCGAGCGAGGAGTTCACGATCTGCGTCGAGGGGCCATCCTACCCGAGCGGCAACTGCCAGACCGCCGACTACGATGGGGGCGATCTCGTCTGGAGCGGGCTGATCCCGGGCGTCTACACCGTGACCGAGACGAATCCCGGCGCCGAGTGGGAGGTGGCGATCAGCGGCTCGCCGGCGACGGTGCCGGAGGACGGGGGCAGTGCGAGCGCGAGCGTCGCCAATGTGCGCAAGCTGAGCTGGTTGGAGGTGACCAAGACGGTGGGCTGGGGTAAAGCCGCGCCTGACGGGAGCCAGACCTTTACCATCTGCATTGAGGGACCCTCCTATCCGGCCGGCGACTGCCAGACGGTCGGTCACACCGGCGGCAGTCCTTCGTGGAGTGACCTGATCCCCGGCGACTACACTGTCACCGAGACTGATCCTGGCGCCGAGTGGGAGGTGACAATCGCTGACCCCATTGTCACCGTCCCCGACGACGGCACCGGGGCCAGCACCAGCATCTCCAACTACAACGGTGGCAGCACAGTCTACCTGCCGCTCATGACGAACAGGCATGTTTCTCCCGCCCCCGACCTGGTCGTCGAGCACATCGCGGTCACGAGCGGCAGCGCGCAGGTCGTCATTAAGAACCAGGGGAATGCACCTGTGTCATCCAGTGACCCGTTCTGGGTGGACCTGTACGTCGACCCCGACCCCGTCCCGACGGGTGTCAACCAGACCTGGAGCCACCTTTGCAGTCAGGGTATTGCCTGGGGTGTGGAAGCGCCAGCCCTACCGTTGGAACCGGGAGGCACGATCACGCTGACGATCGGCGATGCCTACTACTGGGCGGAGTACAGCAACCTTCCCGGATCGCTCCCGGCGGGCACGCCGATCTACGTCCAGGTAGACTCGGCCGACGTGCAAACCACCTACGGCGCAGTGCTGGAGAACCACGAGATTGTGGGTGGGGCCTACAATAACATCGCCGGCCCGGTGTTTTCGACGCTGGTTGCTGCAGGCGAAGAGCTGGTGCCGATGGGGCCTCCTGTCCTGGATAATCGTCCGCCCGCGTCATCCCGGCGCCTGCCGCCCAGGCCGTAGAGCGTTGCAGGTGCCAGGCACTGTGAAAGCGCCTGGCACCTCACGCAGAAGAGTGTAAGGAACTACCCGCCTCTCCCCACAGTTGCCTATTCTTTCGATGCTCCTGGAACTGGGACGTACAGGTATATCAATCCATCGGCCCGGGGTTGCCACCAGTCCAGGTCTCTGCTCACGCCGTATAAAAGAAACGGCCGCCAGAGCCAGATCCAGGGGGCCTCCTCATAGGCGATAGCCTGGGCCTGGTGTAACAGGTTGCGGCGCAGGGTCTGATTGAATTCTTCTTCGGCTTGACTGAGCAGATCTTCAAATTCTTCATTGTACCAGAGCGTGGGATTGAAAGGGAAGCCACGGGCTAGGTTTTGCGTGTCCTCCAGTCCGTTGCCTCGTGACGCGAGACTCAAAAGGAAGAGGGGCGCAGTCTCTTTGGGAACCAACCGTTCACGCACGTAGTCAGGCCACTCCCACGGCTGGACGGTCACCTTGATGCCTACTTCTGCCAATTGAGCGGCTATTGCTTCGGCGACCTCCTGATCCCGATAGTACCGTCCTACTGGGGTGTCCATGTTGATCTCGAAGCCGTTGGGGTAGCCAGCTTGGGCCAACAGATCTCTTGCTTTTTCGGGGTCATAGGGCCATGGCGGTAGATCGGTATTGGCGTGGGGGGGATTGACCCAACTGCCGTAGCGCTGGCCATGGCCAGCGTTGAACTTGGTGATCAGGGCCTGAACGTCCACGGCATAGTTCAGGGCCTGGCGGACACCTTTATCCATCAGAGGTGTGCTATCCTCAGGACGCAAGCCCACGAAGAGGCGACGGGTGCTTTCGATGGCCATCAGTCGGGTGTGTCCGGTGTTGGCGGCCTCGGCCATGTCTGGCGGAAGGTCTGTGGTGAGATCAACGTTGCCAGCGATAAGCCTGGTCAAGCGCCTGTCTGCGTCGCCCTCGGTCTGGAAAACGAGGGTGTGGATCGTGGGCGCTCCCTGCCAGTAATCCGCGTCAGCTTCCAGGACGATGCTTCCATCGGGGTCCCAACTGACTAACTGATAAGGCCCTGAACCCACCGGATTACGAGCCAAATCTGTCAGATCCGTCTCGGCATAGTAGACGGGGGGTAGCATCTCCACAGTAGAGAGTTCGTAGATCATGGAAACCGCCGGCTCGGCTGTGTGAATGCGCACGGTGTAGTCGTCCACAATCTCCACGTTCTGTAACGTAACGTCGCTGGCAAAGGTCTCCAGTGAGTTTCCCAACAGTGCTGTGCGTTCCAGGGAGAATTTTGCCGCCTGGGCGTTGAAGGGCTCCCCGTTGTGGAAGGTAACGCCCTGGCGGAGTTCAAGTTGCCAGGTGAGGTCGTTCACCAACGACCACGACTCTGCCAGGCGGGGCTCTAGTTCGAGGTCGTCGTTGAGCCAGGCTAGCGTGTCCCAGAGGTGAGCAGCGATGCTGTCTTCGGGGTGAATGGACACCATGTAATATGGGTCGAGTGTAGTCAGGGTGCTCGCCGTGAGCACGACAGCCTGACTTGTGCTGTCTATCTGTGGAGCTGGCGCTATCTGCTCGGTGGCGGCTGCCCAAGGCGAGGATTCTTTCACCCGGCTGCATCCCCCTCCCGACACAGCAAGTGCTAGCGATAGCAGGAGTACCAGGAAGAAATAGTCGATTCGCATGTTGCACATCATTGGGTAACCTCGCACACTATCCTCACCACCAGCGTTCACCCAGTTGGATCAGCAGGGACTGATCCACAGCAGGTCCCTCGGCTCGACTCACTGGCGTCGGTGGCAGAGAATGGGTGTCCAGGGCGTGGACACCAGCAGATTCTTCGACAAAGACGACGTTGCCGGCCAACGTATCATCCAGAGAAAACAACCTAGTGCTGGCTAGAACGACGCCCTCATCGGTCGTACCGGTGAGAACCAGGATTGTCCGTTCGGGATCCCATGGAGCAGCCAGCTCCTCGATGAGGCCGATGTTCCGCGAGGGGTCCTGTCTGTAGACGACCCGGTCAAACTTGGAATGGAGCAGATCCGAACCTGGCTCGAACGGCTGGGGCAGCCTGTTGTTCAGCTCGGCTATCAATGAGTGGACTGTGGGCCGTCCTATCAGAACGAGGTCCCTATCCTGCCGGTCCTCATGTGTGATAAGGTTTGCCGTGGTCACGGTGAGTGCCAAATACTCACCTCGGTCGGCAGCGCCCAGGCCAGCAGCCACTTGCAGCATCAGGTCGTAATCGAAAAGTCGAGCGTGATCAGGGAGGACCAGCAGCAGACCGCTGAGGCTCGGCCGTTTATTGAACGGGTATGGAAACAGGTCCAGGGAGGGCTCCACGTCCTGGGGGGTAAAGGGCAGGTGGAGAGAGGAATGACTGTAGACGGCAGTCCAGAGTTGCTCTGCATCCAGGACAAGACCTTGGTCTTCATTGTCCAGATTCATGGCGATCGAGATGCGGATCCCATTGCGCCCGGGGCGAATCAACCGGGAAGGAAGGGCTACTTCCAGGGTTCCCACGCTGGCGTTTCTCTCATCTAGCAAGACACTGGCTATAGGAATGCCGTTAAAGCGGACATCCAGGAATGAACTGGTGGGACTGGCGATCCCGGCGTGGCCAAAATAGAGGTTGAATCGAGCTTCCTCGTCGAGGGTGAAACCCACAGGCATGGAGAAATGATAGTCAAGTGTGTGGAACCCGACACCATAGACGACTTCCTCCTCGTAGCCCAGATCGGCCACTGTAAAGTCGACGTCAAGCTGACGACTTTCAACCGGCTCGGGTGGGGACACTGATTGAACGATGGCGACAGCGCCCTGCATACTGAGGAGATGTGCTTCTCGATTGAGAGCCTGACTGGCTTTGGAGAGTCCATCATCGCTATGGCCGGTGACGACGAGAATCATGCGCGTAGGATTCCAGGGAGAGACCAGTTCCTGGACCACACCCTGGTCCTCAGCCAACGCCGGGTCGTCCAGGCGCAAGGGGAGGTCCAATTGATCCAGGAACCGGTTCGTCCCCTTTCTACCAATCACGATCAGGTGATGGTTGTCTCGGATGTCGACGGGGACCTGCGTGTCGAGCGCCGAAGCCAGGCGTATCTCGCCGTTGGAGAACTTTCCCAGGCCAGCGGCAATCGTGGCAGCGGCTGACAGATCGGTTGTGGAAGGGTTGTCGGGCAACACGAAATAGACCGACGGGTACTCAAGGGGCCGCTCAAAGAAGGGAACAGGGTAGAGCGCTAGGTCGGCGCTCAGACTTGGCGTAGGGGTGGGCGGCGGCAAAGTTGGTGTTGGCGTGGGCGCCGGTGGTTGAGGTTTTGGTTGGGAGGGCTGTTCGGGTTTCGGTTGGGGAGGCGATGGTCGAGTCGGCAGGCTTTGTAGCGGGGAAAATGACGTGGGCTGGGTGCTCGCCGCCGCAACCCAGAGCCCGACAGACATCAAGGCCAGCACCACGATGGTGCTATGGCACAAAATGCGTGTGAGACATGAGAGCCTAGAGATTCTCTTCAATTTCATCTCCGCTTCCTCCTCCTGAATCAATCGAGCGCTTCGCTCCCCCGGAGGCGCCCGGCTGCCTCGAAGCCCGCCGCCAATGCCTTCAGGTTGATATCCACCGTGCCTTGTGGGGCGCGATCCCGTATCGCCGCCTCCAGCGCCTCCCGCGAAACGATCCCGGTCAGCCCCGCCAGCACGCCCAGGCCGACCACGTTCGCGACGATCTCCCGCCCCGCTACCTCTCGCGCCAGCCGGGTCATCGGCACACGCACGGCCCGCGTCGTCGGGGCGCGGGTGACGTGGTCCGAATCCAGAATCAGCAATCCGTCCGGGCGCACCTGCCTGCCGTAACGATCGCACGCCTTCTGGCTCATGCAGAGCGTGATGTCGGCCTGGATCACCCTGGGGTAGTGGATCTCACCGTCGGAGATCACGACCTCGGACCGGCTGGCCCCACCCCGCGCCTCTGGCCCGTACGACTGGGTCTGCGCGACGTTCTTGCCGTCTCGAATCGCCGCCTCGGCCAGCAGGATGCCGGCCAGGATCGCCCCCTGCCCGCCGGTACCGCCGACCCGGACCTCGCGTCGCCCGGCCATCAGGCCGCCTCTCTCTGCGCTTGCTCGATGATGTGATCATAGAGCCGCGTGTACTCCGGGATGTCTCGGTCGACGAACACGCCGCGCACGATCTTGTCCTGCTTCTCCTCCTCGCTCATCTCCTCAGCCCGCTTGAGCGTGACGCTCCGTTCCTTGAGGGCGCGCATCATGTCGGGCGCGGTGCCCCAGCGGTTGATCCGGCCGATCGTCGTGTGGCAATAACTCACCGCCTCGACGACCGCGAATCCATCCTTGGTGATCGCCTGAGCGATGTAATTCTCCAACTCCTGCACGTGGTAGACGGTGCTGCGGGCGACGAAGGCGGCTCCGGCCGCAACGGACAACTCGGCGATGGGGAAGGGCTGCTCGATGTGCCCGTAGGGGGCGGTCGCCGCCTGTGCGCCGATGGGCGTCGTGGGCGAGTACTGGCCGCCGGTCATCCCGTAGGTAAAGTTGTTGACGACGATGGCGGTCAGCCCGATGTTTCGCCGCGCTGCGTGGATAAAGTGGTTGCCGCCGATGGCCAGCGCGTCGCCGTCCCCCATCACGACGATGACCTTCATCTCCGGGCGCACGATCTTGAGCCCGGTGGCGAATGCCAGCGCCCGCCCGTGCGTGGTGTGCATGGTGTTAAAGTCGACGTAGACGGGCATGCGGCCCGTGCAGCCGATGCCGGAGAGCAGCGCTATGTCGTTCTTGTCCAGTTGCAGCCCGTCCACCGCCCGGATGATGGCCCCCAGGACGATGCCGATGCCGCAGCCGGCACACCAGACGTTGGGAAACTTTTTGCTGTGGCGCAGATATCGTTCGTGCACCCGCGACTCTCGCTGTTGCCTCTTCACCTCGCCCACTCCTCAATGGTTGCCAGTATCTCCGCAGGCTGGATCATCTCGCCGTCGGCCCGGTTGATGCGGCGCACCTTGTGCCGCCCCACGACCCGCTCCACCTCCAGTGCCAGTTGGCCCCTGTTCAGCTCCGGCACCACGACGCGGTGCAGCCGGGCGGCGGCGTGCTCGACGACCTCCTCGGCAAAGGGCCAGATGGTCTTGAGCTTGAGGAAGCCGACCTTGCGCCCGCGCTCCCGTGCCACGTCGACGGCAGACCGGGCTGCGCGGGCCGTCGCGCCGTAGGCGATGACCAGCGTCTCGGCGTCCGTGACGCCGTCGTGATCGTAGAGCAGGACGTCCGAGAGGCTGCTGTCGATCTTGCGAAAGATCCGCTCCAGCCAGGGCTGGATCTCGTCCAGCCGGGCGGTCGGATACCCGCGCTCGTCGTGGTGCAGGCCGGTGACGTGGTAGCGGTAGCCCTCGCCAAAGGGCACCAACGGGGGCACGTCGCCGGAAAAGTTCTCGAAAGGCTTGTACCACTCTGGCGGCACGGTCGTACCCGGCCGCTCGACCCGCTCGATCGTCGCTGGATCCGGCAGTTCGACGCGCTCCCGCATGTGGCCGATCACCTCGTCCATCAGCACGATCACCGGCGTGCGGTACCGTTCGGCAAAGTTGAACGCCTGGGCCGTCAGGTCAAAGGTCTCGCGGACGGAAGAAGGGGAGAGGGCGATGATGGGGTGGTCACCGTGGGTTCCCCAGCGAGCCTGCATCACGTCCCCCTGGGAAGGGCTGGTCGGCCGGCCGGTGGAGGGTCCCAGTCGCTGCACGTCGACGACGACGCACGGGATCTCGGCCATCGCTGCGTACCCGATGTTCTCCTGCATCAGGCTGAATCCGGGGCCGGAGGTGGCGGTCATCGCCTTCGCCCCGCCCACCGCCGCGCCGATGACGGCAGCGATGGAACCGATCTCGTCCTCCATCTGGATGAACTTGCCTCCTACCTGAGGCAGCCGTCGCGCCAGGGCTTTGGCGATTTCGGTGGCTGGGGTGATGGGGTAGCCGGCGAAGAAACGGCATCCTGCGGCGATCGCGCCCTCGGCGCAAGCCTCGTCGCCTTGCACCAGCCGCGCAGTCGGTCCCGCAGTCATTCTGTCTCCTCCTCCGGCCCGACGTCCGCCACGAAGATGGCAAAGTCCGGGCAGTGCAGTTCGCACCAGCGGCAGGCGGTGCACATCTCCGGATGCGCCACGGTGACCCGCCCGTCAGGTCCCTGCTCCAGCACGTCGGCCGGGCAGAACTCGACGCACAGCCCGCAGCCCTTGCACCAGTTGGGGAAGACCGTCACGCGGCCGCGCGGCAGCCGGCGTTTCGGCCCGGTCTCCTCCGCTTTTTTCTCAGCCTCGACAGCAGTTGCTTGAGCCATCCGTTCGCCTGACCTCTCTCGGCATCCAGCATCGGCAGATCCCGAGACCCGTTCGTAGTAGGTGCTTCAGCGCCTCAAGAACGCGCTAAAGCGCGCACTACGAACCCCAATCGCGAACTACCGGGTGTGGGCGCATTATCGCACAAAACGTGGCTTTGGGCCAGTGTCCTGCTTTCGGGAAGGTTTGCGTTGACAGGAAAGCGGAAACCCTTTACAATGGACCACTGTGACGAAATCCAAATCTGGGAGAATGGCAATTATGCACTGTTGGGGCCACCAATCGAATGCCTGATCTGCTCGACGGCCTGATCATCAAGGCGCAGAGTGGTTTCTTCACCGTCCATACCGGCAGCGGCGATTACGTCTGCCGGGTCCGGGGGCGGCTCAAGCAGGAACGGCGTGACACCGACCTGGTCGCCGTCGGTGACCGGGTGCGCATCAGCCTGGCTGAGGACGGCAGTGGGATGATCGAAGAGATCGCCGAGCGGGAACGGGCGCTGGCACGGCTGGCCCCGCATCCCCGCGGACGCGGCTCCCGTCGCTGGGACCGCGACGGCTACCTGGCCGAACGAGAGCAAGTCATCTTTGCCAATCCCGATCAGGCGGTGTTTGTCTTCTCCTGCGCGGAACCCTCCCCCAGGCTGCGCATGCTCGACCGATTGCTGGTCGGGGCAGAGATCAAGGACATCCCGATTGTCGTGTGCGCCAACAAGATCGATCTGGTGGGCCGCCAGGAGGCACGAGCGCTCTTTGGTGTCTACGCAGAGATTGGCTACCCGGTCCTCTACACCAGCGCCGTCACCGGTGAGGGGATTGGCGAATTGCGCGATGCGCTGCGGGGACGGATTTCGGGGCTCGTCGGGCCGTCTGGGGTGGGCAAGACCAGCCTGCTCAACGCGATGCAGCCGGGTCTGGGCCTGCGGGTGCGGGAGGTGAGCCAGGCCACCAGCAAGGGCCGTCACACCACGGTCGTGCCGCAGCTCCTCCCGCTGGACGTGGGCGGCTGGGTGGCCGACACGCCTGGCATTCGCGCGCTGGCCCTGTTCGACGTGGACCCCGAGGAGTTGGATGCCTACTTCCCCGACATTGCCCCGCTGGTGGCCCGTTGCCAGTTCTCCGACTGCACCCACACCGTGGAGCCAGGCTGTGCGGTCATGCAGGCGGTGGAGGAGGGACGGGTGGGTTACCACCGGTACGAGAGTTACGTGCGGCTGTGGGAGGAGCACCAGAAGCTGGCGGATATGTACTGGTGGGGAATTCAGTGAACAATGACCAATGAGCAATGAGCAATGACCAATGACCAATGACCAATTTGTCTGTTTTCCCCCGCTGTGCATTACTTGACAGGCTGGGTGAACGGTAGTAGAATGTGGCGTAGTTATAGGACTAACTTCTTCGTTAGTATACCAACGTCTAACCGGGCGGAAATGCATAGATTAGCAGTCCCCTCAGTGGTGACCGGCGTTTACGTTTTTGTCGCCCAATCTAGATGTGCTATAATCTGTTCTTGAATATCCTGACAGGTGGAGCGAGGAGTGTATGGAGACGGAAAGAATGCCGTGGCACAGTCGTGCCGTTCAAGAGGTAGCCAAAGCTCTGGAGACCGACCCGGAGGCCGGTCTTACGCCGGCCGAGGCCCAGGCCCGGCTTGCCCGGTATGGACCCAACGAACTGGCCGAGCGGCCCCGGCCGGGCTTCTGGCAGTTGCTGCTGGCTCAGTTCAACAACTTTTTGATCATGATCCTGATCGTCTCCGCCGTCGTGTCTCTCCTGCTGGGAGAGGTAGTCGAGGCTGGCGCGATCATGGCCATCGTCGTCCTGAACGCCGTGCTCGGGGTGATCCAGGAGAGCAAGGCGGAGGAGTCGCTGGCGGCGCTCAAGAAGATGGCCGCCCCGGACGCCCACGTGTTGCGAGGCGGTCACCGCGTCATCATCGCGGCCGGTGAACTGGTGCCCGGTGACGTCGTCTTCCTCGAAGCTGGCAACTATGTCCCGGCCGACCTGCGCCTCATCGAGAGCGTCAACCTCAGGATTGACGAAGCGTCGCTCACGGGCGAGTCGGTGCCGGTGGAAAAAGTGGCCGGTCTGAAGCTGTCGGAGGACGTGCCTCTGGGGGACCGCGTCAACAGTGCTTTTATGGGCACCACCGTCACCTATGGACGGGGCGCCGGCATCGTCGTCGACGCCGGGATGCACACCCAGATCGGCCTCATCGCTGAGATGATCCAGTCCTACGAGGAGGAGCAGACCCCTCTCCAGCGCCGGCTGGATCAACTGGGCCGCTGGCTGGGCTGGGGCTCGCTGGCCATCTGCGGCATTGTCTTTGTCGAGGCGGTGATCCAGGACACCAACCTGGCGCTCATCGTCAGCCAGGGGGTGGTCCCATACCTGGTGCAGACCCGGCAGCAGATCGTGGACCTGTTCATCGTCGCGGTCAGCCTGGCGATCGCCGCCGTCCCGGAGGGACTGCCCGCCGTCGTCACCATCAATCTGGCGCTGGGAATGCGCGAGATGGTCCAGCGGCACGCGCTCATCCGCCGCCTGCCAGCCGTCGAGACGCTGGGCAGTGCCACCATCATCTGTTCCGACAAGACCGGCACGCTGACCCAGAACGAGATGATGGCCGTGCGGCTCTACGTGGCGAACTTGAGGCTGGACGTCAGCGGCGAGGGGTATCAGCCCACGGGCAAGTTCACCCACTACGGCGAGCCCGCCGACCCGCGCGACAGCGCCGAGATGATGGCCTTGCTCACCGGCAGCCTGCTGTGCTCCGACGCCCGGCTGGATCAGTTCGTGCCCGAGGACGGATCAGAGAGTGAGCGTGGGCAGTATCGCATCGTGGGCGATCCGACGGAAGGGGCCATGGTCGTGGCAGCGGCCAAGGCCGGGCTGTGGCGGGCTGAAGTGGAAAGACGGCTGCCACGGGTGGCCGAGGTGCCTTTCGACAGCGATCGCAAGCGGATGAGCACCATCCACCGCCTGGACGGACAAGCGCGGGAAGAGAGCGGCGGTTCCGGGTACATCGCCTACGTCAAAGGTGCACCCGACGTGCTGTTGCCGCTCTGCGAGGGCATCCTGGAGGAAGGCGTGGCGGTGCCGCTCACGGAGGGCCGGCGCTGTCACATCGAGAACGTCATCCGCGATCTGGGAAGCGGTGGACTGCGTGTACTCGCTGTGGCCAATCGCCACCTGGATCAGATCCCCGACGAACTGGACGCCGACGCGGTTGAGAAGGACCTGGTGCTGATTGGGTTGGTGGCGATGATCGACCCGGCCCGGCCGGAGGTGGGGCCGGCGGTGGAGCGGGCGCGGAGGGCCGGCATCCGTACCATGATGATCACCGGCGATTATCCCGATACCGCCCGTGCCGTCGCGCAGGAGATCGATCTGCTGCGACCTGGCGGCGAGGTCATCTCTGGCGCAGAACTGAACGAGATCTCTGACGAGCAACTGGCTGAGCGCATCGAGGGGGTGGACGTCTTTGCCCGCGTCTCGCCCCAGCACAAGGTGCGCATCGTCGAAGCGCTCAAGGCGCGGGACCACATCGTGGCCATGACTGGCGACGGCGTCAACGATGCACCGGCCCTCAAGCGCGCTTCGATCGGCGTGGCGATGGGCATCACCGGCACCGACGTTTCGAAGGAGACGGCGGACATGGTGCTCACCGACGATAACTATGCCTCTATCGTGTCCGCCGTGGAGCAGGGACGCATCATCTACTCCAACATCCGCAAGTTCGTGTACTACCTGATCTCTTGCAACATTGCCGAGATCATGGTCATCTTCCTGGCCACACTGGCTGGTTCGCCGCCGCCGCTGACCGCCATCCAGTTGCTGTGGCTCAACCTGCTGACCGATGGCGCGCCAGCGCTGGCGTTAGGCTTGGAGAAAGGCGACCCGGACATCATGGAGCAGCCGCCACGTCCGGTGCGCGAGCCGATCATCAATCACCTCATGCGGGTGGGCATCGTCGTGCAGACGATCGCCATCACGGCGGTCGTGTTGGCTGCCTATTACACCGGCTGGGCCTGGGACCCATCGGACCTATCGCTGGCCCGGACGATGGCCTTCGTCACGCTCTCGGCCTCCGAGCTGGTGCGGTCCTACACGGCGCGCTCGGAGCGGGCCTCCCTGTTCCGGCTGGGTGTCTTTAGCAACAGGTATATGCAGTACGCGGTGCTGGTCTCTATCGCCCTGCTGCTCAGCGTGGTCTACATTCCCTTCCTGCGGCCCATCTTTGACACGGTGCCGCTGGGGGCACGGGAATGGACGGTCGTCCTTCCGCTGTTGCTCGTGCCCGGCATCGCTGCTGAGATCACCAAGGCGGTCGTGCGATTGCGCACCCGGCGAGGTACGACCGAAGCTACGGCGTAGCGGTCTCCTGGCGCGTTGGGGCCCATCGGTATACTTGATCCGCTGCTGGACGAGCTCCCGAGAGTGGGGCCAGGCGGATGGACCCAATGTTGTGACGTCGCCTGGACGAATATGGAACAACGTCTGGACCAGGTATTGACAGCCTGTGCGATTTGTGATGCTCCTGATTTGACTTGCCACGTGACTTGCACTATGTTTTATCCTGTGGTAAAATAGGGATAGTACGCTTCACCCGCTCGTTCATCGATGCTTTCGTAGTGGCTATAGATCTGTGAAAGGAGATGTGAGAATGTTCCGAGAAAGGATACAGGCAAAGTATGGCGAGTTGACCCCCAGCTTCCGTAAGCTTGCTGACTTTATCTTACAGAAGCAACTGGATGCCGCCTTCATGACCGCCACAGAGCTGGCCCATCATCTGGACGTGGATGCGGCCACCGTCGTCCGCTTCGCTCAGAACCTCGGCTATTCGGGGTTCCGTCAACTGATCAAGGAGGTACAGCAGGTCGTCAAGGCGGAACTGACGGCCGCCTACAGCCCTGACCTGGATGCCCCGGATGATCTGGGCCTCTTCCGCAGCCTCTTGGAGAACGAGCGGCATAATCTGGCGCTGACGCAGGCCCGGTTGACAGAGCAGGCCAACACCATCTTCCCCACACTTTTGAGCGCCCAGCGCATCTGGGTGGTGGGGCAGGGCCATGGCGTTCACCTGGCTGGCTTGTGCGCCTCTACGCTAAGGGCGCTTGGCCTGCCGGCTGTAAGCATCGGCTCTGACCCTCTGGAGGTGGCAGAGAACCTCAAGGGTGTCGGCGCTGAGGACCTGGTGATCGGTTTCTCCCTGACTGGGATGGACCTGGCCATGGGCGACGCCGTACAGTTCGCGCGCCAGCGTGGGGCAAAGACACTCGTGTTCAGCGCGTCTGCGATCGCATCGCCGGCCCTGGCGGCCGAGATGTCGATCATCTGCCCCGGACCCACGCAGACGCATACGCCCTCGTTCACCGGCCTGGCCGCCATGATCGCCGTGCTCGGCGCGGCGTTCGCCGCTCGCTATTCGGAGGAGGCGGCGGGGATGACGGCGAACCTCAAGCAGAGTTTCCGCGAATTGCTGGAGCTTCAGGCCGGTAGTTCGTCGGAGGTAGACGTCGAGGAGTTGTGGCGTCAATTCTGACGCCGTGTCTCCTTCTTGGCCTGCACAGTGCTTTCACCGCCGTCCGGTTGAGCGTTCGACGAGGGCCCTGATCGGGTTGCACCAGGGCCCTCTGGCGAAGCCTGCCGCTGCTCAGGAGCGGGAGAGGCACATGGGATGTTGATTGCAGAGGCCCGGCCACGTCGGCCGGGCCTGTTGCCATGCGGGAGGAGCGAACATGTTCAAAGAGTTCAAAGAATTCACCCTGCGCGGGAACGTGATCGACCTGGCCATTGGGGTCATCATCGGCGCGGCGTTTGGCAAGATCGTCACCTCGTTCGTCAACGACATCTTGATGCCGCCGATCGGACTGCTGCTCGGCAACGTAGGTTTTTCCAACTTGTTCATCAATCTGTCTGGACAGCCCTACGGTTCATTGGAGGAGGCACAGGCCGCTGGCGCAGCCACGATCAACTATGGCCTGTTCATCAACACCGTGCTGGATTTCATCATCGTGGCCTTTGTGATCTTTTTGCTCGTCCGCCAGGTGAATCGCATGAGGCGCGAGCGAGAGGCGCCGCCGGCCGAGCCCACGACCAGGGAGTGCCCGTACTGCCTGTCTACGGTCCCACTCAAGGCCACCCGTTGTCCGCACTGTACTTCTGAGCTGGAGGCGGCCTAGTGTCCGCCATGTCCAAAGACCACGTCCTGGCCATTGACTGTGGTACGCAATCGGTGCGGGCGCTCATCTTTGACCCGCGCGGGGACCTGGTCCACAAGGTCCGTGTGCCGATCGAGCCGTACGTTTCCCAAGAGCCTGGCTGGGCCGAGCAACGCCCCGCCTACTTTTGGGAGAACCTGTGCGCCGCCTGCCAGCAGCTCTGGCAGGAGAGTCCCATCCCGAAAGATGCGCTGGCGGGCGTGGCTCTCACGACTCAGCGAGCGACGATGGTCAACGTGGACCGGCGGGGCGAGCCGTTGCGCCCGGCTATCGTCTGGCTCGACCAGCGTCGCACCGAGGGGCTGCCGCCGGTGGGAGGGCTGTGGGGGCTGGCCTTCCGCCTGGGGGGGATGACCGATACGGTCGCCTATCTCCAGGCGGAGGCCGAGGCCAACTGGGTGCACACCTCCCAGCCGGAAATCTGGGAGCGGACCCACAAGTACCTGTTTCTCTCCGGCTACCTGACCCACAGGCTGGTGGGCCGCTTCGTGGACAGCGTCGGCTGCCAGGTCGGGTACGTGCCCTTTGACTACAAGCGGCTGGCCTGGTCGAAGAAGTGGGACTGGAAGTGGCGGGCGGTGCCGATGGACGAGCAGTTGCTGCCCGATCTGATCCCGCCCGCCGGACTTTTGGGCGAGATCACCCCCCAGGCTGCTGAGGAGACGGGCATCCCGGCGGGGCTGCCGCTCATCGCCGCCGCGGCCGACAAGGCGTGCGAGGTGGTCGGGGCCGGGTGCCTGGAGCCCGACGTCGCTTGTCTTTCCTACGGCACCACCGCCACCGTCAACACCACCAGCCGCCGCTACGTCGAGGTCATCCCGCTCATCCCGCCCTATCCCAGCGCCGTCCCCGGCGCCTACAACCTGGAGATCCAGATCTACCGGGGCTACTGGATGGTCAGTTGGTTCCGGCAAGAGTTCGGCCTGCGGGAGGAGCAACTGGCCTGCGAACGGGGCTGCGTGCCGGAGGAGCTGTTCGATGAACTGGTCGAAGCGGTCCCGCCGGGCTCAATGGGGCTCACGTTGCAGCCCTACTGGTCGCCCGGCCTCAAGAACCCTGGGCCGGAGGCGAAGGGGGCCATCATCGGCTTTGGCGACGTGCACACGCGCGCGCACATCTACCGCGCCATCATGGAGGGGCTGGCCTACGCGCTGCGGGAGGGGTTGGAGCGGACGCAGAAGCGGCTGCGGGTGCGGGCGACCGAGGTGCGGGTCTCCGGCGGCGGTTCACAGTCGGACGCCGCGATGCAGGTCACGGCCGACGTCTTTAACCTGCCGGCCAGCCGCCCCCACGTCTACGAGACCTCCGGGTTGGGGGCGGCGATGGACGCGGCGGTGGGCCTGGGGCTGCACCCGGATTTCGAGACGGCGGTGGCGGAGATGACGCGCGTGAGCCGCACGTTCGAGCCCCGCCCCGAGGTGCGCGACATCTACGAGGGACTCTACCAGCGGGTCTACAAGCAGATGTACCGGCGGCTGCGGCCGTTGTACGAGGAGATCCGGCGAATCACGGGGTATCCGCCAAGATAGAAGGCCTGTCCCGAGCGAAACCAATCATCGTCTGTCAGTCATAGGGGGCAGAGCGGCCCGCCATCCTTGCTGCGGCCCGCGACCACCTCAAAGTCGCCACTGACCAGGCCAGGGCCGATGGGCTTTGAGCAACTGGTGTGGAGCGTGGCGTTGGCCCGTCCGTTGATTTGAATGGTGATCTCGGTGCCCAGCTTGCCATCCTTGTCCAGGCCGCTGAAAGTGAAGGTCTCGCCCGGCTGGACCGTCCCGTCGAACGCGATCTCGCCCTTCTTCTGGAGAACCTGGATGCGCGCGTTCGCCGTCGTGCCGTTGTAACGGAGCGTGAGCTCGGTCACCCCGCCGCGACACTTGCTACACTGATCGTCGGATCCGGTCAAGGGGCAGAGCGGCCCGCCATCCTTGCTGCGGCCCGCGACTACCTCAAAGTCGCCACTGACCAGGCCAGGGCCGATGGGCTTTGAACAACTGGTGTGGAGCGTGGCGTTGACCCGTCCGTTGATTTGAATGGTGATCTCGGTGCCCAGCTTGCCATCCTTGTCCAGGCCGCTGAAAGTGAAGGTCTCGCCCGGCTGGACGGTTCCGTCGAACGCGACCTCGCCCTTCTTCTGGAGAACCTGGACGTGCGCGTTCGCCGTCGTGCCGTCGTAACGGAGCGTGAGCTCGGTCACCCCGCCCTGACACTTGCCGCATGGCACGGTGGTTGCAGTTGCGGTCGGCGTGGCCATGGGCAGTGGTGTGTTCGTCGCCGTCGGGATATTGGTAGGCGCGCACGTCGGACACGGTGTATGACAGGGCTCCGGCAGGGGGCAGCGAACGACCAGGATGACAATGACCAACAGGTTTGCCAGGACAACGCAGGCAACCAAGATCACGTTCGTCAATAGACATATCAAGACAGAGGGAAATTTCTTGTCCACACGGGCCTCCTATTAGGTGCTGCTTGCATCGGCGGCAGGTTGCCTCGCCGCCGCTGGCTGGACCACCTACGGTGAAATGAAGGGAAAGATCAGCGCCATCAGCACACCCGCGGCGATGACCGAAGCTATCTGCCCGGCGGTGTTGGCGCCGAGCGCGTGCATCAGGATAAAGTTCTGATTGTCCTCCTCCAGCGCGACCTGCTGCGCCAGCCGCCCGCTCATCGGAAAGGCGCTGATCGCCGCTGCTCCGACCAGCGGGTTGATCCGGTGCCCGGAGAGCAGGCACACCAGCTTTCCGAACATGATGCCGCCGACCGTGTCGAGCGCGAAGGCGACCAGACCCAGGAGCAGCACCTTGGCCGTGCCCAGGTTCAGGAAGGCCGCGCCCTGCATCGTCGAGCCGATGGTCAGGCCCAGGAAGAGGGTGGCGGTGTTCGTGATTGCCTCCTGCGAGGTGCGGCTGAGCCCCTCCACGACGCCCGATTCCCGCATCAGGTTGCCCAGCATGAGCGTGGCGATGAGGGGCGCGGCCTGCGGCAGGAAGACGCCCGCCAGGAGCGTCACGACGATGGGGAAGAGGATGACGGCCGTCCTGGAGACGGGGCGGGGCGTGTACTCCATGCGGATCGACCGCTCCTGCTTGGTCGTGAAAAGCCGCATCAGCGGCGGCTGGATGATGGGCACCAGGCTCATGTAGGAGTAGGCGGTCACCGCGACCGCCGCCGCCAGTCCCGGCGTCTCGAAGAGATGTTCCAGCTTCGACCCGACGTAGATGACGGTCGGCCCGTCGATCGCGCCGATGACGCCGATGCTCGTCGCCTCGGCCAGGTTAAAGCCCAGGAGGACCGCCACGACCAGCGTGGCAAAGATGCCCAGGTGGCCCAGCGCCCCCATCAGGACAAAGATGGGCTGGCTCAGCAGCGGCCGCATGTCCATCATCGCCCCCACGCCCAAAAAGATCAGGAGCGGGAACAGCTCCGTCTCTATCCCGGCGCGCTTCAGCACCCCGAACATCCCCTCCGGCCCGATCATGTGGGCCGAGACCGGCAGGTTGCCCAGCATGCAGCCAAAGCCGATGGGCAAAAGCAGCGTCGGCTCGTACTTTTTGGCGATGGCCAGGTACATCAGCACGCCGCTGACGGCCACCATCACCGCCTGCTGCCACGTGACCGTCAGCAAGCCCCCCAGAAGCGCACTCAAATCCATTCCACTCACCGCAGCCTCCTCAGCCCGTCCAACTCACCACTTTTCGAGCTCTCCTCAACATCGAGCGATCCCATCCGCAATACTATCGATTGGTCATTGGTCATTGGTCATTGGTCATTGGTCATTGTTCATTGGTCATTTCCAACAGGGTCTCGCCGTAGGCCACCTGGCGGCCCTCGGTGACGTGGATCGTGCCGACGCTGCCGCCACGGGGTGCGCGGATGATATTGTCCATCTTCATCGCCTCGATGACGAGGAGTTCGTCGTCCGCGGCGACGCGTTGGCCGGGTCGCACGGCGATGGACTTGATCACGCCAGGCAATGGGGCAGGGACTGCCTGAGGGGCAAGGACTGCCTGAGGAGCAGAGACTTGCAAAGTTTTCTGAAACTTTGCAAGTCTGGGCGACGCAGCGGGCGATGCTCCAACGGCGCGTGTGGTCTCCGGCGTGGTCGTCTCTGCCGCCACAGGCACGGCCTCTACCCCCACGGTAAAGATTTCCCCGTCGACCTCTACCCGCACCTGGTCACGGCGCGGGTCGTCCAGTACCTTGACGTCGAACAGGTGGTTCTCGAGCGTGATGCGGTACCGTTTCATCTGATTCTCCTCGCAGGCGGGTTGCGTGTCAGTTGACGTTGGTGGTGGAGCGCCCGCCAGGGACTGGTGGTCTCCGCCGCTCCGGGCGTGCCAATGGGGCAGGGACTGCCTGAGGATCCCTGTTCACGCTCGGCCCGGGCCAGCGCGACGGCTATGGCGGCCGCCTTCCGTCGCATCACTCTCTCCGCCTCTGCTCCCCTGCCCCCCTGCTCCCCTGCTCCCCTGCTCCCCTGCTCCTCTGCCCCTGCCTCGGGCCACTCCTCGATCGGGGCCCGGATGTTCGTCATCCAAGTCATGAGGTACATCAGCCCGCACAGGACGGCCAGCGCCAGGAAGAGCATCAGCATGCCGACGCCGGTCACAGCCAACGAGATGGCGAGCGGGTTGTCCATTCAGGCCTCCCTGTCCAGGTACAGCAACGCCAACGCCACGACGGTCGTCCAGGGCAGCACTTTGAACTCGCCGGCCGCAAGCGCCGCTTCGAGCTCGGAGCGGCTGAGGTGGAGCAGTTCTTGCTCTTCCAGGTCGTCGGCGTCCGCCTCGGCCACGCGGCGCGCGCCACGGGCCAGAAACAGGTGCGCCACACCTGCGCCCCGGTTGGCGTCGACGCGATAATGCCCCAGGTGGGTCCAGTCCGGGGCCTCGTAACCGGTCTCTTCGAGCAATTCACGTCGTGCTGCATCCAGCGGGTCCTCGCCCGGTTCGATGTATCCCCCCGCGACCGCGAGCGTGAACCCCTCCACGCCGTATTTTGTCTGGCGAAAGCCCAGAAACTCGCCGTCCTCGGTCACAGCGCAGACGCTGGCATAGTCCGGCGTGATCACCCAGGGCCATTCCGAGATGACTCGCCCGTCGGGCAGTTCGACCGTGTGATCCTCAACGGTCAAGAATCTGCTGTGATTCAAGACGGTTCGACGTGAGACGGTTTTCCATGTTTTCATGGTCAGAGGTCCCTGGACGTTCTCAGAAACCAGGTTTTCCGGAAAAAACCTGGTTTCTGGATCCCTTTCACAACGGTATATTCCCGTGCTTCTTCGGTAGCGTTGTGGCCTGCTTGTCCCGCAAAAAGCTCAGCGCGGCGATCAGTCTGGCGCGCGTCTCGCTGGGCAGGATCACGTCGTCGACGTGGCCGCTGGCCGCCGCGGCGTAGGGGCTGCCAAACTGCTCCTGGAACTCGGCGACGAACCGCGCCCGCACTTGATCCGGGTTCTCCACTTGGGCCAGCCGCTTCCGGTACAGGATGTTGACCGCGCCTTCCGCCCCCATCACGGCGATCTCCGCCGTGGGCCAGGCGTAGACCAGGTCGGTGCGGATGTACTTGCTGCTCAGCACGATGTAGGCCCCGCCGTAGGCCTTGCGGGCGACGACGCAGACCTTGGGCACCGTCGCCTCCGAGTAGGCGTAGACGATCTTGGCCCCGTGGCGGATGATGCCCCCGTGCTCCTGCATCGTCCCTGGCATGAAGCCGGGGCAGTCCACGAACGTGACCAGGGGGACGTTGAAGGCGTCGCAGAAGCGGACGAAGCGGGCGATCTTGTCGGAAGCGTCGATGTCGAGCACGCCGGCCAGGTGGGCGGGCTGATTGGCGACGACGCCCACGACCTCGCCATTGAGCCGGGCGAAGCCGACGACCGCGTTGGGTGCGAAGCGGGCGTGCACCTCGAAGAAGCTGCCCAGGTCAAAGATGCGGGCGATCGCCTCCCGGATGTCGTAAGACTGGCTCCCCTCCGGCGGTACCAGCGTGTCCAGCGCCGGGTCAGCCCTGGCCGGGTCGTCGGTTGGTGCGATGCGCGGGGGCGGGTCCACGTTGTTCGATGGCAGGTAGCTCAGCAACCGCCTGGTGGTGGCCAGGGCCTCGTCTTCGTCGGCGGCCACAAAGTGGGCCACACCGCTGGCGGTGGCGTGAGTCTGTGCCCCGCCCAGTGTGTCAAAGTCCACCTCCTCGCCGGTCACCGTCTTGATCACCTCGGGCCCGGTGATGAACATGTGGCTGATGTGCTCGGTCATGATGATAAAGTCGGTCAGGCCGGGGGAGTAGACGGAGCCGCCGGCGCACGGCCCGAGCATGACGCTGATCTGCGGGATGACGCCGCTGGCCTGCGTGTTGCGCCAGAAGAGCTCGCTGTAGCCAGCCAGGCTCCAGACCCCCTCCTGGATGCGCGCCCCCACCGAATCGTTCAGCGCGACGAAGGGCACACCAGCAGCGATGGCCATGTCCAGCACCTGGCATACCTTCTGTGCCTGCGCCTCCGAGAAGGAGCCGCCGATGACGGTAAAGTCCTGGGCGGCCACGGCGACCTTCCGTCCATCTACCCGGCCGAATCCCACGACCGCGCTATCTCCCGGAAACCGCTTCCGGTCCAGCCCGAAAGCGGTGTGACGGTGCATGATGTAGGGGGTCACCTCCTCGAAACTGCCGGGGTCGAGCAGCCGGTCAATCCGCTCCCGGGCGGTCAGTTTCCCCTTGCCGTGCTGCTTGCCGGTCGCCTCCGGCCCACCGCCCTCCCGGACTGCCTCGCGGCGACGGAGCAGTTCCTCGTTCAGGTCGTGTGCGGTCATAGTGGTCCTCCTTGGAATGTGGGGCGCGGGTGGGCGCTGGACGTGATGCGTGAAACGTGATGCGTGAAACGTGAAACGTGATACGTGATGCGTGATGAGTGATGCGTGATGGTGTAAGGACTTTCTGCAGACAGGCTGTTTTGATGGTGCTCAATTATAGTGTCGAACGGGAGGCGGGTCAAGTGTGGTGGGGGGGGCAGCGGCAGGTTTTCGGGGGCGGCTCCAGAGTGGTGCTGATTTGCCGATTTGCTGATTTGACATTATTGGGGTGATGGTATAAAGTATGGGTCCTCATGACCTATCGGAGAGCACACTTGACTGGAACGGGGTCAGGCGTTCTTGAGAGGGCTTTTCTGTGGAGCCAGGGTGGGCTTTGCCTGCCTGGTTGCTGCACTGTAGGTTGAACACCGACCACCGGCATGGCCGAGGTCGGTGTTTGCGCTTTCTTGAAGGAGGGGCACGTGTCCACGAAATTTCTGATCAAGCTCAGCGCGTACCACGATTCTGTCACGCTGATGGAGACCGCCCGTGAATTGACCCGTCTCTCTGGCGTCATCGACGCGGCGGTGGTGATGGCGACCGAGGCGAACAAAGGCATCCTGCGAGAAGCGGGGATGCTCCTGCCGGAGGTCGAAGCCGCCACCGCCAACGACCTGGTCGTCGTCGTCCAGGCCGAAAGCGACGCCGCCGCAGACCGCGCGTTGGAAGTGGCGGAGCAGCACCTGGCGCGGCGGCCGCAGGCGGCCGGGGCTGGGCCGGCCTTCCAGCCCCGCACGGTCCGGGGGGCGGTGCGGAACAATCCGGGGGCGAACCTGGCGGTCGTCTCCGTCGCCGGGCAGTACGCCGCAGCCGAGGCATGGGAGGCGTTGCGGAACGGGCTCCACGTCCTGCTCTTTAGCGACAACGTGCCTATCGAGGACGAGGTCGCGCTGAAGAGATACGCGGCCGAGCGGGGCCTCTTGATGATGGGCGCTGGCTGCGGCACCGCGATCATCAACGGGGTCGCGCTGGGGTTCGCTGACGTCGTCCCCAGTGGGCCGGTCGGCATCGTCGCGGCAGCGGGCACGGGGTTGCAGGAGGTGAGCACGCTCCTGGCCAAACTCGGCGTCGGTATCACCCAGGGCATCGGCACCGGTGGGCGAGACCTGCAGGAGCAGGTCGGTGGTTTGATGATGCTGGAGGGTCTCAAGGCGCTTCAGGCCGACCCGCAGACGCAGGTCCTGGTGCTGGTCTCCAAGCCACCCGCGCCAACTGTCGCCGGGCGGGTGCTCGAGCAGGTGAAGGAGAGTGCCAAGCCCACGGTCGTCTGCTTCCTGGGCGGGGATCCGGCTCCTATCGCCGAAGCTGGTGCTATCCCGGCACGCACGCTGCAGGAGGCGGCCTATCTCGCGGCCGCGGAGGCGGAGGGAACCGAGGGCCCGTCGGCCGACGAGGTGATCGAGCGGGAGGCGGCCGACCTGAAGGGTCAGGCTACCGAACTGTGTAGGGCGGCTTTCCATAGCCGTCTCCTGAAGCCGGGTCAAAAGTATCTGCGCGGGCTCTTCAGCGGCGGGACGCTGGCGGCCGAGGCGCTCGTGATCTGGGAGGAGATTTTGGGTGACGTGCGCTCCAACGTGGCGGCGGACCCCCGGTTTAAGTTGGGTGACGCGACGCGGAGCGAGGGGAACTGCGCGGTGGACCTGGGGGAGGACGAGTTTACCGTGGGCCGTCCCCACCCGATGATCGACAACGACCTGCGTATCCGCCGCCTGATGCAGGAGGCGGGCGATCCCGAGGTAGCGGTCGTCGTGCTCGACGTCGTGCTGGGGTACGGCGCGCATCCCGACCCGGCGAGCGAACTGGGCCCGGCCATCCGCCAGGCGCGTGAGCGGGCCGCGGACGAGGGGCGGGAGTTGATCGTCGTCGCCTCGGTGACGGGGACGGAAGAGGATCCGCAGGGGCTGAGCCGGCAGGTGCGGGCGCTGGAGGAGAGTGGGGCGGTCGTCGCGCCCTGCAACGCCGCCGCCGCCCGGCTGGCCGGCTTTATCGTTGCCTAGAGCGGGACCAGGCCCAGGCTGATCGTGATCGCCTGATCCACCTGGTGCATCGTCGTCTCGTCCAGTTGCCCCATACGTCGTTCCAGTCGGCGCTTGTCTATTGCTTTGATCTGGTTTAACAATATGGAGGAATCCCTGGTCAGTCCGTCTGTCCCAGCCGGGATTCGGACCTCGGTGGGGTAGACTTTGGCTGATAGGGAGGACGTGATTGGAGCCACGATGGTGGTGCTGCTGTACCGGTTTCCGATATCATTCTGGATGATCAGCACAGGCCGCCGTCCACCTTGCTCGTGTCCGATGACTGGATTGAGGTCGGCCCAGTAGATTTCGCCACGACGACAGGTCTTGAGGGCCATGGTCATTCCACCCAGGGTGCATAGTCGACGACCGTCTCGTAGTCTGCGTGGGCAAACTCTTCGGTGATACGAAGGTCCCGCTCAGCGTTGACCAGATAACCCTCCTTGAGCAATTCGCGCAGTTCGCGGCGGCGCTGCTCTTCCAGGAACGCCTCCACCGCCCGGCGGATGAACTGGCTGCGGTTAAAGTCGAGTTTTTGGGCCATCTCCTCGACCTGTTGCAGCAGGTCGGGAGGCATCGTTACGATAATTCGGCGCATCACGCTCATCGTATGTCACCTCGGGTGGTTAGTGTATATATGGTGAGTATATATCAGGATTTATACTTTGTCAAGCGAAGGCGTGAAACGTGATGCGTGATGCGTGATGCGTGAAACGTGAAACGTGAAACGTGAAACGTGAAACCTGAAACTTGAAACCAAACACACAGGATGGAGAAAGGGATATGGCCAAGAAAACCGTCCAGTCTTTCTTCGGGACTCCGCTGAACGTCGTCAACGTGGGCCTGCGCTCCTTTGCCGAGAGCGTTCAGGCCCAGGGGGTGCCGGCGGCGCAGGTCGATTGGCGGCCGGCGCTGGTGCCCAGGATGCAGGTCACCCGCGCCGGGGTGGACATCGAGGCGGCCAACACCGAGGCTGTGAACCGCATCATGCAGGGCCGTCCGGTGTTAGTAGGGATGGGGATCGCCCGCGAGGTCATTCCCGGCTACCACGACCGCCTCATCCTCCACGCTGGACCGCCGATCACCTGGGAGCGGATGTGCGGCCCGCAGCAGGGCGCGGTGATGGGCGCGCTGGTCCACGAAGGGCTGGCGAAGGACGAGCGGGAGGCGGCAGAACTGGCCGCCAGCGGCGAGGTCGAGTTCGCCCCCTGCCATCACTACCATTCCGTGGGGCCAATGGCGGGCATCGTCTCCCCCTCGATGCCGGTGTTTATCATCGAGAACGAGACCTTTGGCAACGTCGCCTACGCCACGCAGAACGAGGGGCTGGGGCGGGTGCTCCGCTACGGGGCCTTTGGGCCGGACGTCTACGAACGGCTGCGCTGGATGGAGGACGTGCTCTATCCCACGCTCAAGGCGGCGGTCGAGTCGATCGACGGGGGGATCGACCTGCGGGCGCTCATCAGCCAGGCGCTGCACATGGGAGACGAGTGCCACAACCGCAACCGGGCGGGCACGTCTCTTTTCCTGCGGGCGGTCACGCCGGCCGTGATGCGCACCTGCCCGGACCGGGAGCGGGCGGCGCAGGTGTTCGAGTTCATCGAGCGCAACGACCACTTTTTCCTGAACCTGTCGATGCCGGCCGGGAAGGCGATGCTGGAGCCGGCCGAGGGGATCGAGGGCGCGACGGTGCTGACGGTGATGGCCCGCAACGGGACTGACTTTGGCATCCGCATGGCGGGTATGCCGGACCGCTGGTTCGTCGCGCTGGCAGGGATCGTGGACGGGCTCTACCTGCCGGGCTTTACGGCGCAGGACGCCAACCCGGACATCGGTGACAGCACGGTCACCGAGACGGCGGGATTTGGGGGCTTTGCGATGGCGGCCGCCCCGGCGATCGCCCGCTTCGTGGGCGGCACGCCGGAGGACGCGACGCGGGCCACGCTGGAGATGTACGAGATCTGCTATGCCGAGCACGAACACTTTACCATCCCGCCCCTCAACTTTCGGGGGACGCCTCTGGGGATCGACGTGCGCAAGGTGGCGGAGACGGGCATCCTGCCGCGCCTCAACACCGGCATCGCCCACAAGGAACCGGGCATCGGGATGGTCGGCGCGGGTGTGCTGCGCGCCCCGGAAAAGTGCTTCGCTGAGGCGTTCGAGGCGGTGCGGGAGTGGTGAAAACTCGCATTCCCCCGCGATGTACAGAGGTAATAGCGGAATGATGGCTTCAAAAGAAGTGCGAGAGATCATCCAGGAGATTCTCGACAAACTCCTTGCCGGCTACACTCCCCAGAAGGTGATTCTTTTTGGTTCCCATGCCTATGGGAGTCCACGGCCGGACAGTGACATCGATCTGCTCATCATCAAGGATACAGGTGAACGCTTCATCGACCGCTGGGTTACCGTGCGCCGTCTGCTGTCTGATCCTGAACGTACCGTCCCCCTCGAAACGCTCGTGCTTACACCTCAAGAGCTGGCAAGGCGAATGGCCGTCGGGGACCAGTTCCTGTTAGAGATCCTGGAGAAGGGAAAAGTCCTGTATGCCTCGTAGAGAGTCGCGCTATCCTGCTGATTGGCTTCGCATTGCGGAAAGGGATCGCGCACGAGTAGACGATCGTACTTCATTGATGCAGGTCGAGGTGCTTATCGAAATGCTGCGGGCCGGAGTTGCTGGGTCGTGATGGGGAGGAGGAACAGCCATTCCACGCGAGGAGAGACGGGGCCAACTGTCCCCTCGTTAGCCTCCCGTATGGGGACCCACTTTACGATCACTGCCGCCGTCATCGTCACCGATGTAGGTGTCGGGCTGATGTTCAACTCCGGGGCGGGGACGACCTGGACGGATGTGGCGTGGATGGTCGTCCACGCGCTGGCCATCGGGGCCGTCGTCTTCCTGTGGCTCCCTGTCTCTGTCTGGCTGGCGGGCCGGGCCCACGTCCCGGAGGTCACCGCCGAGGGGCTGACCCTCCTCGGTCTCGGCCTCCTGGTGGCAGGGGCCGAACTGGGGCTTCTGCGCGGCCCCGACCGCGTGGCCCAGACTGTCGTCGCCGTCGCCGGCATGCTGGCCGGGTGGGCGATGCGCATCGAGCCTCCCGCGCCCAAGGAGCCGCCGCGGAAGCGGTAGAAAGTCCAAACGCGAGGTGCCTGGCACCTGAAGTAGTGCATCCAGGAGAGATCAACGTGTCCGACTTGTCCGAGATCTGGATAAACTGCCAAGTGATTCAAGGCTTGATAGAAGTAGTCCGGAAAGAGTTCGTGTTGTCCTTGGATGGCATCCACGGCGCTTCACACTGGGCGCGCGTGCGTGACAATGGTCTGCGGCTGGCCGAGTTGACCGGTGCCAACCCTGAGGTAGTGGAACTCTTTGCGTTTCTCCACGACTCGAAGCGTGTCCACAATAGGGTAGATTCTGATCACGGAAGGAGGGCAGCGGAATTCATACGGACTCTGCGGGGGTCACTTATTCGGCTCCCCGATGAGGAGTTTGAGCACCTGGTGTTTGCCTGCGAGTACCACAGCGATGGTTTTACCCAGGCAGACGTCACCGTTCAGACGTGCTGGGATGCGGATCGGTTGGATCTGGGACGTATCGGTATTAGACCAAAAGCACGCTACCTGTGTACGCCCGCTGCCAGGGAACCGTCGATGATCGAATGGGCGCTCCTGCGGAGCCAGCAGGCGGGACATCACATGCGCTAGGTTAGCGAGGAAGACGGAGGCAATCATGGATATCAAGAAAGAACCTTTCGGGAACATGGTCGATGGGACGCCGGTTGACCTCTACACCCTGGCGAATGCCAATGGGGTAGAGATCAAGCTCTCAAATTACGGGGGCATCGTCGTTTCCCTGATGGTGCCGGATCGAAACGGGGCATTCGAGGACGTGGTGCTGGGATTCGACACGCTGGAGGAGTATGTCGAGAAGAGCCCCTATTTCGGCTGCATTGCCGGGCGCTATGCGAACAGAATCGCAAAGGGCCGGTTCACTCTGGACGGGGTCGAATACACGCTGGCACAGAACGACGGCGAGAATCACCTGCACGGGGGAATCAAGGGATTCGACAAAGTCGTATGGGGAGCAGAAGAGGTCAAAGGCGACGATGCCGTCGGCCTGGAGTTCACCTACCTGAGCAAAGATGGCGAGGAGGGATACCCTGGGAACCTGTCCGTAAAAGTCGTCTACAGCCTGACCAATGACGACGAGTTGAGAATCGAGTATTTCGCGACGACGGACGGGGCCACGGTGGTCAACCTCACGAATCACTCCTATTTCGACCTGGCGGGCGGGATGTCGGGAGATATTCTGGACCACGGGTTGATGATCCACGCGGATCGGTTTACGCCCATAGACGAGACTCTGATTCCGACAGGCGAGTTGAGAAGCGTCCAGGGCACTCCCTTGGACTTTTGCCAGGCGGTCGCGATCGGTGCCAGGATTGAACAGGATGACGACCAATTGTGCTTTGGCAATGGCTACGATCACAATTGGGTGCTGAACAAGCCTGCTGGATCGCTGGCGTTGGCAGCCAGGGTTCACGAGCCGGCGACCGGGAGGGTCCTGGAAGTCTACACGACTGAGCCTGGCATCCAGTTCTACGCCGGGAACTTTTTGGACGGCAGCATCGCAGGGAAGGGAGGCAGGGTTTACAAGAGACGCTGCGGGTTCTGCCTGGAGACGCAGCATTTTCCGGATTCTCCCAATCAACCCGGCTTCCCTTCGACGGTTCTCAGGCCGGGTGAGGAATACGCGCAGACCACGGTCTACAGGTTTTCTGCGAGGTCCTGATACCCATAGGACTACGCTCCAGCCGGATCGTCAGATTGGGACAAGTGACCCCTGGGTAGTATACTATGATCATCAAGAGCACCCAGGAGGTCGAATATGAACGTTCAGCAAAGTGCTAACCGGCTCATCGAGAAGACGACGTTGCACGCCATCCAAGT
>Ga0307380_10002166_pt1 | contig 28042 bp, 26 predicted proteins | sample UN3MG_FD_202239 | JGI IMG/M metagenome (GOLD analysis project Ga0307380, IMG submission 202239) | Soil microbial communities from Risofladan, Vaasa, Finland - UN-3 | ecosystem: Environmental > Terrestrial > Soil > Coastal area > Acid sulfate soil | place: Finland: Risofladan, Vaasa | collected... | reverse complement strand
GATGTCAACGGCAGTCTCGACAAATCCACCGAAGGCTGCGGCATCTTCTGGCAGTGCAAAGGAGAAACGCCGTCGCGTTTTGACGGCCTGCTGATAGAGAACTGTTACGTTGTCCGCACCGACCGTAACGGCATCTGTGGACGCTCCCGGTTTACCGACCGTTCCAAAAACTGGTTTCCCAGTTTAAACGTTGTGATTCGATACAATCTTTTGGAAGACATCGGCGGCGACTGCATAAAGCCTTGGGGCTGCGACGGCTGCCTTGTCGAATACAATCGTGTCTATGGTGGAAGACAAAGGTGTGAGGATTACGCCGCCGGAATATGGCCCTGGAGCTGTGACAACACCGTCATTCAGTTCAACGAAGTTTCGCACATAAAAGGCGCCAAAGACGGCCAGGCCTTTGATTCCGACTACAACTGTCAAAACTCGCTCTTCCAGTATAATTACAGCCACGATAACGACGGCGGTTTCATGCTTATCTGCGGGCCGGCCCGGACAGGCGGGAACGTTGGCTGTGTTGGAACCGTCATCCGCTACAATATCAGCCAGAATGACAAAAGCCGGACTTTCCATATCACCGGTGATAGCGTCAGAAACACGTACATCTACAACAACATTATATACATCGGGCCCGACCTGGACATTCCCGTTGTTCTGTTTACCGACTGGGGAGGTTGGCCCGACAGCACGCACTTTTACAACAATGTCTTCTATGCCGAAGGCACTGCCAGGTACAGCTATGGCGCTGGTCGAAATAACGATGGAACCTATAAACACGAACCTGGCTTTGGAAAAAGCACCAACAATATCTTTTCAAACAACCTCTTCTACGGCAATCACATACAACCGCCGACCGATCCCAACGCCATCACCGCCGACCCGATGCTGGTCAAACCCGGCAGCGGTGGAGTTGGACCTGATTCTGTTGATGGTTATAAACTCAAAGATGGCTCACCCTGTATCGCTGCCGGTGTTCAAATCCCCGACAACGGCGGCAGGGACTTCTGGGGAAACAAAGTATCGCAGAACCGAAAACCTGATATAGGTGCACATAGCAGATGACCGCTCAACCGACCCGGGAAGATTTCTTAGGCAGGGGGCTTCTTTAGTTCCTCGACCTTAGGCAAATCTTTGAGGCAGTTAAGCCCGAATGCTTCGAGGAACTTTCTTGTTGTTCCGTAAAGCATGGGCCTGCCTAAAACTTCGGCCCGGCCGACTATCTTGACCAGTCCCTTGTACATCAGGCTGCGGATTATCTCGCCCACCGCCACCCCGCGAATGGACTCGATGTCGGCGCGGATAACAGGCTGTTTGTACGCTATTATCGCAAGCGTCTCCAGTGCCGCCGGACTCAACTTGCTGTCACTGCGCGCCCGCAGCAGCTTTTTCAACCAGTGGTTGAATGGACTAAGCGTCATCATCTGATAACCGCCGGCAATTTGCTCTATCCGAAAAGCGTTATGGTTCTGTTTATATTTGTCGTTCAGGCTCTTGATGTGCTCCTTGACCTGCTTTACGCCCGTCTCGACAATATCCGCCAGACGAGGCGCCGTCAAAGGCTCGTCGCTTGCGAACAGAACCGCCTCTATCACCGACTCGACCGTCGGCTCAAAATCCATCTCTTGCTCTGGTGTGTCCGTCGAGGTCCGGCTTTGGGGTTCTTGTTCTATGTTTGATGTATTTTCCTGTTCCAAATGCTCTTCTGTCATAGCTTCTTCCAGTTAAAGGGGTCAGAATCTTTTTTGCTTATCTGGATTTTCACCTGCTTTAGTTCTTTTCGTAATTGTTTGGCCAGTTTCCTTAATATAAATCTTTCCGAAACCGTATGGCTAAGGCAGATACACGTCAGCCCCGCCTGCTGTGCCGCGAGCGCCTGATGATGTTTCAATTCGCCGGTGACATACAAATCGCACTTTGCCATGATGACCGAATTGATAATCTTTCCGCACGAACCGGCACAAACCGCCGCTTTTTTCACCAATCGCTTTTCGTCGCCTACAATGCCGAAGACCTTTGCCCCGGTGTGCCTTTTTATTTTTTCGATTATTTTTTTTACTGAGGCTGGCTTTTCTAATTTTCCAATCCGGCCAAGACCATATTTGCTCTGGCTTCCATACAGCTTGATAATGTCATACGCCGGCGTCTCATATGGGTGTGCCTTCTTCATCGCCGAGACCACCGCCTCTAATTTCCCCTCAGGTACAATCGTCTCGAATCTTACCTCCGATACCTTCTCGAGTTTGCCTTTTTTCCCAACCGCCGGCTTCGACCCTTGCAATGGTAAAAAACTTCCCATGCCTTCCGATGAGAAACCGCAGTTACTGTAGGTTCCTATTGTCCCGGCACCTGCTGCAAAAATTGCGTTTGATACTTTTGCTGCTGACTCAGTCGGAACAAAAACTACCAGCTTGTAGTTGTCACCCGCGGGATTATCGACGTAATCGCCGATAGGCTCAGCTTCCACAATGCCGACAATCTCTGCAAGACCGTCGTTTACTCCGCCTGCGACAGAATCCAGGGCAGTATGTATCGAAAAGACCGAAATACCCGCCCGAATCAGTTCGTAAACCTCGCTGCCGGGCCCGGCCGCCGTGACCGTTTTCAAACCGTCCCATATCACAGGGTGATAGCTTAAAATCAAATCGGCCTTCAATCTTTTCGCCTCTTTTACAACCTCGCCCGTAACATCAATCGTAAGCAGAATCTTCTTTACATCGCCTTTCGCATCACCGACCAGAAAGCCCACGTTGTCCCAGCCCTGCGCCAGTTTGAGCGGAACCATTTCTTCAATCTTTTCTGTGATTACCTTTATCTTCATTTGCCTTTCCCGCAATTTTTTTTGATAAACCCGTCGAAATATTTCATTAGCTTTTTTGTTGCCTTACCGACCTTGCCGTCACCTACCGTGTGTTTTTCCACGCCCACAACCGGCATAATCTGCATAACAACATTTGTTATGAAAATCTCGTCGGCCTCGAGAACATCATTTATATACAGGTCCTTTTCCGACAGCTCAATGGAGTTGTTCTCAGCGAGTTCGCAGACGGTTTTCCTTGCAACACCTGCAAGTACCGGCGTTGTCAGCGGCGGAGTATAAAGAACAGAATCCTTAACCAGAAACACGTTGCTTACGCATCCTTCGGCAAGCCGGTTGTCGGTGGTAAACCACAGCGCTTCAGCCGCACCCTTCGAGCGGGCCTGCTCAAGCGCCATAATACGCGGAAAATAATTTATCGTCTTATGCCCGAATGTCGGGTCGAATAAATTCTGCTTAAAGGAGCTTATTATCACCATCACGCCGTTCTTATAATACTCAGCAGGGTAAGGCGTAAATTTCGTCGCCGTGATAAGAAGCGTCGATTTGTGCTCTTTGCCATCGGCCGCCATCGGCCCGCTGCTTAACGTAAGCCGCAAACGGGCGTCGGAAAGTTTGTTTGCTTCAAGAACTTTATACGCCGACTCGGTTATAAACTTTTTGTCGTAGCTGTTCTCTATCGATAGAGTATGCGCGCTGGAAAACAATCTCTCCAGATGGTCTTCAAGCGAAAAAACCACTCCGTTGCTCGCTCGCATCGTCTCGAACAGGCCCGCCCCGTACAAAAAACCACCGTCGGTGACCGATATCCCTGCCTTGTCGACGTCTACCAGCTTGTCATTCAAAAAAACTTTTTCCATCACTTAGCGTTTACGCTCCTGATGCCTGCTAATAAAGCCCGTGCTTTTGTAATTGTCTCGGCCCATTCGGATTCGGCCTGTGAATCGGCGACTATCCCGCCACCGCTCTGGGCATAGGCCTTTTGTCCCGTGATGATAATCGTTCGTATTGCGATATTCAAGCATACACCCCCGTCAATCCCGATAAAGCCGATGCTTCCTGTATAAACTCCTCTGGCCGTCGGCTCGGTCTCGTCGATAATTTCCATCGAGCGAATCTTCGGAGCGCCGGTAATCGAACCGCCCGGAAACATCGCCCGCAAAATATCACAAAACGTAACATCGCCGCGAAGTTCACCAGCCACCGTTGCCACTGCATGAAACACCGTCGGATAGCTTTCTATCGTCCGAGGCTGAACAACCTTTCGCGTCCCCGCCCTGCATATCCTTGCCACGTCGTTGCGCTCCAGGTCGATTATCATGTTCAATTCCGCCTGCTCTTTTTCACTTTTTACGAGTTCTTCAAAATTTTTGGCGTTTGTGTTTTCGTCCTCACTGACCCGCCGCCTTGTCCCCTTAATCGGTTGGGTGCTGATAATCCCGTCCTCAATCGTTATAAACATCTCCGGCGAAGCGCTTACAATATGAAAATCACCGCCGTCAATATACGCCGCATACGGACTTGGATTGTAAAAGTTCTGCCAGTGGTAAAGACTTATTGGTTCGGCGTTATAATCGCATTCGAACCGCTGAGAAAAATTGATTTGATAGACGTCACCGTCATAAATATACCGCTTTATCTTCTCAATCGCCTCAAGGTAATAGTCCTTGTTCATATTGCAGCCGATTTGCGAAAAGTCTATATCGTCCAGATTGGTGCGGCGGGGGGGCTTAACAGTAATTTTCTGTGATTTGGTAAGCAGGTTTTCAAGGCCTGCTATTTTTTCCTCTGTTGTTTTCTTTTCACCATCAATTTCCAGTGCGATTAAAAAGCAAATTTCCTCAATATGGTCGTATGCGATGACCCCGTCATAAAAACACAGCCTAATCAGCGGCATCTTTATGTCATCTGCCGCAGTTTCCGGAATCTTCTCGATATACCTGCCCAGCTCATAGCTGAAATACCCAGCCCAGCCACCGACAAAAATTCCCGCCGGCAGGGCGGTTGCAAAATTTCCTTCGAGCTTGTACTTATCTAATAATTGATGCAGTTTCCCGAACGGGTCCTCTTCGCCTGACCGAAACTCAAATACCTCCTTCGGCTCACACATCCAGTAGCTGAATCTCCCCGCATCTTTCTTCGATTCATTGCCTCCAAGAATTGAAGCGGAATACTCTCTTGCGATTACTTCATTTAACCCCGCGAGATTTATTGGCCCGCAAATCTTCTTGTACCTTACTTTGCATGAAACAGGGGCCTTTTGTTTGACGGCCTTACCTGTCCCCCTGATTGGCACCACTTGCTTTGACAGGCTTTTTCCCCCTGTTGATTTTTCCTTCACAGGTGTCTTCGCGTTATTATGCATCGCCGTCACCCTTTTTTATATGCCCCTGCCCTTTGAAATACTCCAACGCTTCGCCCACTTCTGCGAAAACTTCCGTCGCGGTCTGCGTGACAAACACTGACGGCCTCTGCCTGGCCTTCCAGATGACATATACCTCCTTCGCCGCCTCGTGTGCGTGCTGCAGTTCTCTTTCGACCCCGCTCGATACCGCTGCCCGCCCGTCTGACGTCGCAGGGATAAGGCCGATTATCATGTCCGCCTGTTCAATCAAAAGAAAATCCCGAGAGTATATCTGGCTGTTTATGTCACGCTCTATCTGCAGCACCTGCTCGGCCTCAAGCTGTGTCTTTTTCCCCAGTGCCGTAACCTCTATATAATCAAGACCCGACGCCTTCGCCTCATGGGCTTTCTGGGGCAGGTGATATTCCTCAAGGTCACCCGGGTCAAAGCATGTAAAAAATCCTTTCATCAGTTGACGAAACTCGTCGATTTCTTCCCTGACCTTTTTGTTGCCTTCCATGTGCGTCATCGGAAAACTTAAATACGCCTTTTTGATTTGCTGTTCGAAAACAAGCCGGTAAAATATCTCCACCGTATCTTCTTCGGCACCCTTGGCAAGGCAGTAAAACGGAACACTTTCGTCGATACCTTTGCACAACATCTCCGTCCCGATGATTTCCTCTTCACGCCAGACTATCAGGTCTTTTAGCGTATGCTCGATTGCGTGTTCCTCCGACAATCGCCTGTGAAGTGCCGTAACCACGTCCAGCACCGTTATATACATGTCCGCACCGAGCTCGTGCATCTGGTCGAAATCAACCGCCGGAAACAAACCGTGACGCCACCGGAAAGTAGCGTGCGTGTTCACTATAAGATTCGCGACCTTCTTTGATTTTGCGATGATGTCCTTGAAAACACTCCGACGAAGAGAGCTGAGCCTTTTAATTGGTATGTCCAGAATCTTGCCCGGCTTTATATCGGGGGCCTCGGTGTACATCTGCTGCCCGACGTTGTAAAGAAAAACCTCCCTGCCCCTTTCGCCCGCCAGCTTACAGACCCGCTCAAGGTAGCTTGTCTTGTCGACGCCGACCATCCCTGTTACAACTATTATCATTATAAACTCCGAACTTTCGGTCTATCGACTACACGGCACTTAGAAGCTTTTGAGCCTTTGCTCTTTGTCATATGCCCGCAGGCCCGAAATCAACTCACCCATGTCGCCAGCCATTATTTTATCAAGACTGTACAAAGATAAATTTATCCTGTGGTCCGTCACCCGGTTCTGAGGAAAATTATATGTCCTTATCTTCTGACTCCTGTCGCCCGAGCCTATCATTGTCTTGCGCTGCGAATCACGCTGGGCCCTTCGCTTGCTCTCGAAGTGCTCATAAATTCTGCTTCTCAGAATCCGCCACGCCTTCGCGCGGTTCTTGTGCTGACTCTTTTCGTCCTGCATATTGACCGTGATTCCCGTGGGAATATGTTCGAGTTTGACCGCACTGCTCAGCTTGTTGACGCTCTGGCCGCCCGGCCCGCTCGAGCGGCTGACGTGTTCCTCCACGTCCGCAGGGTTTATTTCGATGTCCAGCTCTTCAGGCTCAGGCAGAACCGCCACCGTTGCCGCAGAGGTATGTAGCCTGCCCTGTGACTCTGTCTCCGGAACACGCTGGACGCGGTGACCGCCGCCTTCGTAACCCAATTCCGACCACACGCCGTTGCCCTTAATACCGAAAATCATATCCTTAAATCCTCCCATCTCCGCGACACTAAAACTTAGTTGCTCGACTTTCCATTTGCGGCCCTCTGCGTATTTTACATACATATTGTAAAGGTCACGCGCGAACAATGCCGCCTCCTCTCCGCCGGTCCCCGCCCGTATCTCCACTATCACAGAGTTCACATTCATATCTTCAGCCATCACAAGGCTGTTTACAATCTCTTCGAAAAGTGAATCACGCCTGGCTTCCAGTTTGCCCAGTTCATCTTCTGCCAGAGACCGCATCTCCGCGTCTTCTTTGCTGCCGGCAAGAAGCTCTTGGGTTTCCTCAATGCCCGATACGATTTTTTTGTATTCGCGATACCTTTTAACCACCGCTTTTAATTTGCCCTGCTCTTTCGACAACGCCACCAGACGCGCGGAATCCCCAGCTGCCGACGCTTGCCCTATCTGCTCCTCGCTTTCAACGTAACGGGCCTCGAGCTCGTCCAGCTTGGCTATAAATGGATTGTTTTCTTCAGCCACGACAACGACCTCGAAATATTAAAAGTGTTTGTAAAAAATAAGCAAAGGGCTCCGATTCTGCGCCGTATGGCGGAATCCGAGCCCCGTTTGTAACCTGTAAAAAAGCTATTGCTGCTGCTGTTTTTTGCCCTTCTTGATGTAATCCTTGCCGTATTTCCTCTGGAATCGCTCTATCCGGCCGGCCGTATCGACGAACTTCTGCTTGCCCGTATAGAACGGATGGCACATCGAACAGATTTCCGCGTGGATTTCTTTGGCCGTGCTGCAGGTCTCGAAAGTGTTGCCGCAGCCGCAGTGGACCACCACCTTATTGTACTTTGGATGTATATCTTTCTTCATAATTTATTTACTCCACCAAACTAAAACACTGCATTCTAACAATATTGTTGGATTTTGCAACAGAAATTTTTTCCGCCTGGCCGATTACGCTCTTTTGGGCACAAGACCACCACTGTTACTTGAAATCCGTGTTTTGAACACAAAAGTCCCTTGTTTTTATAGGACGACAAAGAAGAGCTGCGGCGTAAAACCTGAACTAACAGCCCAAAAAGCCTAAGCCAAAGGCGCAAAAAAGCATTTTTGAATATAATCTTTTGAAGAACCGCCTCTTTTCTATCGATAACAGTAGATAGGTTTATACATGATGAATACTCCAAGGACGTATTTGGAGATGTTGTGATGGAAATCAGGTATGTTGTCTCTACCATGGTGTTCTGGTGGCGGGAAAACCGCCTCTCCTTCGAGCAGGAATGTCAATTCATTGATTCCCAGGGCTTTGGAATCGAACTCTGGCCCAACATCAGGGGCCAGCAGGAATGCCGGTACGAAAGACGTAACTGGCCGAGGCTTCAGGCCGCCACCGAAGGAATGCTCGTCTCAATGCGATCCAGAAATGACGACCTCACGCTCGAACAATGGGCTGAGCAAATAGAGTGTGCAAAATTGCTCAACGCCAACATCGTGACAGATATGGAAAGCTTCGGTATCCCCGACGGCCCCGAGCTTAACGGCTGCGATTTTTCCGAGAAGGTTGCCGAAATAGCTCAGCAAAACGATGTCAAATTGTGCCTCGAAACCGGAAACCTCGAAAAACTGAAAAAAGTCGGCCAAAAATTCGACTCGGTCTTCTATTGCCTCGACACGGGTTACGCCCACCTCGACCCCGCATTCTCATTCAGACAGTATGTCGACGAGTTGGCACAACGGGTTGCTCATGTGCATCTGACAGACAATTACGGGCAGAACGACGACCACGAACCCCCGGGACTAAGAGGCGGTATCCCCAGAGAAGACTGGGACTATCTCTTAAATACACTCGAAAAATGCGACAACGAGGTCGTCGGCTCGCTCGAAATGTTTCCCTGCATGCCCGCCGTGATGTTGAGACAGGCCACGGAGTTCCTGTTCGACGATTTGAACTGGCCCGGCAGGCCGCAAAAAAAACAGGGCTACGCAAACGCCGCTTATAACCCAGAGTAAAAACACCCCAGGAAAATGAATCCTTGCACCCCGTACGCGCAATCCGAAAAAAAACAGTTGACTCCGCCGAATTACATGTTAAAACCAACCTGTTTAATTATTCACTTTGTTATGTCGGAGGTATAGACTATGAAAGCCGTTTATATCTGTGTGCTGCTGTCGTCCGTTGTAATACTAAGCGCCTGTTCTTCCGGCGAAAGCTACTTCAGAGCCGGATATGATTTCGACCGGGTAAGTAAAATTGCCGTTGTCGACGTCATAGGTCCCGTCGGAGGCGATGCCGCAAAGAATCAAATCTCTGATTTTTTCATCATGGAGTTGCTTAAGAAAGGCTACGCCCCCATCGAAAGGGCACAGGTACAAAGCCTGTTAAAGGAACAGGAATTTCAGGCCTCGGAAATTACCGTCGCCGAAGGCGCCGCACAGGCCGGTAAAATCCTTAACGTCCCCGCCGTTCTCGTTGTAAACGTCCCGGAATTTGAGGACAAAATCAGCATAACCGCCAAGATGGTTGATGTCGAGGACGCAAGCATACTCTGGCTCGCAAGTGGCTCCGGTAAAAGCAGCGAGTTGCTCTCTACCATCGCGGGTGCTGCTCTCGGCGCAGGTGCGGGTATCGCCGTATCGGGCCAAGACGACCAAGTCATCGGCGGCACCGTCGGAGGTGTCCTTGGCGGGGCGGCAGGAAACATGCTCTCACCACAAAAGGCCGAAAAAACAAAAGAGATTATAAGGAAAATGTGCCAGTCGCTGCCGCAAAGATAGCTCTGCTCAAAAAGCTTAATAAACAACGTCAATAAAAAAGCAGGGAAAGCACATGGACTTTCCCTGCGTCTTTTTCTCGCACCGTTACAAAAGTACAAGGCTCAGCTAAAAACCGTACACCTGTCTTAGCTGGTCTTCCGTCGGCATGCTCGGATAGCGTTCGCCTTTCGGGCCGATATAACCCGGACCGTCGCGAAGCAGCTTCACCGCCGTCTGTGAGCCGTTCGTGTTCGTTATCCAGACCGTAACCACATTTTGCTCGGCCCTGACAGAGTCTATCTCCTGCTGCGTCTTCTTCTTGTCGCCTTCGTTGCCGAGCATATAACCGGCCCCACCGCCTACCGCTGCGCCTATCAAAGTTGCCTCGGTACTACCGCCGGCTAATGCACCGACGCCGGCGCCCACGCCGCTGCCTATCAACGCTCCTGTCTGAGCGTCGCTCTCACAGCCGACAAAAAACGCTATCGCAACGCTTGCCGCAGCTACCATCGAAATTGTCAACAGTTTCTTTCTCATTTCTGCACCTCTAATAATATTTTCAAGAACATTTGTTCATTATACCCTAACCTTTAATCGGCACAAGCATAACGGCAACTTAAAAACCGCCAAAAACCTCTCAAACCAATTGCGTTTTGCCCGGCACCGAAACAGGCCTTACCGCCAAATCGTAGAACTCATATCTGGCCGGCGACAAATCAAGCTTCGACGCGTTCATCGCCCAGTCCCATTTCAACGCACGACCTGTATACGCGCTCATCCTGCCCATTATCGCTGTCATTGTACTCTCTGCAACCCTTTTGCCCTCGTTCAGCGGCTCACCGCTGCGAATGCTCGCTATCAGGTCTGTGTGCTCCTGCTCGTACGGGTTCGGACTCTCGCCTTCGTATTTGTATGCGTTTGGCCCCTCGATAAATCCGTTGCTGCCGTCGGTATAGGTCTGGCCGTTAGTACCTACCAATCGCTCGCTTACCTGGTCGTTGCACCCCGCCGTCTGACGGCACATGCTCAAAACCCGAACCCCGTTCGGGTATTCGTACTCAATCGCGAAATGGTCGAATATGTTCCCGAACTTCGGCGCCGTTCTAACCTCTCTGCCCCCCATGCCCATACACTGAACAGGATGAGAACCTATCGCCCAGTTAATTACATCCAGATTATGAACGTGCTGCTCGACTATATGGTCGCCCGATAGCCATGTAAAGTACAGCCAGTTCCGGCACTGCCACTCCATATCAGACCAGCCCTCTTGTTTCTCGACCACCCAGAGCTCGCCCATGTTCCAGTAGCACTGTCCGCCCACTATCTCACCGATGTCACCCTGCTGGATTCGCTTGATTATATCTAAATAGTGTGCCTGATGTCTCCGCTGTGTCCCAGCCACAATAGCAAGGCCCTTCTGCTTCGCCAGTTCCGAAGATGCTATCACCGAGCGGATTCCAACCGGGTCCACTGCTACCGGCTTTTCCATAAATATGTGCTTGCCTGCTTCGACCGCCGCCTTCAAATGCTCAGGTCTGAAGTGAGGCGGCGTCCCCAAAATCACCATATCAACATCCGTCGCAATCACCTGCTTATAGGCATCGAATCCTTCGAACATCATCTCCTCGGTTACCGATACATGTTCGCCCACTTCGTTTTTCAAATCTTCCAGCGAGCCCTCCAGCCTGTTTCGGAACAAATCGCCCATCGCGACTATCTCAACATTTTCCGATGACCGCACGCAGTCCTTTGCTGCTCCCGTGCCCCGGCCCCCGCAGCCGGTAAGACCTACGCGAAGCTTGTCCGTTCCTTGCGCAAAAAGCTTCTCCCTTCCGGAAAACATCGCTGCCGCACCAACCGCCGCCGACGCCTTCATAAAATCCCGCCGAGAAATATCTTTCGCCGCCTTATCCGTTCCTTTTCGCATCAATAATTCCTTTCAATAAGGTTTATACTGCCAAAAAACCGGGCTAAAAACTATCACACGCCCGGTACGCCTCTATAACCGCTCGCTCTCCCTCCCTGCCCCCTTTGCTCTTGCCGTGCTCCATACCCACGAGCCCTTTATAACCCTTGTTATAAAGATGCTTGAAAATGTTCTTATAATTTATTTCGCCCGTTGTAGGCTCATTTCTTCCCGGATTGTCACCGACCTGAAAATAACCAATCTCCTCCCACGCCATATCGATGTTCGGTATCAGATTGCCCTCGGTTATCTGCTGATGATAAAGGTCGTCCAGTATCTTACATGAGTCACTGCCCACCGCCCGGCAAATCTGGTACGCCTGCGGGACCTTCGTCAGAAACAGTCCCGGATGGTCACGCCACGCGTTCAAAGGCTCAAGTACCATTACCAGAGACGCCGGCTCGCACACCTCCGCGCACCATTTCAGGTTCTCTATCACATTGGCCGTCTGATAGTCCCATTCCATCGCGCTATCATACGCGCCCGGCACCACCGTGCACCATCTCGCGTTGACTCTCCTGGCGACCTCAACCGCCGCCTTCATTTGCTTGACTAACATCTCTCGAATAGATTTATCGCGATGGACGAATGTCTTCCTGCCGAACTCACCATAAGCTACGAACACCCCCATCGTCATATCGAGTTGACTCATCGCTTCGGCGATTCGTTCCTGCTCACTCACATCACGGCCCATCATCCCGTTGTCTTCCATTGCCGCAAAGCCCTCGTCGGCCATAAATTTCAACTGGTCAACCAAATCATCACCTGCGTGAGACTCGAACATCCCGAAGTGTGGCGCATACTTAAGCTTGAACTTACGTTTGCTCGATGGTTGCCCGGACTCCTGTCCCTGCACTGCCTTTGTCCCTAAAGCCGCAACACCTGCCGCCAAACCACCTGCCAGAAACGACCGCCTGTCCATCATCAGACCTCCTTAATGGCTGATTCTTTTACTCTCCTGCAATGTGCAGAATACGCTGAGGCATTCTATCACAATACGCCCGAAATAATCAAGCCAATTGTCTTTAAGCTTGTAAATGAACCCTCGCAGGAGTATATTCTTAACTCTGCAGGCTCAAAAATTAAAAAAAGGAGCGAAAATGAAACCGAAACTTGTAATCGTAGGCTCTGCAGGACGAATGGGGAAAAGAATTGTCGCCCTGGCCGCCGAACAGCAAAAGTTCGATATCATCGCCGCCGTCGAGAAAAATGACCACCCCGACATCGGAAAAGATGCCGGTCTGCTCGCCGGTGTCGCACCTTTGAATCTTAGCGTCGGTTCCGACCTCCCCGGCGGCGCTGATTGTCTTATCGACTTTTCCACACCCGATGCCGCTGACCTCTCCGTCGATTACTGCCTCGAAAATAACGCCGCCCTTGTACTCGGCACCACAGGCCTGGCAGACCAGCAGCATGAAAAAATAAAATCCGCCGCCGAAAAAATCCCCGTTATCTACGGAACAAACATGAGTATCGGAATGAACGTCCTGTTCAACCTCGCCGCTAAAACCGCACAAATGCTCGGTGATGATTATGACACTGAGATAATCGAACAGCACCACCGCTTCAAAAAAGACGCACCAAGCGGCTCGGCCCTCACACTTGCCGAAAACATAGCACAGGCCACAAACAAAAAATTCCCCGATTGTCTTACCCACGGCAGGCAGGGCAAAAACGCATTAAGACAAAAAGGCACCATCGGAATACACGCCGTCCGAGCAGGTGACATCACCGGTATACATTCGGTCATCTTCAGCACACTCGGTGAGTCCGTTACCCTCAATCATACCGCCCACAGCAGGGACGGCTTCGCCAATGGGGCACTACGTGCAGCCACCTGGCTCACCGGGGAAAAACCCGGACTCTACTCAATGGCCGACTGCCTCGGTATAAAATAAAAAAAGGACACTCAAATGAAAAAATTAAGCCTTTTTGTCATAAAGGCAGCGTTTTTGGCGATGCTGCTTCTCTCCACGACTGTGCTGGCCGACGTCACTCTCCCGCATATCATAAGCTCCGGCATGGTCCTGCAGCAGCAGGCTCCCGTTCCCATCTGGGGATGGGCCGACCCCGACGAGCAAATCTCTGTTACCTTCGCAGGAAAAACCTTTGTCACAAAGGCCGTTAAAGACGGGACCTGGAAGCTTACCCTCCGTCCACTCGAAGCTGGTGGCCCATACGAAATGACTATAGAAGCGCTAAGAGCGAAAACCAAAATTGTCCTCACTGACGTCCTCGTCGGCGAGGTCTGGTTCTGCTCCGGACAGTCAAACATGGAAATGGGCATCGGAGTAATAAAAGACGCCGAAAAAGAAATCGCCGCCGCAAACTACCCAAAAATAAGACTCTTCGATGTCCCTAAAAAACCCTCCGCACAGCCCGCCTCTGATGTTGATGCCAAATGGCGCACCTGCTCACCTGAGAATATCAAAAAAGGCGGCTGGGAAGGATTTTCCGCCGTCGCTTATTTCTTTGGCCGGGAAATTCACAACAAACTAAATGTCCCCGTCGGGCTCATCGATGCCTCATGGGGCGGTTCACACATAGAACCCTGGACACCACCGGAAGCCTTTGAGGCCGAACCGGAACTTGCACCGATAGTTGAGAAAATCAAACGCCTAAACGCCGAATACAGAGAAAACCTTGCCGATTCGCTCGACCCGCTGCAGGATTGGATTCAAAAGACTAAAAAAGCTTTGGCTGAAAATAAAAAAGTTCTGCCCGAGCAGCCCGACTTCCCGCGGCATCCCTTTACAAAAAACGACCCCTGGCAGCCTACCGGGCTCTTTAATGGTATGGTATACCCCGTCATTCCATTTGCCGTCAAAGGCGCAATCTGGTATCAGGGCGAGTCAAACCTCATCGACGGCATGCTCTACCATGCAAAAATGAAGGCACTCATCGCAGGCTGGAGAAAACGTTGGAAAAATGACGATATGCCATTCTATTTTGTACAAATCGCGCCGTTCCGATATGAAACCTGGCCTGATAAAGTTACACCTTATTCCCTGCCGCAACTTTGGCAGGCTCAGCTAAAAAGCCTCTCCATCCCAAACACCGGCATGGCCGTCACCACCGATATCACGGAACTTGATGACATCCACCCCCGCAACAAACAAGACGTCGGAAAACGCCTCGCCCTCTGGGCGCTGGCTAAAACCTATGGCAAAGAAGGCATCGTCTATTCCGGGCCGTTATACAAGTCAATGACCACAGAAGGCGACAAAATCCGCATCTCCTTCGACCACACCGGAAGCGGCCTTGCGTCGAGAGACGGCCAGCCCCTGGCATGGTTTGAAATCGCGGGCCCTGACAAAAAATTCCAAAAGGCAAACGCAGAAATCCAAAGCGATACCATCCTCGTCTCAAATGAGCAAATAGCCAGCCCCGTCGCTGTAAGATTCGCATGGCATCAGGAGGCTATACCAAACCTGATAAATAAAGAAGGACTGCCTGCCTCTCCGTTTACAACAGAGTCGGAATAAATCGATGGATCGGTGCAATAAAAATTGTCATTGAAACAAAGTTGCTAACACGCTGCTCAGGTTAAACAGCAAATGAACAGCGATGCTGCGAAAAAGCGAACCGCTCTTCTCGTATGCATAGCCCATGCACATCGACAAAACAAATAGCGCAGGCCAGTGCGCCGCCGTCGAGTGAACCGTCGCAAATAACGCCGAGCATATAATTATCGCAACCCATGCGCCCTTGCCGCCCTTGAATCTTGATTCCCAATTCTCAAGAAACGACCGCACCATCGTTTGAAACAAGCCCCTGAAAAGAAATTCCTCGAACACCGGTACTATAAAAACCGTTGTCAGAAGAATCATCACCCTCACCGATACCTGTGGGTATTGCGCTATCAGTTCCAGCTCTTCGTGTTTTTGCATCTCGTATCCCGGGCCGTAGAAAAACTTGCCCAGAAGTATAATCAACACTATCGCCAGCATCACGAGCGGCCACACCGCCAAAAGATTGACAAATCCCCACCCGAAATCTTTCAAAGCCGTCCGCAAATCAAGACCGAATCCCTTCAATCCCTTCGCGAAATATTTCCTCACCGTGAAAATAACCACCACTGAACCCGCTATAGCGCTACTGCTGAAAACGACGTTTTGTGCTAACACCTCCTGCCAGTCTGTCAAACCCGAAAAAAACGTCGTGAAAAAAAGACCTGCCGAAAACAACGAAAACCATATGAAAAAGACAACAAACGGAACATAAACCGGCATTCTGTGCTCACGAACCGCTGAATCTGACAGGGATCTGCGGCCCCAACCCGTCCGTAACAGCCACACCCCAAAAAATATCAGGCCCGGAACGCAGATAAGGTCTATTAAGCCGACCTCACTGAAAATTTCCTTAAAAACCTCGACAACATCCATCTGATATACTTTCTGTTCTTGAAAACAGCACCGCTTTATATTAAAGTAACTAAATTCCAAAGCGGGATTTGGCTGACCAAATACCCGTTAATGCTTGTCGGCGAACCCTGCGGAGTATTGCAGAATAACGCCGCCTTTTCAAGGAAAATAGGTTATGGATGTTTTTAAAATCGAAGGCCCTGTCACTCTGAATGGTGCCGTCACCGTAAACGGCTCAAAAAACGCCTCCCTGCCAATCATGGCTGCAGCCATACTCGCGCCGGGTACCACAACCTTAAAAGGTGTACCGCATCTCTCTGACATCTCCGTTTGCGCAGAACTGCTCAGCTCGCTTGGCGCAAAAGTAAAAAGAAACGAAAACAACGACCTGCTCATCGACACCACGCAAATCGATAATCCTGTAGGCGAATATGAAATCGTTCGAAGAATGCGCGCCGGCATCTGCATACTCGGACCGCTTCTTGCAAGATGCCGAAAGGCGAAGGTCTCCCTGCCCGGCGGCTGTGCCATCGGCGACAGACCCGTCGACATCCACATGAGAGGCCTTAAAAAGCTCGGCGCAAAAATACACATCGAAAACGGCTACATTATCGCCGAAGCGCCGAAAGGGCTGAAGGCAGATGAAATCTTTATGGGAGGCCCGTTTGGCTCGACCGTCCTCGGTACCGCGAATGTTATGATGGCAGCCACCCTCGCAAAGGGTAAAACCGTCATCGAATCCGCCGCCTGCGAACCGGAAATCTCCGACCTTGCTAACTGCCTTAACAAAATGGGCGCTAAAATCTCCGGCATCGGCTCGCCAAGACTCACCGTCGAAGGTGTCACTCAGCTAAAACCCGTCGAATACAAGGTCATCTCCGACCGAATCGAGGCCGGTACATTCATGGTCGCCGCCGCTGTAACAAAAGGAAATATAAAAATTAAAAACTGCAGACTTGATGACATGATGTCCGTCGTCGACAGGCTTAGAAACATCGGCGCCACCGTCGAGTCCGAAAACAACTCCTGCGTTGTCACCCGGACGGGAAAAATCAAACCCGCCGACATCACCACCCAGCCCTATCCCGGCTTTCCCACTGACCTGCAGGCGCAGTTCATGGCGCTGCTGGCGCTGGCCGATGGAAACAGTGTCATAATCGAAAAAATCTTCCCCGACAGGTTCATGCACGTCGCCGAGCTAAACCGCATGGCCGCAAACCTCAGAAAAGAAGGCTCAACTGTCATTGTTGCCGGTGTAAAAAAGCTAATCGCTGCGCCCGTTATGGCCTCTGACCTAAGGGCTTCGGCCGCGCTCGTTCTCGCCGCCCTCGCCGCCCACGGTACCTCCACCATAAGCCGCGTCTACCACATCGACCGTGGGTACGAGAAAATCGAACAAAGACTAAACCCCCTCGGTGCTAAAATCTCCCGCCAAAGCGAATAATATCTTAAAGAAGCCCGCGCAAAAAAACACGGTCTTCCCTTCATGCCCGCACTGGCCTCGACTCTGAAAAAACAAAAAGGCGGCAATCCCCTCCGCGCGGGTTGCCGCCCTAATTAGGAGGATGTGATGAAAACTTATACTATAATTTATCGGCAGGTTTTAATTTTTTCCCAATCGTGGTTACTACGGTATTTAACGAAAAAAAACAAACTCCCACCAAATAACACTGAAATCCAGCAGGAAATGCGCAAAAAAGCCAAATCAATTCCCAAAAGCGAAAAAAAAGGAAAAAAGACAGGAAAAAGACGTGACTGGGCCGGGCTGGATTTGAACCAGCGTAGGCTTACGCCAATGGGTTTACAGCCCATCCCCTTTAGCCACTCGGGCACCGACCCTGTTCGTCACCGCTGGAAACCAGCAGCGAAATAATAGTTTACTTATTTAAGCAAATCCCTGCAAGCGAAATTCCAAATCCACACAAAACTTTCACCGCATTTTTGCGCCACAAGTGTACACTTTACAAAACTACGCCCAATTACTATCATAGACCCAACCGCCGATGTAGCTCAACGGTAGAGCGCAGCTTTCGTAAAGCTGAGGTTGTGGGTCCGATTCCCACCATCGGCTCTGTGGATCTCCGGGAAAAATACAATTCGCTTGAAAAAATCCTGAGCGACTTACAGAAAGTCGTCCTCGCTTATTCCGGTGGCGTCGACAGCACGCTTCTCCTGAAAGTCGCCGTCGACACCCTCGGCCCTGAAAACGTAATTGCCTGCATCGCAATAAGTCCCTCACTTGCCCAGTCTCAGCACAAACAGGCCGTAGAACTCGCAAAAAAAATCGGCGCAACACTAAAAGAACTCGACCTTGACGAAGTCTCCGACCCGAATTATTCTGCCAACAAGGCTGACCGCTGCTTCCACTGCAAGTCACACGTATACTCAATCCTGACTGATGTAGCGAAGGAAGAAGGTTTCAACCATATTATCTGCGGTCACAACCTTGATGACGCCGACGACTACCGCCCCGGAAGCCGCGCCGCCGAAGTCTTCAAAATCCGCTCACCCCTTGCCGAAGCCCAGATGACAAAAGACGACATCCGCCAACTGAGCCGTCAGCTCGACCTGCCCACCGCCGAACTGCCCGCCTCACCGTGCCTGGCCTCCAGAATAAGTTACGGCCTCGAAATCACCTCCCAAAGACTAAAACAAATCGAGCAGGCAGAAGAATTCCTAAAGCAATTTGGCCTCGTCGAATTCCGACTCCGTCACCACGACCAGCTTGCAAGAATCGAACTAAACCCCGATGACTTCGAAAAAGTAATGACAGAACCCGCCCGCTCAAAAATCATCCGGAAAATAAAGGCCCTCGGATTCAAATTCGTCACCCTCGACCTGCAGGGATTCCGTTCCGGCTCGCTGAATGAATTGCTCGATAATGACGAAAAACAAAGAAATTTATAAGCTATCGGTGGATTAGTTACCTTCAAAGACATTACCGACTTTTTGTGCTCGTTCGGTTTCATCGAGGTTTATCCCCAGGCTTATGCCTGCTTCCACCAGGATATTCCAGCCTGCCGCCAGGTAAACAAAATTCGTCAGCCCTTCAACCGCCTTTACTTTGATTGTCGGAAATATTGTATCCTCCGTCGATATCGCAAACACTTTCAAGCCGACCTGGCCAAGCATTATCTCTTTTGTTTTCTCAAGCTCGGATTTATAAGGGTCAATCAATATCACGACATCGCTTTGGTGCATAACTTCCTGTATGCCGTGCATGTAGCTTGTACCTTCCAGAAAATCGCTTTTCTTTCTAACAATTTCATTGACCTTGACTGTCAATTCTTCCGCGACGCCGTCATTTCTGCCGGCGAAAAATACCGTCTGCGCTTTAGTAATAGCACCTGTAATTTCAGCGGGTATCTGTACGCCGAGAGCTTCTTCGAAGGCATCAGCTAATTCATCGAGCTTCTCATCGAATGATTTTCCCGCCACCTGCCACAACAATGCCTGATAGAACAATCCCTGTTCGATACTGCTTTTTGTCGCAGCTATTGCATCTTCGCTGCCGCAGCTTAAAACAAACGTCTGATTCGCAATCTCTTCCAGTTTCGTGTTTTTATTCGCGGTCAGTCCGAATAATTTCTGATGGCCGTCTTCTTTTAATGTATTAAATGCCGATATCGTCTCCTTGGTTCGTCCGCTGTTGGAAGCTGCGAATAAGACGTAATCGCCCAACTCATATTCGCCGGCCTGGTACGAACCTTCCGTCATTAAAGTCAGCCCAAGACCAAGTTTCATCGCATTTGCAATGGCATTTTTGGCGGGAAATAATCTGCTGGAACCTTCGCCGGTAAAGAACAATTTTTTCGTCTCGTTTATCTGCCTGACAACGTTGTCCGTATTTTGGATTTTGAAATTGCGTATGATAGACGCCGATTCCATCATCTCGCGGCACAGAGCAAATTTAGTATATTTCGGGGCATCGTTCATTTTAATAACGCCTCTCTCAAAAGTTTTAAAATTTATGTCCTTCGAATTTTACATAATCGGGCAATTCACCGACCAGCGGCCTTAAATACTCCAGGAATTCATTTGTTATGAAATTGCCTTCCGCGTTTATAAATTCATCCGGCATGGGTTTCGCCCTTGCCGCGACTTCCTGCAGGGCAGCGGTGCCTGTAGTACATTTATAATCTTTGCTGTCTTCTCTGACCAATGTTACCATCAATCCAGTCTTGCCTTGTTTGGCCAGTTCTACGGCCTGTCTTCCGCACATATAAGCTTCATCGATATCGACTTGAACCGCTCTGTCGGCTGCACACATCGGAAGAGACTCGGTTATCTGAAACTCACCTCTGAATCCGAATTCATCGCTAATCATTCTGTGTAATGCCATTGCGGCGCTTGTTCCGCCCATTGCCCCGAATTCGATGTTATTGAACTTGTCTTTTACCTGAGATGCCGAAACTGCCGTGCCGTCGGCAAATGTTATTCCTTCGCCGCAAACAATCGAAGCAAATCCGAATTCCTTATAGCATTGCTCGACTTCTTTCAAAAACTTTTCTTTTTCAAAGGCCCGTTCCGGCAGACAAAGAATATGAGGCGCTTCTTCAGCAGATCTCTTCCCTGCGGCGCCGGAGGCGGTTAACCAGCCCGCATCTCGACCTATTGCCTGGAACACTACAAACTGGTCGACTTTCTGCATGTCTCTTGCTAATGTACCCGCCTGTTTTACCGAAAGTGCAATGTATCTTGCCGCGCTGGCGAAACCGGGGGTATGGTCGGTGCCGTACAGGTCATTATCAACAGTCTTGGGGATTCCGATGCCTGCGAGTTCGTAATTCTGGTCTTTTGCGAAAACCTCAAGACGATCAATAGTGTCCATTGTATCATTGCCCCCGATCAGAAAAACATAACGGATGTTTTTCTTTTTTAGCATTTCAAGAATAATCGGCAAATCTTTATCCTGCAATTTATGGCGACAACTGCCCAATGCGCTGGATGGTGTCCTCTTTAGCCCTTCTATAGTCTCAGCGGATTCTTTGCCCAGATCGATAATTTTATCCGCCATAAAGCCTTCAATCCCGAATCGCATTCCCAGTATATTCTCGATTGCATCAAAATCCTTTGCGGCCTGAACTACGCCGGACAAAGAAGCGTTAATTACCGAAGTAGGACCGCCTGATTGTCCGACTATCGCGTTACCTTTTAACATCCTGAATCGTCCTCCAAACAATTTTAACTGTTTAAATTTTGCCGCATTGTATCAACTGCAATTTCCTCTGTCCAGTCTCTATGAAATTACTCTTGAATGATATGGTAACATAAGTATATTGATACTATGGATAAATCGGTATTATATCTTGGTGATACGACACTGCAAACAGCAGCCTCTTATCTGGCCGGCATTATGGCTTATTACGATATCGATTTTGATTATTTGCCGTCAGATTCAAAATTTGATGATTCACTGCTGGAAAATGACTATAAGGCATATATTATCAGCGATTATCCGGCAAAAAACTTCTCGCCGGCTCAACTGGAAAAAATCGCTGAAAAAGTAGAACAAGGCCGCGGTTTATTAATGATCGGCGGCTGGGAGTCTTTCACTGGTGCCAATGGTGAATATAACAACACTGTTTTAAAAGATGTATTACCGGTTATCATGACCCCGACAGATGACCGTATTAATTGCCCACAACCCTGTTTGGTTGAAAAAGCCTGTTGCCACGAAATTACGGATTCACTTGTTTTTGATAAAATGCCTCCGACTATTGGCGGGTTTAATTCTTTTGTCGCAAAACAAAATACTTCGACTATACTTTGTGCCCGAAGATTCGAGGTCACAAGGGAAAGTGAAGGTTTTAAATTTATTCCCTTAAAAGACTCTGACCCGCTTTTAGTTTTAGGTTCGTTCGGTAAAGGTCGAACCGCCGCACTGGCTACTGATGCGGCGCCGCATTGGGCAGGGGGGTTCGTTGATTGGGGAGACCAGACAGTCAAAGCCTGCGGCAAAAAAGCAGAGGAAATTGAAGTCGGTAACTGGTATGCCCGGTTTTTCGCAAATCTAATAAAATGGACGGCGGGGCAGCTTTAAAAAGTATTATCTTCAATTATAATTTGTCGGCGAGTCTCTTATTTGTTTTTTGTTTCATGAAGGGCCAGTGCCGCAGTTCCTATGATTCCTGCGTCCTCGCCCAGTGTCGCGAAACAAATTTCAGTCTTTTCAGCTTTTAATGTCCACAGATATTCTTTGTAATAGTGCTTGATCCTGCCGAGAAGTTGCTCGCCCGCGGCGATCATTCCGCCGGCAAAAACGATTTGTTCAGGCCCCGTCGTGTGAAGCATGTCTATACAGAGAATTGCAAGGCACTTCGCCGTTTCTTCGACTGTCTCTGTCGCGAATTTGTCCCCCGCCTTTGCATGTTCAAAAACGTCTTTACAGGTGATTTGTTTGTTGTCCTCGAGGACTTTTTTCAGGCTCGATTCCGCTCCGGCTTCTATCGCTTCCTGCGCCCTGGCTGCGGTAGAGCTTGCCGATGCATGTGCTTCGACGCAGCCTTTTTGACCGCAGCCGCAAACCCGACCGCCCGGCCGTACTATTAAATGGCCAAGCTCCGTTGCGTTATTGTTAAAACCGTGCAGCAATTTGCCTTCGGTTATAATCCCTCCGCCGATTCCCGTCCCCAGTGTGAAAAAAACCATATTATCTATGCCTTTACCGGCGCCGACGGCATGTTCCCCCCAGCATGCGGCATTCGCATCGTTTTCAAATACCACCGGTTTACCAAATTTCGCACTCAACATATCTTTTATGGGAACGTTCTTAAATGAAGGCAGATTCGGTGCCACTACTATTATCCCCTTTTCAATATTAGATGGCCCGGGTACACCAATTCCCGCCGCTTTAACAGATTCCATTGAGATATTGTTGTCCGCCAGAAGCTCTCTGGCTCCTTCGTTGATTCGTTCAACAACGACCTCCGGCCCCATGTCCGCCTTCGTCGCCACCGACGTCTTGCCGATAAGTTTTAATTCCGAGTCGAAGCAGCCTATCTTGATGTTAGTCCCGCCTAAATCTATACCAATGTAAATTTCACTCACTGTCTAATCCTCGTAACCATTCGGATGTTCATTATGCCACTGCCACGCAGTCTTAACGATACTCTTCAAATCACCAAACTTCGTCTTCCACCCCAGCTCTTTTATCGCCTTGCTCGCGTCCGACGTCAAAACAGGCGCATCACCCGGCCGCCGGCCCGACTCAACCACCTCGAAATCCTTCCCGCAGACCTTCTTTACAGTCTCTATCACTTCCCGCACCGAATATCCCCTGCCATTACCCAGGTTGTAAATCAACTCCCTGCTGTCATTCAGCTTCTCAAGTACCAGAAGATGAGCCCTGCAAAGGTCCTCCTCATGAATATAATCTCGAACACATGTCCCGTCCGGCGTCTCGTAATCCGTACCGTATATTGACACCGATTCGCGTTTGCCCATTGCCGCCTGTATAGTCAGTGGGATAAGATGTGACTCCGGCCGATGGTCCTCTCCAAGCGTGCAATCCTTACCAGCTCCGCACGCGTTAAAATACCGCAAAGACGCATAGCTCAGCTTGCCCGACTTGCTCTGCCACCGGCACATCTGTTCCACCGCAAGCTTGCTCGCCCCGTAAGGATTCACCGGCTCCGTCACGCAGTCCTCCGTAATCGGAACCTCATCCGGCGTCCCGTAGACCGCCGCCGTGCTGCTAAATACCAGCTTCGTCACCCTGCAAAACTCCATCGCCGTCAAAAGCGTCTGTGTGTTCGAAAAATTGTTATGATAATAACGAAGAGGTTCGGCCACCGATTCACCCACCTCGATAAACGCCGCAAAGTGCATCACCGCTTCAATCCCGTGCTTCTCCAGAGTCTCCACAAGAAGCGCGTAATCGCACAGGTCCCCCTCCACAAACTCATGTCCCGAAATTGCCGACCGGTGACCTTTGCTGAGATTGTCGAAAACTATGGGCTCGTGACCTGTATCAGCAAGAATCGCTACCATGTTGCTGCCGATATAGCCAGCTCCGCCGCATACCAATACTCTCATAGCGATTCTTTCTTCTACCCCTTAATCTTCTCTTTAATCTGCTTCAGGATAGCCCTCGACAGTTCCGCATCTTCCCCCAGGTCTATCCACTCCGCCCCGCGACTCTCTCGCAAATCTTCCCCTATCGACTTAAGACTGAAACTCTGCAGCGAACGGCTATCAGGAAATTTATCATACGCCTCCGAACGACTGCCTGAGGAACCCTGCGAAAGGCTCAGCCTCTCGACCGACACATCGCAACCCACGCACAGCTGCTCTGCTTCTTTCGTCACATCAATCACTACCGTCCGGCGAATACAATGAAGATTAGACTCTGCAGAATTGAATTCGCCTACTGCATCATTCCGCCAAAACTCGAAAAATTGTCCCGTTCGCAGCGGCAGCGTCGATATATATCCGCTCTCGAAATCCGACTTCGAAATCGCAAAACCCATCTTCCCAAGAACCATCTCCGCCGCGACCATCGCCTCCGCTTTGCCCCCGCCACTGATGCAGAGTTGCTCTGCCTTCTTACTGCTGTACTCGGCCCCGCATCCCGAAAGAAGCGCCAAACTGGCTAAAACCGTAAATAATAATACTTTAAACCTGTCCATTTTTCGTCCGTTCAATATCTTACTTTTCACAATCCGGCTGATTATATACCCGCACCACACCTAACTCAAGAAACAAATCCGGCTTACAAAATTTACTCTCTCCGCTCAAAATATCCCCTTTCATACACCTATTCGCCCGAGTCCCCAGCAACTCCGCCGTTCGAAATAAGCCACTCCTGCAATATCTCCGACCCGCTCGGGTCAAAAGAGTGCCCCTCGCCTTTAAACATCTCAAACGTGACCTTTGCGCCTAATCGCTCGTAATAAGCCGCCGCCTTCTTCGCCGGCTCAAGGTTAGGGTCTGTCTCACCCGCTCCTATATAAATCGCCTTGCCGCGAAGCGCCTTCTTGCCCTCTTCTGTGGCAAGCGCATCTGCGTTCCTGCTCCTGCCCGCCGCAAATATCACGCCTCCCGCCCAGACCTTGCCGCTCACCGCAAGCATCGCAGCCGTGTGCCACCCGCCCTTACTGTAGCCCGTTACGAAAAGACAATCGTTATCCACCCGCAAATATTTCGAGACGTATCGCTTCACCGCCAGAACGCTCCGACGCTCCTTCTTAAAATAATTGATATATTGTCCCTTGCTCATCGGGCCTTTTTCGCTCGCAACATAACCCATCCCCACCACGATAAATCCCTTGCCTTTGGTCGCCTGCTTAAAAGGCCACGTCGTCGGAGTCCCGTTCATCCCGTGATAAACAAATATCACTGGCCAGGCCTTCTCCTCCGTATAATCGCTCGGCACATAAACAACAAAATGCCCCCCGCCTATCCGCGCGTTATCAACCTCGATCTTGACCTCCTGCCCCGGCTCAAATTTCAGCTCTTTCTTCTTTGAACCTTCCTCCGCTCCGAACAGCACCACCGCCCCGCCAAAAAACAAAAACAGTACCTTCAAAATTTTCACTTTTTCTTCACCCAATATAACCTTACCGCCACGAATTATAAACAATACCCCCAATAATATTCAATCATCAATTGTTTCTGCTGCTTACAGTTGCTCGACTTTGCTTTCTAAAGGCCGTTTCCGCATTTAACAACAATCCGTACCTATGCCGATTTTTTACTTTTTTTCAGCCCGAAGGCTCTTTATTCTTGACTCTAACTGTTGCAGCTGATTACTATATTCAATAAAGACATAATTGCGGGAAAAAAGCGTCGGTAAAAAAAGTTTTACAGTAAGGAGGTGATGTTATGTCTGAGACTGAGCAAACACTTAGCGGAACCCAGGTGAACGCTGCTCTTGAAAACATAATCAAAGATGGTGTGGCGTCACAGGCGATGGGAATTTTAACCGGAGGAGCCTTCCTTGTTGCTTTCGCCGTCAAACTGGGTGCCTCAAATTTGGTCATTGGCCTGCTGGCGGCAATAGGCCCTCTCGCGCAGCTGCTTCAACTACCCTCGATATTTATCGTTGAGAAGCTGCGCAACAGACGCCTGATAACGGTAGTGGCTGCAACATTAAGCCGCCTCTGTTGGCTTGTAATCATTCTAATTCCGTTTGTCTTCGGTGCCAAAGCAGGCGTCGGAATCTTGCTGGCCATGCTTATGGCCGTCTCGGCTTTCGGGGCCGTATCAGGATGCAGCTGGAATTCCTGGATGAGGGATTTAATCCCCGAAAATATCCTCGGCTCCTTCTTCTCGAAAAGAATGAGAATAGCTGCCGGCTTCGGCATAGTCTTGAGCATCATTGCCGCCGTTTATCTTGATTTCTGGAAAAAGCTCCTGCCTGACTATGAACTACAGGGATATTCGCTCCTGTTTTTGGCCGGTCTTGCCGCAGGCATAATAGGCCTTTATTTTCTCGCCAGGACACCCAACATACCTATGCCGCCGGCAGAAGGGAAAATAAAAATCCTCCGACTACTGGGCCAGCCGTTTAAAGATGAAAATTTCAGAAAGCTCATCGCATTCCTCTGCTCGTGGAACTTCGCCGTAAATCTTGCAGGACCATTTTTTATGGTCTATATGCTCAAAACATTAGGCCTGAATATGTCATTTATCATCGGACTTTCAATAGTCAGCCAGGTAATGAACTTTGTCTTTCTTAAAATCTGGGGAAAGTACACCGACCAGTTCAGCAACAAATCTGTCTTGATGATAAGCGGGCCCCTGTTTATAATCTCAATACTGGCCTGGACCTTCACTACTATGCCCGAAAAGTACTTTTTGACAATACCGTTGCTCGTTCTGATACATATTGTGATGGGACTGTCTTCTGCCGGTGTCTCACTGGCCTCCGGAAATATCAGCCTCAAACTCGCCCCGAAGGGACAGGCTACCGCCTATCTTGCCACAAATACTATAGTTAACTCCGTCGCCGCCGGCATCGCACCAATCCTTGGGGGCAGGTTCGCCGATTTTTTTTCGGGAAGAGAGTTGGCATGGACGTTAGAATATACCAGCCCTACCGGCCGGTTTACACTCCCGACGCTGAACTTCCAGCAGTGGGATTTCTTCTTCGCCTTCGCGTTTATCATTGGACTCTATTCCTTGCATCGACTTGCTATGGTAAAGGAAGCCGGTCAGGTAGAGGAAAAAATAGTTGCCCAGCAGTTGTTTGATGAGGTAAGAACTCAGGTAAGAACGCTTTCCTCAATAGAAGGCGTCAAACAAATGATTGGTTTCCCCTTGTCAATGGTTAGAAACCTTACGGAAAGGATGTTGCCAAATGAAACTAAATAAGCGATTTAGAAAAGATTCTCAAAAGGCCGGTCTGCCCCCGGGTACGTTGGTGCATATCGGGGAAAGAAGACTCGAATCCGTCAGGATAACACTTATTGACTATGATGAACAAAATATCCGGGAAAAACAGGTGGATGAAATTGAACAGTGTTTCCAGTTCAAAACGACCCCGACGGTAACATGGATAAATATTGACGGCCTCCACGATATACAGGTCATCGAAAAAATAGGAAAAAACTTCGACTTTCATCCCCTGATTCTTGAAGACATTCTAAACACCGGCCAGCGACCGAAGTTTGAGGATTTTGAAAATTACATCTTCATCGTGCTCAAAATGCTCACCTATGACGACGATGAGGAAACAATAAAATCAGAACAGGTTAGTATGATACTCGGACAAAATTTCGTCGTCTCTTTTCAGGAGATTCAGGGCGATGTCTTTGAAAATATCAGGGAAAGAATCAGGACCGCTAAAGGACGAATCAGAAAAATGCCACCGGATTATCTCCTCTATACCCTTTTGGACGCTATCGTCGACAACTATTTCGCTATCCTCGAAAAATTCGGTGAAAAAATCGAATCTTTGGAAGAACAGCTTGTACGTAACCCCGACGAGAGAATACTTCAAAAAATTCACTCCATCAAAAGAGAGCTCATCTCTCTGAGAAAATCAGTCTGGCCCCTCAGAGAACTCGTCAGCGAACTCCAGAGAAGCGAATCGGAGCTTATCTCCGAATCTACTGTTATATATTTCCGGAATGTCTACGAC
>Ga0307380_10002165_pt1 | contig 28049 bp, 20 predicted proteins | sample UN3MG_FD_202239 | JGI IMG/M metagenome (GOLD analysis project Ga0307380, IMG submission 202239) | Soil microbial communities from Risofladan, Vaasa, Finland - UN-3 | ecosystem: Environmental > Terrestrial > Soil > Coastal area > Acid sulfate soil | place: Finland: Risofladan, Vaasa | collected... | reverse complement strand
TGTACGCACCGTAGACCTTGTTCCAGACGGGCGAGCCGGCGTTGAGGTCGCCGAGCACGTGCTCGTTGCAATCGTCTCTGGCCCGATCCTCTTCGACAATGAGCCCACCGCAATTGGTGTCGTCGCCCTGATAGGAGCCGCCCAGGTCGTCGCACTCGCCCACGGTAACGACGTCGCAGGAGGCGTCGGGCAGACAGCAGGCGCCCATGGGCAGGCAGGCCACCTCGACCTCGCAATCGGTGCCCAGATCGGCGACGGTCAGCTCGAAGGCGCCGGTGGCGGTGCTGTAGCCGTGCACCAGGATGAGGTAGTTGGCGCCCGGCTGCGAGCACCACTCGACCGCCGACTGCAAGCCACAGAAGTCGTCGTTGCCGTCCACGCAGACCGTGTCCACGCAGTCCGGACAGTAGACGGTCAGCTTGGTGTCATAGGAGGTGGCGCCGTTGCAGAGGTCGGCGGTCATGGTGTTGCCGGTACCGGTCACGGAGTACCAGACGCCCGAGGTGGGGGTGTAGGCCGTGCCGCACGTCGGGAAGCTAGCATCGGTCGTGGCGTTCTGGGTGGTACCCGGGGTCACACCGAGCCCGATGGGGATGGCGTCCTCGCAGAAGTCGTTAGGCGGCGGGACGCTCTCGATGACGTCGATGGTCACGCTGTAGGCCAGATCCACGCCACCGTCGTCCACGGCGTAGACGGGCAGGTAGATGGTGGTCGGACCCGGAACATCGTTCCACATCATGTGCGGATTGGAGAAGCCGTCGCCGCAGGCCACGAAGGCATAGCTGGTGGCGATGTTGTAGGCCGCACAATCCAGGCAGTAGTCGTAGGTGACGATGCCGATCGTCCAGATGTCGGCCTGGGTGCCGCAGTAGTCCACGTACAGGTCGTTGACGGCATAGGGCAGGTCGATGGCCCACCAGGTGGCGTTCCAGTCGAGGACGCCGGGGCAGTCGACCTCGGCGCAGGCGTTGTCGCCGGTGACGGTCTGCGGATAGGGTCCGGCGACCGGTGTCGCCGTGCCGCAGTCATCGTTGGCCGGCTGGTTGCCCTCGCAGGGGTCGGCGCCGCAGTAACCCGTCGCGGTGCAACCGACCGGCGTGGTGCCACCGGTGCCGTCGGCACAGAGCAGGGTTCCGTTGACGTCGTAGATGTAGTACTCGTTCTCGGAACTCCAGGAACCCGCCGTGTAGACGGTGGTGATGACGGAGCCGGTGTCGGCCTGGAAGTAGTAGGTCACCGGGCCGGCGCCGGACGCGAGCGTGTAGTTGCCGACCAAACCGCCGTCGACGTACAGGGCCACGGAACCGCCGTTCCAACCATCGCCGTAGCTATCGATCAGGACGATGGAGTGCTCACATCCGGGGGTGCAGGGGTTCGGCGTGCAGTCGGTGCCCTCGCCCTGCCAGTTGAAGCCGATCGCGCCGCAGTCCGCCTCGGTCTTGTTGGGGAAGCAGTCGTAGGGCTCGACCGGGTTGCAGCAGGCACCGGCGGGCTCGACGATGGCGCAGGGCGGATCCAGGTCGGCACAGAGGGTGTCGGCCGCGAACCGTCCGTCGCAATCGGCCATGGAGACGTCGTCGGTGCAGATGCCGGTGCTCTCGTCACAGCAGGCGCCCGTCGCGGCCACACCGGTGAGGCACAGGCTGAGGTCGTAGGCATAGGCCTCGACCACACCGTTGTTGTTGAAGTAGGACGACCCGTCGCCGGTGCCCGAGCTTTGCCACAGGAACCAGCAGGTGGCGTCACCGCCACCCTGGATCGAGACCCAGCCGTCGGTGATGGCGCAGCAACTGGGCAGGGTCACCTCGAACAACATCAGCGGGAACTGGTAGGTGGAGTGATACAGCAGCCCGGTGTCCGTGATGGTCGGGTAGAGGATGTAGTTGCAGACCTCCGCACCCGGGGCACCACCGGCATCCTGGGAGAAGATGATCTGGAACTCGGGGTTGCTGTCGATGCACGGCGCCCAGTCGGCGCTGAGGTAGATCATGAAGCCCCACCAGTGGACGTCGCAGACGGGACCGGTCAGGCCGGAGAAGCTCTCGGCCCGGAGCAGGTTGGCCGCGCTGACGTCGAATTCGCTGGTGCCGGCCGACCAGCCATCAGCCGGTCCGTGCACGTTCTGTCCGAAGAGCGTGTTGGCCGGACTCTCCGGTGGCGGCGGCGGGGGGGGGACGTCGATGATATCGAGGTAGTAGTTCCCCGAGTTGGTGCCGTAGCCGTCAACGACGATGTAGTAGTCGTGACCGCCGGTCAGGGTCAGGCCCGCGATCTCGGAGACGTAGCTCTGGCCGGCGCCCGAGACACAGGCATCGTCGTTGCAGGCGTAGAAGCTGCCCGCAGGGCAGACGTCCTCGTAGACGTACAGCTTCGAGTCGTAGTTCGTCATGCCGGGACAGAGCGTGAGGTCCACGGTAACGTCGGCGGCGGGGCTGAAGACGTAGACGACGTCCGGCGCGGTCGATCCGGTGTAGGTGCAGACCTCGTCATAGTCGTTGGTGTACCCCGTGGTCGTGCCGCTGACGTTGATGGGCAGGGCGCCGGTGATATCGACGGCCCCTGCGCAGGTGTCGCCACCCTGGCGCAGTCCGCCGAGCGGACTGCTGTAGGGCGTGAGGGTGGTCGCTGAAGGCGGTGGGACCGCTCTGGCCGGAGCCGTCGTGCGCCTTGCCGTCACGCCGTCCGAGGGATTGAGGACGACAACGTCAGCCGTCTTCTCCTGCAGGTAAACCCTAAGTGATACGCCGGGATCCGGGGGGAGAGCCACCTCGGTGGTTATCGAGCCGCCCTCTTCCTTGCTGATGAAGAGCTGTACCTTCCGGTCAGTGGGCAAGGTCTCGATGGTCCAGATTCCGTCCCCGGTGGGCACCGCTTTGAACACCTCGGCTCTGCTGTCGAGATGAGCGAGGCGCGCTGTGGACAGCAGGGTGCCCTGCCCGTCCACAATGGTGACCTCGATCTTGCGAGGCGAGTCGCCCTGGTCGGCGATCGCCGAGACAGCAGTGCCGAGGATACACAGACACGCCACGGCCACGAGCCATGTCGTGCCTACCGTCAGTTTGTCTCTTACCATTAGTCTTCTCCTCCAACTAGGCCAAGAGCCATAAACAGGCTTTGAAAGAACCAACAAACGATCTATCTCCACTCAACTCACCTCTGTAGGAATTCTCGGGCCATGCCGGCCGAGCGCGCCCCGGGCAACCGTTCCCCATGGACGCCTCGAACGGCGCATCACAGCACACGGGGGTGAACCGCGCAGGACCCCCCGCCTTAACGGCCTTGGCCATCCCCAGCCATTTAGGTGAGATTATCTTCTCCTCCGATTCTGACTTGCCCTATTGCGCGGACCCAGGAAGCGGCGTTATCCGCTCCGTGCCTTCGCGGCAGGACGCCGGAGACATCCGATCCCGCGGAGTTCCGTATCCGCGTATCCACCCTCCAGCCGAGATGGGTCATGCGGAGCAGGAACCTGCGTTCTCAGAAGCACCGTGAAGCGGGCGGCGCAGAACGCAGTGGTTCCCTCCCAGCCCAATCGGTACACAGGTAGGTGCCGGCTGCCAGGTACGGCAACCGGGAAGACGAAGCACAGGGGCAACCGCAGGCAGCGGTGCCCGGGTGAGGTCCTTCCTCCTACCTACATAGGCCAGTTTACCGCAAGCCACAGGCCGGTAACAAGTCCTTAAGTTGCGAAAGCACAAGGAATTCGTGCCCAAAGTAGGGCATTGAAGTGGAAAGAGGCGGTTCGCTTTAGAATGTCGATTTTCCGTTTACACTATGACGACTGATTCCCTCCGGTAAATTGATGCTGAACTAGATAACCTAAGGAACGATAGGTCCTTTTGTCCCACTAAAGGCACGTTTGATCGGCCGCCTTGTGGTGGGTGCGCATGCGTTGTGAAGGCAGTAGAATCGCTATTCGGACGAGGCGCGGGAGATTGGCGTGAGCGTGAGCAACACAGAGCGTGGCGTGATCTTCGATTTCGATGGCGTACTGGTCCATACCGACCATTTGCACTACCGGGCATGGCAGAAGCTGGCCGAGGCGGAGGGACTCCCGTTCAACCGGCAGATCAGCGAGCGTCTTCGCGGCCTGGGGCGCATGGCCAGCCTCGAGATTCTGCTGGGCCCTACTGACCGTACGTTCAGCCACCAGGAGAAGCTCGCCCTGGCTGACCGCAAGAACACCGCTTATCTCGAGCTGGCCGAGTCACTGACCCGCGAGGACGTTCTGCCGGGCGTGTGGCCGCTGTTGACCGAGCTGACCCGGCGCGGCGTCAAGGTGGCGGTGGCGTCGTCCAGCCGGAACACACGTGCGGCAATGGAGCGGGTGGGGTTGGCCGGACGGTTCGACGTGGTGGTGGATGGGAACGATGTGCGGCAGACCAAGCCCGACCCGGAAGTGTTTCTGCTGGCCGCCCGGCGCATGGGTCTGCCGATCGAGCAATGCGTGGTGATCGAGGACGCGCCGGCCGGCATCGAGGCGGCTCGGCGGGCGGGAATGGCGGTCCTGGGCGTGGGGACTCGTGAGACGCTCGGCGCGGTCGAGCACGTCGCTGCATCCCTGACCGTTGTGACCGTGGATGGACTGCTGGCGATCGGCCGGCATTAGGGCACTCAATTGAGCCGGGCGGGTGGCGGGGCGATGCAGCCGAAGCTAGTCTTGGCTCGGCTGCAAGGCGCGGGCTTTGCACCGAATCGGTTGATCGAGCAACGCGGGAGCCGGACCCATGAAGGGGATCAATCGGTGCATCCTGGCTTGGGCGACCGTTCTGGGCACCGGAGCGTTCGGCGGGCAACCCGACGAAGTCGTTCCCCGGCACGACAACGTCGAGATCACCCGGGATGCGGTCATCAAGGCAGGGACGTATCGGCTGTCCGACGACGACGGCAACGGCGTGATCCGGATCGTCGGCGACGGGATCACCGTCGATTTCCGGGGAGCGGAGCTGTTCGGCGCCGGCGCCACGCAGTCGCCCGACACGTACAGCGGGACCGGCATTGTGATCAGCGGCCGGGGGATCACGCTACGGAACGCGAGGGTCCGGGGCTTCAAGGTGGGGATTCACGCCCGCGGTGCGTCGGGGCTGCGCCTGGAAGATTGCGACGTCTCAGGCAACTACCAGCAACGTCTGAAATCGAGGCCGCAAGGGGAGGATCTGGGCGACTGGCTCAGCCCGCACGCCAACGATGGTGGGGAGTGGCTGCGAGACTACGGCGCCGGGGTGTGCCTCGAGCAGTGCGATGGGGTGATGGTGCAACGGGTCCGGGCCCGCAACGGGCAGAACGGGATCGTGCTGGACCGGGTGAACGACTCGCGAATCTGCGATTGCGACTGTTCGTTTCTGTCGGGCTGGGGTCTGGCGATGTGGCGCAGCAACCGGAACGTGATCAGCCGGAACGCGTTCGACTTCTGCATCCGCGGTTACAGCCACGGCGTGTACAACCGGGGGCAGGACTCGGCCGGCATCCTGATGTTCGAGCAGAACAACGACAACGTCGTCGCGGAGAACAGCGCGACGCATTGCGGCGACGGGCTTTTCGGGTTCGGTGGGACGGAATCGCTGGCGGGCAGCGGACGGACGGGGAACAACAACAATCTGATTGTCGGCAACGACTTCTCCTACGCGGCCGCCCACGGCATCGAGATGACCTTCAGCTTCGGCAACCAGATGATCAGGAACCGGCTGGTGGGCAACGCGATCTGCGGCATCTGGGGCGGGTACTCACAGGACACGCTGATGGTGGGCAATCACCTGGAGGGCAACGGGGAGGCCGGCTACGGGGCCGAGCGCGGCGGGGTCAACATCGAGCACGGTCGGGGCAACGTCATCAAGCACAACACGTTCCAGGACAACCGGTGCGGTGTTTTCCTGTGGTCGGACGAGGACCGGCACCTGATGGAGAAGCCCTGGATCAAGGCGAATCACAAAGGCTCGACCGGCAACACGATCGGGCACAACACGTTCCAGGGCGACGCGGTGGGCGTGCAGCTTCGCAAAACGAGCAATACGAAGCTGATCAGCAACGCGATGCGGGGCGTCGAGCTGGAGATCGACGCGGACGAGGTCAGTGGGCCGACGCTCTTGCAGGAACCGCCCGAGCCGTGGAGGCCGCCGCCGTACTCGATCTGCGGGGAGAGCCGGCCGGTGGGCGCCCGGGATGAGCTTCGCGGTCGTCAGAACATGCTGATCACCGAATGGGGGCCGTATGATTTCCGCGAGACGGTCGTCGTCCCGGGACACCTGGTCGGCGGACATGAAGGCGTCTTCCAGGTGTTGGGGCCTTCGGGCAGATTCAAAGTGACGAATGTTGTGGGGTCGGTGAAGGTCTCGCCGACCGAGGGCGATCTGCCGGGCGTGGTCAAGGTGGAACTGCCGCGGGCCGGCTTCGAATCGTTCCGGCTGGAAGTCGAGGCCGACGGTCGGGCGCTGGAAGCGACGGGCACGCTTCTGCGGGCGGACTGGGAGGTGAAATTCTTCGCCTGGAACCCGTCGCAGGACCCGCGCACAGACGAGGAGCGTTGGCAGCTTCTTCTGCGCGGCCCGGCCCTGGAGAGCCAAGCGGTCGGGTCGATCGACTTCAACTGGGCGCTGGGCGGGCCGAGCCGGGCGGTCCCGCCGGATCAGTTCGGCACGCTGGCTGTGACGACGATTCCGCTGCCGACCGGCACGTACAAGGTTCACACGGTCAGCGACGACGGTATCCGCGTATGGATCGACGGCGATCTGGTGATCGACGATTGGACCTGGCACCCGCCGAAGGAGAACGACGCGATTGTCAGCCTGCCCGCCGGGCGGCACCAGATCCGCATCGAGCACTTCGAGATCGACGGATACGCGCAGCTTCGGTTCGGGATGGAGCCGGTGACGAAACCGTAACCGGCTGGTGTATCTCGCCTTGCACTACTCGCCCTGCACCTCCCGGAGCCGATCGCGAGACGGTGGCCGGTTGACGGGTAGGGCGCGTTCTGCAACACTTTCCGCCTGAGACCACGGCGCAAGGTCGCGAGTGCAACCCGGTGGGTTTCGCTTCATTCCACTCGCTCCGGATCGGCCGGCGTTCTTCCCGGTGGTGTAGCCGTGGGCTCGGACCGGGAAGGTCCGGGGGCCGGAGCCTTCTATCCCGAGTGTTTCCCAGGGGTCACCATGTCAAGCAAGCCTGACGGCAAAGAAGGCGCCTCTTCGAGCGACCCGCAACCGGTGGGCGCTCCGTCCGCTGAGCAGGTCGGGAACATCGAGGCGGATACAGACGCGACCGCAACCGTTCAGCCGGTCGATGAGGGCTCGAAGCGTCACGCCTTCGGCTGGACGTACTGGATGCTCAACAGCGTGGAGATGTTCGAGCGTCTGGCGTACTTCGGCATCCGGGCGGTGGTACCGATTTACATCATGCAGGCCACCGAGCCGGGCGGGCTGCACCTGACCGCCCTGCACAAGGGCTGGATCTACGCCTGGTGGGCGATTCTGCAATCCTGGCTGCCGATGTTCACCGGGGGGATCGCGGACCGCTACGGCTACAAGCGAGTGCTGGCCTACGCTATCTGCGCCAACGTCGTCGGCTATCTGATGATGGCGTACATGCACGACTACTACGGCTTCTTCGCGGGCATCCTGGTGCTGGCGACGGGGACGGCGTTCTTCAAACCGGCCCTGCAGGGGTCGATCGCCCAGAACCTGACCAAGGAAACGTCATCGCTCGGCTGGGGCGTCTTCTACTGGGTGGTCAATGTCGGTGCTGCGGCCGCACCCATCTTCGCGACGGTCATCCTGGGCAGGCCGCATAGCGCGGAGGGCTGGCAGAACCTCTTTCTGGCCTCGGCCGGCTATACGGCGTGCAACCTGCTTCTGCTGCTGACCTTCAAGGACGTTCCATCCGGGGCGGACAAGTCGCGAAGCCTGGTCAGGGTGTTCGCCACGACGGTCGAGAACATCTGGTACTTCTGGTTCCGGGGCGGAAGCTTTCACCCGGTGCGCGGTCCGCTGGGCATCGCCGTGGCGGTGATGGGGCTGGGCATCGTGGTACTGCAGGTGGCCCCGTGGTACGTCGGGGTGCTGCTTCTGCTGGGCGGGACCCATCTGGCGAGCTGGCTTCAAGGCGGGCGGTTCACCTGGCAGCTTCGGCTGCCGGCGTTTCTGCTGATCATGTCCTGCTTCTGGATGATGATGTACCAGCTCTGGGACCTGCATCCGAACTTCATCGAGGACTGGATCGACAGCGGGTCGGTGGCCGATTACGTGCCGCTCGACTCGTGGCGGGAGTACGGCGACCGCGGTCTGATTCGCGTGCCGCAGCAGATCCTTCTGACGTTCTACAACGCGTTTCTGATTATCCTGCTGGTGGTGCCCATTTCGTGGCTGGTGCGCAAGATGCGCACGTTGTCGGCCATGCTGATCGGGATGATGATGGCCGCCGCGGGCGTGCTCATAGCGGGTCTGAGCGGGAACGGCTGGATTCTGCTGGCGGGGATCACCTGCTTCTCCTTTGGCGAGATGCTGACCGGGCCGAAGAAGAACCAGTACCTGGGGCTGATCGCCCCTCCGGGGAAGAAGGGCCTGTATCTGGGCTACGTCAACATCCCCATCGGCGTGGGCGTCGGATTGGGTTCGATCATCGCCGGCGTGGTGTACGACAACTACGGCGAGAAGGCCGGGCTGGCGCTGAAGGAACTGGGCACCAACACCGAGCTGGTCGCCCGAGCGGCGCGGTCCATCGACTGGAGCGATTCGTTGGACCAGGCGGCGGAGCTGGCCGAGGTGGAACGGTCAGAGGCGTTCACCGTGGCCTGCACGCATTTGAAACAGGATGCCGACAGGGCGGCCGCAACACTCCGCGGAATGTTCGGGCACGATCGGGGGCAGATCGTCAACCTGGGTCGGCAGTACCTGGCCCGGACGGAGCGTCACGGCGACGAGGCCGATCGGGTCAACGCCATGGAAGTGCTCGGGCTGGTTCGAGACGAGGTCAACCGAGGCGTGCCCACCGACCAACGTAAGGAGGACGCCGAGATCGTGGAGATGTTGTGGGGGGAGTTCGGGAACAGCCCAGCGACGCTCAACAACCTCGCCCTGGAGTACCTGGCCCAGGGGACCAGCGTGATCGGCGACGCCGTGGCCGGCATGACGTTCGAGAAGCCGACGGAGGAGTTGCCCAAGCGGGTGGGCATCGGACGGACGAAGTCGTTCGCCGCCCTCAGCGCGGCTCGCGGTGCCAGCGACGCGGAGGTCGAGCAGGCGCTTGCCGGCCTGGACATGCCGGCGGCAGACGCCGCCGATCGCAGCTACGCATACCTGGCCTCCCTGCCGCACCAGCGCTTTCTGGCCGTGGCGGTGAAAGATTGGACTCTGGACGTGACCTTCTTGCGTGAGCTGATCGAGGGTGACGACTCGGCCCGGGCGACCGCCCGTGAGAAGCTCAACGGGGAACTGGACTATGCCAAACTCGCCGAAGAGCAAGACTGGGTACAAGCGGCGCTGGCGGTCAAGGACTGGACGAAGGCCCCGAAGGAGGCGGCTCAACTGCTGGGGCTCAACCCGTTCGAGGCCCGGGCCCTGGTAGCGGCCGAGGTCAACAACTCTGCGCAGAGCACGACGCGGTTGCTCTGGGAGCGGTACGATCCGCAATACAAGGTCTGGATACCATTCGCGGCGATCGGCATTCTGGCGGCCATCGCCTTGGGCATCTTCGGGCAGATGGCCAAGCGCTGGGCGGACATGAACGCGTAGCGCGGATAAGTCGGCATGGAGAATTGGCCGACGGGTGATCGGATCAGCCGGCAGTGGCGAGCGTTTCCTGCCGCGCTGCGGCCTTGGCCCGGCGGTGCTCGTGCCAGAAGGTGATCATCAACACGATCAGGCCCACGACGAGCAGGGCGTCGGCCACGTTGAACACCCAGGGCCAATAGTCGAAGCCGGCAATGGGTTGGAACTTGACGAAGTCGCGCACGACGCCGTGCCGGGCGATGCCGGTGATTTCCCGGCGGGGATACTCTCGACGGAAGTGTGGATGCTCGTCGGGGAAGGGCGCCACCACGACGGGATCGGCGTCGGCGGGCGAGACGATGATCCCGATGTATTGCGTGGTCTCGTGGCCGGCGGAGGGGAGCAGGTCGATGACATCGGCCTGAACCAGGGCCCGGTCGTGGAGGTTGCCCAGCGCTCCGGCCAGAATGCAGGCCAGGCCCAGGTGGAGGAACCACTGTCGGCGACCGCTGCAGGCGAACACGTAGAGCACGAAGGCCAGCGCCGCCACCGAGGCAATGATGAAAACGCCGACCCACCCGGGGAATGCCCCGAACAGCGCTCCGGAGTTGAGCGAGCGGCGTGCGGCGATGAATCCGGAAATGACGGTCCTGGACTCGTCGGGGCGCAGTGTGGCGAAGGCCCAGCTCTTGGAGGCCAAGTCGAACCACAGGCCCAGCCCGGCGACGATCCAGAGACACAGGTGGGCGCGAACCGACCCGATGGCCGAGTCACCACTGGCGCGCCCGTGGTGGGCCTGCTGGGTCGTGGGCTGGGTGGGTGGAGGCATAGTGGAGCGGACCCTGACAGCTAGGAGGGCAGCCGGCCCTGCTCGCGCAGCCGGGCGTACTCGATGCAATACTTGGCCCAGGGCTTGGCCCGCAGCCTGGCGACAGTAATCGGCCGATGCGTGGCCACACATATGCCGTAGGTGCCGTCGTCGATCCGATGCAGGGCTTCGTCGATCTCTTTGAGCAGGGTCCGCTCGTTGGTGATCAAGCCGAGGGTGAACTCCTGCTCCCAATTGTCCGAACCGATGTCGGCCATGTGGATGGGCATGCTGGAGAGGTCGCCGGCGGCTTCCTGTCGGCTGCGGCGAAGGGCCTCGCTGGTCAGGTTGTCCACATCGCCAATCAGATCGCGGCGTTTGTTGAGTAGCTTCTGACGGAACTCGGCCAACTGTTCGCGGGAGAGCCTGCTCTTGGGCAGAGGAACAGAGCTGTCAACGATCCTGAGCCCACCGGGCAGCCTCAACTCGGGCGGCGCGAAGGGAGGGGGCACAGGGCGTGCTCTTCTGGCGGCAGCCGCCTTGGTCTTCACGGTCTTCGGGGGCACGCTCTTGGGCGCAGCGCGGCTCTCACTTTCTGCGGCGGCGGGTTTTCGAGCGTCCGTTTTCTTCAGGGTCGTCACGCGGCTCTTGCCGCCGACGGTCTTGCCGGCCTGAGTCTTCTTAGCGGGGGTCTTCTTGGCCTTGGCTTTCTTGGGCTCGGCCTTTTTCGCCTTGGCCTTCTTGGTTGAGACCTTCGGGCCGGTCTTGGTCTTGTTGGAGGCCGACGGTCCGGCTTTTGACTTCTTCGGTCGTGGTTTGGCGGTCGAGCGCTTCTGAGCCTTGCCGGCGACCTTTTTCCTCTTCGCCGACTTGGCTTTGGCCCTGCTGCGATTGGTCTTTGCCATCGGCCACTCCAGGAACTGGCCCACGCGCCGTAACCTATTGCCACACAGGCAACAATGAAGATTGGGGCGGAAGTATAGACGCGGTCATCGGGACTGTCAAGATGCCGGAGGCGCTTGCGGGTTGCGCAACACAACTTCCACCAGGGCGGTGTGACGGACCGTTTCGGGGATCTGAAACAGCAGGTTCCCGGCCGAGTCGCGGGCCACTGTCTCGAGGATCAGGTGGTCCACGTAGACCCAGGCCTGTTGCCCCGCCGTATTGACGACCTGGAAGAGAGGCCCGAATCGGGGGCGCTTCCTGCCGTCGATCTCGAAGCGCAGCAGGTCGGCCTCGGGCTGGAGTACGTGGCAGCCAAGCTGTTCGTTGAAGCCGTCACCATCAGCGTCGCCCGGTGTGTCGGCGATCACCTCCCCGACCAGCATGTTGAGAGGGGCCGGATAGCAGTAGTCCAGCGCCCGAGCCCGGGCGACGGCAGGCACACAGCTCCCCGGCGGCCACACCTGCAGCAGGCCGGTCCATCGGGCCACCGGGCCCGCCGCGATTCCACCCGAAGCCAACAGGTCGATCCGCCGTTCCTGCGGATGAGGGAGCACGTCGATGCGCGACGGCTCGGTCAGAACGGGCAGCACCCAGAGGAGACCCGACTTGTCGGCCGAGGTCGGAGCGGCGCAGGCATAGGTGACACGGCGAAGGTCTTCGGGATCGGACGGCTGGCCCGCCCGATGAGCGAAGGCCTGCACGGTACCGTCCTGCGTTCGCCCGGTCAGCAAGCCGAGAGCACGCGGCTTCCACTCGGGCGTCTCGGCCGTGGATTCCACGTGAACATACACGCTCCCGTCGCGGAGGATCGAGTAGGTCCACCGGTGGAACGAGTCGTCCGACGCGGGGGGGGCGCCGGGCCGGGTAAACTGCCACGCACAAGCCACAACAATGCGCAGCGGGTTGGCCTCGAGGATCTGCTGGCGGGTGACGACGATCTCGGCGGGGCGCGGGGCCTCGAGGAGGGACGCGCTGAGCCCTCCCGTGCCGGCTTCGGGCAGCACTACCGGCGAAGGTCCGAGGGCGTCGCCGCCGACCAGGTTGTCCAGCCGATGGGGATCGGCGGCCAGGTCGAACCAGTGGACGATCTGCCCGTTGGCGAAGCCGAGTTCGAAGCGGCCGGCCGCCCCGACGTTCCACCGGCGCCCCTGTTCCTGGATGTAGAGCCCCTGAGCCGCGTCGTCGGAGGAGCCGAACACGTCACGACGGTTGTCCACCAGGATAATGTCGTCCAGGACCAGTTCGATGGGTCGGTCGGCCTGGGGAAGCGACAGGCGCAGCTCGCGCACGTCGTCCAGGGCGACGCGCTCAGCGGCCTCGACCAAGTCCAGGCGCAGGTTGTTCCAGCCACGGGCGAGCGGGACGCGGGAGTGCGCGGTGGCGCCACCCTCCGGTGGGCCGGTGACGATCGACAGCTCCAGTGCGGTCGATTCCACCGGGCAATGGACCGCGGCCAGCAGCAGGTAGAAATCGCGCCAGTCCCGTTTGAGCAGCCACTGGCGGGCCTCGGCGTTGGTGATGACCAGCATGTCGAGGGGGTCGGCCAGGGTGACCCGCATGCAGCGTCGGCCGGTCTGGGGGACTCCTCCTTTGAGACTGGAAATGCAATTGGCGTCGCCGGAGTGGGAGACGACGCGGAACAGCTCGGTGTGTTTGAGATGCTCGAAGTCGGCCAGGACCCAGAAACGGCCGGCGTCCAGATCGGGGTAGGTCGCCTTGAGGCGGTCGGACTGGGTCTGGGCGGCCGGCTTGCCCGGTGACGATCCGGTTGACCAGGGCTGGCGGCATTGGGCGCCGAGGCAGAGGGGCACCGCCAGGGCCAGCCAGAGTCGCAGGCGAGCCCGTTGACGTAGGTAACTTGAATGCAAGGTCACGATCGATTCATGGCTGCCGCGGAACGACGAAGGCCGTCCGCTGTTGCCAGGTCGAGATGCCCGGGAGAGGACTCGAACCTCCACCTACTTTCGTAGACGTGGCCCTCAACCACGCGCGTCTGCCAATTCCGCCACCCGGGCGCGGTCCCGCCCCGTCGTGGGCTTGGGGGCCATCGAATTGGATCGTACTCCCGTGCCAGCCGGTGTCAAGAAGGCCTGGGGTGGCCCTCGTGTTTGCGGCGTGCGTTCGTCAGGCCTGGACAGGGGGACCGGCCACCAGCTCTTGGGGCTCCGGCCGGGCCGGCTCGACGCACCCCTCTGTGGGCGGGGCGGCGGTCGTCCGGCTCATGCGGGCGACCGAATCAGCGCGAATCGCCTTGGACTCCCAGCCCGACGTCCTCGATATGAGCAGGTAGGCGCAGGCATAGAGGGCCATGACAGCCAGCAAGGTCATGCGGAACCCGTACGTCAACGCCAGCAAGAGGGCGAGGGCGCCGCCCAAGACCGAGGCGGCACCATTGACGGCGAAACCCCAGTCCACCAACGACCCCACCCTCAGCACGGCTTTCGGAAAAGGCATGCCCATGAAGAAGCCGAGCGGCAGGACCATCAATGCGGCCGCCACCGTCCGGGGGGTCATGGGCCAGTCACCCAGCCAACGAGCGACGGCTGGCAGCAGGGACAACTCCAGGACCAGGCAGACCAGGATGCCCACAAAGGCGGTCGCATCGCCGAGTCTTCGGGAACACCGGCTCCCGATCCCCGAACTGACCAGCAACGCCAAGAGGATGGCCGCGATGGTGTAGGCCGACGCGCCGACGAACAGCGTGTAGCGCTGCATGAGCGCGATCTCGGCGGCCATGAATGCCAAGCCAATGACAAGAAAGTACAGCCACGGAGCCGGCCGCAGGTTTGGCCCCCTGGCCAGGTAGGGGAGAAAGGTCAGCGGCACGATCAGCACCGTGACAACCAACAGGATGACGACGACAATCACCTGCGTCATTGGAAAGCCGAAGACACCGAGGCCGAGCATGCTGGCGGGCTTCTCCCACTTGAAGTTCCGCCACAACCCCATCTGACCGACGAAGGGGCGATCGTCCGTGCTCGGTGAGATATCGACGGGCGCCGAACCGGCGACGTTCTGCCAGCCTTCCAGCACGATGCGATTGATGAGGTTGTCCTCGAGGCCGTCCGGCGCCGGGAAGAGCAGGTGGATGGCGCCGAAGTTCTCGGGCTTCAGTTCGCCAAACGCGTTGTTGCGGATCTCGTCGGTGAGGGGCCGCCGGGAGACGAGCACCATTTTCCGGCGCATCAGCGGCAGATCGTATAGCGCGAAGTGCGACCGGGGGTCGGGGACGCCCAGCGCGTCCAGGGCCTCCACCAATGCGCTGGTCAGCCTGGGCATGTAGAACTGGTGCTCCATCATCATGAAGCCGTCCTCGGTGAGCGACTCCCAGTAATCCTGGAAGGCCTCGACGGTGAAGAGGTAGTTCTCGGCGATGGCAAAGGAACCGGAGGCCAGCGCCGCCCAGGAGTTCGAGCTGAGCGAGTAGATGACGTCGAACGTGTTGGGGTGCCGCCTGACGTAGGCCCTGGCGTCTTCGGTGACGACCCGCACGCGGGGATCGCTGTAGATGTGGCCCGAGAAATCGGCCAGCTCACCGTCCAGCATCAGGTCGTTGATATGAGGATTGACCTCGACCGCGTGGACGTCGGTGGCGCCGGCCTGCAATGCCTGTAGGACATCGACGCCGCCGCCGGCGCCCAGCGAGAGGAACGTGCAGGAGTCAAACCGGGCGATCAGATTGCTGACGTCGATGCCGAACTGGTACTTCTGGTCCTCCGGCCGGTCCCAGTCGCCGTCGAAGCCGTAGACCGGTGAGTTGGCCACGTTGTCGATGTTGATGCCGCGATACTGGTCGCTGTACCCGTAGATCTTGACTTTACTGGTGGCGTCCCAGTGCGTGTAGGTCACCGGGGCGCGTTCCTCTCGTTCGGCCTGGAGAAGCCCTTCGGCGTAATAAGCCAGCACCAGGGCGGCACCCACCGGAAGTCAACTACCCTCGACTGAAGTCGAGGGCTTGAGGAAGGACTGAAGTCCGGTCAGAGCGGGTCTTCGACCCGAAAAACAGTGTCGTCTTCGGGAGGTTCCTTGCCTTGCAGCCGAATGTACTCTGCGATCACCTCGTCGGTCACGTTGCCAGAGGTCGCCACGAAGTACCCCCGGGCCCACATGTGCCGACCCCAGAATTGGCGGTTCAGGTGCCGGAACTCCATCATCAGCTTCCGAGACGTCTTGCCCTTGACGTATTGCATGATCTTGCTCGCCGACATGTTCGGCGGAGCCGACACCAGGATGTGCACATGCTCTCCAGACACATGGCCCTGCAAGATCTCGAGTTCGTGCGTCTTGCAGATCTCCCGCACCAACTCGCGGAGCCGCAACGCAACCTGGCCGCTCAAAGCTCGTTTCCGATACTTCGTGGTCCAAACGAAGTGGTACTTGATGTCAAAACGCGTATGCGCTGATGTACGGTAGTTCTCCATGCTGAGGAAGTGTACCTTAAGGTGTCGCCTGAAGGCGAGGGCTTCACGCCCTCCCATCGAGGGACAGTAAGGGGGCGACCTTTCTCCAGCTCCGGCTTACCAGGACGGCGGCGGCGAGCACGGGAACCGCGGCCAGGAAGGCGGCGGCCGGTGTGCCGAACTGATTCATCATCCACACGGCGAGCAGGACGCCGGCCCCGGCGCCCAACAGGTCAGCCATGTACAGCCGCGGCATGGCCCGGTGGTTACGCCGGAAGAGGGCAGCCAGGGCAATGCCGCCCAGATAGAAGGCACTGCTCAGAATCAGGATGACCAGCACCAGCCGCCCGACCATCCCCCAGCCGTCCAGCAGCTTGGTGAAGTTCAGGCCGACGAGGAACACCAGCGGCGGGCCGGCCAGCACTGTGCACCCGACCAGCGTGAGAACGGCGCTCAAGGCCCGCCGCCGTCCGAGGGAGGGGACGAGTCGCACGGACAACGCCCCCAGCCCCAGCCCCATGATGGCGAGCGAGAGAATCAGAAAGGCGTAGGTGTAGAAGAACTCGGCCGAGAAGAGTCGGGTCCAGATCAGCTCCATGGCCAACAACGACGCGGACAACAGGGCGATGACGATGAATCTCTGTGTTCGCATGACGGCTCCTCGTCCAGCTCGACCTGCGGGCGGGCGTCTCTCGCGCCGAGCCCGTGCAGTCATAGAGTTCATGATATCGGGAGACGCGGCCGAGATGCTGAGGACACACAGGAATGCGCTAAACACGACAAGAACATACAGAAGCCGTCTTATGGGCGGGGCTGGCCCGCGCGGGCGAAGTGCTCGCCCGACCGGCAGCGACCATCATTGGGGAAACGTTACCTGGTGAACAGGTAGTAGATCCGGCCTTCGGCCAGGGTTCGGCCGGCGAGTTGGCCGACGGCGTCGCCGGTGCCGAGGAAGACGTCGCAACGACCAGCGGCGCGGACCGCACCGCCGGTGTCCTGGTCCAGGGCGAAAGCGTGGTAGGCGTGCTCGACGATCCGCCGGCCCTCGTAGCCCGGCAGGCGCGTCTGGACAAAAGCGATGCAGGCCCGCGGGTAGACGTCCTTGTCGGTGGCGATGGACCGGTAGGGCGTGACCGGCTCGTTGAGGCTGCCGAAGGGGCCGCCCGCATGCTGCTGGAAGAAGACGTACCGCGGGTTCCGGTCGGTGTAGCGGCTGCACTCGCGGGGATGCTGCTTGAAGTAGTCGATCAACGTGGCCAGCGACAGCTCGTCGGCCGATATCTTGCCGTCCGCGACCAGCAGGCGGCCGACCGAGACGTAGTCGTGACCGTTGTTGGCCGTGTATCCGATCTCGAAGAGACTGCCGTCGGGCAATCGCAGCTTGGCCGACCCCTGCACGGTCACGATGTAGGCCTCGAAGGGATCGCGCAGGTAGCACAGTTCGTAGCCGGCCAGGACGCCGCCGGTGACGATCTCGCGTCGGTCGTAGTAGGTGGGGTCGATTCCGCCGCCGGGCAGCCGCCGGCCTTTGCAGTTGCCCTCGCTGTCCTTGAGCAGGTCGCCGGGGGCGCGGTACAGCGGATAGCGGAACTCGGCGTCGGGCTGGAGACGGGCGTCGAAGATCGGGCAGTAGTAGCCGGTGAACAACACGGTGCCCCGGCCGTCACAGCCGACCGACTCCCAGACCTCGAAGCGGCTGCGGATGAGGGCGTCGAGGTGGTCGGGGCTGTTGGCCTCGGCCAGCGTCCGCCGGAAGAGTTCGAGGCTCGCCACGGCCCGGTCGTGGGTGATCTCGCCCTGCGGATCGTAGGGGAAATAGTTGCGCGATGACGGCTTGGACAGGTAGTTCAGGCTTCGGGCGACGGCGGTGTCCAGGTTGGTCCGCAACTGGAAGGCGGGGCGAAAGTCGGGGATGCGATCCGGATCGGTGATCTTTCGCAGGGCGATCTGGCCGGGCGGCAGCGGTGCTGAGTAATCCGTTTCCGCGAGGAGTGGGATGGCCTCCTCGGCCGGTTTCTGGCACCCAGGCAAGACACTGCCGATAACAACGAGTAGCGGAATCCAACGGGCGGCTTTCATCGCTCACTCCTTCGAGCAGAAGGTGGGACGGTCCCTCAACGGCATCATGCACCGAATGACGAAAAAAAACAACGAAAAACGGTCCCAAACGCGGCGGGGGCATCCCGCACGGACGGCCCCGGCAGCCGGCAGGTCACCTTGCGGCCGCGAGGGGGAGCTGCCGGCCGGCGCGACCCACGCGGGTGTATTGTCCGGCCCGGCCGGGCGGGCTATAATTTTTGTCGGTAGCGCCGAATCGAGCGATCGTACTGGCCATTGAGTTCCCCCGCCGTGTGGAGAAGGGGAAGTTCGACCGCTGCGGCAATCCGGCGACCGTTGCACGGTTCCAGACGTTCGATCCGCTGCCGGGGTGGGGGGCCTCGATAATCGTCGGTCGGTCGTCACCGCAGGGTCTGCAGAGAGCAGCGGTACGGAGTTCTGCAGTCCGCCCGATCATGCTCTCTGCTTCTTGTCGCCCAGCCGGTTCGAAGGCCGGGCCGACGCCGGGCCCGGCCTTCGATTCTGTCTACCCGAGGATCGGGCCGTATGAGCAACCTGCTGCCGCTATTGCTTCTGGACGCACACGGGCGGATCGTGTGCGTCATCGTCGTGATCGCGGTCTTCGTCCTGCTGAGCGTCCTGCGCAAGCCGCGGCTACAGTGCCCGCGCTGCCAGACCATCAACCGTCCCGGTGCCCGCTACTGTGCCCAGTGTGGCGCCCGGCTGAACACTCCATGATCGGCGGCTGCCCCGCCAAGGGCGGCAGCGACGCCGGACCGGCCCTACGGATCTCCCCGACCCGCGTCCGCTCCATCCGCCGCAAGCTCCTCCGCTGGTACGACCGGTCGGCCCGGGACCTGCCCTGGCGCCGCCGCCCCGGCGATGTCTACGCCCAGTGGATCGCCGAGGTCATGCTCCAGCAGACGCGCGTTGAAACCGTGTTGGCTTACTACGCGCGTTTTCTGCGGCGCTTCCCCGGTGTCGAAGCGCTGGCGGCCGCGCCGCTGGACGAGGTGCTCAAGGTGTGGCAGGGATTGGGGTACTACCGGCGAGCGGAGAACCTGCACCGTGCCGCGCGGATCGTGGCCGGGCGCGGCGGCGTCTGGCCCGAGACCCTCGAGGAGTGGCTGGAACTGCCGGGGATCGGACGGTACACGGCCGGGGCAATCGTCTCGATCGCCTTCGGCCGACGGGCGGTGGCCGTGGACGGCAACGTGGCCCGCGTGCTGTCGCGCTTGACTCCGGTGCAGTCGGTCGTGACCCGCCCGCCCGGGCGCCGGATCATCGAGGCGGTGGCGACCCGGCTGCTGCCGGTGAGGCGATGTGGCGGTTTCAACCAGGCTTGGATGGACCTGGGATCGGCGGTCTGCACGCCACGGGCACCACAGTGCGAGGTCTGCCCGCTGGCGGAGGAGTGCGAAGGCCGCCGGCGCGGGCTGACCGACCGCCTGCCGGTCCGGCAGACGCGTGCAGCGCCGCGGACCGAGGAGCGCGTGGTGGCGGCCGTCGTTGACGATGATCGACTCCTGATGGTCCAGCGGGGGCGCGGCGGGCGATGGCCTGGGCTGTGGGAATTGCCCAACGCCGACTGCAACCACAAGCCCCATCCTCGGGTGCTGTCAGACCTGCTGGCCGATCTGTCACTGCCCGCCGCCGCATCCTGTCGGTGCCTGGGTGAGGTGCAGCACCGCTTGACCCACCGCGTCTATCGATTCCACGTCTACCTGACCCTCTTGCCCGGCGGGCGTGGGCGACGGCGATCCGCCCGGGGCCGCAGATGGGTGCCCGCGACCGGCGCCAACGGCCTGGCCATCGCCACCGCGCACCATCGAATGCTGGGCAGGATTCGCGACGAACTCCAGGCCGGCCGCTGATGTGATCGAGCCGGGACACCTGTATGGGCGGCGGAAACGGCGAATCCCGGGACGGGAGCGCCTCCATGCCGCTGTCGCGCGTCGTCAGGGAGCAGATCATCCGGGTCTACGAGAGAATGGGTCGCCACAAGACCCGGGCGGCCAGAGTGCTCGATATCGACATCAAGACGCTGTACAACAAGCTCAAGCGCTACGGCGTGCAGTAGAGGAATCTGAGACCGCTACCGTGACGGGCCGTCGCGGGTAGCCCTGGAGGTGTGGCCGGCGCGCTGTCGGTCCGGCAAGGCGAGTGCATGGTCTTGACGGCGCCGCGCCGACAGCACCTCCCCCCCTTCCGGCATGCGCCGGTAACAAGGGGCCCGCCGTTCGTCCAGCGCGCAAGCCGCCCCTGAAACACGCGATCTTCATTGTCGAGGCTGATGCGCCCGGGAGGACTCGAACCTCCAACCTACAGATTCGAAGTCTGCCACTCTATCCAATTGAGCTACGAGCGCCTGTGGGCCGGTAACTCTCCCTGCCGGACGGTCGAACAGGCGGCCGGGAGGTCCGGGGCCGCAGTGATTATACGCGACTGCGGCGGCACTGCCAACGGGGCGCCGCCGGAGGCCGGCGACGGTGCTCGATCGGCGCCCGGGGCACGGCCGGGATTCCGGTTGTAGTCCCTTGAGAATCATGTTATACCACCGGCGTGAGTGGTGGCGAGGGCAAACCGGTCGAGAGCACGTCCGAGGTCTCCGCAGGCACAGCGGACAGCGGTTCGGCTGCGGGCGCCACCCCTGGCCCAGCCGCGAAGAAGGCACCGGCCGCCAAGGAGATCCCCCCGTTCCAGTGGAAGCTGGTGGGCTACTCGCGCGGGATTCCGTTGACGCTGCTGAAGTCCGTCGAACGCAGCGACATCGAAGCGCAGCTCGAGCGCTACCGGGCCGAAGGCTACTACACCGAGCTGACCATCCACCCCATCGACGCGAAGATTCCGATCCCTCAAGAGATGTTGGACTGGATATCGCAGCGGGAGCGCGTCGAGCCGGTCGCCACTGCAAAGAAGAAGGCCTCGTCGGCCAAGTCCAAGGCGTCCGCCAAGAAGCCCGCCGCGCCCCCAAGAACCACTAGCAGCAAAGCGAAGGCCAAGCCCCCAGTCAAGGTCAAGGCGAAGATGACGCCCAAGGCCAAGCCCCAGAAAGGGGCCAAGGCCAAACCAAAGGCCGGGGCAAAGCCAGAAACCAAGAAGAAGAAAACCTCCGGCGCAAAGAAGAAAACCGCCAAGCGGCGCAAGGCCAAGAGATAGTCCCGACCCGCCGTCCCGCGCCCGCACGGCACGGGGTCCGGGATGCCGGTCGGCTTAACACGCACCCACGCGAACGGAGCGACCTCGGCCCGACTCGATCGCAGATGGGCCTGACGGTGGACCGCCGTTCGACTTCCGTGCGGAGAAACTCTCTGATGACGAGGGACCGAGACGTCGAACCGGGTGCCCGCCGATGGCAGCCACCACGGTGGGACCGCCTTGGGAGCGGGCCCAGAATCTGTTCCTTGCTGTGGATAGCGATTGTCGCGGGATGCGGCATCGAGAGACCCGCCGGGTTACCCGGCGATGACCCGCCGCGGGACCCGGCCGACGTGGACGTGGATCAGGTCCGGGCCAGGCTGGACCGCGACGGAGACGGGTCCTTCGACGCGGATCTGCCCATGGGCATCTTCACGTTCAACCACGGGCAGGTGATCACGCCGTTTCTGCAGGCCGCCGGGGTGCAGGGGCTCCACGGTCGGCTGAGCTTCGACACGGGGATTTCGATCGTGATCCCGGCCGGCCACCCGGTTGACGTGTTCCTGGACGTGTTGCTGAGCAAAGAAGCGATGGCCGCCCACGGTCTGCTGGTGGTCGTCGATGCGGCCGACGCGGCCGGATTCGAAGAGGTCGGTGATGTGCTGGCACGGGCCGGCGCTCCGGCCAGTATCGAGGCGGGGCAGACCGTCACGCTGGACGGGACGGCCTCGCTGAGCTTCATCGAGGGCCACGAGCTGGCCTACGCGTGGTCGCAGGTGGGTGGCGATGCGGTAGAGCTGAGCGGCGCGGATACGGCGTCGGCGACGTTCGTCGCGCCCGGTGTCGCCCAGGAGACCGTCCTGACGTTCCGGCTCACGGTTTCGGCCCCCACGGGGACGGATTCCGTTGAGCTGTCGGTGACGGTCGCCGCCCCGGCATCCGATGGCGACGGGGACGTACAGGGCGATCCGGCAGCCGGCCAGGCCGCCTACGCCACCGCCGGCTGCGGGGCGTGCCATGGCGAGGACGCCAGCGGCGCGTCAGGCCCGGATCTGCGCGGCGAGCGAACACCCGCTCTGGAGCAGCGGTTCGGCGGTGGCGGCAACCATCTCGGGACCACGCTCACCGAACAGGAGATCACCGACGTGGCCGCCTGGCTGGCCACGCTGGAGTAGCAGGATGTCGCAAGCTCGACCCCGATGGGTAGCCGTGGATCGGTATTGGCATGCGACCACCGTGACCTTGGCTGTCGCGTGCGCCGGTTTGCTGGTCGTGGCTGCCGGTTGTCAGCAGTCCTCCGGCGTCGGTGGAGCGGCGCCGGCCGATGACGAGGGTGCCGACGGCGCTGCGTTGATCGGCGAGCCGCCGACCGCCCGAGCCAGCAGTTCCGCGTACGGATTCGTGTTCCCGGGCACCGAGGTCGCGCTCAGCGGCAGCGGCTCGGACCCGGACCAGGGTGATGAGGACCCCGACCCGGTCGTGCGGTGGTTCCAGGTGGCGGGCACCCAGGTCGAGCTGACGGGGGCGGACACCCCCGAAGCGGCGTTCACCGTCCCGGACGACGTAATCCCCGGCGAGAGCCTCGGCTTCGAGCTACGGGTGACGGATGCGGACGGGAACACGACGTCGGACTGGGTCTACCTGTTCATCCCGCGCGATGAGGCCGTCCTGCTGGCGATAGGGTCCGGACCGGACGAACCGGTCGCTGCCGGTGCCGAGGTGACCCTGTCGAGCGCCGGGTCGCTGAATTTACCGGCTGAGACGGCGATCTTTCAGTGGCGTCCACTCGAGAGCGGACCAGAGGTCGAGTTGGAAGGTGCCGATAGCCCGACGGCCACGTTCATCGCGCCCGATCCCGGGGCCGCGGAGATCACCCTGACGTTCCGGCTTACAATCAAGAACGGGCAGATGGCGGCAGAAGACCTTGTGGAAGTCATCGTCGTGCCGGTTGGTGAAGGCGAACCCGGGCCGGAGGAGCCCGGTGAGGAGGAGCCACCGGAGGGCGATCCGGTCGCCGGCGAAGCCGCCTATGCTGCCGCCGGCTGCGGCAACTGTCACGGCGCGGACGCCGGCGGTGAGCCCAACCTGCAAGGCCCCGGTCAGCTACCGGCGATGGAGGAGCGCTTCGGTGGCGGGGGAAACCACTTCGGCGCCACGCTGAGTGACACGGACATCCTGGACGTGGCCGCGTGGCTGGCGACGTTGGGTGACCAGGCCGGTGGCGACGACGGGGCGGACGGGGGCGATACACCGCCGGCGGAGGCCGGCCCCTGTGACGTGCCCGGAGCGGAGGCCGGTGAAGGGGAGGCCGCCTACGGCGCCAACATCTGCGCCGCCTGTCACCAGGCCGACGCATCGGGCAGCATCGGACCCGCCCTGCGCGGCGATGACCGCACAGCCGCGCTTGAAGAGCGTTTCCTGCCGGAGGGCACGGCGCACAACGGGGCCACCCTGACCGAAGATGAGGTTCGCGATCTTGCCTGCTGGTTCAGCAGCCTCGAACCGTAGCCTCGGGCTCAGAATGTCATCCACTTCGACGAAGACGATCGCAAAAGATGTCTCCAGCCGGGCGGACAGCGGCCCGCTCTGGGACGACACACCGTGTGAAGGCGTGTTCTACCGCTCGATTTCGCGGGACAAATCGCGCCCGCTGACTCACGCGTTATCGATCGACGTTGAGGACTGGCAGCAATCGGTTTTCGACCGGTCGCTCCCGGTATCCGAGCGTTTTGTGGGCGGCATGCACCGTGTTCTGGAGCTGCTCGATGAATTCGGCGTGCGGGCCACTTTCTTCGTCCTGGGCCTGGCGGCCCGCAAGGCGCCGGGGCTGGTCCGCGATCTGCACGACGCGGGGCATGAGGTGCAGACCCACGGCTGGGACCACACCGAACTGACCACTCTGGACCCCCGGCGTTTTCGCGAGGACCTGCTGCGGGCCAAGGGCCTCGTGGAGGACCTGATCGGCAGCGAGGTCTACGCGTATCGAGCGCCCAAGTTCTCGATCCTGGCCTCGAACCTGTGGGCCCTGGACGTGCTGGGCGAGTGCGGTGTGCGATACGATTCATCGATTTTTCCCATGCGCATCCGCACTTACGGGATCGATGGTTGGCCGCCGTACGAGCATTATCTGCGCACGGCGGCGGGAGCGGCGTTGATCGAGGTCCCGGTGGCGACGCTGAAGCTGCTGGGGCGCCGGATGCCGATGGGCGGCGGCGGGTACTTCCGAGTACTGCCCCTGGGGCTGATTCGCCTGGGCATTCGCCAACTCGAGCGGCGGGGCATCCCGGCCGTGCTGTACTTTCATCCCCACGAGTTCGACCCGAACGCCTTTGCGGAATTGGACTTGGCGATCCCCTGGCGAACCCGGCTGCATCAGGGCTGGGGACGGGCGCGCTTCGCCGAGAAGGTCCGCGACCTGCTGGACGAGTTTCCCTTCGGCCCGATCCGCGACCTGCTGCCGGCCGAGGCGTGATCCGCGGCCGGCCCGCGCTTTTGACTCGGCGCCGCCCGCGTGGCATCATGGGCGTTCGATGACGAGAGCCGTTCACCGGTTGTCGCGAGCGGTTGCCCCGGCGCGGTCCACGCGGAAGCGACCACATCGCCACAGGAGGATTCGATGGCCCGAACGAAGAAGAAACGGTCGATGCCCAGGCTGTTCGCCGACCGCATCGCGGCAGCCCGGGCCCGGATGGCCGAGAAGAAGCTGTCGGCCTATCTGGTCACCAACCACATGGATTATCACTACTTCACCGGGTTCACCGGCGAGGACTCGGCCGTGCTGATCACGCCGCAGCGTCTCTGCGTGATCAGCGACAGCCGGTTCGACGAAGCCCTGAACCAGGAGTGCCCCTGGCTGCCCAGGGTAATGCGCAAGGGCCTGCTGGAACCCGAGATCGGCAAGGTCTGCCGACGCTTCGGGCTGCCGTCGTTGGCGGTGCAGGCCGATCACATGACGCTGGAAGCGCACGCCGAGTTGCGGAAGGCGGGCAGGCCGACGCGGCTGGTCAAGGCCCCGCCGATCGCGAACGAGTTGCGCGTCCGCAAGGACGCCGCGGAACTGAAGATCATCGACGACGCGATCAAGGTCGCCCAGGATGCCTTCAAGGCGATGTGCCGATCGATCCGCGTCGGACAGACCGAACAGCAGCTCGCCGCCCGCCTGGAGTACGAGATGCTGAAGCGCGGCGCCAGCGGGTGTGCTTTTCCAAGCATCGTGGCCGAGGGACCCAACGCCGCCCTACCGCACGCCCACCCCGGTTCGCGCCAGGTGAAGCGCGGCAGCGCCATCCTGTTCGACTGGGGCGCCATCTACCGCTTCTATCGCAGCGACTTGACCCGCATGGTATTCGTCGGTACGATCCCGCCGAGAATTCGCAAGATTTACGGGATCGTTCTGGAGGCACAGCAGAAGGCGATCGCCGCGATCCGGCCGGGTGAGCGGATGTGCGACGTGGACGCAGTCGCCCGGAAGCACATCAAGAAGGCGGGTTTCGGGAAGTACTTCGGTCACGGTCTGGGCCACGGCCTGGGTCTGGACACGCACGAAGCGCCGTCTTTAAGCTGGAGATCACAGGCCAAGCTGGAGCCCGGCATGGTGGTCACGGTCGAGCCGGGGATTTACCTCCCGGGTGTCGGTGGCGTCCGCATCGAGGATGACATTCTGGTAACGGCCAGCGGGACCCGGGTGCTGAGTTCGCTGAGCAGCGATATTGCCGACGCTGTGCTGTGAGGGGCCGCGTTGCCGGGCACCTGCCCACGGGTCCCCGACGGAGGTTGGCTTTGGTTGATCTGGACAAAATCCAGCAGCTTGTCCGCATGATGACGGAGAACGATCTGTCGGAGATCTCGCTGCGCGACGGGAGCGAAGAAATCAACTTGAAACGTTGCTCGTCCAACGCCACGCCGGCGATGGCGGGCCTGCCGTCCATCACTCACCCGGTGCCGCTGCCGGCAACGGCGTTACCGCCGGTCGGAGCGCACGCCGCCGAACCTGCACCGGCCGAGACCGAGGCAGACTCGGCGCCCGACGCGCAGACCGGCGTGACCACCGATGAGGGGTTGGCCGCCATCCGCTCGCCGATGGTGGGGACGTTCTACTCCTCGCCGAATCCCGACGCCCCACCGTTCGTTCAAGTGGGCAGCACGGTCGATGCCGACACGGTGATCTGCATCGTGGAGGCGATGAAGGTCTTCAACGAGATCAAGGCGGAGGTCTGCGGCTCCATCGAGAGAATCGTGGTCGCGGATCAGGAGCCGATCGAATACGGTCAGGAGCTGTTCCTGGTCCGTCCGTCGTCTTAGAGTGATTTCCCGGGCCGCTCGGCGGCGTTGACCACGTTACCGGCCGGCCATCGTTACACGGTACGTGAAGCGATCCGAAACCACGCCGATGTTCCGCAGGATTCTCGTCGCCAACCGCGGGGAGATCGCCCTGCGGATTCTGCGCGCCTGCCGGGAGATGGGCCTGGAGACGGTGTGCGTTTTCTCTGAAGAGGATCGCGGCTCGCGGTACCTCGATTACGCGGACCGGGCGATCTGCATCGGCGCGGCGTCGCCTGCCGAAAGCTACCTCAAGAGCGACCGGATCATCGCGGCAGCCGAGGTGGCCAACGCCGACGCGATCCATCCGGGGTACGGGTTCCTGGCGGAGAACGCCGATTTCGCGGAAAAGTGCCGGTCGTCCAAGGTCGAATTCATCGGCCCCAGCGCCGATTCGATGCGCCTGCTGGGCGACAAGGCCCAGGCCCGGACTCTGGCCCGGCGGTGCAAGGTGCCGACCATTCCGGGCACCGACCGCCTGGACGAGGAGCTGGACGAAAAGGAGTTGGTCGATCTCGCCGAGAAGATCGGCTTCCCGCTGATGGTCAAGGCGTCGGCCGGCGGTGGCGGACGGGGCATGCGGATCGTGCGCAGCCCGGACGAGTTGGCTCCCGCGCTGCGGATGGCCCGCCAGGAAGCGGAGGCGGCCTTCAAGGACCGGGGTGTCTACCTGGAGAAGTACATCGAGCACCCGCGCCACGTCGAGGTACAGATTCTCGGCGATCAGCAGGGCGGCGTGATCCACCTCCACGAGCGCGATTGCACGCTGCAGCGCCGATATCAGAAACTGATCGAGGAAACCCCGGCGCCCAGCATCGACGCCCGCACGCGGGAAGGGTTGTGCAAGTCGGCGGTGCGGTTGGCCAAGGCCGCCAAGTACTTCAGCGCCGGGACGGTGGAATTCCTGGTGGACGAGCGCGGCAGGTACTACTTCATCGAGACCAACACCCGCGTGCAGGTCGAGCATCCGGTGACGGAGATGGCCACCGGGGTGGACATCATCAAGGCCCAACTCACCATCGCCGCCGGCCAGCCGCTGGCCTACCATCAGCGCGACATCCGCCCGCGCGGGGCCGCGATGGAGTGCCGACTCAACGCGGAGGATCCGAGCAACGGGTTCAGGCCTAGCGCCGGCCTGATCGAACGGTTCGAGGCCCCGGGCGGATTCGGAGTGCGTGTCGAAACGCACATCCACGACGGGTACCGCGTCTCGCCGCGCTACGACTCACTGATCGGCAAACTGATCGTCCACCAACCCGACCGCACCGAGGCCATCCGCTGCATGCGGCGCTGTCTGCGCGAGATCGTCATCAGCCCGATCAAGACCACCATCCCCCTGTTCCAGCAGATCTTCGAGCACGAAGCCTTCGTCGCCGGCAAGATCGACACCGGCTTCCTCGATCGCCACATGAAGGACAACGGCGAACTGACCTCCGACTAATCCGGCCAGGCCCGCACGGCGTGCCGCCACGCGGCCGTGCGCTCGTCGTGATCCGCACGCGTCAGCCTCAATCGTTACTCGACGCCCGCCCGATGCCGGTCACGGGCACTCGCACGGGGCCGGCGCCAGGTTGCCCAGGCGGGCCTTCACCGACGACTGGTCGGCCGTCGTGATGCTGCAATCGCGGTCGATATCGTACGGGACGTTGGCCCCCGCTCCCGACTGTCCGAGACGCGACTTCA